>Ga0228699_1000107_pt1 | contig 80282 bp, 76 predicted proteins | sample McNCre217_Aug_MG_FD_178016 | JGI IMG/M metagenome (GOLD analysis project Ga0228699, IMG submission 178016) | Freshwater microbial communities from McNutts Creek, Athens, Georgia, United States - 2-17_Aug_MG | ecosystem: Environmental > Aquatic > Freshwater > Creek | place: USA: Georgia... | reverse complement strand
TCATTGGTCAGGCGTGTGAGTTTGACTACTCCGGCGTGCAAGCGTGTAAAGCGTTGCGTGAAGAGGGCTACAAAGTCATCTTGATCAACAGCAACCCCGCCACGATCATGACCGACCCTGCCACGGCGGACGTCACCTACATCGAGCCCATCACTTGGCAAACGGTCGAGAAGATCATTGCCAAAGAGCGTCCCGATGCCATCCTGCCCACGATGGGTGGCCAAACTGCGCTGAACTGCGCGTTGGACTTGTGGCACCACGGCGTGTTGGCCAAATACAAAGTCGAGCTGATTGGCGCGACACCTGAGGCCATCGACAAAGCCGAAGACCGCTTGAAGTTCAAAGACGCCATGACCAAAATTGGTTTGGGTTCTGCACGTTCAGGTATCGCCCACAGCATGGAAGAAGCATGGGATGTGCAAAAGCGCGTGGGTTTCCCCACTGTCATTCGCCCCAGCTTCACCTTGGGTGGCACCGGCGGCGGTATCGCCTACAACCCAGAAGAGTTCGAGATCATCTGTAAGCGTGGCCTAGAAGCTTCGCCCACCAACGAGCTGTTGATTGAAGAGTCTTTGCTCGGTTGGAAAGAGTACGAGATGGAAGTGGTGCGCGACAAGGCGGACAACTGCATCATCATTTGCTCGATCGAAAACTTGGACCCCATGGGCGTGCACACCGGTGACTCCATCACCGTGGCCCCCGCACAAACCTTGACTGACAAGGAGTACCAAATTTTGCGTAACGCCTCGTTGGCGGTGTTGCGTGAAATCGGTGTGGACACCGGCGGCTCGAACGTGCAGTTCTCCATCAACCCCAAAGACGGCCGCATGGTCGTCATTGAGATGAACCCACGTGTGTCGCGTTCGTCGGCGTTGGCTTCTAAAGCCACGGGTTTCCCGATTGCCAAAGTGGCTGCCAAGTTAGCGGTCGGCTACACACTCGACGAGTTGCGCAACGAAATCACAGGCGGTGCAACGCCTGCGTCGTTCGAGCCTTCCATCGACTACGTGGTCACCAAAATTCCACGCTTTGCATTCGAAAAATTCCCCACAGCCGATAGCCGCTTGACCACCCAAATGAAATCGGTGGGCGAGGTGATGGCGATGGGGCGTACCTTCCAAGAGTCCTTCCAAAAAGCCCTGCGTGGTTTGGAAGTGGGCGTGGACGGCATGAACGAAAAAACCCAAGACCGCGAAGTGCTCGAGAAGGAACTGGGCGAGCCAGGCCCTGAGCGCATTTGGTACGTGGGCGATGCATTTGCCCAAGGCATGAGCGTGGAAGAAGTGTTCTCGCTCACCAAGATCGACCGCTGGTTCTTGGTGCAAATCGAAGAGATCGTGAAGATCGAGTTGGAACTTGAAACCACAACGCTCGACGCAATTTCTGCCCAAGAGTTGCGCGCTTTGAAGAAGAAGGGTTTCTCAGACCGCCGCTTGGCCAAGTTGCTCAAGACCACCGAACACGTGGTGCGTGCACGTCGCCACGAGCAAGGCATTCGCCCTGTTTACAAACGCGTGGATACCTGTGCTGCTGAGTTCTCAACAGACACGGCGTACATGTACTCGTGCTACGAAGGCAACGGTGATGCGTTTGGCTCTGGTGAATGCGAAGCAGAGCCCACCACCAACAAAAAAATCATGGTGCTCGGCGGCGGTCCTAACCGCATCGGCCAAGGCATTGAGTTTGACTACTGCTGCGTTCACGCCGCGCTCGCCATGCGCGAAGACGGCTATGAAACCATCATGGTCAACTGCAACCCAGAAACCGTGTCGACCGACTACGACACGTCGGACCGCTTGTACTTTGAGCCATTGACGCTCGAAGACGTGCTTGAAATCGTGGACAAAGAAAAGCCAACCGGCGTCATCGTTCAATACGGTGGTCAAACGCCTTTGAAATTGGCGCTCGGCTTAGAAGCCGCTGGCGTGCCGATCATCGGTACCAGCCCCGACATGATTGACGCGGCGGAAGACCGTGAGCGTTTCCAAAAGTTGTTGCAAGACCTCGGCTTGCGCCAGCCGCCAAACGCCACGGCGCGCACAGAAACTGAAGCGCTTGAAAAAGCCGCTGAGTTGGGCTACCCCTTGGTGGTGCGCCCCAGCTACGTGTTGGGTGGCCGTGCGATGGAAATCGTGCACGAACAACGCGACCTCGAACGCTACATGCGTGAAGCGGTCAAAGTGTCGAACGACTCGCCCGTGCTGTTGGACCGTTTCTTGAACGACGCCATCGAGTGCGATGTGGACTGCTTGCGCGACCCAGAAGGCAAGACCTTCATCGGTGGCGTGATGGAACACATCGAACAAGCGGGGGTACACAGCGGTGACTCGGCTTGCTCGCTGCCTCCTTACTCGTTGTCAGAGGCCACAGTCACTGAACTCAAGCGCCAATCCGCTGCGATGGCTGGTGCTTTGAATGTGGTCGGCTTGATGAACGTGCAGTTCGCGATTCAACACGTGGATGGCAAAGACGTCATCTATGTGCTCGAAGTGAACCCACGTGCGTCGCGCACCGTGCCTTATGTCTCTAAAGCCACGGGCATTCAGTTGGCCAAGGTGGCTGCACGTTGCATGGCCGGTCAAACTCTCGCATCACAAGGCATCACCAAAGAGGTCACACCTCCTTATTTCAGTGTGAAAGAAGCGGTGTTTCCGTTTGTGAAGTTCCCAGGTGTGGACACCATCCTCGGCCCAGAGATGAAGTCCACCGGTGAAGTCATGGGCGTGGGCAAAACATTCGGCGAAGCATTCGTGAAGAGCCAATTGGGCGCAGGCACCAAGTTGCCACGTCCACGTGATGCCGATGGCCGCGCGACAGGCAAGGTGTTCATCTCGGTGAAGAACAACGACAAACCTCGTGCGATCAAAGTGGCACGCGAGTTGTCCGCTTTGGGCTTTGAGTTGATTGCGACCAAAGGCACAGCGTCTGCTATCGTTGAGGCCGGTGTGCCTTGCGAAGTGGTGAACAAAGTGACTGAAGGCCGTCCGCACATCGTAGACAGCATCAAAAACAACGAAGTCGTGTTGGTCATCAACACGGTGGAAGAGCGTCGCAATGCGATTGCTGATTCACGCCACATTCGTACGTCGGCGTTGCTCAACCGTGTGACCACCTTCACCACCATCGCAGGCGCGGAAGCGGCTGTCGAAGGCATGAAGTACATGGACAAGTTGGAAGTCATTTCGGTTCAAGAAATGCACGCCCAATTGACTGCGCACTGAAACGGCTGAAGGAAAGACGATGAGCACAGTTCCCATTACCAAACGCGGTGCAGAAAAACTCAAAGACGAGTTGCACACCCTCAAAACCGTTGAGCGTCCCAACGTCATCGCCGCGATTGCTGAAGCCCGCGCCCAAGGCGACTTGAGCGAAAACGCCGAATACGACGCAGCCAAAGACCGTCAAGGTTTCATCGAAGGCCGCATTCAAGAAATTGAAGGCAAGTTGTCGGTGGCGCAAATCATTGACCCGTCCTCATTGGATGCAGGCGGTCGCGTGGTGTTTGGTGCCACGGTGGCTTTGGAAGACGAAGACACAGGCGACAAAGTGACGTATCAAATCGTGGGTGAAGACGAAGCCGATTTGAAACTCGGCCTCATCAACATCAGCAGCCCCATTGCCCGCGCCTTGATTGGCAAAGAAGAGGGCGATGTGGCCGAAGTGCAAGCCCCTGGCGGTGTGAAGCACTACGAAGTGGTCAAGGTCTCTTACCTCTAAACCCCAGGCATGGCGCGGCTACGAGTTTTCTTGGCGGCGCTGTGGTGGGGCAGCTTGTGTGCGGTGGGCTTCATGGTGGTGCCCATGTTGTTCATGTATTTGGAAACACCGGCCATCGCTGGCCAAATGGCAGCCAAGCTGTTTACGGCACAGTCTTGGTTGTCGCTGGTGTGTGGTTTGCTGCTTTTGCTGGCGGCTAAACGCCAAGACTTGGATCGTGCCCACACACCGTCCCCTTGGGTACTTGCAGGTATGTTGTGTGCGTTGTTGATTGAGGTGGCGGTGAAGCCCCACATCGTGGCGCGTGACAACCTGATGTTATGGCACAACTTGGGTACGGCTTTTTATGCGTTGCAGTGGGTGTGTGCCGCAAAGGTGCTGTGGGCGTTGTGCCCCGAGAAAAAAGAGCTTGCCACGGCAGCAAGCTCCGAGTCCAATGATTAACCCAAGCTGCGTTTTTTGACCGAAATCTTTTTCGGTTTGGCGCGCTTAACTTGGCCGCCGGATGTCAGGCGTTGGTTGCCCAGCACACGCAAGGTTTTCACTTCGGGGCGTTGGCCGCCGCGGCTGCTGTACTTGAGCACTTTCACATCGCGAGGGCCAGCCATGCGGTCTTCGTCGACGGCGCGTTCTTTTTCAGCGCGGGGACGCCACAAGACGAACAGTTTGCCAATGTGTTGAATCGGTGCAGCGTTGAGCTGATCGGCCAAGGCCACAAACATGGCTTCGCGTGCTTGGCGGTCGTCGCCCAACACACGGATTTTGATGAGGCCGTGCGCGTTGAGCGCCATCTCGGCTTCTTTGAGGACGGCAGGTGTCAAACCATCGTTGCCAATCATGACAACTGGGTCTAAATGGTGCGCTTCGGCACGGTGAACTTTGCGTTGAGCAGGTGTGAGTTGTATTGCGGACATACGGGTATTATCCCCGCTCGCTCAGAGGTATGAATTGAAAGCTAAAACTAAAAGCAAAAAGGTCAATAAAACATGGTTGAACGACCATGTGAACGACACCTACGTCAAGCTGGCTCAAAAAGACGGCTACCGTGCACGTGCGGCCTACAAGCTCAAAGAAATTGACGAGCAGCTCAGCCTCATCAAGCCCGGCAACGTGGTGGTGGACTTGGGCTGCGCACCGGGGGCGTGGTGCCAATACTTGCGTCGCCGCATGTCGCCCACGGGCGCGGCAGCGGGCACGTTGAACGGCACCATCATCGGTTTAGATATTTTGCCCATGGAGCCTGTGGAGGACGTCACCTTCATCCAGGGCGACTTCCGCGAAGAAGAAGTCTTGGCACAGTTGGAAGCCGCTTTGCAAGGGCGTATCGTGGACGTGGTGGTGTCTGACATGGCGCCCAACCTGACAGGCATTGAATCGACCGATGCCACCCGCATTGCTCATTTGATTGAGTTGGCGGTTGACTTTGCGCAAAACCACCTCAAAGACGATGGCGCTTTGGTGGTCAAGCTCTTTCACGGCAGTGGCTACAGCGATTTGGTGAACTTGTTTAAAAGCACCTTCCGAGTGGTCAAGCCCCTCAAACCAAAGGCCAGCCGCGACAAATCAAGTGAAACCTTTTTGGTTGGTATGGGCGTGAAAAGTCGAGTCTCGTTAAATCCTTGAATTTCCTAAGGCTGCTCGTGGCGAATAAAGCACGCGCACCCGCTTGAAACGCCTAAAATCAGGCCCATCTCAGTACATCTCGTACTCTTTTTATTTCGGAGCCCACATTGAATAATCAATGGTTCTCAAAAGTCGCTGTTTGGTTGGTCATCGCGTTGGTGATGTTCACCGTGTTCAAACAGTTCGAAACACGTCCCGGCGCAGGCTCTGGTTACTTGGGTTACTCGGACTTCCTCGAAGAAGTTCGCACCAAGCGCATCAAAACTGCCACCATCCAAGAAGGTCAGGGCGGTACAGAAATCACTGCGGTCACCAATGATGACCGCAAGATTCGCACAACAGCCACTTACCTCGACCGCGGTTTGGTGGGGGACTTGATTGCCAACGGTGTGAAGTTTGATGTGAAGCCCCGCGAAGAAGGCTCGCTCCTCATGACCTTGTTGGTCAGCTGGGGCCCCATGTTGTTGCTCATCGGCGTGTGGGTGTATTTCATGCGCCAGATGCAAGGCGGCGGCAAAGGCGGCGCGTTCAGCTTTGGCAAGAGCAAAGCGCGCATGCTCGACGAAAACAACAACCAAGTGACCTTTGCCGATGTGGCTGGTTGCGATGAAGCCAAAGAAGAAGTGAAAGAAGTCGTGGACTTCTTGAAAGACCCCCAGAAATTTCAAAAACTCGGGGGGCGTATTCCGCGTGGTTTGTTGTTGGTCGGCCCTCCAGGGACGGGTAAAACATTGCTGGCCAAAGGCATTGCCGGCGAGGCCAAAGTGCCGTTCTTCAGTATCTCGGGTTCTGACTTCGTTGAAATGTTTGTCGGCGTGGGTGCTGCTCGCGTGCGCGACATGTTCGAGAACGCCAAAAAGAATGCACCTTGCATCATCTTCATTGACGAGATTGATGCCGTGGGTCGCCAACGTGGTGCCGGTGTGGGCGGTGGTAACGACGAGCGTGAACAGACGTTGAACCAAATGCTGGTGGAGATGGATGGTTTTGAGACCAATCTTGGTGTGATCGTGGTGGCTGCCACCAATCGTCCTGACATTTTGGATGCTGCCTTGTTGCGCCCCGGTCGCTTTGACCGTCAGGTCTATGTGACCTTGCCTGACATTCGAGGCCGCGAACAAATTTTGAATGTGCACATGCGCAAAGTACCGGTGGGTCAAGACGTCAAAGCTGACGTGATTGCCCGTGGTACGCCTGGCATGAGCGGCGCAGACCTAGCCAACTTGTGCAACGAAGCCGCCTTGATGGCGGCTCGTCGCAACGCTCGCGTGGTGGAGATGCAAGACTTCGAAAAGGCGAAAGACAAAATCTTGATGGGCCCTGAGCGCAAGAGCATGGTGATGCCCGAGGAAGAGCGCAAGAACACGGCCTACCACGAAGCAGGCCACGCCTTGATCGGCAAGTTGCTGCCCAAGTGTGACCCCGTGCACAAAGTGACCATCATTCCCCGTGGCCGCGCCTTGGGTGTGACCATGAGCTTGCCCGAAAAGGACCGCTACAGCTATGACCGCGAGTACATGCTCAACCAAATCAGCATGTTGTTTGGTGGTCGTATTGCCGAAGAAGTGTTCATGAACCAAATGACCACGGGTGCGAGCAACGACTTTGAGCGCGCGACATCGATTGCGCGCGACATGGTCATGCGTTACGGCATGACGGATGCGTTGGGTCCCATGGTCTACGCCGAGAACGAAGGTGAAGTGTTCTTGGGTCGTTCAGTGACCAAAACCACAAACATGTCAGAAGCCACCATGCAAAAGGTGGACAACGAAGTGCGTCGCATCATCGACGAGCAATACAACTTGGCGCGCCGCTTGATTGAATTCAACAGTGACAAGATGCACGCCATGGCCAAGGCGTTGCTCGAGTGGGAAACCATCGATAAAGAACAAATCGACGACATCATGGAAGGCCGCGCACCTCGTCCACCGAAAGACTGGACACCACGCACGCCATCCGGCGGCGATGGCAGCGGTGGCACTCCAGCGGTGCAAGCAGACCCATCACCCAGCGCTGCTTAACGCGCTGAGAAGAAACGAAGACGGGGCGTAAGCCCCGTTTTTCATGGAGTGTTTATGTTTTGGCAAACCACACGTTTTCGCATTGACTTGACCCAGCCCCAGGTGATGGGCATTGTCAATGTCACGCCCGATTCGTTTTCGGATGGTGGGCAACATGCCAGCACACATCAGGCCTTGGCGCATTGCGAGCAACTGCTCAAAGAGGGCGCGCACATTTTGGATATTGGTGGTGAGTCCACGCGTCCAGGTGCCCCCGCCGTTTCACTGGAAGATGAGTTGGCCCGTGTGTTACCCGTGGTGCGTGAAGCTGTGCGCTTGAACGTGCCGGTGTCGGTGGACACCTACAAAGCCGAAGTGATGCAAGCGGTGTTGGATGCCGGTGCAGACATCATCAACGATGTGTGGGCTTTGCGCCAACCCGACGCACAGCGCGTGGTCGCTGGACATCCGAGCTGTGGCGTGTGTTTGATGCACATGCACGGCGAGCCGCAAACCATGCAGACCTTGCCGATGCAAGGCCGCATCACGAAGCCCGTCGCGGCGTTTCTGATGCACCACGCACAAACGTTACAAGCTTTGGGTGTGGCACACGAACGCATCGCGCTCGACCCCGGTGTGGGTTTTGGCAAAACAGTGGCGCAAAATTTTGAGCTGCTTGCGCATCAAAACCAATGGCTGTCCTTGGGCTATCCCTTGTTGGTTGGGTGGTCTCGCAAATCATCGATTGGCGCTGTGACGGGGTGTGATGTGGGCGAGCGCATGGTGCCCAGTGTGGCCGCCGCGTTGTTGGCGGTAGAGCGCGGGGCGCGCATTGTGCGTGTGCATGACGTGGGGCAAACCGTTCAAGCGCTCAAAGTTTGGCAAGCAGCCCAAGTTTGAGACAATGCCTTCAAACCGATAACAAACCAAATAAACACCAAGGTAAAACAAGATGACACGCAAATATTTCGGCACAGATGGCATTCGTGGCACCGTGGGACAAGCGCCCATTACCCCTGATTTCGTGTTGCGCTTGGCGCATGCGGTAGGCCGTGTGTTGAAGCAAACGGAAGCGCATCCTACGGTGTTGATTGGCAAAGACACGCGTATCTCTGGCTATATGTTGGAGTCGGCGCTGGAGTCTGGCTTTAACTCCGCGGGTGTGAATGTGGTCTTGCTCGGCCCATTGCCAACCCCCGGCGTGGCTTACCTCACACGTGCGCAGCGCGCGAGCTTGGGCGTGGTTATCAGTGCCAGCCACAACCCATTTGCCGACAACGGCATCAAGTTCTTCAGCGCGCAAGGCAATAAGCTCAGCGATGCTTGGGAACTGGCCGTTGAGGCCGCTTTGGAAGAGGCCCCCGTGTGGGTGGACTCTGCCAACCTCGGCAAGACCAAGCGTTTGGACGATGCGGCGGGGCGTTACATCGAGTTTTGTAAGAGCACGTTCTCGAACGATCTCACGCTCAAAGGTTTGACAGTTGTGGTCGATGCTGCGCACGGTGCGGCGTATCACATTGCGCCTAAGGTGTTCCATGAGTTGGGGGCCGATGTCATTTCAATCGGTTGCAGCCCCGATGGCTTGAACATCAACCACGAAGTGGGTGCGACACACCCGGATGCACTGGTGCGTGCTGTGAAGGCAAACCATGCCGACTTTGGCATTGCCCTCGATGGCGATGCTGACCGTTTGCAAATGGTCGATGCGCAAGGCCGTTTGTTCAACGGCGACGAATTGCTGTATTTGATGGCCGATGACCGTTTGGCCAATGACGAAGTGGTGCCGGGTGTGGTCGGTACGTTGATGACCAATATGGCAGTCGAAGTCGCCCTCAAAAAACGCGGTGTGGGTTTTGTCCGTGCCAAAGTGGGTGACCGTTATGTGCTCGAAGAGTTGGCGAAAAACAAATGGATTTTGGGCGGTGAAGGTTCAGGCCATTTGTTGGCGTTGGACAAACACACCACCGGCGATGGCTTGGTGAGTGCGTTGCAGATTTTGCAGACCTGCGTGCGCAGTGGCAAAACCATGGCGGACTTACTCAAAGACGTCACGCTGTTTCCACAAACCCTCATTAACGTGCGTTTGCGTCCGGGGCAAGATTGGCAGTCCAATGCCCGCATGAAAGAAGAAGTGCAAAAAGCAGAAGCAGAACTGGGCGACACAGGCCGTGTGTTGATTCGCGCCAGCGGCACCGAGCCCTTGGTCCGCGTGATGGTGGAAGCACGCGATGAAATGCAAGCCAATGCGTGCGCCAAGCGCATTGCCGACACCTTGTCGGCTTAAAGCGTCGGCAAGATCTCCAACACCAGTTCGGGCGGGCGACACAAGCGCGTACCTTTGTCGCTGATGACGATGGGTCGGTTCATCAGCACCGGATGAGCCAGCAGGGCATCAATCAATGCGTCTTCGGTGAGGGCGGGGTTGTCTAACCCCAACTCGCCATAGATAGATTCTTTGCTGCGCATCAATGCACGTGTTGAGTTGCCTGTGGCTTGAATGATGGCTTGTAATTCTTCGCGTGTGGGTGGCGTGTCCAAATACAAAACAATGTCTGGCTCATGGCCATGCTCGCGCAAGAGGGCTAAGGCGTTACGTGAGTTACTGCACTTGGGGTTGTGGTAAATCTTGAGCTGTTTCATGGTTGTTTCTATTCAATGTTGTGTGTGCGGGTTATGTTTCGCACGATAAGCGGCACGCCACAAGACGGGTAACAAAACAGCTGTGGTCACGTACAACGCCAAGCTGCCGGTTTGCCAAAAGGCAATTGGTGATTGAGGGACCAACCAAGCAAATTCAGTGGCATCAAAGTGGATACCACCATATGCAACGGCGTACCCGCCAGCTAAGCCAAGGCCCCACAGCAACACGGTGTAGGTGATCAGAGGCAACACGGTGATGCCATAGCAACGCAATGTGAAGACGCAAAAGACTTGCACGGCGTCGGCCACGTGATAGAGCGCTAGCCACAGCAACAGCGTTGCAGCCAGCGTCGCAACCTCAGGCGACTGCGTGTAAAACTGGGCAATGGCAAGGTGTTGCCAGCCAATCCAAGTGGCGAGACTCAGACTCAGCGCTAAAACCAAGCTCAGTCCTGTGCGCAATGCCAAACGCGCTTTGTGAATTTGCCCAGCGCCTATCCAATAGCTCACTCGGGAACTGCTGGCAATTGAGAGCGACAAAGGGATCATGTAGAGCACCGCTGTCATGTTGGACACGATTTGATGACTGGCGGTGGCCACAACACCTAAGCGTGCGATGAACAACGACATGAGCGTGAAGGAGGTGACCTCTACACCAATGGCTAACCCGCTGGGAAGGCCTAAACGGATGAAGCGAAGCAAAGTTGCCGCATGCGGCTTTTCCATCGGTGCCCAGATGCAGTAAGGTTTGTAAAAATCTTGCGTGCGCAACAACCAAAGCGCAAGCCCCAGCATGAGCAACATGACGGCCAAGGTGGCCCATGCGCAGCCCGCCAAACCCAAGGGTGGTAGGAACTGTGGAATGCCCAGAACCAAAAGAATCGACAACGGAATTTTCACGAGCAACGCGCCGACCTGAACCCAGGTGACCAGCTTGGGTTTGCCCAAGCTTTGATTCAAGGTGCTGTACATGCGAAACAGCAACGAAGCGGGGAGGCCAAACGCCACGATGTTCAGGTAGTCGCGCACATCGGTTTGCAACTCGGTTGGCACTTGCGTCCAATTCAGCAGCACATCTGGGCACAGCAATGCCCACATGCCTAAGCTGGCGGTGATGGCACACAGGTAGAGTGCTTGACGGACGGATCGACCTACCTCTGCGTGGCGTTGTGCACCATGTAGCTCAGCCCACACGGGAAGTAACGCTTGGAGCATGCCCATCAACGAGATGTGCACGGTGACATAGGTGGCCGATGCAACCGCTAAGCCTGCCAGTGCGGTGTCGGCAAAGTGCCCAGCGACCAGGGTGTCGGTGACGCTGAATGCCATGACCGCCAGTTGTCCCACCATCACGGTGCCGGCGTGCCGCATGATGGTGGAGCGTTCGCTGCTCATCAGGGCTGACGACGGTGGTACAGCGTCACATCTTCGTTGTTGTCGGATGGACGACGAATGGTGCGCACGCGAGTCCACTCATTGAGTTGAATCACTTGTCCGAGTTCAGGGCGCAAATCGTTGTCGACCAAAAGCCAATGGCAGGCTTGCTGTTGATGGGGTGGTGTCACCTCTAGGGGGTTGACATCAAAGCCGCCGTGGTAGTGAAACGCAGTCATCTGTCCCACGTCCAGCCCATAGCTGAGTAAACACGCGTTTTGCGTTTCGTTGGCACTTTGCTTGGCCATCACGTTTTGAATCTGTTCCACCCAAGGTTTGTAGCTGCGGGCGAAATCGAGCAATGGCAACCAAAGCGTGAGCAACAGCAACCAGCACAAGGCGGCGCCACCAGCAGGAAGCACCATACTTTTCCAAATGGCATGGCGATGCTTGGACGTTCGCCAGACAACCAGCCAAACCCACACAATCGTGCCCATCAGAGCCACGAGCAATGCCAACCAACCGAAGCTCGGCTCAAAACCTGGCAGCAAACGTTTGACGTTGGCTGCAGGCTGTGAGGGCCAGCCAGTTTGCATCGCAATCCAAATGACCCAAATCACCAAAGCGCAGCCGGAGAAAAAAATCAAGGTGAACCAATCGATCAATGCCGCGACGCTGCGCCGCAATGTTGGCAATGCGAATGCGGCCAACGTGGCGAAAGACGGAAGTGCCAGCAGCAAGGTTTTGTCTGCTGATCTGGTCAGCATGGCCGTGGTGACTGTGAGTGCAGAAAACCACATGGGGAGTACCAAATGGCGGCTCCAATGTAGCGATGTCCATTGACGACGCCAGCGCCACAATGTCCAGATCGCCAATGGCCATGCTGGCCATGTGAACCATGCGATGAGACGCAACAGCGCTTTCCATGCAGACCAGTCGTTGTGAATGGGAAGCAGTCGCCAGTGCCATACGTTGAGTGTGCTGGCCAACCCAGAGACAGCTATGCCGATGAGTAAGAGCCACACCGCGTGACGCTTTCCAGTGTGCGCGGGCGTGCTCTGTCGATCAAGTAAACACAAAAAACCGCTGCCAATCGCCATCAGCACGGCAAAACTGGGTGCACCACTCAAACACAAGCCAACTAATCCTAAGATCAATGCGGTGATGCTGTAGCGTGGGTGGTAGGGTAAAGCAGCCACACCATAAAAGGCGCAGCTGACAAAGGCCAACTGCGTCAAGATAGGGCTGGCTTCGTGTGACAACAAGGTTAGCCCCAAACAGGCAATCAGGGCTAGGACGGCACCATCGGCAATGGTTCTGGCGTAATCTTTTGGCTTGGCTTCACCGCCAAAGGCAAATGGCACAGGTTGGGCTTGTGGGCTGAGGGCCAAGTAGTACACGCCATGCCAAGTGGTGGTCAGTGTCAATCCCAGAAGCAAGGCAAAAGGCAGGCGGGCAGCCATGCCTGCCGACACCCAACCAGGGGCTAGTTGAATGGCCCAAGCGCCGAGCCAGTAAGGTAGCAGTGCATCCAGCTCTGGGGCTTGACCCCATGCATTGGGGTTGAGCCAATCGCTGGCCCCCTCAGCCAATGCCAGCATGTGGCCAAAGGCTGTGAACTCGTTGCCCTTCCAAGGCTCACGACCAAACAGGCCTGGCAACACATACGCGGCGCAGAACAACCACAGCGCAAGACGTGGCAAACGGCGCACAGCACTTTGTGGAACGATGGCGGGGGTCGGTTGTGTCACGGCGTTTTAAATAAAAAAGGCAGCGCGGAGGGCCGGGCTGCCTTGTTTGAAGTGAGCGCGTGGCTTACTTGGCGGCTGTTTTGCCGTACTTGTTGCGGAAGCGCTCGACGCGGCCACCCATGTTGTCCACAGATTTTTGTGTGCCTGTGTAGAAGGGGTGTGATTCGCTGGTGGTATCGAGTTTGAACAACGGCAATTCGCGGCCGTCTTCCATGGTGATCATCTCTTTTGTGCTGGCGCATGAGCGTGTCACAAATTTGAAGCCGTTAGACATGTCCATGAAACAGATCTCACGGTAGTTAGGGTGAATGCCTTCTTTCATCGCTTTTTCCTTAGCAGCTGCGGTAGCCACGCCGACCTATTTCGACACACTTTCCGCAAAACGCGTCATTATGCCACGAAAGCGTACCTTTTATCTCAAAGCACCCAGAGCAAAGGGCAGGCTGACCATGCCGAACAAGGTGGACAGGGTGACTAAGCCGGCCACAAATGCCCCGTTGTAGCCCATTCGAGCCGCCAACACGTAGCAACTAGACGCAGTGGGCAAGGCCGAAAACGCCAGCAGCACGCTGGTTTGGGTGTGATCCAGCGCAAAAAATCTAGCTAACCCATAAGCCACCAAGGGCGTGATGAGGTGGCGAATGGTCAGCAACGACACCGCCAAAACCTTCGCTTTCATGAGGTGGCCAAACTGCATACCGGCGCCTGCCGCCATCAATCCCAAAGCCAAAGAGGCGGCACCAATGCGCTGCAAGGTGGGTTCGGTCCAACTTGGGATTTGCAAGCCCACGATGTTGGCCAACAGGCCTGAGGCGGTGGCCAAGATCAGTGGGTTGCGAATCAGCTCGCGCACAAAGCTGCGCTGAGCATGACGCGCCATGGGCCACACGGCGGCCACGTTGAACATGGGCACGCACACGCCAATCAACACCGCAATCAGCAACAGTGCTTGTGGGCCAGCAATGCGCTCAGCCAAGGCCAAGGCAATGAACGAGTTGAAGCGAAAGGCCACTTGTGCGCTGGCCGCATGCAAACGGGTATCGATGTGTCGTCCCAACAGTGGCAGCTTGGGTAGTGCGTAAGACAGCGTAATGCTGCTCAGACCCAACACCAACCCCGCCATGATGAGGTGTGAGGCTGCTTGTAAATCCAAAGGCGTTCGCACGATGGAGTGAAACAGCAAAACGGGGAAGAGGAAGAAGTACACCAAGCTCTCCACCTGCTCCCAAACGGTGCGGTTAAGGGCGGTGTATTTGCAAACGAGGTAACCGCAAAGAATGAGCGAAAAGTCGGGGAAGAGGAGTTGAGCGTAATTCACCTGCCAAGAATAACCGCACTCGAATCTCCGAGTGGGGCGTCAGCGTTTACGATTGGCGCTCGCATGACACATTCGATTCCTCTTCAAGTCGCAACACCCGACGCCAACATCGACATCTTCATTGATGCGCTTTGGCTCGAACACGGTTTGGCGCCCAACAGCTTGGCGGCCTACCGACGTGATTTGAATTTGCTGTCCGCTTGGTTGAATGCCCAAGGCACGCATTTGCTGGCGGCGCAAGAGTCAGACTTGCAGCAGTACTTTGCGCACCGCCACGCCGACACCAAAGCCACCAGCGCCAATCGCCGTTTGACGGTGTTCAAACGCTTTTACCGCTGGGCTTTGCGTGAGCGTTTGTTGGTAGCTGACCCTACGCTCAAACTACTCACCGCCAAGCAGCCTGCGCGCGCGCCCAAGAGTTTGACCGAGGCGCAGGTGGAGAGTTTGCTCAATGCGCCCGATGTGTCCACAGGTCTGGGTATGCGCGACCGCACCATGTTGGAGTTGATTTACGCCAGTGGCTTGCGTGTGAGCGAGTTGGTGAACCTCAAAACTCTGCACCTGAGTTTGAACGATGGTGTGCTGCGCGTCATGGGCAAAGGCAGCAAAGAGCGCTTGGTGCCTTTTGGTGAAGTGGCGCGCGATTGGTTGCAGCGTTATTTGAATGAGGCACGCCCGATGCTTTTGGCCGGCCACCAAACCGAAGCATTGTTTGTCACGGTGCGCGGCAAAAACGTTGGCGAGGCCATGACGCGTGCCATGTTTTGGCAGCTCATCAAGCGCTACGCTTTGCAGGCGCAAATTCATGTGCCGATTTCACCGCACACCTTGCGCCATGCGTTTGCCACGCATTTGCTGAATCACGGGGCGGACTTGCGCGCAGTACAAATGCTGCTGGGGCATGCCGACATTTCCACCACCACCATCTACACGCACATCGCGCGTGAACGCCTGAAGAGCCTGCACGGCCAGCACCATCCACGCGGATGAGGCGTTAAGCGCCTAGCAAATAACCCAACTCCACGTCCGTAAATCCGGCGCGTTTGCGGGCTTCTTCGTTGAATGGGGGCCGCAAGCTGGGGGCGTCGTAACGCTTCACCAATTCGCCATACAAGGGCACAGGGTCCAACCCGCGCTGCTCGCAAAGCCAGCGGTACCAGTGGTTACCAATGGCGACATGGCCCACTTCATCGCGCAAGATGATGTCGAGCAAATCCACGGCTTTCAAAGCGCCAGCGCTGGCCGCCTTACGAAGCTTGGTTTGAATCAAGGGCGTGGCATCGAGCCCGCGGGCTTCGAGGGTGCGTGGCACCAGGGCCATACGGGCCAACACATCGTCTGCCGTTTTTTCACACATCTGCCACAGGCCATCGTGGGCATCAAAGTCGCCGTACGCATAGCCCAACTCATGGAGTAATTCGTGGAGGATGGTGAAGTGGTACGCCTCTTCGTGCGCGACCAGCAACCAATCGCGGTAAAACGCCTCGGGCATATCGCTGAAACGCCAAACGGCATCCAGCCCTAAGTTGATCGCGTTGAACTCGATGTGGCAGACCGCATGAATCAGTGCCGCCAAACCTTCAGGCGTGAAGGGGGTGCGGCTGGGCACGTCTTTAGGCGGCAGTAAGCGCGGGCGTTCGGGGCGACCTGGTAACGGGTGCGACGGGGCAAGCACCTCCGTAGGCGTGAGGCGCAGGTTGGGGTGTTCGGCCCACAAAGTTTGGACCGCTGCCACTTTGTCTCGTGGGTAGCAAATGCTTAAAGCCTCAAGGGCGTGTTGGCGAAGCGACATCCCTACAATTGTAGGAAAACACACATTCGCAAGGAGACGTTCATGGCTGTTTACCAACTCGATGACTTGACCCCACACATCGCGGACTCCGCATGGGTGGCTGACAACGCGCAAGTGATGGGTGATGTACACATGGACGCCGACAGCAGTGTGTGGTTCAGCTCCGTGGTGCGTGGTGATTCCGCCACCATTCGCATTGGCGAAGGCACCAACATCCAAGACGGCAGCGTGTTGCATGCCGACGTGGGCGTGCCGCTCACCATTGGCAAGCATGTGACCGTGGGCCACATGGTGCAACTGCACGGCTGCACGATTGGCGATGAGTCGCTCATTGGCATTGGTGCCGTGGTGTTGAACGGCGCGAAGATCGGCAAGAACTGTTTGGTGGGCGCAGGCTCACTCGTGACCGAAGGCAAAGAGTTTCCAGATGGCTCGATGATTTTGGGCAGCCCTGCCAAGGTGGTGCGCGAGTTGACCCCTGAGCAAATTGAAGGCTTGCGCCGCAGCGCGCAGCACTATGTGAACAACAAGAACCGCTTCAAAGCGGGTTTGAAAAAGATTGATTGATGTCTCAACTGCATAAATTTCTGTTCGATGGTTTGCCCGTGCGTGGCATGTTGGTGCAGCTCACCGACGTGTGGCAAGAGGTGCTCAAGCGCCGCGCGGCCAATGCTGAAACGGGGGCCTATCCAGAGGCCGTGCGTCACTTGCTGGGCGAGATGACGGCTGCTTCGGTGCTGATGCAATCGAACATCAAGTTCAACGGTGCGTTGGTCATGCAAATTTTTGGTGATGGGCCTTTGAAACTGGCTGTGGTCGAGGTGCAACCCGACTTGAGCCTGCGCTCCACCGCCAAAGTGGTGGGCGAGTTGGGTGACGCCAGCACCTTGCCCGAGATGGTGAACGTCAACAACGAAGGCAAGTGCGCCATCACCCTTGACCCACTCAACAAAATGCCGGGCCAACAGCCGTACCAAGGCGTGGTGCCTTTGTTTGATGATCAACGCAACAAGTTGGATAAGTTCAGCGATGTGTTGCAACACTACATGCTGCAAAGTGAGCAGCTCGACACCACTTTGGTGCTGGCCGCCAACGATACCACCGCTGCGGGCTTGTTGATCCAACGCTTGCCGGTGAAGGGTGAAGCCAACTTGGCCGCCCAAGCCAGCATGGGTGATGAAGACGGTATTGGTTTGAGCGAAGACTACAACCGCATCTCGATCTTGGCCGCGAGCCTGACCGCTGAGGAGTTGCTCAACCTTGATGCCGAAACTATTTTGCGTCGCTTGTTCTGGGAAGAAAAACTGGTGCGCTTTGAACCTTTGCAGCCGAAGTTCGCCTGTTCATGCAGCCGCGAACGTGTCAGCAACATGATTCGCAGCTTGGGCACCGACGAGGTGGAAAGCATCTTGGCCGAGTGTGGCAATGTGGAAGTGGGCTGTGATTTTTGCGGCCAGCAATACCGTTATGACGCCGTGGATGCGGCGCACATCTTTACCAGCGCAGAAGCTCAACCACCAGCGCCTTCATCATTGCATTGAGTGGCTTCGTTTTTGACGAGACCCGTGAACAAGCGGTGTTCACACCTGCCATCGCCACAGGTTTCGCAGACACCGCTCCAGCGGGTGGGTGGTTCTGGACGCTGCAGTTGATTGATCCATCGTGACTCTTGGCGAGCTACGCAAAACAATGCATTGTCCAGACGTTGAGCCCCTCGACCGTAGATCACCTGAAAGTGAAACCCAGCTTGTTGCAAGGCTTGTCGGATGAGACGGTCAATGTTGTATTGCGCAGGTGTTATGTGACCGAGGTCTAAGCCGCACAGCAGTACCAAGTCTGTGGCTGAGATGCTTTCAATGGGCGCAGCATCGACAAGCTCAATCACCAAGCCTTGCGTGTTGAGCTGCGCAGACAGTGCATCGGTGAGTTGCGTTTTCCCTGTTCGAGGAGCGCCAACAATGGCGACTTTCATCGCGTTTTAGCGTGCAATTTGCACGAAAACTTCGTTCGGCTTGACCATGCCGATTTCAGAGCGTGCACGCTCTTCGACCATTTCCAAACCATCTTTGAGGTCATGGAGTTCAGCGCCAAGGCGATCGTTGGCCAATTGCGCGGCAGCATTTTGCTGCTTTTGGTCTTTGAGGGTTTGACGTAGACGCATCACGTCAGGGATGCTGCCGCGACCAAACCACAGCTGGCCCTGCAGCACGAGCAGCAGGGCAATCAGCACGAGGTGGAGTGGTCGTAGCATTTGAATCGTCAGACTGCGTGGCGATTAACGCAAGTTGTAAAAGGCCGCGCGGCCTGGGTACACGGCCACATCGCCTAAGTCTTCTTCGATGCGCAAGAGTTGGTTGTACTTGGCCATGCGGTCAGAGCGGCTCATCGAACCAGTTTTGATTTGACCCGCATTCAAACCCACAGCGATGTCGGAAATGGTGGAGTCTTCGGTTTCGCCAGAGCGGTGAGAGATGACCGCGGTGTAGCCAGCGCGCTTGGCCATTTCGATGGCTTCAAACGTCTCGGTCAAGGTGCCGATTTGGTTGATCTTGATCAGGATCGAATTGGCGATGCCTTTGTCGATGCCTTCTTTGAAAATCTTGGTGTTGGTCACGAACAAGTCGTCGCCCACGATTTGCACTTTCTTGGCCAAGCGGTCGGTCAACACTTTCCAGCCGTCCCAGTCGCCTTCGGCCATGCCGTCTTCGATGGAGATGATGGGGTACTTGTCGCACCAAGTGGCCATCATGTCGGTCCATTGTTGGGCGGTCAATTGCAAGCCTTCGCCCGCCAAGTGGTACTTACCGTCTTTGTAGAACTCGCTGGCCGCGCAGTCCAAGCCCAAAGCGATTTGTTCGCCGGGCGTGTAGCCTGCGGCAGTGATGGCATCCAAAATCATTTGGATCGCTGCTTCGTGGCTGGTCACGTTGGGGGCAAAGCCACCTTCGTCGCCCACGGCAATGCTCATGCCTTTGTCGTGGATGATTTTTTTCAACGCGTGAAACACTTCAGCACCATAACGCACGGCTTCGCGGAAGGTCGGTGCGCCCACGGGGATGATCATGAACTCTTGCAAGTCCAAGTTGTTGTTGGCGTGTGCGCCGCCGTTGATGACGTTCATCATGGGCACAGGCAATTGGTTGCCATTCATGCCGCCAAAGTAACGGTACAAAGGCAAGCCAGACTCTTCAGCCGCAGCGCGGGCCACAGCCATCGACACGGCCAACATCGCGTTAGCACCCAAGCGGCTCTTGTTGTCGGTGCCGTCGAGGTCGATCAAGGTCTTGTCGAGGAACGCTTGCTCAGAAGCGTCCAAACCCAAAATGGCTTCAGAGATTTCGGTGTTGATGTGCTCAACCGCTTTCAACACGCCTTTGCCGAGGTAGCGGCTCTTGTCGCCGTCGCGCAATTCGATGGCTTCGCGGCTGCCGGTCGATGCGCCTGATGGCACAGCGGCACGGCCCATGGTGCCGGATTCCAACAACACATCACATTCCACGGTGGGGTTGCCGCGGCTGTCCAAGATTTCACGGGCGACGATGTCGACGATAGCGCTCATTTGTGTTTTCCTATTGCAAGTTTTAAAAATCGTGTCGTGCGTAAGAGGCTTACGCTTCGAAGTTGTTTTCCAAGAAGGGGTGCTTTTTAGTCACAGCATCCAGTTCAACCAAAGTTTCCAGCAAAGCTTTCATTTTGTTCAGGGGCACGGCGTTGGGGCCGTCAGACCACGCTTCGGATGGGCAAGGGTGTGTTTCCATGAACAAGCCAGCCACACCAGCAGCTACGCCAGCACGGGCCAACACGGGCACCATCTCGCGAGCGCCGCCACTGCTAGTGCCTTGGCCGCCCGGCTTTTGCACCGAGTGGGTCACATCAAACACCACGGGCGCGCCAGACTTGCGCATCTCGGCCAAGCTGACCATGTCGGCCACGAGGTTGTTGTAGCCAAAGCTCACGCCGCGTTCGCAGGCCAAGAAGTTGTCTTCGGGCAAGCCAGCTTCGCGAGCCGCGTCGCGGGCTTTGTCGATGACGTTTTTCATGTCCCAAGGTGCCAAGAACTGGCCCTTCTTGATGTTCACAGGTTTGCCCGATTGCGCCACGGCACGGATGAAGTCGGTCTGTCGGCACAAGAAGGCGGGCGTTTGCAGCACATCGACCACGCTGGCCACGGTTTTCACCTGTGACTCGTCGTGCACATCGGTGAGGATGGGCAGGTGCAGTTGACGACGCACTTCGTCCAAGATCTTCAAGCCGGCATCCATGCCCACGCCGCGTTTGGTGCTGCCAGACGATCGGTTGGCTTTGTCGAATGAGCCTTTGTAGATCAACGGAATGCCGAGACTCGAGCAGATTTCTTTGAGTTGGCCTGCCACGTCGATGGACATTTCCAAGCCTTCGATGGAGCAGGTGCCTGCGATCAAAAAGAAGCGTTGGTCGAGGCCGACGTCAAATCCACACAGTTTCATGGCTCGTTCCGTTTCTAAAAAGGTTTAGGCCTTGGCCTTGTGGTCCAGCGCTGCTTTGACGAAGGCATTGAACAGAGGGTGACCGTCCCATGGGGTCGATTTGAACTCGGGGTGGAACTGCACGCCCATGTACCAAGGGTGCACGTCTTGCGGCAGTTCGACGATTTCTGTGAGCTGCTCACGTTGGGTGAGCGCTGAAATCACCAAGCCTGCCTTGCGCAATGCATCGAGGTAGTTCACGTTGGCTTCGTAGCGGTGGCGGTGACGCTCGGTCACCACGTCGCCGTAAATCTTGTGGGCCAAGGTGCCGGGCGCCACGTCAGAGCTTTGTGCGCCCAAGCGCATGGTGCCGCCCAAGTTGGAGTTGGCGTCACGCACTTGAATCGTGCCGTCTTCGTTCTTCCACTCGTTGATGAGCGCGATGACGGGCTGTGTGCAATCGGCCACAAACTCGGTGGAGTGGGCTTGGGTTAAGCCTGCTTTGTGGCGTGCGTATTCGATGGTGGCCACTTGCATGCCCAAACAGATGCCGAGGTAAGGCACTTTGTTCTCGCGGGCGAATTGGGCCGATGCAATCTTGCCTTCCACGCCGCGAATGCCAAAGCCACCGGGCACCAGCACCGCGTCGAACTTCTCGAGTTGGTTCACGTTTTCGGGCATGATGAACTCGGAGTCCACGTATTCGATCTTGACGCGCGCATGGTTCTTCATGCCGGCATGGCGCAGCGCTTCGTTGAGCGACTTGTAGCTGTCGGACAGGTCGACATACTTGCCCACCATCGCGATGGTGACTTCTTCTTTGGGGTTGGCCACTTCGTGGACCAAGTCATCCCAACGTTGCAAGTTGGCGGGTTGGGCGTTGATGCGCAATTTCTCGCACACCAAACGATCCAAGCCTTGCTCGTGCAACATGCGGGGCACTTTGTAGATGGTGTCCACGTCCCACATGGAGATCACGCCCCACTCGGGCACGTTGGAGAAGAGGCTGATTTTTTGGCGCTCGTCTTCTGGAATTGGGCGATCTGCACGGCACAACAAAGCGTCGGCTTGAATGCCGATTTCGCGCAGTTTTTGCGCGGTGTGTTGGGTGGGTTTTGTTTTGAGTTCGCCAGCGGCTGCGATCCAAGGCACATAGCTCAGGTGCACAAAGGCGGTGTTTTGCGGGCCGAGCTTCAAGCTCATTTGGCGAGCGGCTTCGAGGAAAGGCAGAGACTCGATGTCACCCACGGTGCCGCCGATTTCCACGATGGCCACATCGACCGCTTCGGGTGTGTCGTAGGCCGCGCCGCGTTTGACGAACTCTTGAATTTCGTTGGTGATGTGCGGGATAACTTGCACGGTCTTGCCCAAATAGTCGCCGCGGCGCTCTTTGTCGAGCACGCTTTGGTAAATCTGGCCGGTGGTGAAGTTGTTGGCCTTTTTCATGCGCGTCGTGATGAAGCGCTCGTAATGGCCCAAATCGAGGTCGGTTTCTGCACCGTCTTCAGTGACGAACACCTCGCCGTGCTGCAGCGGCGACATGGTGCCTGGGTCTACGTTGATGTAGGGGTCCAGCTTGATGAGGGTGACTTTGAGGCCGCGCGATTCAAGCAAGGCGGCGAGTGAAGCGGCTGCAATTCCCTTACCTAGGGAAGAGACAACACCGCCGGTGACGAATACAAATTGGGTCATGCCAGATCGGGAGACTGTCTCCCGGTAGGTGGAAATCGAAATTATAGGCGCTCTGCTACATTGCGAGCCATGTCTGATCTGTCAAATAAGCACATTGTTTTGGGTTTGAGCGGTGGTATCGCTTGCTACAAGGCGGCGGAGCTGTGCCGCGCTTTGGTGAAAGCCGGGGCCACGGTTCAGGTGGTGATGACCGAGGCTGCGGCCCAGTTCATCACGCCTGTGACGCTGCAAGCCTTGTCGAATCGCGCGGTGTATGTGTCGCAGTGGGATGCGCGTGAGCCCAACAACATGGCGCACATCAACTTGAGTCGGGAGGCCGATGCGATTGTGGTCGCGCCGGCCAGCGCTGACTTCATGGCCAAACTGCTGCATGGCCGAGCCGATGATTTACTGAGCCTCATGTGCTTGGCCCGCCCGATTGACAGCGTGCCTTTGATTTTGGCCCCTGCGATGAACCGCGAAATGTGGCAACACCCCGCCACCCAGCGCAACATGGCGCAACTCACCGCGGACGGTGCGCATGTGCTGGACGTGGGGCAGGGCGAGCAAGCCTGCGGCGAAACGGGTGACGGCCGCATGCTCGAACCGGATGAAATTTTGGAAGACCTCATCGCGTTCTTCCAACCCAAAGTTTTGGCGGGTCAGCATGTGCTGGTCACGGCTGGTCCCACTTACGAGGCGATGGATCCTGTGCGCGGCATCACCAATTTATCGAGCGGCAAGATGGGCTTCTCCATCGCCCGTGCAGCGCGCGAAGCGGGGGCTGACGTGACCTTGGTCGCCGGCCCCGTGCATTTGCCTACACCGCGCGGCGTGCAACGTGTGGACGTGCGTTCGGCTTTAGACATGCAAGCGGCTGTGACCCAGCATGTGGATGCGGCTTCTGTGTTTGTGGCAACCGCTGCCGTGGCCGATTGGCGTGTGGCCGATGTGGCTGGGCAAAAAATCAAGAAGGACGGTTCGGGCCAGTTACCCCAGTTGAGCTTTGTCGAAAACCCAGACATCTTGGCGGGTGTGGCGCAATCCGCACGAGCTAAAGGCGGGGCTTTGTATTGCGTGGGCTTTGCGGCCGAAAGCCACGATTTGCTCAAGCACGCTACCGCCAAACGCGAACGCAAAGGCGTGCCGCTGTTGGTCGGCAACATTGGCCCTGCGACGTTTGGTTTGGACGACAACGCTTTGTTGTTGGTCGATGCACACGGCCAACAAGAGCTACCGCATGCCAACAAACTCACTTTGGCGCGTCAGCTGGTGGCTGAAATTGCAAGTCGCATGAAGGCCGCTTGATTCGTTGCCATCGGTTTAAATTTTTCAACATTCATTTCATCAACGCACTATGAAACTCGACGTCAAAATTCTCGATCCCCGCATGGCCGACCAACTGCCGCAATACGCCACGCCTGGCAGCGCTGGCTTGGACTTGCGCGCTTGTTTGGATGCACCCATCACGCTCGAGCCCAACGCTTGGCAACTGGTGCCCACGGGCATTGCCATCCATTTGGCCGACCCCGCGTATGCCGCGCTTATCTTGCCGCGCTCAGGCCTGGGCCACAAACATGGCATCGTGTTGGGTAACTTGGTTGGCTTGATTGACAGCGATTACCAAGGCCAACTCATGGTCAGCGCGTGGAATCGCAGCGATGTGGCGTTCACGCTGGAGCCGATGGAACGCTTAGCCCAACTCGTGATCGTGCCAGTGGTGCAAGCCCAGTTCAATGTGGTGAACGAGTTTGCGGGTGCGACCGAGCGAGGCGAGGGTGGTTACGGCTCAACTGGCAAAAAATAAAGCCATGACAAATAAAAAAAGCAGCCCGAGAGGCTGCTTTTTTTGTGCGCGCAAGCACTGAGTTAGTGCAAAGTGTTGCTGCCCGGCGCTTGGGCTTCAATTTTGAAAAAACCCGTACCCAAGGTGCCGCGCTCTTGTTCCTCTTGTGTGGCTTCGCGCACGGCTTGTACGTCAAGGTGAATGCGAATTGCAATGCCTGCCAGCGGGTGGTTGCCATCGAGTACCACGTGTTCTGGGTAGATCTCGGTCACGGTGTAGAGCAAGTCTTGCGGTGCATCTGGGTTGCAGCCTTCAGGCAGGGCGTGGCCTTCAAGCGTGTGGCCTTCTTCCAGCTCTTTAGGAAAGCGCGCGCGCGCTTCTAAAAATACCAAGTTTTCGTCGTAGTCGCCAAAGGCTTCTTCGGGTTCGAGTTGCAAGTCGATGTGGTCACCCACGCTGTGGCCTTGCAACGCTTCTTCGATTTTGGCGAGCAAATCATCGCCGCCCACCAAGAACTCAACAGGGCTGTCCAATTCGTCGAGCACCTCGCCCAAGGTGTCTTTCAAGGTCCAAGTTAAGCCGACCACGCAGTGTTGTGTAATTTCCATAGGGCAAAATTGTCGCACGATGCATGTGAACAAACCTTTAACTTTGCTCGGCGGCATCAGCCCCGCCGAATTTATGAACACCTATTGGCAGCGCAAGCCTTTGCTGGTGCGCCAAGCCATTCCCGAATTCAAAGCCTTGCTCAGTCGCCCTGAGTTGTTTGACTTGGCCGAACAAAACGAGGTCGAGTCTCGGCTGGTCATTGGCGCTGACGGTGGCAAGCGCGATTGGCAAATGCAGCGCGGCCCGTTCAAGCGGCGCGCGATTCCTAAGCTGACCGAGCGCGATTGGACCTTGCTGGTGCAAGGCGTGGACTTGCACGATGACCGCGTGGCGGCGTTGATGCAGCAATTTCGTTTCATCCCCGACGCCCGTTTGGACGATGTGATGATCAGCTACGCCACCGAAGGTGGCGGCGTGGGGCCGCACTTTGACAGCTATGACGTGTTCTTACTGCAAGCCCACGGCCAGCGCCGCTGGCGCATTGGTCGACAAAAAGACTTGTCGTTGGTGCCCGATATGCCACTGAAAATTTTGGCCAACTTCAAGCCAGAACATGATTGGGTGCTCAATCCCGGTGACATGCTGTATTTGCCACCACGCTATGCCCACGATGGGATTGCACAAGGCGAGTGCATGACTTATTCGATTGGGTTTCGTGTGCCCCAAACCGGCGATTTGGCGCGTGAACTCTTGGTGCGTTTGAGTGAAGGTGCCGAAGAGGCCGCGGGCTGCGATTTGTACAAAGATGCAACTCAAGCGGCTGTCGCGAAGCCCGCGGCAATGCCTGAAGGATTGATTGATTTTGCAAAAAGTGCATTGCAAAAGTCGTTAAAAGATCCTAAGGCACTTCAACGTGCTTTGGGTGAGTATTTGACAGAGCCCAAAGCCAACATTTGGTTTGAGATGGGAGACATGCCTGATCAACTTGTGGCTGTGCGTTTAGACCGACGAAGCAAGATGATGTACGACGATCACCACATCTTCTTGAACGGTGAAAGTTGGCGTGCGGCAGGTCAGGATGCCTCGTTGATGCGTCGTTTGGCAGATTGCCGAGAGTTGACAGCAGATGATCTTAAAAAAGCCAGTTCAGAGGCATTAAGCCTGCTGATGGAGTGGTGTGATGATGGTTGGCTTCATTCCAAAAACTAAATTTTGACAAATTGACGTCCAACTGACATTGTTTTTGAACATTTATAGGATTTACCCTATAATTTAAGGCTGAGTTGGCGGGCTCGAGTCCATCTGCTCGGTTGTGGTGTGAACCACAGCAATTTCCGGAAATTGTTTTCATCCCCTTTAAGGAATATCAAAATGAACAAGTCAATCCTGTTGGCATCTTTGTTGGCTGCTGCCGCTCTCGTCGCTTGCGGCAAAAAAGAAGCTCCTGCTGTTGAAGCCGCTCCTGCTGCTGCTTCTGCTGCCGTTGAAGCTGCTTCTGCTGTGGCTTCTGACGCCGCTGCTCCAGCCTCTGACGCTGCTAGCAAGTAATCAGTTTTCGAACTGACTGCAAAAGCCACCTTCGGGTGGCTTTTTTTTCTTCAAACTTGAACCCAGTTTGAACCTGTGACAGGGTCTGCAACTGCAATCTCTGAGGGGGCGCAGCCGAGTACTGAACTCAAGCTGGCGCGAGCTAAATCGGGTGTGTTGTTACGCTCGCTCAAATGTGCAGCTTGTACATAGTTCAAGTGCGTATGTTTGACGTTAGACAGCAGCTCTGCTGCCGCATGATTCGCCAAATGCCCCCAAGGGCCTGCGACGCGTTTTTTGAGAAAGCTGGGATAAGACGATGCCTCAAGCAGCGCAGGGTCGTGGTTGGCCTCAAGCAGCAAGGCATGACATCCTTGCAAAGAAGTCAGCACATGTGAAGACGGGTGACCTAAATCGGTGACGATGCCCAAGTGACGTGCGCCATCTGTGCAACGCAGTTGCAAGGGTTCTCGGGCATCGTGGGGAACGGTAAAGGGCAGGCCTTGTAATTCACCTATTTCAATCGTGCATCCATCACGCGCCACGTTGAGTAGGTGTTGGTGGCTTGTCCAAGCGTCATCCTGAATGGCGAGCCACGTGCCTTGACTCATCCATAGCGGCGTTGCGTAACGCTTGAGGAAACTGCGTGCGCAGCCAACGTGGTCCCCGTGCTCGTGGGTGATGAAAATTGCGTCTATGTCCTCGGCGCAGGTACCCGCCGCAACCAATTGAGACTCAAGGTCCCGCAGACGAAGTCCGCAATCGATCAACAAACGCGTTGTTTGCGTGCCACTTTGGGATTCCACCAAAGTGGCATTTCCTGAGCTGCCGCTGCCTAAGCTTTTAAAGCGCAACACAGCGCGCAACCCATTGACGTAGGATCAGCGCAGATCGTCGGCGAGTAACTTCAAGATACGCTCTGTGATGGCGCTGTTTTCCACTTTTCCACTAGCGTCTAGCACTGAAACCTCAGATGCGGCATCTGTTTTACGAACAGCAATCCGGTATTTAACGGGGCCAGTTTCTGGCGTTGATTTGCTGAACATCTTGCTGAAGAAGCCTTTTTCCTCTTTGGGCGTGGTGTCAACATAACGCACGAAATAAAGGCCTTGTGAACGATCGCGATCTTCGACCGTAAAACCTGTTCGGTCCAATGCCAAACCAACCCTGCGCCATGCCACGTCATAGGAGTCGGGAATGTTCAATACAGCAACCCCATTTTTCGATGCCAATGTTGTTTTGCTCGGTGCGGATTCAGTGACTGAGTTTGCCGTCTTCGCTTGGTCCGCAGATACGCCAAGTTTGACCATCAAACGGCTCAAAAATTCTGCCTCGAGCTCAGGATCGCTTGGGCGAGGTACCCAAATCGTGCCACCACTTTTCGAGGCATCTTTGTATTCTTCTGACATGCCTCGGTGGGTGATAAAGATGTCGACGCCGCCAGAGTTGTTGCGCTCCATTCGAGTTCTGAATTTGTCACGCTCGCCAGATGAATAAAGACCGTCTAACACCTTGCCAAGCGTGCGACGAATAAAGTCCTGTGGAATTTTTGCGCGATTTTCAGCCCATTCGGTTTCTAACAAGCCGATTTGCTGCTGCTCCACCACATATTCAAATCCGTTTTCTTTCCAAAACCCATGAACAATCGGCCAGACTGCGTCTGCAGGGCGGTTCACGACTAGCCAGCGTTGCTTGCCATCGCGCTCAATGCGAACGTCATTGACTTGCTTGGCAGCTGTGGTTGCGATTGGGGCTGCTGGGCGTGTCGCCATGCTGCTTGCCGTGACCGCGCCGCCAGGCACAACGTAGCGTGTATCACGCGTGAGTTGCGTGAGGTCAGGTGGAATGTCAAGGGGAACAACTTTGGTCCCGCCTTCGGTTTTGTAGTTGACTTTGTCGCTGTCCATGAGGGAACTGCACGCCGACAGCAAACTCACAACAGCCAAAACGACCGCGGTGCGGTGCAATAAAAATTGAGCTTTCATGGCTGAAACCTTTTTTGTAGCAATCAAATTAAACCAGCCGAGCGCAACGCGCCTTCCACCACAGGCTCGTTGGCTTGGGTGAGTTCGGTCATGGGCAAGCGCAGGGTTGGGCCTGCGAGGCTCATGCGGTGCATGGCCCATTTCACGGGAATGGGGTTGGCTTCGACAAACAGGTGTTTGTGCACGGGCATCAACTTGAATTGAATGTCCATGGCGCGTTTCACGTCGCCTGCAATGGCGGCCACGCACAGCTCATGCATCAAGCGAGGCGCCACGTTGGCGGTCACGCTGATGTTGCCTTGGCCGCCGCACAGCATCAATGCCACAGCGGTGGGATCGTCACCCGAGTAAACCGCAAAGCCTTTGGGCACATCGCGAATCAACCACTCAGCGCGCTCGATGTTGCCCGTCGCTTCTTTGATGCCCACGATGCCTGGCACTTGAGCCAAACGCAGCACGGTGTCGTGCGCCATATCGGCGACAGAGCGGCCGGGCACGTTGTACAAAATCACGGGCAAGTCCACCGCTTCTGCGATGGCTTTGAAGTGCAGGTATTGGCCTTCTTGCGTGGGCTTGTTGTAGTAGGGCACCACTTGCAGTTGGCAATGTGCGCCCACTTTTTTAGCGAACTTGGCCAGCTCAATCGCTTCAGCGGTTGAGTTAGCGCCGCAACCGGCCATGATGGGCACGTGACGCTCGGTGTGTTTGGCGGCTTGTTCGACAGACACGCGGATGATCTCGCAGTGTTCTTCCACGTTGACCGTGGGTGACTCGCCGGTGGTGCCCACGACGCCGATGCAATCGGTGCCTTCGGCAATGTGCCAATCGATCAGTTTGCGAAGGGTGGGGTAGTCGACGCTGCCGTCTGTGTGCATGGGGGTGGTCAAAGCCACGATGCTGCCGGTAATGGGTGTCATGTCCGCGAGTTCGGTCAAGGAAAAACGTTCATTCTAGCGAGTGCGAATGCTGTTTTTAGTGTGAAAGTGGGTAACGCACAGGTGTTTGTTGTGTGTCGTCTGCTTCGTGCACGGCCACGATGCGTTGCACAAAACGATCAGGCTGCGGGATGAACACCTCTTGAAAAGCCACCACACGCAGGTTTTTGCACACATTCAGCAATTCGCCCTGTTGCAGCAAAAAGTCTGGTCGGGAGGGCTTGCCAACAGACGCATTGCCGTTCGAGAAAGTTTCATAAATCAATACGCCGTTGGGTGCCAAGCTGGCCAGAATGTGGGGCCACAGTGGTCGCCACAAATAGTTGGTGACCACCACGCCGCCAAATCTGCGGCCTTGCAAAGGCCAAGGCCCGTTTTCGATGTCCGCACAGATGGCTTCGCCCAAGGGGCTAACGGCGGCGATGGCTTCTGGGTTGCGGTCCACGCCTGTGACAGGGTGGCCGAGGCCCGCAAAGTGGCGCATGTGGCGGCCGTGGCCGCAGGCCACATCCAGCACGGTGCAGCCTGGGGGCAGCAGGTGAGACCAGCGCGCCACCCAATTCGACCTGGGCTCTAGCCCGTGAAGGACTGTGCTCATCTTAAAAACATCCCCAAACCTGATTTGCCAAAGTGAGCAAAAACTCGGGTTGCAAATACATCGACATCACCGCCATCAGCACAGCGAGGCACACCAACCCAATCAGGGCTTGTCGAATCCATGTGTGCGCAAAGCGAGGCATTTGAAATCTCAAGCGAAAACTCAAGCCGCAGCGGCAGCAGGCGCACGCGCGATGGCTGTTTCTTTCACAGGCAAGTTCACCAACGCGGCAAACACACCCAGCGCTATGGAGATGTACCAAACGATGTCGTAGCTGCCGGTTTTGTCATACAAGTAGCCGCCCAGCCACACGCCCATGAAGCTGCCAATTTGGTGGCTGAAGAACACAAAGCCGCCCAGCATTGACAAATGCGCCACGCCAAAAATCTGCGCCACCACCGCATTGGTCGGCGGCACGGTGGAGAGCCACAACAAGCCCATCACGCTAGAGAAGATGTACACGTTCATGGGGGTGAGCGGCGCCAACAAGAACAGCACGATGGCCACTGAACGTGAGATGTAGATGAAGGCCAAAATTTTGCGCTTGGCCAAGCGCTGGCCCAAGCTGCCCGAGATGTAAGTGCCAAACACGTTGAACAGGCCAATCAACGCCAAGGCAATGCTGGCCACTTCGGGTGACATGTTGTGGTCCTTGAGGTAGCTGGGCATGTGTACGCCGATGAACACCACCTGAAAGCCGCACACAAAGTAACCCGCCATCAGCAGCTGAAAACTGCGGTAGTTCATGGCTTCGCTCAGCGCGTGCATGATGGACTGTTCGCGATAAGGTGTTGCACCACCGCCAAACCCAGGCTCACGCAAACCGTAGGCCAAAGGAATGATCAAAAGCGCAGACATCGACAGCCAGACCAAAGCCTCTTGCCACCCAAAAGTGCTGATGAGGTAGCCCTCGGTGGGTACCATCAAAAACTGGCCAAACGAACCTGCTGCTGCTGCCACGCCCATGGCCCACGAGCGTTTGGCGGCGCTCACGTTGCGGCCAATCACGCCGTAAATCACGGCATAGGTGGTGCCTGCTTGGGCAATGCCAATCAGCACCCCCGCTGTGGCGGTGAAGAGTGCGGGCGTGGACGAATATGCCATGCCCACCAAGCCCAAGGCATACAGCACCGCGCACGTCACGATGACGCGGAACGCGCCAAAGCGGTCGGCCAACATGCCAGAGAAGATGCCGGCAAAACCCCAAGTCAAGTTTTGGATGGCGATGGCCATCGCGAAGTTTTCGCGGGTCCAGTCTTGCGCTTGGGTGATGGGTTGCAGCCACAGGCCAAAGCCGTGGCGTACGCCCATAGACAGGGTGACGATGGCGGCCCCGCAGGCCAGCACTTGCCACATGGGCAGGGTTTTGTGGGTGTGAGTCATGGGCTTGACTTTAACCAATGTGGTGGCAGGCCGCTGTCGCATGGGCTTTGCAGGGTGGGCGCGCTCGTGTTTGATTTGCGAAAACTTCGGGTCTGTTGTTTTATACAGTACTGCGTTTGAAATTGTCTACAATGCCGCCCCATGGCTACAAAGCAACCCACCACACCGCCCCAGTACTCGGAAGGCTCGATTCGCGTTCTCAAAGGACTCGAACCCGTCAAGCAGCGTCCGGGCATGTACACCCGCACCGACAACCCCTTGCACATCATCCAAGAGGTGTTGGACAACGCGGCCGACGAAGCCTTGGCTGGGCACGGCAAAAAAATCATTGTCACTTTGCACAGCGACGGTTCGGTCAGCATCGAAGACGATGGCCGCGGCATTCCGTTTGGCATGCACCCCGAAGAAAAAGCGCCCGTGATTGAACTGGTGTTCACCCGCTTGCACGCAGGCGGCAAGTTTGACAAAGGCTCGGGCGGCGCTTACAGCTTCTCGGGCGGCTTGCACGGCGTGGGCGTGAGCGTGACCAACGCATTGGCCAAACGCATGGAAGCCACCAGCCACCGCGAAGGCCAAGTGGCCCGCTTGGTATTTGCTGGCGGCGACGTGGTGGAAAAACTCAGCACTCGCAAACAAGAATCAGGCGACCGCAAGCAGGGCACGACCGTGCGCGTGTGGCCCGATGCCAAATACTTTGAGTCCTCAGCTTTGCCCATGGGAGAGCTGGTGCACTTGCTGCGCAGCAAAGCGGTGTTGATGCCCGGCGTGAGCGTGACGCTCATCAACGAGAAAAGCAAAGACACGCAAAACTGGCTCTACAAAGGCGGCCTGCGCGACTACTTGATGCAAACGCTCAACGGCGACCCCGTCATTCCTTTGTTTGAAGGCGAGGGCTATGCCGACGGTAACCACGACAGCTTCGCCGAAGGCGAGGGCGCGGCATGGGCGGTGGCCTTTACAGAAGACGGTCAACCCGTGCGTGAGAGCTATGTGAACCTGATTCCCACCAGCGCGGGCGGCACGCACGACAGCGGCTTGCGCGATGGTTTGTTCAACGCAGTCAAGAGCTTCATTGAGCTGCACGCTTTGCTACCCAAGGGCGTCAAGCTCTTGCCCGAAGACGTGTTTGCGCGCGCCAGCTATGTGCTGAGTGCCAAGGTGCTCGACCCGCAATTCCAAGGTCAAATCAAAGAACGCCTCAACTCACGCGATGCTGTGCGTTTGGTGTCGAGCTATGTGCGCCCCACGATGGAGTTGTGGCTGAACCAACACGTCGACTACGGCAAAAAGCTGGCCGAGCTAGCCATCAAGGCCGCGCAAACGCGCCAAAAAGCTGGCCAAAAAGTCGAGAAGCGCAAAGGCTCAGGCGTGGCGGTGTTGCCAGGCAAGCTGACCGATTGCGAAAGCAAAGACATTGCGCACAACGAAGTGTTCTTGGTTGAGGGCGACTCTGCGGGCGGCAGCGCCAAGATGGGCCGCGACAAAGAAAGCCAAGCCATCCTGCCCCTGCGCGGCAAGGTGCTCAACACGTGGGAAGTCGAGCGCGACCGCTTGTTTGCCAACAACGAAATTCATGACATCTCGGTGGCGATTGGTGTGGACCCACACGGCCCCAACGACAGCCCCGACTTGAGCGGCTTGCGCTACGGCAAGGTGTGCATCTTGTCGGATGCGGACGTGGACGGCTCGCACATTCAGGTGCTGTTGCTCACGCTGTTCTTCCGTCACTTCCCCAAGCTCATCGAAGCAGGGCATGTGTTTGTGGCGCGCCCACCGCTGTTCCGTGTGGACGCACCGGCGCGTGGCAAAAAGCCGGCCACCAAGGTGTACGCCTTGGACGAGGGCGAGCTCACCGCCATCCTCGACAAGCTGCGCAAAGACGGCGTGGCCGAGGGCAAGTGGAGCATCAGCCGCTTCAAAGGCTTGGGCGAGATGAGCGCCGAGCAACTGTGGGACACCACCTTGAACCCCGACACCCGTCGCCTCATGCCCGTGCAATTGGGCTTGCTGGACTTTGCAACCACCGAAGGTTTGATCACACAACTCATGGGCAAAGGCGAAGCCGCCGCACGCCGTGAGCTGATGGAACTGCATGGCGATTCGATTGAGATTGACGTATGACCGATTTGTTAACCCCCGAACTGCCCACGGCCGATAACGATGGCGACATCGCGTTGGGCCACTACGCCCAACGCGCTTACCTTGAATACGCGCTCAGTGTGGTCAAAGGCCGCGCTTTGCCCGACGTGTGCGATGGCCAAAAATCGGTGCAGCGCCGCATTTTGTATTCCATGTCCCGCATGGGTTTGGGCTTTAACGGCAACTCAGGAGCCAAGCCCGTCAAGTGCGCCCGCGTGGTGGGTGATGTGCTGGGCCGCTACCACCCGCACGGTGACAGCGCGGCGTACGAAGCGCTCGTCCGCATGGCACAAGACTTTGCGCAACGCTACCCCCTGATCGACGGCCAAGGCAACTTTGGTTCGCGTGACGGCGACGGCGCTGCGGCCATGCGATACACCGAAGCCCGCTTGGCCAAAATCACTTCTCTGTTGCTGGACGAGATTGACGAAGGCACGGTCGACTTCCAACCCAACTACGACGGCTCCACCGAAGAGCCCAAGCAGTTGCCCGCTCGCTTGCCATTTGCTTTGCTGAATGGTGCCAGCGGCATTGCGGTGGGTATGGCCACCGAAATTCCAAGCCACAACCTGCGCGAAGTGGCGGATGCGTGTGTGGCACTCATCAAGTCGCCCAAGATGAGCGACGACGAGCTGATGCAAATCTTGCCCGGCCCCGACTATCCCGGTGGCGGCCAAATCATCAGCAGCGCGTCTGACATTGCCGATGCGTATCGCACCGGCCGTGGCTCGCTCAAAGTGCGTGCACGTTGGGTGATTGAAGACTTGGCGCGTGGTCAATGGCAATTGGTGGTGAACGAGCTGCCGCCTGGCGTGAGCAGCCAACGCGTGTTGGAAGAGATTGAAGAACTCACCAACCCCAAGGTCAAGACCGGCAAGAAGGCGCTGAGCGCCGAGCAAACCCAACTCAAAGCCACCGTGTTGGCCGTGTTGGATGTGGTGCGCGATGAGTCGAGCAAAGACGCGCCGGTGCGTTTGGTGTTCGAGCCCAAAACCAGCCGCATTGAGCAGCAAGAACTCATCACCACTTTGCTGGCGCACACCAGCTTAGAAACCTCGTCGTCCATCAACCTCACGATGGTGGGCATTGATGGTCGCCCTGTGCCGAAGTCGCTGCGCGACATGTTGAACGAGTGGATCGAGTTCCGCTCTGCCACCATCCTGCGCCGCTCGCAGCACCGCTTGAACAAAGTGCTGGACCGCATCCATATTTTGGAAGGTCGTCAGTTGGTGTTGCTCAACATCGACGAGGTGATTGCCATCATTCGCAACAGCGACGAGCCTAAGCTGGCGCTGATCGAACGCTTCAAGCTCAGCTCCGCCCAAGCCGAAGACATCTTAGAAATTCGCCTGCGTCAGCTGGCGCGTTTGGAAGCCATCAAGATTGAGCAAGAGCTCAAAGAATTGCGTGACGAACAAGCCAAGCTCGAAGACATTGTGGGCAACCCCTCGGCGCTGCGCCGCTTGATGGTGAAAGAAATCGAAGCCGACGCCAAAACTTTTGCCGACCCACGCCGCACGCTGATTCAAGAAGAGAAAAAAGCGGTGGCCGAAGTCAAGGTCATCGACGAGCCTGTCACCGTGGTGGTCTCTGAAAAAGGTTGGGTGCGTGCGCGTACTGGTCACGGCCACGAAGCCAGCGCGTTTGCTTTCAAGTCGGGCGACGGCTTGTACGGCACATTCGAGTGCCGCACGGTCGACACCTTCATCGCGTTTGGCTCCAACGGTCGCATCTACTCGGTGCCCGTGTCGGCCTTGCCCGGTGCACGCGGCGACGGTCAACCGGTGACCACGTTGATCGACTTAGAAACCGGCACCCAGTTGCTGCACTACGTAGCTGGCCCCGCTGGCGCGACGTACTTGCTCAGCAGCACGGGTGGTTATGGCTTCATGGCCAACATCGAGCACATGATCTCGCGCAACAAAGGCGGCAAAGCCTTTGTGTCCTTGGGCGACGGCGAAACCGTGTGCCGCCCATCGCCCGTGAGCGGTGGCTCGGGCGCACAGCCCGTCGTGCCCGCCACGCATGTGGCCTGCGCCTCGACCGGTGGCCGTTTCTTGACCTTTGAATTGTCCGAACTCAAAGCGATGGAAAAGGGCGGTCGCGGCTTGATGCTGATCGACCTAGAGGCCAAAGATACCTTGGCTGGCGCGGCAGCGTACACACGCAGCGTGCGCATCGAAGGCATTGGCCGTGGCGGTAAAGCGCGTGAAGAAACGCTGGAAATTCGCAGCTTGAACAACGCTAAGGCTGCTCGTGCGAAGAAGGGCAAGGTCGCAGACTTGGGCTTTAAGCCGAATGCGGTGGTGCGGGTGGAATAACTCGCGGCTACCCAAATAAAAAAGCGGCTCAACGAGCCGCTTTTTTTGTGGGTGCCAAGGGCTTAAGCCTTGGCTTTTTCTTTGGCCGCTGCAGGCGCTGCTGCGTCAGCCTCTTTTTTGGGAGGGCTGCAGTCAAAGCACACAAACATGGATGAACCCAAGATGCGTTTGAAGGAACCGTTGTTGCGGGGTTTGTGGATGCCGCATTTGATGCAGCTCATGGTGTCGCCAGTGCGGCCAAGGCCTTCGAAGGGTGAACCGCCTTTTTTCGACTTGTAGCGCAAACCATCGTTGGAGATTTCTGTTTTTTCTGGGCGTGACATTCGTTGTAGTTCTCGAGGCAAAGATGGTATTTTCGCAAATTTATCAACCGTTCTGACAAGCCGCCCTCAAAAACCTCACAAATCAACGCAAAAAACGCTTGGAAAAGCGCAAAACACCCGCACCGATGCGCCTAGAAATGGCTTGGCGGTGCTTGGCAAACAGCACGTAGGCGGGCTGCAGCACGGGCATGAGCCAACGGCGCGACAGCAACCACGCCAACACAGGCAGTTTGGCTAGTTTGTAGGCGGCAGCAAATACCGGCACGCCCACCAGCACTTGGCCATCGGCGGTGCGGCCATGAATTTGCGCCATGGCAGCTTCACACGAGATGTTGTGGCCAGCCTCTGCAAAGCCTGCTTGGGTGATGTCGACAAACGCCAGTTGGCCCGCCGCATTGCGGCTTTGCAAAAAATCCACCTCAGCCACGCACAGCGGGCATTGACCGTCGTAGTAGAGCGTGAGTTCGGGGGCGATGGTTGTGGCGTCAGACATGCCCGTAGGCTAGCACGCGTGAGCAAAACAGAGCTTGAAGTGGGGGCTTGAACAAGACCGCATCAGGCAAAATTCACCGCATGACCCAAGCTTGTTTTGATACCTCGACATCGGCCACGCAGCGTGTGGCGCACGCGCTGGAAGCTGCGGCCAAGCCGCCAGCGCAGCATGTGTTCACCCAGCTCTACGCCGATGCCGCACATACCACGGCACAGCAACGCGATGCACAGGCCCAAGCAGGCCACAGCCTAGGGGCGTTGCACGGCGTGTGCATCACTCTCAAAGACAACATCGACGTGGCGGGCGAGACCACCATGGCCGGTGGTGTGGTGTGCGCAGGCGAACCCCCTGCGCTGCACGATGCACCCGCGGTGCAGCGCTTGCGCGATGCCGGCGCGGTGGTGCTGGGCAAAACCAATATGAGCGAGTTCGCGTTCTCAGGCGTGGGCATCAACCCCCACCACGGCACGCCGGCCAATCCAGCAGACCCAAAGCAGGCTCGCGTGCCCGGTGGCTCGTCGTCAGGCGCTGCGGTGTCCGTGGCTTTGGGGCTGGCCGAGGTGGGCATCGGCACCGATACCGGTGGCTCCATTCGCATTCCGGCTGCGCTGTGTGGCTTGGTGGGCTACAAGAGCACGCAAGCGCGCATTCCGTGCGCAGGTGTGATGGAGCTGTCGCGCACGCTGGACACGGTGGGCAGCATCACCCGCTCGGTGCATGCCTGTTTGGCCGTGGACGCGGTGTTGTCGCAGCAACCGTTGCCCACCGATGCGGCCAACTTGCGCGGCCTGCGTTTTGCCGTGCCGCAAACCTTGATGATGGATGACGTGGATGCCACGGTGGCCAACGCCTTTGCGCGCACCTTGCGCCGCATCAGCGAGGCGGGCGCGCAGGTGGTGGAGATTCCGTTCCAAGCGCTGGGTGATATTGCTGCCCTCAGCATGCCCGGTGGTTTTTCGCCCATCGAAGGCTATGCGGCGCACCACGCACGCTTGGCGCGCGGCGCGAACCAGATTGACCCGCGCGTGGTGGCGCGTATGACGCTTGGCAAGGGCATCAGCGCTCAAGACTACCTAGCGTTGCACAACCGCCGTAACGCGTGGATTTTCGCCGCCGAGCAAACGCTGAACGGCTTTGACGCCATGCTGTGCCCGACAGTGCCGATGATCGCGCCGCTGACGGAGCCGCTGCGCAAAGACGATGAGGCGTTTTTCAAAGTCAACCGCTTGTTGTTGCGCAACCCTTCAGCCATCAACTACATGGATGGCTGCGCGTGGAGCTTGCCGTGCCATGTGGCGGGCGAGTTGCCGGTGGGTTTGATGGTGTCGGGTTTGGCAGGGCAAGATGCACACCTCGCGCAGGTGGCATTGGCTTTAGAAAACTTAATGAACTCTTTACATGCCTAGCCCACAATGGGAACATTGAAAGAAAGCGAGCAAGCTATGACTAAATTTCGCACCTTGGCTTTGAGTTTGTTGTTGGCAGCGACTGCGGGGGGGGCCATGGCGCATGGTCCTTACGGCGGCTATCGTGGCGGTTATTACCGTGGCGATTATTTTTGGGGGCCTGCCATCGTCGGCGGGGCGATTGTGGGGACGTCTATTTATTTGTCCCGTCCCGTGCAGCCGTCTACAGTGATCGTCACCACGCCGCCTGCCGTGGTGGTGACTACCCCACAACCCACGCAATGGGTGAATGGCCAGCCCGTGGCGCAGCCGGTCGAAGCGTATTACTGTCGTGAGACAGGGCAATACTTCCCTGTGGTGCAAACTTGCGTCAGCCCTTGGCTGGTGGTGATGCGCTGATGTTTTTGTAAAGCTGTCATCCGTTGATTCGCACGGTGCGTTGTAGAAGCACTTCTTAACCGAGTGAGTTTTTTATGAAACGCGCATCCATCCTCTTCGCTTGTTTGTTGTCTGCCGTGTTGGCTGTGCCAGCACAAGCGCATGGCTATGGCCATGACGGTGGTGGCTATGGTGGTCATCACGGCGGCTACGGTTACCGTGGCGATTGGGGGCGCAACTGGGTCGGCCCTGTGTTGGGCGCAGCCATTGTGGGCGGTGCCATTTACGCAGCCAGCACACCGAGCTATGTGATGCCGCAACAAGTGGTGGTTCAGCAGCAATACGTGCCACCCAGCCGTGTGGCGTATTTTTGCCCGACCTCGCAGCAGTACTACCCTCATGTGCCAACGTGCTACGTGCCTTGGCAACCTGTGACCTACTAAAACAAAAGCCGGGCTAGCCCGGCTTTTTGTTGTGCGTCGTGTACGCCTTGAACGCGGTTTTTCTCAGGCTTAAAGTGTCACCACTTCTTTGTGACCCACGCGGTTGGAGTAACGCACTTTGCCACCCGATGTTTCTAGCTCTACGCGTGCGCTGCGGCCCGCGTACACATGGTGTTTGAGCCATTCCAGCTCTTGCTTCATCTCGGCGTCACCTGCCACCACGCGGCTCCAGCAGCGCAGCTCGGCTGACCAGCGGTAGTTACGTGCTTTGAGTTTGTCTTTGGTCTCAAAGGGCGAGTTGATGGCGTACACCTTTTGCTGAGGTTGGTTCAACGTCATCAACACGGCAAGCAGGGCGGTTTGTTGGCTTTGTGGCAACACCAAGTTGAGCAACTCCAACAGCGCCCAGCAATCGGCTTCGGCGCGATGGGCTTCATAAAAATAGCCTTGAGTGGTCAACAAATATTCGAGCTTGGCAGAGCCAAAGCCTTCTTCGCGCCAGTCAATGTCTTTGATGCTGCACGCCCAGTTGAGCTGCTCAAACAAGGGCCAGCGTGCTTCCACAAACGGGCGGTCAAATGCGGCGTTGTGGGCAATCACCACATCCACGTTTTTTACAAACTCGGCCACGCGTGTGTCGTCAATGCGTAGGCCCTTCACCATGTTGTCGGTGATGTGGTGCACCGCAGTGGTGGCTGGTGGAATAGGAAAGCCCGGGTCTTCCAACTCGTCCAACACATCGGTGACGCGGTAGACCACGCCTGTGACGGGGTCGAATTCAAAGGCCAACATGCCCAGTTCGATCACGCGGTCGTTGGCAACGTCAAAGCCGGTGGTTTCGGTGTCCAGCACGATGCCTTTGCTGAGCTTTTGGCCGGGGGCGGGGGTGTTAAACACCCGACCAGGCACGAGGCGGCGAAGCACACGGTAGTCTGGGTGTTGTTCGAGTTGTTGAGCGATTTGTTCGATGTCTTGAGTCATGGGCTAATGTTAAGCGTGGTCCGCCTGTGTGGCGTTGCGCTTGGCAATCGCATGTGCAAAAAAAACGCCCAGCAGCATCACACCCATGGCGACTGCACCTAGCACATGGCTAGAACTGAAGTGGCTGATCAAGGTGGCGAACAGCAGCACACCCAAGGATTGGCCCAAGAATAAAAAACCGGCGAACAAGGACATGCCTGTACCGCGTGCTGTAGGCACCATTTGCGTGGCTTTGGCTTGCATGGTGTTGTGAAACATGGCAAACCCAAAGCCCGCCACAAAACACGAGGGCAGGGCCAGTTGCCACCACGGACAAAATGCGACGACTAAAAAAGCCGCACCAAAGTACAGCCCCCCAAACTTGGCCAAACCCACTTCACCAAAACGTCGAATCGCCCATTTGGCGGCGGCCATATACGCCATGCCGCCCAAACCAAACAACGCTGTTGTACCACCCGCCATCGTGAGCGAGATGTGATGCATGTGGTGCAAGTGAGATGCCGTCACCGCCAGCAAGCCAAAGATCATGGCGCCTTCAAGCATCGCAATGGTCAATAGTGTGCGAACCCAGGCGTTGTGCGCGACTTGCTTAAGTTGTTTGAAAAATCCAGCCTGATCCTGTGCATGAGGTGTGGTCGGTTCTAAATGGGCGAGCTGTTGGTACATCAAAAAACTCACGCTGATAAATGCCACGGCCATCAATCCAAACGCCCAGCGCCACCCCAAAGTGTCTGTGAGCAAGCCTCCAAACAACTGCCCTGCGGTGATACCCAACATGGTGCCCAAACCCACACGGGCCAGTGTTTCTTGGCGCTGTTCGTAAGGCACGACATCACCTACCCAAGCCAGCGATAACGGAATGATGGCGGCTGCGGCCAAAGCCGAACCCATACGTGCAGCGACCAAGAGTTCTAGATTTGCACTCAGTGCCGAGAGCAAAGAGCCCACGCTGCAGAACATGGTGGCGAGCATGACCACGCGGTACTTGCCAAATCGGTCGCTCACAGGCCCATAGAACAACTGCATCAACCCGTAGCTGATGGCAAACATGGAAATGACTTGAGACACCTCGCTGATAGGCGCGTGAAACACCTGCGATAACTCAGGCAGCATGGGGTCGCAAATACGCTGCAAGGCCATGCTGGAGAACGTGGCCAGTGACAACAAAAGAATCGCCCGACGTGTGGTCGGCGAGAGGGTGTGGGACGTTGGTGTATGGGTTTTCAAAACGTAGGTGACTTTACCTGCGTCGACACATCTAGGCTGTCGCGCGTAAGTCAAAGTTGAGAAATTTGTAGTTCGCAGTTTAGGATTGCGACTATGAGATTTTTTGTGTTTTTGTTCACTTGCGCCGTGGGCTTCATGGCATTGCCAGCTCTTGCGCAGTCAGACGATCAAGACATGGCCGTGGAGGTGTTGGGCGTGTATTTCACCCCGCCTGCCAATGCCGCTGTGGCCATTGTCAAAGCCATTGATGCGAGCGAGCGTGAGGTGCTGGTGCAAGCCTATGGCTTCACGGACAACGCCATTGCCCAAGCCTTGGTGCGCGCCCATGAACGGGGCGTGAAGGTGCGGGTGTTACTTGATCAAAAGAGCCAAAGTTCGAACCGCTATGTCATTGGCGTGTTGACCGACGCACAGATTGACCTGCGCCAAGATGGCAAACATGCCATCGCGCACAACAAGGTGATGGTGATTGACCAAACCATTGTGATCACAGGCAGCTTCAACTTCACCAACTCGGCGGCCAGCCGAAATGCCGAAAACTTTCTGGTGTTGAAGTCGGAAGACTTGGCCGAGCAATATCGCCTGCAATGGCAGAACCACTGGGCGCACGGCGTGGAATAAGGCTTGGGGCCGGATTTAGTCTGTCAGCTCTAAACGCGCACCAAACAAGGGCAAGAGCCTTGTCAAAGCCAAACTTATCTCTAAAATACGTTCCATGCTGCACTGCAACATAACTAACGCCACTTGGGCAGGTTCGGAGCAGTTTGAACATCCTTTTAAATTTTGGAGATATGAAATGACTTTGACACCTGAACAAGTAATCGCCGCGAACAAAGCCAACTTGGAAACTTTGGTTGGTTTGACCAACAAAGCTTTCTCTGGCGTTGAGCAACTCATCGAATTGAACTTGGCTGCTGCCAAAACAACGTTGGCTGATTCTCAAAAGCAAGCCAACGCTGCGTTGACCGTGAAAGACGCGCAAGAATTGTTGGCTTTGCAAGCCAGCTTGTTCCAACCTTTGGCTGAAAAAGCTGTGGCCTACAACCGCCACTTGGTGGACATTGCCAACGGTACAGGTTCTCACTTCCAAGGCCATGTTGAGTCACAAGTGGCTGAAGCTCAAAAAGCTTTCCACGCCATGGTTGAAAACGCTGCCAAGAATGCACCTGCTGGTTCTGAAGCCGCTGTGGCTGCATTCAAAACGGCTGTTGCCGCTGGCAACAACGCTTTGGAGTCTGTGCAAAAAGCTGTCAAGCAAGCCACAGAAGTTGCTGAAACCAACTACAAAAACATGACAGACACAGCGTTGAAAACAACGAAGTCTGCCACCGCTAAAAAGCGTTAATTTTTAAGGTTTTCCAAGACCTCTGAAATGCGGCTCCTTCGGGAGCCGTTTTTCTTGGGTGCTTCAATGCCTTGCAGTAAAGTTGAGCCTATGAACAAACGCTTGTTTCTCAGTGCCTGCTTCGCACCTTTGCTGGTTGCGTGTTCGTCGCTGTCGCGCAAGTCGTCTTCCACATCTGACAGCTATCCCAACAACCCAGCCAAGCGCCAAGACATCGTCATGCAAGCCATGGCCATGCTCGACCGGGGCTACACCTATGGCGGCAAAAAACTCCACACAGGTTTTGATTGTTCGGGGTTGGTGACGTTTGTTTACAAAGAGTCCGCAGGCATTGCCATCAAAGGCAGCGCGGCACAAATGGCCCAAGCCACACAGCCCATTGATGCGTCCCAGGCCCACCCCGGTGACTTGGTGTTTTTCAACACACTGGGCGCCTCGTATTCACACGTGGGCATCTACATTGGCTCGGGCAAATTTGTGCACGCAGCCAACGAGCGCACTGGCGTGAAAACCGAGCGCATGAGCAACACGTATTGGTCTAAGCGCTTCGAGGGTTATCGAACGGTGTTTGCCTGAATGGCTTGTGCCGCTTCTTTCACCAGCACGGGGCCTTTGTAAATCAGGCCTGTGTAAATCTGCACCACGTTTGCACCCGCTTCGATTTTCGACCCCGCATCGGCACCGCTGAGCACGCCGCCCACGCCAATGATCGGAAAGTTCGGGCCCATGGCCGCACGCAGTTGGCGAATGACGGCATTGCTTTTTTCTAGCACGGGCGCGCCTGAGAGGCCACCTGTTTCTTCGGCATGCGCCAAGCCCTGCACGGCATCGCGGGCGATGGTGGTGTTGGTGGCAATCACGCCCCACAAGCTGTTGGCCAGCGTGGTGTCGGGCGTCACGCAGTGGCGCTTCAAGGTGGCGGCAATCACTGCCACTTGGGCCTCGTCCAAGTCGGGTGCGATCTTGATGAACACCGGCACTTGCTTGCCGTGTTGTTGCGCGAGTTCATTGCGGCGTTGAGCCACGGCACCAATCAACGCGTCCAGCGCTTCATCGCTTTGCAGCTCGCGCAGGTTTTTGGTGTTGGGGCTGGAGATGTTGACCGTCACATAGTCGGCATGGGGGTACACGCCGTTCAAGCAAATCAGGTAGTCGTCCACCGCGTTTTCAATGGGCGTGACCGCGTTCTTGCCAATGTTCAGGCCGAGCAGCATGGGGGTGTCGCCGCCCTTGTGGCGGAACTGCGCTTTTTGCACGTTGACCAAAAACGCATCGAGGCCTTCGTTGTTAAAGCCCAAGCGGTTGATGAGCGCGTTGGCTTCGGGCAGGCGGAACATGCGTGGCTTGGGGTTACCGGGCTGGCCCTTGGGCGTGACCGTGCCCACTTCGACAAAGCCAAAGCCCATTGCGGCCAAGCCGTCGATGCAGTGTGCGTTCTTGTCCAAGCCTGCGGCCAAGCCCACGCGGTTGGGAAATTTCAGACCCGCGAGTTGAATCGGGTCTTGCACGCGCTCTTGGCAGTAGGCCCAAGACAGTGGCGTGTTTTGCGTGCGGGCCAACATGGCCAGCGTGTGTTCGTGAGCGGTTTCAGCGTCCATCGCAAACAAGAACGGACGGGCGAGCGAGTAGGGCAGTAACGACATGGATAATCTCAGACTTTGAAAAACTTCTTTGCTGGATTTTCGCCCATGAGCACCCCCACTTTCACCCAAGACGAATTGAAAACTTTGGTCGGCCAAGCTGCGCTGCAATACGTGGTGCCCGGCGAGGTGGTGGGCGTGGGCACAGGCTCCACCGTCAACAAATTCATTGACGCCTTGGCCAGCATGAAAGACCAAATCAAAGGCGCGGTGTCCAGCTCGGTGGCGTCTACCGAACGCTTGCAAGCCTTGGGCATCCCCGTGTTTGACGCGACCGAGGTGCAAAGCCTGTCGGTCTACATCGACGGTGCAGACGAAATCGACCACCAAGGCCACATGGTCAAAGGCGGTGGCGCGGCATTGACCCGCGAAAAAATTGTGGCCGCATTGTCCAAAAAGTTTGTGTGCATTGCCGATGAAAGCAAATTGGTCGACACACTCGGCGCGTTTCCATTGCCCGTGGAAGTCATTCCGATGTCGAGCGCGCAAATCATTCGCCAGTTCGCGGTGATGGGCGGCGTGGGGAAAGTGCGCATGAAAGACGGCCAACCTTTGGTCACCGACAACGGCCAACACATCGTCGATGTGACCGGCCTCAAAATCACCGACCCCGTGGCCTTTGAAGCCATCGTCAGCCAGTGGCCTGGCGTGGTGACGGTGGGCGTCTTTGCGTATCAAAAAGCGCAGGTGTGTTTGTTGGGGACGGCGAGTGGTGTGAAGACCTTGAACTTTTAAGGCAACCACCAAGTCTTTGTGTTCCCCAAAAACAAAACCCGCCGAAGCGGGTTTTGTTTTTTCAAGCGACAGACCTTACTTCTTACGCGCCGCAATCGCCGCTTCAGCGGTGTTCACCAAGTCTGCGCCGATGGTGGCTTTCCACTTGTTGTACACGCCGCGTGTGGCTTTGACAAACGCTTCGCGTTGCTCGGGGTTGAGTTGGGTCACGGTCACGCCCAAGGCTTCGATGCCTTTGATGACGGGCTTGTCGGCTTCAATCAAACCTTTGCGGGCGATGGCGATTTCTTGATGGCCAGCGTCCACCGCAGCTTGTCGCACGAGGGCTTGGTCAGCGGGTGTCCATGAGTTCCAGATGTCTTTGTTGACCACGAAGATCAGCGGGTCAGCCATGTAGCCCCACGTGGTGATGTACTTTTGGCCCACGGTGTGCATCTTGAGCAGGTTGAACAAGAACAAGGGGTTTTCTTGGCCGTCCACCGCGCCGCTGGTGAGGGCGGGTTGTGCATCGGCCCAGCTCATTTGCGTGGGGTTGGCGCCCAAGGCGGTGAACATGTCCGAGAAGATGGGCGAGCCAACGATGCGAATCTTCATGCCCTTCAAATCTTCAGGCATCTTCACGGCGCGTTTGGAGTTGGTCAACTCGCGGTAGCCGTTCTCGCCCCAAGCCAAGGGCACCACGCCGCCTTGCTCTAAGCGTTGAAAAATTTTCTTGCCCACTTGGCCTTGGGTGAGTGCATCCACGGCGGCGTAGTCGGGCATCAAGAAGGGCAACGAGAACACGTTGAGTTCTTTGACTTGAGGGGACCAGTTGATGGTCGAGCCCACGGCCATGTCAATCACGCCTTGGCGCAAAGCGCTGAACTCGCGGGTTTGGTCGCCTTGGATGAGTGACACACCAGGGTACAGCTTCATGTTGATGCGGCCTTGGGTGCGTTCTTTCACCATGTCGGCCCACAGTTTGCCGGCTTGGCCCCAAGGGGTGGGTACGTTGAGCACCATCGACACGCGGTACTCGGCCTTGTAGCCGGGGGGCAGTTGTTGTGCAGCGGCGTTTTGGCTGAATGCGCCTGCGGTGGCGGCAGCGGCCAAGAGGCTCAAAAAGGTGCGACGAAGTTTCATAGACCAATCTCCTGTGTAAAAACCAACAAATCAATAGCCCAAATAGCGCGGTAACCACAAGGCCAATTCAGGCCAAGCGATGACGGCCACCATGACCAAGAACATACCAAACAACATCCAGCCTACCCACGGCACGGTGTCTTCCATGCGCACGCCGGCGATGCGGCTTGACACCATGAGGTTCACGGCCAGTGGCGGCGTGAATTGACCCAGCGCGACTTTGAGCGTGAGGATGACGCCAAACCACACGGGGTCCCAGTTGTAGAACTGCACGATGGGCCACAACAGTGGCACAAAGATGAGGAAGATAGACACGCCGTCCAAGAACATACCGACGGTGATGAGCATCAAAATCAACAGCGCCAACACGCCGTATTCGCCCAAGCCCGAGTTGACGATGGCGTGGGTGATGGGGTCAATCACGCCGAGCGTGGAGAGCGAGAACGCGAAGATGCCCGCGAGCGAGACCACCAACAAGATGATGGCCGACAACTCGCCCGACTCTTGCAAGATGACGAACAGGTCCTTCACTTTGATGGTGCGGTGAATCACCATGCCGACAAACAAACCGTAGAACACCGCCACCACCGCCGCTTCGGTGGGCGTGAACCAACCGGCGCGCATGCCACCCAAGATGAGGATGGGCGCGGCCAAGCCCCACGTGGCTTCGCGCAAGCTCTGCCAAAACGGTGGGCGAGGCAAGCTGGCTTCTAAAGCGCCCATCTTGTGTTTGCGCGCCATCCACACCGCAGGCACGATGAGCGCCAAACCGGCCAACACGCCGGGCACCATGCCCGCTGCAAACAGCGCCGGCACCGATGCGCCGGGCACCAACACCGAGTACACGATGAAGGCCACAGACGGTGGAATGAGAATGTCAGTCGCCGCCGCTGCGCCCACCACGCTGGCTGAGAACGCGGGTGGATAGCCCGCACGCGACATGGCGGTGATCATCACCGCGCCCACGGCCGCTGCGTTGGCCGGGCCTGAGCCAGAAATGCCGCCCAAGAACATGGCCACCATGATGGCCACCAACGGCAACATGCCGGGGCCACGGCCCACGATGGCCACGGCGAAGTTCACCAAGCGCAAGGCCACGCCGGAGCGGTCAAAAATAGAGCCAACCAACACAAACATGGGGATGGCCAACAGCGGGTATTTGCCCAAGCCCGCATAAAAGTTTTGCGGCACAGCGAGCAAACCAAACCACTGCGCATCGGCATTGGCCAAAGCAATGCACGCAGCACCGGCCAAGCCGAGCGACGCGCCAATGGGCACGCCTGCCAACATCATGGCTATGAAGGCGACAAAGAGAAGCGTTGGAATCATTGTTCGCGCCCCCGACGGATGAACAGGCCCAAAGCGCGGCCTGCAATGGCGGTGGACAAAACGGGCAGCCACACGGTGTACCACCACTGCGGGATGCCAATGCCGGGCGAAGTTTCTTCAAAGCGGAAGTCGTCCCACACCACGCGGCAGCTCAGGGCGGCGATGAGCGTGAACAACACAAACACCATGAGTGCGCCAAAACGGGCGAGGGCACGCTGACGCTCAGGCGAGCCGCTGTCGGCAAAGTATTCAATGCGAATTTGGCGGTTGCGCGCCACCGATGCAGAGCCTGCGACCAAGGACAACACGATCATCAAAAACACCGAAAACTCTTCGGTCCAAGCAAACGATTGGTCGGTGAAGTAACGCACGATCACATTGGCAAACGTGATGAGGGCCAGCAAGCCCATGGTGATGACGGTGAGCCAGTCCTCAATTTTGAGAGGCACAACAGTGGCTTCATCTGGCGCCGCGGGATCGTGGATCTCAACGGGCAGATGCGCAGGTTCGTGGGGGTGAGACATAAAGTAACAACGCGAGACAAAGAGATAACGCGGTCACTTTAGCACGGCCCTGTTTTAGCGACTCATGCCTTGGTGGCGCAGCAGGGCGTCGAGCTGTGGTTCGCGCCCACGGAAGGCTTTGAACGATTCCATCGCGGGGCGGCTGCCGCCGACTTCCAAAATGGTTTCGCGGTAGCGGCGACCGGTGTCGATGCTGGGGGTGCCATCGGCTGCGGCAGTTTCTTCAAACGCGGCATAGGCGTCGGCGCTCAGCACTTCGGCCCACTTGTAGCTGTAATAGCCAGCCGCATAGCCACCCGCAAAGATGTGGCTGAAGGTGTGCAGCGTGCGGCCCCATGCCGGGCTTTGCAACACGGCCACTTCGGCGCGCACATCGCGCAGCACTTGCATGAAGTCTTGGGCTTTTTCGCCTTCGGTGTGCAAGCGCATGTCCACGAGCGAGAACTCGATTTGGCGCAGCGTTTGCAAACCGCTTTGGAAGTTTTTAGCCGCCAGCATTTTGTCGAACAGCTCGCGTGGCAAAGGCTCACCCGTGTCCACATGTGCGGTCATGTGGCGCAACACGGGCCACTCCCAACAGAAGTTTTCCATGAACTGGCTGGGCAGTTCCACCGCATCCCACTCCACGCCGCTGATGCCAGACACATCGCGCTCGTTCACTTGCGTGAGCATGTGGTGCAAGCCGTGGCCGCATTCGTGGAAGAGGGTGATGACGTCGTCGTGCGTCAAGAGTGGCGGCTTGCCGTTCACGCCTTCGGCGAAGTTGCACACGAGGTGCGCCACGGGCGTTTGCAATGCGCCTGTGTCGGGGCGCAGCCAGCGGGCTCGCACATCGTCCATCCACGCGCCGCCACGTTTGCCTGCGCGTGCGCCGGGGTCGAGGTAGAACTGGCCGACTAGCTCTGGCGGCAAGCCGCGGGCGCGGCTTGCTTCTGCATGTCGCTCGATGCGATAGAACTCAACAGCAGGGTGCCACACCGGCGCGTCGTCGCGGCGAATGCTGACCTCAAACAAGGTCTCCACAATCTTGAACAAACCTGCCAACACCTTGGGCGCGGTGAAGTACGGTTTGACCTCTTGCTCGCTGAAGGCGTAGCGCGCTTCTTTGAGCTTTTCACCGATGTAAGGCCAGTCCCACGGTTGTGGGTCTTGCAGGTTCAGGTGCTCGGCGGCGAAGGCGCGCATCTCTGCCACGTCTTGCTCGGCGTAGGGGCGGGCGCGCACGGCCAAGTCGCGCAAGAAGTGCATCACCTCTGCGGGCGACTGCGCCATCTTGGCGGCCAACGACACCTCGGCAAAGTTGGCGTAGCCCAAGAGCTGCGCTTCTTCTTGGCGCAACGCCAAAATTTCTTGAACGTACTTCGTGTTGTCTTGCTCAGCTTTGCCGTTTTGCACCGCCTCGGATTGGTCGGATGCGCGCGTGGCGTACGCGCGATACAGTTTTTCGCGCAAGGCCGAGCTGTGCGCAAACTGCATGATGGGCAGGTAGCACGGCATTTTTAAATTCAGCTTGTGGCCTGCCACGCCATCTTTTTCAGCGGCAGCGCGTGTGGCGTGCAGCACATCGTCGGGCACACCGGCAAGATCTTCGGGGGTGACGACGACTGACCATTGGTCGGTCGCATCGAGCACGTTCTCGCTGAACTTTTGGCTCAGCTCGGCTTGGCGTTCTTGAATCGCGGCAAAGCGCTCTTTGGCTGCGCCCACCAGCTCGGCACCTGAGAGCACAAAGTTGCGCATCGCCAAGGCGTGTGCGTGTTTTTGTTCGGCATTCAAGCCCTTCACATCAATCGCTTTGTACTTGGCGTACAAGCGCTCGTCTGCGCCGAGGCGTGTCCAAAACTCGGTCACACGTGGCAGCGCTTGGCCATACGCCTCGCGCAACTCAGGCGTGTCGGCCACGCTGTGCAAGTGGCTGATGGCGCCCCATGCACGGCCCAAGCGTTCGGTGGCAACGTCTAACACCGAAGCAATCGCTTTCCATTCCGCAGGAAAGTCAGCAGCGGTGACTTGCGCCAACGCCGCATCGGCAGCAGGCAGCAACTCGTCCAACGCAGGCGCGATGTGCGCGGGTTGGATGGCGTCGAACAATGGCAGGTTCGAAAAATCGAGCAGCGGATTGATGGCGTGTGACATAAAAAAACCTGATCCAAATGAAAGATGAAAGTCGGGCTAAAGCTTGTAGGCGTGCCCAGCACCGCCGCCAAGTTGGGTGGTCAGCGCTTGATGCAGCGACATTCGCCCCGCGAGAAGCGCAGCAAGCGATGACCGCTCAACTTGGCAGAGCGAACACCAACGCGCAACGCATACAAAAAACTCAACGCTTCTCAGATAAGGCCCGTTGCGCCGATTCCAAGGTGTTGACCAACAACATGGTGATGGTCATCGGCCCAACTCCACCCGGCACAGGGGTGATGTAGCCCGCCACTTCTTTCACGCCGTCAAAGTCCACATCGCCGCAGAGCTTGCCTTCGTCGTTGCGGTTCATGCCCACGTCCAGCACCACCGCGCCAGGCTTGACCATGTCGGCGGTCAACACATTGCGCTTGCCCACGGCGGCCACGATCACATCGGCTTGCAGCGTGAGCGCTTTCAAATCCTTGGTGCGCGAATGCGCCACAGTCACGGTGGCGTCTTTTTGCAAGAGCATCAACGCCATCGGTTTGCCCACGATATTGCTGCGGCCAATCACCACGGCGTGTTTGCCTTTGAGGTCGTAGTCAATGCTCTCAAGCATCTTCATGCAGCCGTAGGGCGTGCAGGGCCAAAAACCGGGCATGCCCGTCATCAAGGCACCGGCGCTGGCGATGTGAAAACCGTCCACGTCTTTGGCGGGGCTGATGGCTTCAATCACTTTTTGTGCGTCGATGTGCGCGGGCAGGGGCAGTTGCACCAAGATGCCGTGAATGCTGTCATCGTGGTTGAGCGCTTCGACGCGCGCCAACAAGTCGGCCTCGGTCATGGTGGCTTCGTATTTTTCAAGCACCGAGTGCAGACCTGCGTCTTCGCACGCCTTGACCTTGTTGCGCACATACACCTGGCTGGCTTGGTTGTCGCCCACCAACACCACGGCCAAGCCGGGTGTCAAACCTTTGGCCTTCAAGGCAGCGGTGTCGGCTGCCACTTGCGCGCGCAGTTGTTTGGAGAGAGCGTTGCCGTCAATGAGTTGTGCAGTCATGTTTGTATGCAATTTTAAAAGTTGAATTGAAAACGCCCGTGATGCACGGGCGTTTTTTGAGGGGCCAAAATCGAGGCTTAAGCTTTGGCGGTGGTTTGTCCGAGTGCGGTTTTCAGCAAGTCGGCCACGGTGTTGGCATTGAGCTTTTCCATGATGTTGGCGCGGTGCGCTTCCACCGTTTTGATGCTGATGCCGAGGTCATCCGCAATTTGCTTGTTCAAGCGGCCTGCCACGATGCGCTCCAACACTTGGGCTTCGCGGGTGGTGAGCTTGGCCATCAACGCGTCACGGCTGGCGGCTTGTTGTGACTCCGCAAACGAGGTGGTGGCTTGGGCCAGCATGCGCTCGACCAAGTTGACCAACGCGGTTTCGTCGAAAGGCTTTTGGATGAAGTCCATCGCGCCTTTTTTCATGGTGTCCACTGCCATCGGTACGTCGCCGTGGCCGGTGATGAACACGATGGGCAAAGGCGACTTGCGCTCGACCAAACGGTCTTGCAATTCGAGACCGGTCATGCCGCCCATGCGGATGTCCACGATCAAACACGCCACTTCGCGTGGGTCGTAGCGGCTGAGGAAGGTTTCAGCGGAATCGAAGCAACGAACGCGGTAGTCCTTGCCCTCTAACAACCATTGCAATGAATCACGAACCGCCTCGTCGTCATCGACAACATAGACCGTACCTTTTTTGGGAATCAAACTCATCAAAACACTCCAACCTATCGGACCGGTAACCAGAAGGAAAAGCGGCAACCCGTTATTTCCTCAGCATTGTAGAGGTTCTCAGCCTTCATCCGGCCTTGGTGCGACTCGACGATGGAGCGGCACAAATTCAGGCCAATGCCCATGCCTTCTGACTTGGTGGAGAAGAAGGCCTCAAACAAACGCTCCATCACCTCGGGGGGCAAGCCTCGCCCTGTGTCGGTCACTGAAAACTCAATCACAGGTTGGCCTTCTTCGCTGCGCGGTAATACCTTTAGCTCTACATCGCGGCGCGTCAGCGGGCGTTGGGCGAGGTCAATGGATTCGGCCGCATTGCGCATCAAATTCACCAATACTTGTTCAATCAAAATCGGGTCGACGTTGAGGGTGGGCAAGCGCGCGGCCACCACTTGGGTGAGGCGGACTTGTCGGCGGCGCATTTCAATGCCGGCCAATTCCACCGCCTCGGCCACCATGTGGGCGATGTCGGAAGACGTGCGGTTGGGCTCGCTGCGTTTCACAAAGCTGCGAATGCGGTGAATGATTTGCCCAGCACGCTGGGCTTGGTGTGCGGTTTTTTCCAACGCCTTGAGCAAGTCTTCTTCGGTCAAGTTGTTGGCTTTGATGCGCGACACCATGCCGCTGCAATAGTTGTTGATGGCCGTGAGCGGTTGGTTCAACTCATGCGCCACGCTCGACGCCATCTCACCCATGGTGATGAGTCGGCTGGCCGATTGCGCGCGTTCGGCTTGCACCTGCGCTTGTTCTTCGGCGTTGCGTCGCGGGGTGATGTCAGAGGCAATCACCATTTGGGCCAAACGGCCATCGACCCAGTTGAGGTAGCGCGAGCGCACCTCTAGCCATTTGCCAAGTTCTGGAATGAAGATTTCTGCGTTTTCAGCACGAGATTCGGTGATGGTTTCTGTCGGCAGTCCCATCAAACCATCGTCTTGGTCTTGGCCGTCATCTTGAGACGCTTCAGAGGCGCTGAGCGTGCGAACTTGCCCTGCTTGCGATACCAAACTCAAATGGCCTTGCGTGGTGCTGGCAAACCATTGGCGATACAGCTTGTTGGCAAACAGCAGTTCTTTGCTGCCCAGCGGAGCCACCGAAACGGAGGCGTCCAAACCTTCCAACACGGTGGTGAATCGGTCGTGTGCGGCGGAGAGTTGTTCGCGCACGCGGTTGGGTTCTGTGATGTCGGTCATCGACGTCATCCAGCCGGTTTGTTGGCCGCGTGCATCGACCAACGGGGAAACATACAAACGTGCATCAAACACTTCGCCGCTCTTGCGTTTGACGCGCACTTGAAAGCCGCTGCTGGTGGTTTCGCCTTGCAGCTCTTGCGCCAATTTTTGTTCTAGCGTGTCGCGGTCTTCATCGGGCCAGTAGGGGAAGGGCGGAACTCGCCCGACCAACTCGTCTTCGGTCCAGCCGGTCATCTGGCAAAACGCGGCGTTCACGTAAGTGATGCGTCCCTTGAGGTCCATGGCGCGCATGCCTGTGAGGATGGAGTTTTCCATGGCGCGTCGAAAGTTGGTCTCAGCCACTAAGGCTTGTTGCGCTTGCACGCGTCTGCGTGTGTGCCGCCAAGTACCAATCAGCATCCAAGCGGTCATAGCGCTGAGCACGGCGACTAACCAGAACACACCATTGCCAATCAACCCTTTTGAGGTGCGGTAGGCCTGCGCATGCAAAGAGAGGGCGTAGCCCACGGGTGTGATCGGGACTTCGTATTCGTTGGTCTGGAATAACCAAGGTAAGACCTCTGTCACTTTGGGGCGAGCCTTGTTGGCCTGTCCTGCCAGTACCGTGTTGTTCACATCGCGCAACGACACGGCGTAGCGGCTGGCGATTTCGTTGGGTACCGCAAACCGCAACATGCCATCCATGGTGTATTCGGCCAGCAAGACGCCTTCAAACTTGCCGTGGTTGATGATGGGGACATGCAACTGCAGGTGTGTGTAAGGCGCTGTGTTGTGCCGTTTTTCGATGATCGGCTGCGAATAAACAGGTTGCTGTAAATCGCGTGTGAGCTGCAAGGTGGCGAGCGTTTCCGCGTGTGTGACGAGCCCGCCAGTGACAAAACTCATCGTTGAGTTGTTGCTCGCGCTGGCATAACTGGTGTGCACGCGTTGGCGTGCGTCGATCCACGTCAAGCTGGCCAGTTCTGGACTTTGGTTGAGCAGGCTTTGCGCGTCACTGGAAAAACCCTTGCTATCGGTTTCCCTGTTGGCAATGTCACGCGCCATGCGCATGATTTGCTCTTGTTTGTCAAGCAAGCGCAAGCGTAGGCGTTGCTGTGCGTACTCCACGTCACGGCGAACCACTTCTTGCTCGCGCATGATTTCTTCGTAGCGCAAGTACCAAAACGCTGTGGTAATGGCGGCCATGAACAGCACCACGGCGGCCAATGGCGCCATGAACGCAAAGCGGTCTTGCCGGTTCGGAGTTTGTTTACGCCACCAAGTGCGCCAATGAGCGAGTAGGGACTTGAGCGGTGAGGTCGACGAAGTTTTGAGCATGTGAGGAGAGTTTAGTAATTATTGAATTTCACAATAAGAAATCTATGTCCGCTATTTGAAATTTATAAATTTTGTGCGAAACTTCGTACATTCGAGTCATAACAGTGCAACAAGAGGAGACAAGCATGTCAGCACAACCGAACGATCTGCGCAGCGACGTGGATAGCCAAGAAACGCGCGAGTGGATGGACGCTTTGTCCGCCGTCATCAATGCAGAGGGGCCTGAACGTGCGCACTTCTTGTTAGAGCAATTGCTCGAGCACGCACGCGAGAGCAGCATCGACATGCCGTTCTCTGCCACCACGGGTTACGTCAACACCATCGAGCCCGATCAAGAAGCCCATTGCCCCGGTAATATCGAAATTGAAGAACGCCTGCGCGCTTACATGCGCTGGAACGCGATGGCGATGGTGGTCAAAGCCAACCGCCACAACCCCGAAGACGGTGGCGACCTCGGCGGCCACATTGGCTCGTTCGCTTCATTGGCCCACATGTTTGGTGCAGGCTTTAACCACTTCTGGCACGCTGAAAACGAAAACCACGGTGGCGACTGCTTGTACATCCAAGGTCACGTGTCTCCCGGTGTTTATGCCCGCGCTTACCTCGAAGGTCGCTTGACCGAAGAGCAGTTGCTCAACTTCCGTCAAGAGGTGGATGGCAAAGGTTTGTCCAGCTACCCACACCCCAAACTCATGCCTGAATTCTGGCAGTTCCCCACTGTGTCGATGGGCCTGGGCCCATTGATGGCGATTTACCAAGCGCGCTTCTTGAAGTACTTGCACGCACGCGGCATTGCCAACACCGAAAACCGCAAAGTCTGGGTGTTCTGCGGTGACGGCGAGATGGACGAAGTGGAATCCTTGGGCGCCATCGGTTTGGCCGCCCGCGAAAAACTCGACAACTTGATCTTCGTCGTCAACTGCAACTTGCAACGTTTGGACGGCCCCGTGCGCGGTAACGGCAAGATCGTGCAAGAACTCGAAGGCGAATTCCGCGGCTCCGGCTGGAACGTCATCAAGCTCTTGTGGGGCAGCGAGTGGGACAAGCTGTTGGCCCGCGACAAAGACGGCGCGCTGCGCAAGATCATGATGGAAACCTTGGACGGCGATTTCCAATCGTTCAAAGCCAACGACGGCGCTTATGTGCGCAAGCACTTCTTCGGTCGCGATCCACGCACCTTAGAGATGGTCTCGCACATGAGCGACGACGAAATTTGGGCCTTGAAGCGTGGCGGCCATGACCCACAAAAGGTGTACGCCGCTTACCACCAAGCGGTCAACACCAAAGGCCAACCCACCGTGTTGCTTATCAAAACCGTCAAAGGTTTCGGCATGGGCAAAGCGGGCGAGGGCAAGAACAACGTGCACCAAACCAAGAAGCTCACGGATGAAGACATCAAGTACATGCGTGACCGCTTCAACATCCCAGTGCCAGACAGCGAATTGGCCAACGTGCCGTTCTACAAGCCTGCGGACGACACCCCAGAAATGCAATACCTGCATGAGCGCCGCAAGGCCTTGGGCGGCTACTTGCCACACCGTCGCACGAAAGCCGAAGAAAGCTTCACCGTGCCAGCGTTGGACATCTTCAAGTCGGTGATGGAACCCACGGCTGAAGGCCGTGAAATCTCGACCACCCAAGCCTATGTGCGCTTCCTCACGCAGCTCTTGCGTGACCAAGCCTTGGGCCCACGCGTGGTGCCTATCTTGGTGGACGAAGCCCGTACCTTTGGTATGGAAGGTTTGTTCCGTCAAATCGGTATTTACAACCCCGCAGGTCAGCAATACACACCGGTCGATAAAGACCAAGTGATGTATTACAAAGAAGACGTGGCAGGCCAAATCCTGCAAGAGGGCATCAACGAAGCCGGCGGTATGTCGAGCTGGATTGCAGCGGCCACCAGCTACTCCACCAGCAACCGCATCATGGTGCCGTTCTACGTGTACTACTCGATGTTCGGCTTCCAGCGCATTGGCGACTTGGCCTGGGCGGCTGGCGACATGCAAGCACGCGGCTTCTTGTTGGGTGGCACATCGGGCCGTACCACTTTGAACGGCGAAGGCTTGCAGCACGAAGACGGTCACAGCCACATCATGGCCAACACCATCCCCAACTGCGTGTCTTATGACCCAACGTTTGCACACGAAGTCGGCGTCATCCTGCACCACGGTTTGAAGCGCATGGTGGAGAAGCAAGACAACGTCTTCTACTACTTGACCTTGTTGAACGAAAACTACGCGATGCCTGGCCTCAAAGCCGGCACCGAAGAGCAAATCATCAAAGGCATGTATTTGCTGCAACAAGGCGAAGGCGCCAAGAAAGCCCCTCGCGTCAACTTGTTGGGCTCGGGCACCATCTTGCGCGAATCCATCGCTGCACGCGACTTGCTCGCTGCCGATTGGGGCGTCGCTGCCAACGTGTGGAGCTGCCCAAGCTTCAACGAACTCACACGCGACGGCCAAGACGCCGAGCGCTACAACTTGTTGCACCCCACCGAGACACCGAAGGTGCCTTTCGTGGCGCAGCAGTTGGACCCTTACGTTGGCCCCGTGGTCGCCTCGACCGACTACATGAAAGCCTATGCCGAACAGATTCGTCCGTTCATCCCCAAAGGCCGCACCTACAAAGTGTTGGGCACAGACGGCTTCGGTCGTTCCGACTTCCGCAGCAAGCTGCGCGAGCATTTTGAAGTCAACCGCCACTACATCGTGGTTGCTGCGCTCAAAGCCCTCAGCGAAGAAGGCACTGTGCCAGTCGCGCAAGTGGCGGAGGCCATCAAAAAGTACGGCATCAAAACCGAAAAAGTGAATCCTCTTTACGCGTAAGCGGAAAACAGGATGCACTTTTCAGCGAAGACTCATATCGCGCAGCGATGTGATGTCGTAGCTACAAGATTCACGTGAATATGAAGTGAGACAAATATGGCACTAATAGAAGTAAAAGTCCCGGACATCGGGGATTTCGACGAAGTCGCAGTCATCGAGCTGCTGGTCAAAGTGGGTGACACCGTGAAAGCGGAACAGTCCCTCATCACCGTCGAATCAGACAAGGCCTCGATGGAAATTCCATCGAGCACAGCCGGTGTGGTCAAAGAGCTCAAAGTGGCTTTGGGCGACAAGGTCAAAGAAGGCTCGGTGGTGTTGGTGGTGGAAGCCGCTGGTGCTGCCGCCGCAGCTGCGCCTGTAGCAGCTGCACCTGCTGCGGCTGCGCCAGCCCCCGTTGCAGCCGCCGCGCCTGTGGCCGCAGCCTCGGGTCCGGTTGAAGTGCACGTGCCTGACATTGGCGACTTCAAAGACGTGGCCGTCATTGAAGTGTTTGTGAAAGCTGGCGACACCATCAAGGTGGAGCAGTCGCTCATCACCGTTGAGTCTGACAAAGCGTCGATGGAAATTCCATCGTCACACGCAGGCGTGCTCAAAGAGCTCAAAGTCAAAGTGGGTGACACCGTCAACATTGGTGACTTGTTGGCCATTCTCGAAGGCACTGTTTCCGCTGCTGCACCTGTGGCCGCTTCTGCCGTCGCCGCTGCACCAGCTGCTGCAACAGCATCCGCGGTTGCCGCACCGACAGCCGTTGCTGCTGCGGTGGCTGCCGTGGCAGCGCCTGCACATGCACCGGGTGGCACGACCTTAGGTCTGCCTCACGCATCTCCCTCCGTGCGCAAATTCGCGCGTGAGTTGGGCGTGCCTTTGGAAGAACTCAAAGGCTCGGGCCACAAAGGCCGCATCACCCAAGCTGACGTGCAAACCTTCACTAAGTCTGTCATGGCGGGCGCGACACAAACCAAGGCACAAGCTGCCAAAGGTGGTGCAGCCGGTGGCGATGGCGCAGCCTTGGGCCTCATCCCATGGCCGAAGGTCGACTTTGCGAAGTTCGGTCCTGTCGAGCGCAAAGAAATGGGCCGCATCAAGAAGATCAGCGGCGCGAACTTGCTTCGCAATGCCATCATGATTCCAGCCGTCACCAACCACGACGACTGCGACATCACCGACCTCGAAGCCTTCCGCGTCTCGACCAACAAAGAGAACGAGAAGAGTGGCGTGAAGGTGACGATGCTGGCGTTCTTGATCAAGGCTTGCGTGGCCGCGCTCAAGAAGTACCCAGAGTTCAACAGCTCGCTCGACGGCGATGCACTGGTCTACAAAAACTACTGGCACATCGGCTTTGCCGCTGACACGCCCAATGGTTTGATGGTGCCCGTCATTCGCGATTGCGACAAAAAAGGCGTGCTGCAAATCAGCCAAGAAATGTCAGAGCTGGCCAAGAAGGCCCGCGACGGCAAACTCGGCCCGGCTGAAATGACCGGCGCAACTTTCACCATCTCCAGCCTCGGCGGCATTGGTGGCAAGTACTTCACGCCCATCATCAACGCGCCCGAAGTGGCCATCCTCGGTGTGTGTAAGAGCACCATGGAACCCGTGTGGAACGGCAAAGAATTTGTGCCACGTTTGATGTTGCCTCTGAGCTTGACGTGGGACCACCGCGTCATCGACGGCGCAGCAGCGGCACGCTTCAATGCGTACCTCGGTCAAATCCTCGGCGACTTCCGTCGCGTTCTTCTCTAAGGATTTGATATGGCACTGATTGATATCAAAGTTCCAGACATCGGCGACTTCGACGAAGTGGCTGTGATTGAGTTGCTGGTCAAACCCGGCGACACCGTCAAGGCAGAGCAATCGCTCATCACCGTAGAGTCCGATAAGGCATCGATGGAAATTCCATCGTCACACGCGGGCGTGGTGAAAGAGTTGAAAGTCAAGCTCGGCGACAAGGTCAAAGAAGGTTCTGTTGTGTTGGTGTTGGACGGTGAGGGCGCTGCTTCTGCGCCTGCACCTGCTGCTGCACCCGCGCCTGCCGCAGCACCTGCTGCTCCCGTCGCTGCAGCGCCTGCACCCACAGCCTCATCGTTCGGCGGTAGCGCCGACCTCGAATGCGATGTGATGGTGTTGGGCGGTGGCCCCGGTGGTTACTCTGCGGCCTTTCGCGCTGCCGACCTCGGCTTGAGCGTGGTTGTGGTCGAGCGTTACCCCACCTTGGGTGGTGTGTGCTTGAACGTGGGTTGCATTCCTTCCAAAGCATTGCTGCACGTCGCAGCGGTGATGGACGAGGTGAGCCACATGGCCGACCTCGGCGTGGACTTTGGCAAGCCTGCGGTCAACGTGGACAAGCTGCGTGGTCACAAAGAAAAAGTCATCAGCAAACTCACCGGTGGGTTGGGTGCGATGGCCAAGATGCGCAAGGTCACCGTTGTGCGCGGCTACGGCCACTTTGTGGGTGCGAACCACATCGAAGTGGAAGAAACCACAGGCACAGGTCAAGAGAAGACGGGCAGTAAAAAAGTGGTGGCGTTCAAACGCGCCATCATTGCCGCCGGTTCGCAAGCGGTGCGTTTGCCTTTCATGCCGCAAGACCCACGCGTGGTCGACAGCACCGGCGCGTTGGCCCTCAAAGAAGTGCCCAAGAAAATGCTCATCGTGGGGGGCGGCATTATCGGTTTGGAAATGGGTACCGTGTACAGCACGCTAGGCGCACGCTTGGACGTGGTGGAAATGATGGATGGCCTCATGCAAGGCGCTGACCGCGATTTGGTCAAGGTCTGGCAAAAGATGAACCAGCACCGTTTTGACAACATCATGTTGAAAACCAAAACCGTGGGCGCGCAAGCTGCTGCGGACGGCATCAAGGTGCAGTTTGAAGGTTTGGATGGCACCAAGAGCGAAGGCACTTACGACCTCGTGTTGCAAGCCGTAGGCCGCACGCCCAATGGCAACAAAATTGCAGCCGACAAAGCCGGTGTGTCTGTGACTGACCGCGGCTTCATCAACGTCGACATCCAGATGCGCACCAACGTGCCGCACATCTTTGCTATTGGCGACATCGTGGGCCAGCCCATGTTGGCGCACAAGGCGGTGCACGAAGCACACGTGGCGGCTGAAGTGATTGCGGGCGAACTCAAAGGCGACAAAGACTTGGCGGCTGCGGCGTTCAACGCACGCGTTATTCCAAGCGTGGCCTACACCGACCCCGAAGTGGCTTGGGTGGGTTTGACCGAAGACCAAGCCAAAGCGCAAGGCATCAAGGTCAAAAAAGGCTTGTTCCCTTGGACAGCCTCGGGCCGCGCCATTGCCAACGGCCGCGACGAAGGCGTGACCAAACTGCTGTTTGACGATTCACCCGAGGCCCACGGCCACGGCAAGATCTTGGGCGGCGGCATGGTCGGCACGCACGCGGGCGACATGATCGGCGAAGTAGCCTTGGCCATCGAGATGGGTGCAGACGCCATCGACATCGGCAAAACCATTCACCCACACCCCACGCTGGGCGAAAGCATCGGCATGGCGGCAGAAGTGGCGCACGGTAGCTGCACGGACTTGCCGCCTAGCAAGAAGTAAACGCTTTGCGCTTTAAGTGAAAAAGCCCAGACAGGAAACTGTCTGGGCTTTTTTATTCTGCGAAGGTCTTTTAATCGCCGCATGTCATGCGGTGATTAAGCCTTGTATTCACCGCATCTCAATGCGCCCCGAGGTAACACCCCTCAGCCCGCTCCCCATCACTGGGTTCATCACCTTCCTCGCTACACAGCGCAGCAATCAAGGCTTGGTCCACCACCTGGCCGGGTAGCAGCAACTCTTCATTGGTCCAGCGTTTGACCAAGTGTCCGTTGGCCACGCCGCCGGTGTGTGGGGCTTGGTAGGCGCGGCGGTGTTGCATGGTGATGCCGTTGTTGGCGTTGGCAATGAAGCGGCTTTCGCCCAAAGCCCAGGGTTCAAAGTAGGCGTTGGCGGCCACGTCCACTTGACGAAAGTAGCTGCGTGCGCCTTCGGCGTCGAGCTTTTTGCGCACGGTGCGGGTGATGAGGCCTTGCAGGTGGTCGAGCGCGGCGTAGTCCATTTGCGCCAAGGCTTCGGGGCTCATGTCTTGCGAGGCCAATGCTGCGGTAGCTGCTAGTTCGGCGGGCAGCATTTGCACCATGGCTTTCACCACGTCGTGGTGCGGCGCAATGGCGGTGGCCACGCCGCGTGTTTGCGGCTGGATGGGGCAGCGAATTTCCACAAAGCGCGGCTTGACGGGGCCTGTGCAGCCGTCGTGGTGGTAGTACTCGCCTTGGCTCAGTCGGCCCTTGCTAGAGCGCCCGCGCACATCGCGGTAGGCAGGGTGTTGGGTGTGCACATTGAGGCAGGCGACCAAGCCCGTGGCATCGACCAATTTGTAAAAGGCTTCGCGCCATTCGGGCAACAGCAGTTTGTCGTGCAGGTAGTCGCTCGGGGCTTCTTGGCCTACTTCGCCTTCGATGACCAACACAAAGGGCCTGGGTCTGCGCACGCGCCACTGGGTGTTGGCAAATTTCAGCACAGAGCTGGCGTGTTCAGTGGGCGTGGCAACGCTGTGGTTTGTAGGGGCAGACATGCCCCAATTTTAAAGTTGCTTTTAAAACTCAAAGCCACCTTGTTGGCGCACGGCGGCTGATGCCGCGCCTGTGAGCAAGTCAGCCAACAGCTCGGCATGTGCTGGGTTTTGGGCGTGCGTGCAAATGCCTAGGGTGTAGTCGGTGCTCAGCTCAAATTCAGTAGGCAACACATCGACCAAGTCCACGCCTGTGGTGTAGTTGATTTCGGTCACTTGCGTGCAGCCAATCAAACCACTTTCTGTGCTCTTGGCCATTTCGCCCATCGCCGTTGCCCCGTTGGGGAAGACGCGAAATTTGGGGCGCATGGTCTCGTCCAGCCCCAAGGCTTTGAGCACGTTCATGAAGTGAATGCCCGCCGTGGCTTTGTCGGGGTCTGGAAAGTAAATGCCTTGTGCTGCGCTCATGGCTGCGTGCAGTTCAGCGCGTGTTTTGACGCTGGGGTGTGCGGTGCCACTGCGCACGGCCAAGCCAGTTTTGACTCGGCCCAAAGAGCGTGCACTGCCTGCCACCACATGACCTGAGGCAATGAGTTGGTCAATCAAGGGTTTGGTGAGGATGACCACATCGCACGGTGTGCCGCCCACCAGTTGGTCGCGCATTTGGCCCACAGCGCTGAACGTGCCGTGGATGGCTGTGCCTGTGCTTTTTTCAAATTCGGCCTGAACGGCTTTCACAACAGCTGCGGCTGCGCCGCCACTCAATACATGCATGGTGTTCTCTTCTTGGGTGAGTTTTAGGAATGCGCCGATGGAGTCTCGGCCTCGATGGTTTTCAGTAAGTTGTCGGGTGTGAACGGCATGGCACGCATGCGCACGCCAATGGCATCAAAAATGGCATTGGCAATCGCAGCGCAGGTAGGACCTGAGCTGCATTCGCCAGCGCCCAACGAAGGGAGATGTGGCTGAGACATGAGCGCAACTTCAACAGCGGGCATGTCACTGAATTTCAAGATGGGGTAGCTTTCCCAGTCGTGCGATGCAATGCCTTGTGGGTTGAGTTGTGCCGATTCACACAATGCCCAACTGGCTGCTTGCAAAGCGCCGCCTTCAATTTGGTTGGCTGCACCATCTGCATCCACGACGTGGCCCAAGTCGACAGCGGTCCATAGCTTGTGCAGTTTCACTTTTTCTGCCACCACCAATTCGACCACCACGGCGCAATACGCCCCCGTGTTTTTGTAGCGTGCGTAGGCCAAGCCTCGTCCCCAGCCTTCGGGTTGATTGCTGGGGCGAGTGGCCGTCCACCTCGCCATGTCTGCTGCTTTTTGCACAACGGCAGCTGCCCGCTCTTGTCCGATGTGGCGAAGGTGCGCCAAACGGAAGGTCAGTGGGTCTTGCGCGCAACGCAAAGCCAATTCATCCATGACCGATTCAGCGGCAAACACATTGGCCGGTGCGCCCAGTGCTCGCATGGCGGATACCCGAAAGGGCATATTCAACACGCGGTGGTTGATCACCTTGACGGAGCTGATGTCATAAGGGGGTTGGGCATTGCGCTCAGAGCCACCGCCCACGGCCATGGCGGCATTGGCTGCCATCGTCACGGGATGTGGCTGCGCGGTTTGCCATGTGCCAAGCAAAGCTGGTGTTTTTCCTCGTCCAGGGCGCGTGCCATGGCCTTGGCTCCAAACGGTTTGCGTCCATTCAACGATGCGACCTTGGGCATCCACGCCCGCTTGAATTTCGACAGCCATGGCCGGGGCCAAAGGCGCATGCCCCAGCTCAGCCTGGCGTGTCCATTGCACGCGCACAGGGCGACCTGGGGCCAAGCGTGCAAGCCATGCCGCGTCAAAGGCTACATCGTCTGCCCCGTTGTGGCCATAGCAGCCCGCACCTTCCACATGTGAAACCTGCACGTGTTCTGGTGGCATTTCAAACGCCAGCGCAATGTCACGGCGCAAGTTGTAAATGCCTTGGCTGTGACTCCACACTTCTAGCTGTTGCGTATCCTCGGTCCATTGCGCCAGCGCACAGCACAAGCCAATCGAAGCATGCTGCATATAGGGCCGCTGAAACTCGGCGCGCAGGTATTGCACAACGTTGGTTGGCACCTCGTTGGTGATGTCTGCCACCACCGTGGTGTCTAAGGTTTGGGCTTTGAGCCAATGGGATAAATCGTTGGCGTCTGGTCCTTCTGTATGGCAGCGCCAGAACTTTCCTTGTGCCACACCGTCTGCGATGTGACGCACAATTTTTGTCAACGCGTATTCGGTGTCGGTCAATACTCCCAATAGCAAACCGTCTTGACGAACTTGCAGCACACCATTTTGTGCTTGCACGTGATGAACCAAGGCTTGCATCTCGTGGTCAACCACTTCTGCGGTGAGTGTGCTAGGCCTGAACACCATGCCGTGGCACATGTTGGGTAACACGCGGTCATGGATGTATTCAAACTCGCCAAACACTTTGCTAGCGATATCGGGGCGAAGTGCTGTAGGTTGAGAGAACGTTGCGTCCAACTCTTGCGCTGCCTGTGGCGACGCTACATGTGTGGTGTCGATGGTGCTTTGCCACATCTCAGTAGATGTGAGTTCACCGTAGCTGGCGGTTTGATTTTTTAGGTCAACGGAGAACTTGCCGTTCGCACAGCGCACAGCCGTGACGTCTACGCCACAACGTTGTGCCATTTGTAAGCGGCACATTTCTCGCCAATGCGCGGCGGCGCATCGCAAGGCCGCCCCTGAGTGCTGCACAGACAAACTGCCAGAAGTCACTGCCTCATCTGGGCTGGTGTGTGTGCTGGCTGGCACCATGTGGATGTGTTGGGGGGAGATGCGTAACTCTTGCGCCACGATGAGTCGCAGTGCATGTGAAATGCCTTGCCCCAAGTCGACCTTGCCCGAAAACGCGTGCACCTGACCGGTTGCGTCCAAGCTCAGCCACTGAAGCAAAAACGGGTGTGCTTTGAGCGATTCAGACATCACAGGGCCGCAGAGGTGTTGGCTGCTTTTTCGATGGCCCGTATCACGCGGTTGTGTGCGCCGCAGCGGCACAAATGGCCATCAAGCATTTGCACAATCTCTTGTCGTGTGGGGTGTTCTTGGCGTTGCAGCAAAGCCGCGGCTGACATCAAAATGCCGCTGGTGCAAAAACCGCATTGCATGGCTTGTTCTTCGATGAACGCGGTTTGCAACGCGTGGGGTGCCTCGCGTGTGCCTAGGCCTTCCACCGTGGTGATGTGCTTGCCTTGGGCCGACCACAGTGGGGTTTCGCAGGCAGCCATAGCATGGCCATCAACCATCACGCGACATGCGCCGCATGCACCTTGACCGCAGCCCATGCGGGTGGCTTTGAGGTGCAGTGTGTTGCGCAACACATCCAGCAAGGTGAGTCCTTGCTGGTCTTGCACTGACACCTCGCGTCCGTTGACGTGAAAGGTCACCACCGAGTTAAGCATGGCTCAGTCGGCCTTGGCGCCCGAGACTTTGACGATGTTGGCCCATTTGGCAATGTCTGCGTTGAGGTATTGGTCAAACTCGGCCACAGTCATCGACAGAGGTACCGCGCCTTGTTTGGCCCATGCCGTTTTGACTTCTGGGTTGTTGACGATTTTGCGCATCTCGGCATTGAGTTTGTTCACGATGTCAGCAGGTGTACCTTTGGGCGCCATGAAACCCAGCCAAATGGTGGCTTCGTATTTGGGCACTGTTTCGGCGACGGTGGGCACATCGGGTAAGTTGGCTGAGCGTGCCAATCCCGTTGCGCCGAGCATGCGTACTTGGCCGTTGCGTGCAAATTCGGCCATTGTGGTTTCGGCGTCGAACATCACATCCACCTGGCCACCCACGATGTCAGTGCGCGCGCCTGAGCTGCCTTTGTACGGCACATGCGTCATGTCTACGCCTGCCATGTGTTTGAACAATTCACCTGCCATGTGGTAAGGCGTGCCGTTACCCGACGAGGCAAAGTTGAGCTTGCCCGGTTTGGACTTGGCCAATGCGATCAGTTCGCTCACGTTTTTAGCGGGCACGGATGGGTGCACGACCAACAGCAAGTTGGAGTAGTTCACGGGGGCAATGCCCACAAAGTCTTTCATCAATGCAAAAGGCTTTTTCGGGATGAGTGACTCGTTCACGGTTTGGGTGTTGGACATCATCAGCAGTGTGTAACCGTCGGCGGGAGACTTGGCTGCGAAATCGGTGCCGATGATGGAGCCTGCACCTGGTTTGTTGTCAATCACAAAGGGCTGCTTGAGTTCATCTGTCAAGCGCTGCGCCATGAAGCGGGCGTAGTTGTCGGCCGGGCCACCTGCTGCAAAGGGGACCACGATTTTCACGGGGCGGTTGGGGTAGCTCTGCGCGTGTGCCAGGCCAGAACCGAGGGCTAAAGCCACAGCGATGAACTTGAGTGAGCGGGGGAAGTGAATCATGTGATGTCTCCGTGGTGGATGGTCAGTCAACTTTGCCAATGCGCGCCACAAGTGCGCTCATGTCTTTGGCATCGGCTTGCACGAAGCGTTCAAAGTCGGCAGCGTCTTGGTACATGAAGGAGGTGCCAGAAGCCGTCAATGCCGCCACGGCACGTGGGTCTTGCGCGGCAAACTTGGCGGCTTGGCGCAAGCTGTCAACCACTGCCGCGGGCGTGTCTGCCGGTACAAACATGCCCGACCACTGCGAGTACTGAATGGGTACGCCCAACTCTTTGAAGCTCGGAACTTCGGGCATGCTGACCAAGCGGCCTTCACCCCAATGGGCTAAAGCGCGCAGTTTGCCGGAGGCGATTTGTTGCTTCACGCTGGCAGGCCCTGTGGAGACAGCATCGATTTGCCCACCGAGCAACGACAACACAGCAGGTGCTGCGCCTGTATAGGGCACATGCAGCATGTAGGTGGAGGTGGCCGATTTCAGTTGCTCCATCGGCACATGCATGGTGCCGTAGTTGCCAGAGGAGCCAAACGAAATTTTTCCTGGGTTGGCTTTGGCGTACGCGATGAACTCGGCATACGTTTTCCAAGGACTGTCAGCGCGTACCACCAGCACGGTGGGGTCTGCGGTGAAGCGGGCAATGGGTTTGAGTTGGTTCACCTGATACATCGGTGCACGCTGCAAAATTTTGTCTGCTTCGGGTAGCACCACCAACGACGAGAGCGACATCAGCACGGTGTAGCCATCACCCTTGGACTTGGCCACTTGTGCCATGCCAATGCCACCGCCTGCGCCGCCCTTGTTTTCCACCACGATGGGTTGCTTCAAGTAGCGCGACATGGCTTCGGCCACAGGGCGCCCCACGGTATCTGCTACACCGCCGGGCGGGAAGGGCACCACCATGGTGATGGGTTTACTGGGGTAGCCCTGCGCGAGCGCGCACAGGCTGCTTGCTGCGATGACCGTGCTGAGTGCTGCACGGACCCATTGGCGTCGTTGCATGTCTGTCTCCTTCGGTTGTGCGCAGCAGGTCAGGCGTGTGCCTGCCTGCTTTTTTAGTTTTAAACGAAGCGGTTTTCGATTTGGCCCACACCGTCAATCTCGATGCGGATCACATCGCCTTTGGCGATGTAGCGGGGTGGGGTGAGGCCCATGCCCACGCCAGCAGGTGTGCCTGTGGCAATGATGTCGCCAGGGTAGAGCGTGATGCCACGTGAGATGGTTTCGATCAGCGTGGGGATATCGAAGATCATGTTTTCGGTGGGGCCGTTTTGGCGCAGTTCACCGTTCACCCAGCAACGCACGCGTGTGTTGCGGCCATCCAGTTCGTCGGCTGTGACGATCCATGGGCCCATGGGGCAGAAGGTGTCAAACGACTTGCCCATGTCCCATTGTTGGTGGCGCATTTGCACGTCGCGGGCGGTCACGTCGTTGACCACGGTGTACCCAAACACATGGCTCATGGCATCGGCTTGGCTGATGTTTTTGCCGCCTTTGCCAATGATGACGGCGAGCTCTGCCTCGTAGTCGATTTGGTCGGAGATGGCGGCACCCGGCAGATGCACGTCGTCGTGCGGGCCGACCACGCACTCGGGCACTTTGGTGAAGACGATGGGCCAGGCTTTGGTGTCGGTGTTGCTGTCTTTGAACACAGAGGCTTGCAGCTCTTTGGCATGCGCATGGTAGTTACGTCCCACACACCACACGTTGCGACGTGGGATAGGCAAAGGTGCTTCAAGGTGCACATGCGTGATGTCGTGCGGTGTGCCAGCCAGTTCAGGCAGCGCGTGTCCCGAGACCAACGCATCAATGATGGGTTGAGCGCCGTGATGGGCTTGGTCTTGCGTGAGTGCAAACGCCGTGACGGATTTGCCATCGGCAGAAACTTGACCTACATGACGTTGGCCGTTGAGCTTGAAAGTCGCAATGCGCAAAGTGTTCTCCTCGAATAAAAATTGGTTTGTCTAAGACCAATTTAATCCATGATTGAGAAGATGTACATGCGGGAAAGACGCGCATGAGACACCACCTTGCGGCTCAAACCTTCAATGCCTCCCACACCCGATACGCCGCATACGCATCGTTGGCGGCGTAGATGAGCTGCGATTCGCTCAAACGCTCTAAAGCCCAATTGCTGGTGGCCGCTTTCTTCGATTTTTGAAAACGTTGGTGGAACAGCACCGCCACCGCGCCCTTGACGCCCATTTCTTTGCGGTAACCCTGGGCGCGAAAAATGGTGTTGAGCTCCAACACATTCGCCGCTTCGACGCCAAATTTGTTCAAGATGCGTTTGCGGTCGTCGCCCAAACCAAAGCCCGCTTTGACGATGCCTGCGTGCGCGAGCAAGTCCGCAGCGACAGCGCGACATTCGGCATCGTGCAGCTGAAACACCCACGCACGCTCAGCCGTGGCGAGTTGCAACACGTGTGGGCCATCAGACGTTTCGCCCACGCGAAACGTGGGTTTTGATTCGGTGTCAAAACCCCAAGCGCGTGAAGCCACCAAGGCGCTGTGCGCTTGCTCGGCTTGTTTGGCAGTGCTGACCAAGGTGATGCGGTCGAGCCCCAAACGTTCAAAGGGCGGGAGCAGGGCGATGGCGTCTTTGTCGGGGGTGTCGCGGCGTTGTGTCATGTGTGGTTGATTTCAACGCTTCTTAGATTTGTGCGCCGTTTTCTTGTTTTTTTCAATCGCCTCTTTGCGCACGGCGCGTTCGGCATCGGCTTGTTTGCCTTCAGCCAGCCAAGCTGCAAACTGCTCGGGCGTTTCTAGCGTGATGCGGCCCAGCGCTGCGGTGCGGAAATCGTGAATCACGATGTGCGCGGCTTTGGTGAGGTTGATGCGCCCGCCGCTTTGCACGGCGCCGCGCTTGCGACCGATGGCTTCGAGCATGTCTTCGTCGGTGTGGCTGGCCACGTCGTCGAGGGTGTAGCGCTGCTTCAGCTCATTCGGGTAGTGTGGGATGAGGTAATTGAGCAGCTCTAGCGCCACGGTTTCTTCGTCAAACGCGTTCACGCCAATCGCGCCGCTGGCGGCGAGGTTGAAGCCGCTTTGCTCCACGATGATGCGCGGCCACAGCACGCCCGGTGTGTCGTACAAATAAAAGTCATCGGCCAGCGCAATGCGTTGTTCGGTTTTGGTCACGCCGGCTTCGTCGCCCGTCTTGGCGGCGCGTTTGCCTTTGAGGGTGTTGATGAGGGTGGACTTGCCCACGTTGGGAATGCCGCAAATCAACACACGCATGGGCTTGACCATGCCGCCACGGTTGGGGGCGAGTTGTTGGCAGGCATCAATCAGCGCTTTGGCGGGCGAGGTCATGCTGGTATCGAGGCCAATCGCGTGCACGCCAGGCATGGCGTTGTAGTGGGCCAGCCAGAGGGCGGTGCGTGCGGGGTCGGCCAAGTCTTGCTTGCTCAAAATCTTGAGGGCGGGTTTGTTTTTGATGAGCTCGGCCAACATCGGGTTGGCGCTTGAGCCGGGCAAGCGGGCATCGAGCATTTCGATGACAACGTCGATTTCTTTGATGCGCTCCCCAATCGCCTTGCGCGTGAGGTGCATGTGTCCGGGGAACCATTGAATAGCCATAGCGTTGATTGTCGTTCACGCGGAGCGGGTGGCCATCTGCAGTTGCAAATGCGCGGCATCGCCTAAGTCGACCGGCAGTTGCTGCTTGGCTTTGAGGTAGTGGTCGGTGAAGACTTCAAAGTAAGTGTTCAGGGCTTGGGCTGCTTGTGTGTCTTTTGCAAGGTTGAGGCACATCGCACCCACTTCGGCGGTGCACAGGTGGGCTTCGCTTTGGGCGCGGCGTAGTTGGTAACGCGAGAGCTGTTCAGGCTGCAAGCTGAGCACGGGGAAGTTTTGCAGGTAGGGGCTTTTGCGAAACATCTTGCGCGCTTCGTCCCATGTGCCATCGAGCAGGATGAACAAGGGGCGCTTCACAGGTTGCGTGTGGTCGTTGTGCGCGATGTCGTGCACCACGCGTGTGGCGTCTGCAAACTCAGCAGGAAACACCACATAGGGTTGCCATTGCGGGTCGTTTAAGAGCGCCAACAACGCTGGGTCAACTTCGGTGCGGGCCCAGCCAAATGCAAACGTGTCGGCCACCACATCGGCAATGAGCCAACCCGTGTTGCTGGGTTTGAGCGGCTCGATGTCGGCCATGAGCAAACACATGCCTGCGCGTGTGGGTACGTCGGGGCGCAAGGCGCAGAGGCAGTGTGTGGGCACCAAGCGGCAGCCGCTGCAACGTTCGCCCTTGGGGCCTCCGCGGGCTAAAAAGGGTTTGACGCTGCGGGCGAGGCGGGCTGCGCGCAGGCGAGAAACAGCATGAGGTAAGTCAACAGACACGATGATGCGAAGTGAAAGACTGGCTGGCGGTGCTGACTTTTTGGGGCGAACCCTCAATCCGCTACATGGCACTCACGACGTAACAGCGCCAGTGCATCGTGCAGCTTGTAGTCGTGGTCACTCATCAGTGTGGCGAGCGAATCGTCGATGAAGCTCTCCCACAGGTCGATGTAGTCGTCTTGGTGCTCTGCGGGCGCGTTGGTTTGAATGAATGCCGTAGCCAGCTCGGGCTGCACACCTGATTTGCGGATTTTGCGAATCAGCGTGGCGGCGGTTTTTTCGGTCAGCAGCGTTTTGCCTGTGCTACGTTTATCACCTGTGGCGATGCACAAAAACAGGGTGAGCAGCGAGCTGTCGTCGCTGTGGCCGCCGGTCGCTTTGGTCCACGCGGCAGAAGTTTGGCGATCAAAGTGGTCGACCTCAGACAAACCGTCTTCCACCCAAAAGTAGCGGCCTACAAATGCGGGTGTTTGGTTGAACAGTTTTTGCGGTGTCAGCTTGGCATCCAAAATTTTGGGCAAGTCAGTTTCCACGCTTTGGCGCACTTGCTCCACCGCGGTTTTGAATTCAGCGGGTAAGTTTTTCGGCACAACCAGGTTGATGGTTTTTGTCGTGCTGGGTTTGCGCAAGGTGGCGATGATTTTTTGGAAGGCCACCCAGTCTGGCATTTCTTTGTGTTTGGTCGCTGCGGCTAACAGTGCCGTGCGAATGACGGCTTCGGCATCGCAGCCGGCTTCTTCTAAATCGTCGGCATGCAAGCCGAGCTGGTCGGCCATCCAAATGGCGGCGTTGATGACGTGCGCCACTTCTTGGCGCTTACCCAGTTCGGCTTGGTAGTCAGCCAAGTTGCAAAGCGACCACTTGGCCAATTGGGGAATGTGTTTGTCGCTGAAACCGCCGTGCTCGTTCATGCCAAAGTGCGTGTTTTGCGGCATGACGATGAGGGCTTTGAGCATGTCCGATGCCGCCTTGGAACGCGACATGAACGAGTGCTCGCGCAAGTGTTCGGCTGCTATGCGCAAGTCGCCACCGCTTTGAATTTGCAGCGTGAGGCTGACCAAATTGACGATGCGGTCTTTGGCTTTTTCTAATTCAGGGCGCAAAAATTCACTGCCAAAGTAGCGCGCAATTTGCACCATGCCTTTGGGCGCATCGGTTTGAATGGCGTCTAACTTCGCGGCATCCAACACACCGTGTTGCACGCCGTAGGCGAGCGCCTTTTCAAAGAAAGGGCGGTCATCAAAGATGGTGATGGATTGCGTCATGGTGGCTCGACGGGTTAGATGGCCGACTCTTCGTCAGAGTCACGCGCCGCAGGTGTGGCTTGGCCGCGGTCGGTGGCACTGGTTTCGACCTTGCCATCGTCTTCTTCCTCTTCTTCGTCGGAGAGGCCTGCATCAAAGGCGCGGGCTTTGGCTCGTAGCACCAACAACATTTCGATGAAGAGGTCTGGAATTTTGTGGCGCAAGATCCAAGCGAGTTGCATCCAATCTTGATCGGCCACTTCGTCTTCGTCGACGCGAGGCTTCACATACGCAGAGCCGAGCAGGGCGCTTTCAGACAATATGTCGCCGTCGTCTTCCATGGTGTCAAACGTGCCGGTGCGGGCAAAGGCTTCGATGCGGCTCCACTTTTCGCTGAAGTAATCGGCCAGCGCTTCAGCGCCACCTTCGAGGTCGCCAATGGCGGTGAGGAACTCAATCGGGTCTGCGTCTTCACGGAAGATGATGGAGTTCATCATGCCGCGCAAGTGGGTGCGGGTAAGGTCTTTGTATTGTTTTTCAATCACCACAGCACGCGCAAATTGCTCGGGCGTGACCAGCAAGTTGATGACCGATTCTTTCGATGTGTCGTACTCTCGAATCACAGCCAAGATGTCTTTGGGTGGCAGCTGCTCCAGCACCACCATCAAGGCTTGATCGCCTTCGGCATCGGCCAGTTCGACCAAGGCTGCTTCAGCGCCCGTAATGTCGCCTGCGGCGATGAGGCTCTGTGTTTTGGTGATCAGGGCAATCGCGCTTGTTTTGTCGGTCATGACGTTTCCTTATTCTTTGCTGTCGAAACCTTGTTCGACCATCCACGCGTTGCCTGCTTCTTCGCGCTCGCGGGCGTCGCGTTCTTCGTCGGATTCGGCTTGGTCGCCGCGTTCGACGTTTTCCAAATCTTCATCGGCGTCGGCGGCGCCCGTGCTGCGGCGCATCGGTGTGCCGTGCATGTATTCGAGCGCAGCGGCCACGCTCATGAACCAAGCGCCCACAGGCTCAGCCAAGATTTGGTCAACGATGGGTTGCGCCCACGAAGCAACGCGCACGCCTTCTGACAAGGTGTCCCAACTCAGCAAATCGTCAGCATCCAAGGTGATGAAGTGGTCCATCAACTCGGGCTCATGGAACTCAAACGCTTGGTGCAACACCACGGCCACCATCTCGGGGCTGAGATCCATCATTTGTAAAAGGAACGACAGCTCTTGGCGTTTTTCAGTCAAGCGTTTGTCAAGGATGTAGTGGCCTTCTGAATCTGAATTCAGGTCGTCCAGCTCGGCTTGGTAAGCCGTGCGCAGTTCTTGGAAGAAAGGAGAAATGCTCATGGTGTGTCGGCGTGTGCCTGTACGTGCGGGTTATGAACGGTTCAGCACGTGCTGAAAGTAAGCGCCCCAAATTTCGCGTGCGGTGTGTGCGGGGTCGTCCAGCAAGTTGCGGCGGCGGTTGTCGTCGTAGGCTTTGCGTTTGTCGTCGTCTGACAGCACGTCATAGGCCTCTTGCACTTCTCGAAAGCGCGCCGGTGCATCGGGGTCTGTGTTGCGGTCGGGGTGAAACTGCGAGGCCTTTTGACGAAAGGCTTTTTTGATGTCCGCCAGCGTGGCATCACTCTTCAGACCGAGGGCAGCGTAGTGTTCAGACACGGCAGGCTTTCAAAAATTAAAGCGCTTGAAAAATTACAGCGCCTGCTTCAGGCGAATTTCTTCCACCTTGACGGGGCCCATCGGCACGGTCTTGGCGCTCGACATTTCGCGCTTGAAACCGGCCAGCTCGTGAAAGCGCATGGCACGGTCATTGGCAATCGGCACCCAAATGGACACATGGGTGCAGCCTTCGTCTTGCAAGCCTTCGCGTGCGGCGTCCCACAAAGCGAGGCCCACGCCTTGGCCCCAATGGGCCGCATCCACGTAGATGTCCCAAATTTCGCCCATGGTGTTGGGCGTGCCTTTGTCGCGTGAGCGGTCAAAACCCACAAAGCCGACGATCTTGCCGCCGTCCACCGCGACTTGCACTTGCGGCTCGGCAAACTCAATGGCTTCGCGCCAGTACGCCGTGGTTTTCTCTTCGGGCACGGGCAAGACTTTGCTGCCCGTTTGCATGGTTTTGAAGGCTTCTTTGGCGGTGGCCGCATACAGCTCGGCGATTTTGGTGGCGTCGCGCAGCGTGGCGGGACGGACTTCAACAGTTGTCAGGTCGGACATGCGGGGAACAAATTCAGAATTCAGTAAAGCCCGCTATTGTCCCAGTAAATCTGCCTTGGCTCAGAGTTAGGTAGAGTTACGCCTTCGCTGCTTGCAGCCTTCTTTTGTATCTCCCGAAACCCATGCTCATTCTTGCCCCGATGGAGGGCTTGCTCGACTTTGTGCTGCGCGACGTGCTGACCCGCATTGGCGGGGTGGACCGCTGCGTGTCCGAGTTCATCCGTGTCAGCGGCACGTTGCTGCCTGAGCGCACGTTTTTGCGCATCATGCCCGAGCTGAACAACGGTGGCCGTACCTTGGCGGGTGTGCCTGTGCGGCCTCAGTTGTTGGGGTCTGACCCTGTATGTTTGGCCGACAACGCGGCACGCGTGGCGAGCATGGGCTGCGATGGGGTGGACCTGAACTTTGGTTGCCCAGCCAAACAGGTGAATCGCCACGGCGGTGGCTCGGTGCTGCTGCAAGACCCCGAGCTTCTCTACCAAATTGTGCGTGCGGTGCGCGCGGCAGTGCCTGCACACCAAGTGGTGTCGGCCAAGATGCGCTTGGGCTTCAACGACGACAGCACCGCCGAAGAATGCGCCTTGGCGCTAGAGGCGGGCGGAGCGAGTGAAATTGTGGTGCACGCCCGCACCAAGGCCGACGCGTATCGACCGCCAGCGTATTGGCACCGCATCGCCGACATCAAAGCCAAGGTGAAAACACCATTGGTGGCCAATGGCGAAATTTGGAATGTGCAAGACGCCTTGCAAGCCCGCGCGGAATCGGGTTGCTTTGACTTGATGTTGGGGCGCGGCATCGTCACCAACCCCGGCCTTGGCTGGGCCATCCAAGCGCACGATGCGGGTGTAGATGCCGCAATTCGTGTGATTGATTGGGATGATGTCGCCGAGCAAATGGCAACTTTTTGGTCATTGGTGGCAGGACACGTCAGTCCTCGTCATCAAGCTGGACGTTTGAAGCAGTGGCTTAACTTTTTGCGTCGACACTACCCACAGGCGCAACTTGCTTACGATCATTTGCGCACGATCAATGATCCTCATCTTGTGCATCGGTGGATTTTGGATTTAAAAATAAATAGTAATTAAGTAGTAGTATTAGAGGGCGATTTTGCATGGTTGCTTTTTTTGAACTCTAAGATGAAAAAATACTATTCAATTCTTTTGACTTTTGACTTTTGCCTTGGTGGGTCATGCGCCTGTGTTTGCACAAAGTGCCGGTGTGACTGATATTGCTGTTGCAGGTCCTGGCGCACATGGTATGGGGCATCAAGTTGAAATTCAGGCGAAAGTGGTTGCGCTTGATGCCGTTCGTCGAACGGTCTCGTTGCAAGGGCCCAAAGGCCGCGTCGTGACGGTCAATGTGCCTGCAGACGTGCGTAACTTTGACCAAGTGCAAGTAGGAGACATGCTGTCCGCACGTTATACAGCAGCCGTTGCAACCCGCTTGGAACGTGTCGCCAAGTCTGGCATCCGTGAACGTGTTGAGACAGTCGGTGCGGTGCGCACGCAGCAAGGCGATAAACCAGGTGTCGAATTGGGGCGAAGCGTTGAAATCTTGGCCGAGATTCAACGCATTGATAGAAAACACAATGAAGTTGTATTGCGTGGCGCTGAACGGACCGTGACACTGGTGGTGTCCCCAAGCGTTGATCTCAAGACCTTCAAGGTGGGGGATGAAGTTCGTGCTTTGTTCATCGAGGCTGCGCTTATCACCGTGGATAAAGCAGCTAACTGAACCAAGGTGACTGCACGCGTGTGGCTTCATGGGCATACTTCTGACAGATGCCACACACCAAACACCTTCATCCTTGGCAAGTCATCACTGGCGGCATTTGCGGCTTGGTGCTGACCATCGGCTTGGCACGCTTTGCCTACACGCCGCTGCTGCCGAGTCTGCAATTGCAAACGGGGTTGACCGATGCGGCAGCCGGTGGCTTGGCCGCCATCAACTACGCGGGCTACATGAGCGGCGCCTTGGCTGCCACGTGGATTGACGATGTGCGCTGGCGGCATTGGCACTACAGCGCGGGCCTATGGATGGCTTTGCTCACGGTGGCCGCGATGGCACTCACCACGTGGATGCCTGCCTGGGCTTTGATTCGTTACATCGGTGGTTTGTGCGGCGCGACTGGCATGTTGCTTGGCTCTGGTTTGGTGCTGGGCTGGCTCATTCGCCAAGGCCGCAGACCCGAGTTGGGTTTGTATTTCATTGGTTTGGGGCTGGGCATTGTGGTGTCGGCCGTCGGCGCATGGGCGTTGGCACAGTGGTGGCCCACGTGGTCTGACCAATGGTTGGCTTTTGCGGCGTTGGGTTTGGTGTTTTTTGTACCCGCGTGGAAATGGCGTCCACCCGTGCCACCGCATGTGGCCCCTGCGCATGCCGCAGCTTCGGGCTCACTCGGTTCACGTCGCTGGACGTGGACGATGGTGACGAGTTACTTTGCGGCAGGCTGGGGCTTTGTCATCAGCGCCACCTTCACCGTGGCGATTGTGGAGCGCGAGCCGGCCTTGGCTGGCGTTGGCCCATTGGCCTGGGCGATGGTGGGCTTGGCGGCCATGCCCGCAGTGTTCATTTGGGATTTGGTGGCGCGCCGTGTGGGTGAAAAACGCGCACTGCTGTTGGCATTTGGCTTGCAAACAATCTCAGTCATCTTGCCCGCCATCTCGGGTGATTTATGGGCTGCGTTGGCTGGGGCTGTGGGTTATGGCGCCACATTCATTGGCATCGTCAGCCTGACCTTGGCATTGGCTGGGCGACGCGCGCCTAGCAACCCGGGAAAAGCGATGGCTAAGCTCACGCTCAGTTATGGTGTCGCGCAAATCTTGGCGCCTGTGATTGCGGGCCACATGGCGCAAACCACGGGCACGTTCAAAGGGGCGTTGTGGCTGACGGCTGCGGTGATGGCGGTGGGTATGGCGTTGCTGGCAACGCTACCCAAAGACGACTAGTTCACCGTTGACTCAAAGTCCATCGCTTGACAGCGTGATCAGCCCTTTGGGTGTTTGCAAGATGGCTTTCAAATTCGCAGGGCCTTCATTCACCGCGACGCGTTTGAGTTCAATCGCGTCATAAGCGGCTTGTAGTTTTTCGGCGCTGGGGTGCGTCACTTCGATGCTTTGCAGCGTCACACCTGAGCGGGTGAGGGTGTTGCGCGGGTGAAGCTTGAGCGGGTCTGTGGCATCGGGCTTGCCCCATTGGATGAGCGTGGGCATGCAGCCGTCAAACAGGCGCTGGCCATCGGCGCGGACCGAAATTTGCCAATTGAGCGTACCTCGGTTGGTGCGGCGGCTGCAAGGCACAGCGGGGCCTCGGTCAATGCCTTGCATGCGAATGGCCATGCGTGCTGCGCGTATGTCGGGCGTGCTCACCACAAAGTGAACCAAGCGCGGCTCTTTGGCCACGGCTTTTTGCAGGGCGGGGTTGTCCATGTCGTACCAGCGTGTGGGGCAGGCGCGTTTGGGGCGAACGGCATCGGGGTTGATGGCGATGATTTCGACGTAGGCCATCGGGTTGGCGGGCGACGCGACTTTGAACAAGCGGTTGTGTGTGCCGTACAGCGTGTGTTCGCCGCCAGGGCCGGGCGTGATGCCCAAGGTGTCTTCGCACCATTGCACGCCTTGTTCTAGGTTTTTGGCAACGATGACGAGATGATCTATTTGTGTGTGCATGGCTAGACCTTACCATTCACGCCCTGCGCTTTTGCGTTGGCCTTTACAAAATAAACACCACATGACTCCTATTCAGCCTGCGGGCGAACGCCTTTCCAAATGCATCATGCACATGCGCGGGTGTTCACGTCGCGAAGCGGAGCAGTACATCGAGGCCGGTTTTGTGCGGGTGGATGGTGTGGTGGAGCAAGCGCCCCAGTTTCGGGTGACCACGCAAAAGGTGACGGTGGATAGCAACGCCAGTTTGCTCAACCTCATGTCGGTCACGCTGATTGTCAATAAGCCACCGGGCTGGACGGATGGCTTAGAGCCGTTGCCTGTGTCTCGCCCTCCAGCGCGCGTTTCGGCTGGCCGTGGTGCCGCACCCGTGCGTGCGCCCAAGGGGCCGCAAAACGTGCGCCATTTGCTGACCGCCGAGCAACACAGCAAGCACGATGCAAGTGGTGTGCGTTTCTTGAAAAGTCATTTGACCCATTTGGACGCCAGCGTGCCTTTGGAATACGAGGCGAGTGGTTTGGTGGTGTTTACCCAAGACTTTCGCGTGCAACGCAAGCTGATGGAAGACATGGCGTTCATTGAGCAAGAGCTGTTGGTGGATGTGCAGGGCGAGGTGTCGCCTGATGCGCTGCGTCCGATTGAAAGAGCCCTGCGTGATGAGCGATTGCGTTTGCCCGAGTTCAAAATCAGTGTGAACAGCACCAAGCCTGAGCGCAGCAAATTGCGCTTGGCCGTGAAGGGGGCGCACCTTGGTTTGGCGGTTTATTTGTGCGAGCTGGCCGGCCTGAAAATTTTGGCACTGCGTCGCATCCGCTTGGGTCGCGTGAGCTTGGGCGATTTGGAAGAGGGGACTTGGCGCTACCTTGGCGAAGGTGAGCGCTTTTAAGTAGCTAGCCCGAAGGGCTTAGTTGTCGTTGCCCGTGGCGGGCACGCGGCGGGCGCCGGTGAAACGGCGGTCCCAATAGGCATCGCGCATGTCTTCGACGCGAACTTGTTTGCCAGGGCGTGGGGAGTGGATGAACTTGTTGTCCCCTACATAAATCCCGACATGGCTGAAGGTTTGGCGCATGGTGTTGAAGAACACCAAGTCACCGGGCTTTAAATCTTGTTTGTCGATTTTTTCGGTCACGGCGGCTTGTTCGCTGGCTCTGCGTGGCAGCACTTTGCCCACGGTTTGTTCGAACATGGAGCGCACAAAACCGCTGCAGTCGAAACCCGTGGCCGCATTGGTGCCACCGCGACGGTAAGGGACGCCCAAGAATGTCATGGCGTTGCCAACCAAATCAGATGCCTTATCGCCCACGGACTGGCGCATCTGATCCATCTGTGCGACGATGCCTCGCTCGGCCAGATAGCGCTCAATATCGTCTGCGGCATTGTTCGACGGTGCAGCATGTGCACTGGCGACGCAGCAAAGAATGAGGAGGGTACGTTTCAACATAGCCGATCATTGTAACGTGTTTCCTGTGAAAAATGATCACAAAAACTTCGTAACTCGTTGATTTGTTTAGGGTTAGTCCTAAAGTGAACGGTTCCAATCTGTGATTTGTTTGGCATCGTCGATACTTGGCGCATTCCTTCACTTACTTTGTAACTTGCATGTTGCTCGACGACCAAGAATCCCAACTTGTGCTGGTGGACTACCAAGCGCGCCTGATGCCCGCCATTTTTGAAGCCGATTTGGTGTTGGCCAACGCCATGCGTTTGGCGCAAGCAGCGCATTGGATGGAGGTGCCCACCTACGGCACCGAGCAAAACCCAGAAAAGTTAGGCTCCAACCCTGCGGAGTTACGCGCGTTGTGTCGCCGCACCATCCCCAAGATGAGTTTCAGTGCCTGTGCAGATGGCTTGAGCGAGGTGTTGCGTCCCGCAGCGCGTGCGCCTGCTGGCAACGCCCGCAGCTTGCCCAAGCATTTGCAAAAGGCCGTGCCACAAGAGCCCACCCGCCAAAGCATCGTCATTGCTGGCTGCGAGGCCCATGTGTGTTTGCTGCAAACTGCTTTGGATTTGTTGGAAGAAGAATATTCCGTTTGGGTTGTGACGGATGCCTGTGGTTCGCGTACTGAGCGTAACCGTGACGCTGCGTTTGACCGCTTGGCCGGTGCTGGCGCTGAGTTGGTGACGACGGAGATGGTGTTGTTTGAGTGGTTGCGTTCGGCAGACGCTGACCCGTTCAAAGAAATTCACGCGCTTATCAAATAATTTTTCTGGGGAAGGGTATTTACCCACCCAAAAAGTCAGCTTGTTGCAAGTCCGTCCTTCTCATAATTATGAATTCAGTACAGATTCGTTTTTAGGAGAAGTAGATGGTTGCGTACGCAGATTTTCACCGCCGTTCCATTCAGGATCGTGACGCTTTTTGGTCTGAACAGGCCAAATTGGTGGATTGGGAAACACCTCCCCAACAAATCTGCGATTACAGCAACCCTCCCTTTGCCAAGTGGTTTGTGGGTGGTAAAACCAATATTTGCTACAACGCAGTTGACCGTCATTTGAAAGATCGCGCCGATCAAGCGGCGTTGATTTTTGTCTCGACCGAAACCAACCAAGAGCACACCTACAGCTTCCGCGAGTTGCACGCTGAAGTTCAACGCATGGCTGCGATTTTGAAAGACTTGGGCGTTACCAAAGGCGACCGCGTCTTGATCTACATGCCCATGATTGCCGAAGCGGCATTTGCCATGTTGGCCTGTACCCGTTTGGGCGCCATCCACTCGGTGGTGTTCGGTGGTTTTGCGTCTCACTCGTTGGCGACTCGTATTGAAGATGCGTCCCCGAAGGTCATCATCAGCGCGGACGCCGGTTCACGCGGCGGCAAGGGCGTGCCCTACAAGCCATTGCTCGATGAAGCCATCAGCTTGTCAGCGCACAAGCCACAAAGCGTCATCATGGTTGACCGCAAGTTGGCCGCATTCACGCCCGTGGCTGGCCGCGATGTCGACTACGCCACCGAGCGCGCCAAGCACATGGACACCGTGGTGCCTTGCGAGTGGGTCGAGTCAACTCACCCCAGCTACACCCTGTACACATCGGGCACAACAGGTAAGCCAAAAGGCGTGCAGCGCGATACCGGTGGCTACACCGTGGCTTTGGCTGCCAGCATCCCCAATATTTACCAAGGCAAGCCTGGTGAGACCT
>Ga0228699_1000105_pt1 | contig 81233 bp, 81 predicted proteins | sample McNCre217_Aug_MG_FD_178016 | JGI IMG/M metagenome (GOLD analysis project Ga0228699, IMG submission 178016) | Freshwater microbial communities from McNutts Creek, Athens, Georgia, United States - 2-17_Aug_MG | ecosystem: Environmental > Aquatic > Freshwater > Creek | place: USA: Georgia... | reverse complement strand
TGGTGGAGCTGGCGGGATTTGAACCCGCGTCCACAAGCCTTTTTCGTACAGTTCTACATGTGTAGTCGTCTGATTTGAGTCTCGCCGTGTGCGTCGCGCAGCGACACGCTACGCACCCAGCCAGTACCCTTTTTTCTCACACCACCTCAAGGTACCCGAGGTGATGCCAGCCCATATGTTTTCCCTTGCAGCTAGGAAGTCTTGCGACCCCCTAACCCAGCCTATCGGCCAACTGTTGCAAGGCTCACCGGATTAAGCGGCGAGTGCGAAACGTTCGTCGTTTGCAGTTAGTTTTTTTTCCGAAGATTAACGAGGATCAGAACCTCGACATGCCCTGCCACGCGTCCGAACCCATGTCGAAACCAGTGCAGCCCCAAGCGTCCTATTTTAGGCCTCTGCCAGCAATTGCAAGAGCTTATTTGGAGAATCAATGGATAAATCTGCCCCCCATGTGCTGATATCGGTCTTTTCTCCTAAATACCCATAGGTTGCTGCCACGGTGGGCATGCCTGCAGCACGGCCTGCGGCGATGTCGCGCTCGTCGTCGCCCACATACAGACAAACCTCTGGCGGCAACGCCAAAAGACGTGCTGCTTCAAACAGGGGCGCAGGGTGCGGTTTAGGGTGCGGTGTGGTGTCGCCACTCACGATGGCACGCGCACTGGCAAACAAAGGCATGGCCTGGGTCAGCGGATCGGTGAAGCGCGCCATTTTGTTGGTCACCACACCCCAAGGCATTTGACGCAACTGGATGTGTTCAATCAAATCGTCCACGCCATCAAACACATAGGTGCGAACGGTCATGGCAGCTTCGTAATTGGCAAAGAACTCTTCGCGCATGGCCATGAAGTCTTGGTGTTGAGGCGTCATGTCAAACGCCACTTTGAGCATGCCGCGTGCGCCAGCACCCGCCAATGGACGGTACAGCTCGAAGGGCAGTGACGACATGCCGCGGTCGGTGCGCATTTTGTCGGCAGCGGCGCCTAGGTCGGGCGCGCTGTCAATCAAGGTGCCATCCAAATCGAACAACACGGCACGGATATTTTTGAGCATCACAGCGGTCTTTGTGTGGCCACCATGTAGTTGACGCTGGTGTCAGCGCTCAACCAGTAGCGGCGAGTGAGTGGGTTGTATTCCATGCCACGGGTGTGTTGCCACTCAAGGCCGGCTTCACGGCAATCACGCGCCAGCTCGCTGGGGCGGATGAATTTGGCGTACTCGTGCGTGCCGCGAGGCAACATGTTCAACACGTACTCGGCTCCCACGATGGCAAACAAAAATGATTTGGCGTTGCGGTTGAGCGTCGAGAAAAACACGTGACCACCAGGCTTCACCAATTGCGCGCACGCACGCACGATGGATGAAGGGTCTGGCACATGCTCCAGCATTTCCATGCAGGTGACCACATCAAAACTGGCGGGCTGCTCGGCAGCCAAAGCTTCGACGGCCACTTCGCGATATTGCACATTCGGTGTTTGCGCTTCCAAAGCATGCAATTGCGCCACCTTGAGTGACTTGGTGGCCAAGTCAATGCCCAAAGCTTGCGCACCAGAACGTGCCATGGCATCGGTCAGGATGCCGCCGCCGCAACCCACATCAAGGACTTTTTTACCCTGAAGAGGCGCAATGTTATTGATCCACTCTAAGCGCAGTGGATTGATTTGGTGCAGCGGACGAAATTCGCTCTCAGGGTCCCACCAGCGGTGGGCAAGGTCTGAGAATTTGGCCAATTCGGCCGGATCAACGTTGGTATGAGTGGCAGAGGTTTGCATGGGATCTATTGTCGTTCAAGCAAAAAGAAACCCCGCCGAGGCGGGGTTTCTTTTTTAGATCAGGTCAGATCAGTTCTTGCGGGTGCCCACAACTTCGATCTCAACGCGACGGTTCTTAGCGCGACCTTCTTTGGTCTTGTTGCTAGCAACAGGTTGCTTCTCGCCTTTACCTTCGGTGTAGATGCGGTTCTTCTCGATGCCTTTAGAGATCAAGTAAGCCTTCACAGACTCAGCGCGACGCACTGACAATTTTTGGTTGTAAGCGTCTGTACCGATAGAGTCAGTGTGACCCACAGCAATGATGACTTCCAAGTTGATGCCTTTGACTTTAGCAACCAAGTCGTCCAACTTAGCTTTGCCAGCTGGCTTCAACACAGACTTGTCAAAGTCAAAGAATGCGTCAGCAGCGTAAGTCACTTTAGAAGCGGCAGCAACAGGAGCAGCAACAGGAGCGGCAGCTGGCGTAGCAGCAACAGCGCCATCACAGCCAGGAGCGGCAGTGGCGGGTGTCCAGTTGGCATCGCGCCAGCACAAACCTGTGGAGTTTTTCCACACGTCGCCAGAAGCATTGCGCCAGTTGTCAACGTTTTGAGCCATAGCAGCAGTTGCCAAAGCAGCGGTAGCAACAAAAGCTGCCAAGTTCTTCAAGTTTTTCATGATTCACCTCTGAGGGATTTATAAGCCGCAGACCACTCTGCGAATTCAGGCAGCCATAGGCGCATTTACCTACGACGCTTCGAAAGATTGTGCCATAACCCAAACAAACTACTTCTACTCATAACAAGGTAAACAGAAAGCTGTTGCATCGCTGCCACAAGTGGGTGGTGAACTTATCAGCCTAAAATGTTCGGTTTCCTGCTTTACGGCCTCTTTCATGACCCAGTTCGCCAAAGAAACCTTGCCCATCAGCCTAGAAGAGGAGATGCGTCGCAGCTACCTAGATTACGCCATGAGCGTGATTGTGGGCCGCGCCCTCCCTGATGCGCGTGACGGCTTAAAGCCCGTGCACCGCCGCGTCTTGTTCGCGATGCATGAGCTCAACAACGACTGGAACCGTCCTTATAAGAAGTCAGCCCGTATCGTGGGTGACGTGATCGGTAAATACCACCCGCACGGCGACAGCGCGGTGTACGACACCATCGTTCGTATGGCGCAAGACTTTTCGTTGCGCCACATGTTGGTGGACGGCCAAGGTAACTTCGGCTCGGTCGACGGCGACAACGCGGCGGCCATGCGTTACACGGAAATCCGCTTGTCGAAGATCGCGCATGAAATGCTCAGCGACATCGACAAAGAAACCGTCGATTTCGGCCCTAACTACGATGGCTCTGAAAAAGAACCGCTGGTCTTGCCCAGCCGCATTCCTAACTTGTTGGTCAACGGTTCCTCAGGCATTGCCGTGGGTATGGCCACCAATATCCCGCCTCACAACTTGAACGAAGTGGTGGATGCGTGCTTGCACATGTTGCGACACCCCGAGGCGACCATCGACGAGTTGATGGAAATCATCCCTGCGCCAGACTTCCCAACCGCCGGCATTATTTACGGCATCAGCGGCGTCAAAGACGGCTACCGCACGGGCCGTGGCCGCGTGGTCATGCGCGCCAAGTGCCACTTTGAAGACATCGACAAAGGCCAGCGCCAGTCCATCATCGTGGACGAACTGCCTTACCAAGTGAACAAAAAGACCTTGCAAGAGCGCATGGCCGAGTTGGTTCACGAGAAGAAGATTGAAGACATCAGCCACATCCAAGACGAGTCCGACAAGTCGGGCATGCGTTTGGTGATTGAACTCAAGCGCGGCGCCGTGCCTGAGGTGGTGTTGAACAACCTGTACAAACAAACTCAGCTGCAAGACACCTTCGGTATCAACATGGTGGCCTTGATTGACGGCCAACCCAAACTGTGCAATTTGCGCGACCTGATCGCTGTGTTCTTGGGTCACCGCCGCGAAGTGGTCACACGCCGCACCATCTTCACCCTGCGCAAAGCCCGCGAGCGCGGCCATGTGCTGGAAGGCTTGGCTGTGGCTTTGGCCAACATCGACGAGTTCATCCGCATCATCCGCAATGCGCCAACGCCCCCCGTGGCCAAGGCCGAGTTGATGACCAAGTCTTGGGACAGCCAACTGGTGCGCGAGATGCTCACACGCAGCCGTGCCGATGGCGGCGTGATCAACGCCGACGACTACCGTCCCGATGGCTTGGAAAAAGAATTCGGCATGGGCAGCGATGGTCTGTACCGTTTGAGCGACACCCAAGCCCAAGAAATTTTGCAGATGCGTCTGCAACGCTTGACGGGGCTTGAGCAAGACAAGATCGTCAACGAATACAAAGACGTGATGGCCGAGATCGACGACTTGCTCGACATCTTGGCCAAGCCCGAGCGCGTGTCCACCATCATTGGTGACGAGCTGAATGTTGTGAAAAACGAATTCGGTCAAAGCAAGCTCGGCGCACGCCGCAGCGTGATTGAGCACAACGCCCAAGACTTGGGCACCGAAGACCTTATCACCCCCACCGACATGGTGGTCACGCTCAGCCACAGCGGTTATATCAAGAGCCAGCCCTTGTCTGAATACCGCGCGCAAAAACGCGGCGGTCGCGGCAAGCAAGCCACAGCAACCAAAGAAGACGATTGGGTGGACCAACTCTTCATCGCCAACACCCACGACTATTTGCTGTGCTTCTCCAACCGTGGCCGTTTGTACTGGCTCAAGGTATGGGAAGTGCCTGCGGGTTCACGCGGTTCACGCGGTCGCCCCATCGTCAACATGTTCCCCTTGCAAGAAGGTGAAAAAATCAACGTGGTCTTGGCCCTCACCGGCGCAGCACGCACCTTCCCTGAAGATCAATTTGTGTTCATGGCCACCTCCATGGGCACGGTCAAGAAGACCTCGCTGGACGAATTCAACAACCCACGCAAGGGCGGCATCATCGCCGTCAACTTGGACGAAGGTGATTTCTTGATTGGCGCAGCCCTGACCGACGGCAAACACGATGTGATGTTGTTCAGCGACGGCGGCAAAGCCGTGCGCTTTGACGAGAACGACGTGCGTCCCTTGGGTCGCAGCGCCCGCGGTGTGCGCGGCATGATGATTGAAGAATCACAAAGCGTCATCGCCATGTTGGTGTCTGAGCAAGAAGACCCCAACACCGTGATTGACGATGGTGTTGCACGCGCCAGCGTGTTGACCGCCACCGAAAACGGCTACGGCAAACGCACCAACATCAGCGAATACACCCGCCACGGCCGTGGCACCAAAGGCATGATTGCCATCCAGCAATCTGAGCGCAACGGCAAAGTCGTGGCGGCTACTTTGGTCCAAGCGGACGACGAAATCATGCTCATCACCGACACCGGCGTGCTGGTGCGTACCCGCGTGGCTGAAATCCGCGAAATGGGCCGCGCCACACAAGGCGTGACCTTGATTGGTTTGGACGAAGGTGCCAAGCTCAGTGGCTTGCAACGCATTGTCGAAAACGATGCCAACGCGCACTTCAGCGAAGGCGGAGAAGACGGCAGCGCTGAAGGCGGCACAGACGCACCCAACGAAGGTTGATCCAGGCATGAACCGTCCGTTTAACTTTTCGGCAGGCCCAGCGGCCATGCCGTTGGAAGTGTTGCAACAAGCCGCCGCCGAGATGACCGACTGGCACGGCAGCGGCATGGGCGTGATGGAAATGAGCCATCGCGGCAAAGAGTTCATCAGCATTTACGAACACGCCGAAGCCGACCTGCGCGAACTGTTGGCCGTGCCTGCCAACTTCAAAATCTTGTTCATGCAAGGTGGCGGTTTGGCAGAAAACGCCATCGTGCCCTTGAACCTCTCTCGCGGCGAAACCGTCGATGTGGTGGTGACGGGCAGCTGGAGCGAGAAGTCGTACAAAGAAGCAGCCAAATACTGCACACCGCATTTGGCAGCCACGGGCGCTGAAAGCCACTTCACCGCCCTGCCCGCCACTGCGCAATGGCAGCTCAGCGACAACGCGCAGTACGTGCATGTGTGCACCAACGAAACCATCCACGGCGTAGAGTTTCATACCTTGCCCGACCTCAAAGCCTTGGGCTCTGACGCACCACTGGTGATCGACTTTTCATCGCATGTGCTCTCGCGCAGCGTCGACTGGGCACGAGTGGGCTTGGCATTCGGTGGCGCGCAAAAGAACATTGGCCCCGCTGGCGTCACGCTGGTGGTGGTACGCGAAGACTTGTTGGGCCACGCGCTCAAAGTTTGCCCCAGCGCCTTCAACTACAAAACCGTAGCTGACAACGGCTCGATGTACAACACGCCGCCCACGTACAGCATTTACATGGCGGGCTTGACCTTCCAGTGGCTCAAGCGCCAAGGTGGCGTGGCCGCGATGGAGCAGCGCAACATCGCCAAAGCCAAGCTGTTGTATGACTTCTTGGACAGCTCCAGCTTCTACAGCAACAAGGTCGCGCACGACTGCCGCTCACGCATGAACGTGCCCTTCTTCTTGGCCGACGCATCGCGCAACGAGGCATTCTTGGCAGGCGCCAAAGCCGCAGGTCTGTTGCAGCTCAAAGGCCACAAGTCGGTCGGCGGTATGCGCGCCAGCATCTACAACGCCATGCCCATAGCAGGCGTGCAAGCGCTGGTGAGCTACATGCAAGCGTTTGAAAAAACACAAGCCTAAAACTGCCATGAACCAACAACCCATCCAGTCTGACGCCCTCGGCGCTTTGCGCGTGCAAATCGACGCACTCGACAAACAGCTGCTGCAATTGGTCAACGACCGCGCCAAAGTGGCCGAACAAGTCGGTGAAATCAAACGCGCCGAAGGCTCGCCCTTCTTCCGTCCTGACCGCGTGGCGCAAGTGATCGACAAGATCACCCAAGCCAACCCCGGCCCGCTGAAGAACGAGCACATCGCCTCCATCTGGCGCGAAATCATGTCGGCTTGTCTTGCGCTCGAAGCGCCCCAGCGCGTAGCCGTGCTCGGCCCCCAAGGCACGTTTTGCGAGCAAGCGGCGATTGAGTTTTTTGGCAGCGCCGCCAACCTGATTTACTGCGCCAACTTCGACGAAGTCTTCCACGCCACGGCAGCGGGCACGGCCCAATACGGCGTGGTCGGCATGGAAAACTCCACCGAAGGCGTGGTGGCCCGCTCGCTCGATTTGTTCTTGCGCTCACCCGTGCATGTGGTGGGCGAAGTCAGCCTGCTGGTGCGCCACAACTTGATGCGCCAAATCAACTCTGACGCAGGCATCGAAGTGGTCATGGCCCACCCGCAAGCCTTGGCCCAATGCCAAGGTTGGTTGTCGCAACACTTGCCACACGTCGAACGCCGTGCCGTGGCCAGCAACGCCGAAGGCGCGCGCTTGGCAGCCACCAACCCCACATGGGCCGCCTTGGCCAGCGAGCGTGCAGCCAGCCAGTTTGGCCTGCACATCGTGCACCACGCCATCCAAGACGAGGCTTACAACCGCACGCGCTTTGCCGTCATCGCGCTACCTCAAACCTTGGCCACACCCCCCGCATCGGGCAACGACTGCACCAGCTTGGTGGTGTCGGTCCCCAACCGCCCGGGTGCCGTGCACGACTTGTTGGTGCCGCTCAAGAACAACGGCGTGTCCATGACGCGCTTTGAGTCCCGTCCCGCCAAATCGGGCCAGTGGGAGTACTACTTCTACATCGACATCCAAGGCCACGTGAGTCAGCCCCATGTGGCGGCAGCGCTGCAAGAGCTGCAAGGCTTGTGCGCGTTTTACAAAGTCTTGGGTTCTTACCCCGTCTCCGAATGAAGTTTCAGCGGCTTGCCCTCATCGGCTGTGGCCTGATGGGCGGCTCGTTCGCGCTCGCCTTGCGCGAGGCAGGCTTGGTGCAAACCATCGTCGGCTTCAGCGCTTCCGACAAAACCCGCCAACGCGCGGTTGAACTCAAAGTCATCGACCAAGCCTGCGCCAGCGTGGCCGAAGCCGTGCAAGGCGCAGACCTTGTACTGCTGGCCGTACCCGTGGGCGCGATGCACAGCAGCTTTTCTGCCATGCGCGATGTGTTGCAACCCAGCACCTTGCTGATGGACGTGGGCTCAACCAAGTGCGATGTGATTGCAGCAGCACAAGCCACCTTGGGCGAACGTCTGAGCTGCTTTGTACCCGCCCACCCGATTGCGGGCAAAGAAGTGGCGGGCATCGAACATGCTGAAAGCACGCTGTACCAAGAGCGCCGCACCATCCTCACGCCACTCCCCAAAACAGGCATCCATCGTTTACAAGCCGCGCACGATGTGTGGACGGCGGTAGGCAGCCACGTGAGCACCATGACGCCCGAAGCGCACGACGCCACGTTTGCAGCCGTCAGCCACTTGCCGCACATGCTGGCATTTGCCGCAGTCAATGCGCTCATGACGCAGCCGCAAGGCGCAGCTTTTCTGGACATGGCCGGGCCTGGGTTTCGTGATTTCTCACGCATCGCAGCCAGCGACGCATCGGTGTGGCGCGACATCTTGAGCGCCAACCATGCAGAAGTGCTCACGCAAGTGGCCCACTTCCGCACCGCACTCGACCAGTTTGAAACAGCCTTGAAGCAAGGCGATACCGCAGCCTTGCAACACCTGATTCAACAAGCCAGCGATGTGCGCTCGGCTTGGACGCTGCAAGCGGGCAACGCGTGCAACACCGCTTCTGAAACACAACGCCCATGAAGATGCCCAGCATCTCAGGTATGAGCGTTCTTTCACATCTATAAAAATGTTCTCCACCGCCTTTCTCGACCTCCCTGCGCTGCAAGGCGCCTCTGGTACCGTCACTCTCCCCGGCTCTAAAAGCATTTCGAACCGCGTGTTGTTGCTCTCGGCGTTGTGCCAAGGCACCACCGTGGTTCACGACTTGTTGGACTCCGACGACACCCGTGTGATGCTGGCCGCGCTTCGCCAACTCGGCTGCGGTGTCGACGTGCAAGGCACCACCGTGACCATCACCGGTCTGGGCGGACGCACATGGCCCGCCGAGGCCATCGAATTTTTCATGGGCAACGCAGGCACGGCCATGCGCCCGCTCACGGCAGCGCTGGCAGTTCAAGGGGGCGACTTCACGCTCAAGGGCGTGCCCCGCATGCACGAGCGCCCCATTGGCGATCTGGTGAACGCCTTGCGCGAACTTGGTTGCGCCATCGACTACCTTGGCAACGAGGGCTACCCGCCCCTGCACATCGGCAACCCAGCACTGCAACTGGACAAGCCCATCCCCGTGCGTGGCGATGTGTCGAGCCAATTTCTGACCGCCTTGTTGATGGCTCTGCCGCTGGCAGCGCAGAACCGCGCCATCACCATCGAGGTGGTGGGCGAACTCATCAGCAAGCCCTACATCGAGATCACCTTGAACCTGCTGGCACGCTACGGCATCGCCGTCGAGCGTCAGGGCTGGGAGCGTTTTGTCATTCCGGCAGGCAGCCATTACCAGTCACCCGGCACAATTCACGTCGAGGCGGATGCTTCTTCGGCCAGCTACTTCATCGCGTTGGGCGCCATCGCCACGGGTGACGGCATCCGTATTCAAGGCGTGGGCGCAGATTCCATCCAAGGCGACATCCGCTTCATGGATGCCGCAGCCCAAATGGGCGCAAAGATCACCAGCGGCCCCAACTGGCTCGAAATCAACCGAGGCGCTTGGCCCCTAAAAGGCATCACGCTCGACTGCAACCACATCCCCGACGCTGCCATGACCTTGGCCGTGATGGCGCTCTACGCTGACGGCCCCACCACGCTGCGCAACATTGCCAGCTGGCGTGTCAAAGAAACCGACCGCATCGTGGCCATGGCCACCGAATGCCGCAAGCTCGGGGCGAGGGTGGAAGAAGGCCCAGACTGGATCACGGTTCACCCTCTCCCAAATGGCAAACACGCCAACGCCTCGGCGCAGGGCCAATGGAAAGCCGCGAGCATCCACACCTATGACGACCACCGCGTCGCCATGTGTTTTTCGCTCGCAGCCTTCAATGAGACCCAAGTGCCCGTGCGCATTGAAGACCCCAAGTGCGTGGCTAAAACATTCCCCGATTACTTTGAGGCTTTGTTTTCGGTGGCACATGCCAAACCCCAAGACATCCCGGTCATTTGCATCGATGGCCCCACCGCTTCGGGCAAGGGCACCTTGGCCAGCCGTGTGGCACAGGCCTTGGGCTACCACTACCTCGACTCAGGCGCGCTCTACCGCGTGACCGCCTATGCGGCTTTGAAAGCAGGCCTGTCACTCGAAACCGCCGACGAAGCCCGCATTGCTGACCTCGCCCGCACCCTGCCCGTGCGCTTTGAAGGCGACACCGTGTGGTTAGGGTCAGAAGACGTGAGCGACGCCATCCGCACCGAACAAGCAGGCATGAATGCTTCTAAAGTGTCTGTTTTACCTGCTGTGCGTACTGCTTTGGTGGCTTTGCAGCACAGCTTCCAGCGCCTGCCCGGCCTCTTGGCCGATGGCCGTGACATGGGCACCGTCATCTTCCCTGATGCGCCTTTGAAGGTGTTTTTGACCGCCAGCGCCGCGCAGCGCGCCGAGCGTCGTCATAAGCAATTGATTTCAAAGGGTATTTCGACTACACTCGATAGTCTTCGCGCCGATTTAGAGGCCCGCGACGCACGCGATTCATCGCGCAGCGTGGCACCCTTGAAAGCGGCACAAGATGCTTTCCAACTCGACAACTCTTCGCTCTCTATCGAAGCTTCGATAGACCAAGTGTTGACATGGTGGCAAGCAAAGCAACCCTTTTGATAGAGCTGCAAAGTTCTTTGAAAGGGCTGCGCCCTTGGCCCGTTTGGCTCCTCTCGCGCTGCATTGGCGCACTGGCCCAACGGATCTAAAACTTAACCCGTGGCTCACGCCACACACCACCGCTTATCGCAGGCCTCATGTGGCGCAGCAATAGTGCTGCCCTCTTTCCCGTGATAAGACAAAGGAAATAAATGTCTGAATCTTTTGCCGCCCTATTTGAAGAATCCCTGAAGCGCTCCGAAATGCGCACAGGTGAAGTGATCACCGCTGAAGTGGTTCGTATCGAACACAACCACGTCGTCGTGAACGCTGGCCTCAAGTCCGAAGCTTATGTGCCAATCGAAGAATTCAAAAACGACAAGGGCGAGCTCGAAGTCCAAGCTGGTGACTTCGTGTCAGTTGCGATCGGTAGCGTTGAAAACGGCTACGGCGACACCATTTTGAGCCGCGACACGGCCAAGCGTTTGGCATCGTGGATGAGCTTGGAAAAAGCTCTGGAATCTGGCGAGTTTGTCACTGGCACGACCAGCGGCAAAGTCAAGGGTGGCTTGACCGTGTTGGTCAACGGCATCCGCGCCTTCTTGCCTGGTTCATTGATCGACACACGTCCGATCAAAGACTTGTCTCCTTACGAGAACAAGACCATGGAATTCAAGGTCATCAAGCTCGACCGCAAGCGCAACAACGTCGTGTTGTCACGCCGCGCTGTAGTGGAAGCTTCGATGGGCGAAGAGCGCGCCAAGTTGATGGAGACTTTGAAAGAAGGCTCAATCGTCAACGGCGTGGTCAAGAACATCACCGAATACGGTGCATTCGTGGACTTGGGCGGCATCGACGGCCTGTTGCACATCACCGACATGGCATGGCGCCGTGTCCGTCACCCTTCTGAAGTGGTCACGGCTGGTCAAGAAATCACTGCCAAGATCCTCAAGTTCGACACCGAGAAAAACCGCGTGTCCTTGGGCCTCAAGCAAATGGGCGACGATCCTTGGATGGGCGTCAACCGCCGCTACCCACAAAGCACTCGCCTGTTCGGCAAGATCACCAACATCGCTGACTACGGCGCGTTTGTGGAACTCGAACCCGGCATCGAAGGCTTGGTGCACGTCTCTGAAATGGACTGGACCAACAAGAACGTGGCTCCTTCCAAGATCGTGTCATTGGGCGACGAAGTCGAAGTCATGGTCCTCGAGATTGACGAAGACAAGCGCCGCATCAGCTTGGGCATGAAGCAATGCAAAGCTAACCCTTGGCAAGATTTCGCTCAAAACACCAAGCGCGGCGACCGCGTGAAGGGCCCGATCAAGTCGATCACCGACTTCGGCGTGTTCGTGGGCTTGGCTGCCGGCATCGACGGTTTGGTTCACTTGTCTGACTTGTCTTGGAACGAAACCGGCGAAAACGCCGTGCGCGAATACAAGAAGGGTCAAGAAGTTGAGGCTTTGGTCTTGGCTGTGGACGTGGACCGCGAGCGCATCAGCTTGGGTATCAAACAACTCGACTCAGACCCCTTCACCACTTTCGTGTCGATCAACGACAAAGGCCAAACCGTTACCGGCAAGGTCAAGACTGTGGATGCCAAGGGCGCTGAAATCGACCTCGGCGAAGACATCGTCGGCTACTTGCGCGTCAGCGAAATTTCACGCGACCGCGTGGAAGATGCGAGCCACGTGTTGAAAGTCGGCGACGAAGTGACCGCTGTGGTGGTGAACGTGGATCGCAAGACCCGCAACATCCAGTTGTCTATCAAAGCCAAAGACGCTGTGGACCAACAAGAAGCCATGGCTTCCTTGTCACAACAGTCGAAGAGCGAAAACGCTGGTACCACCAGCTTGGGCGCTCTGTTGCGCGCTAAGCTCGACAACAACTGATGACCCGTTCAGACCTGGTCGAAGAGCTGGCTGCCCGCTTTGGGCAGCTCACGCACCGCGACGCCGAATTTGCTGTCAAGACGCTTCTTGACGCGATGAGCGACGCGCTGGTGCGCGGGCACCGCATTGAGTTGCGGGGCTTTGGCAGTTTTTCGATCAACCGTCGCCCGCCTCGCATGGGACGCAACCCGCGTTCCGGCGAAAGCGTGGCGATTCCTGAAAAACGCGTGCCCCATTTCAAGCCGGGCAAAGCCCTGCGCGAAGCGGTGGACACACGCACCCAGGAATTGTTGGCGGGGTCTGCACCCAAAGGTTAAGTTCGATGTGATTTCAAGGAGCCGCAAGGCTAAAATGGTCCTCGTCACAGAGGAGCTAACTTGAAAAACCTCATGTGGCTGCTTCAGTTGTTACTGAAAGCAGCCATTTTTTTTACCCTGTTCGCTTTCGCGCTGAACAACCAACACGATGCCGTGGTCCATTTCTTTTTTGGCACCACGTGGAATGCGCCGTTGGTGTTGGTGTTGCTGACCGTCTTCGTCATGGGCGTGGCGGTGGGCGTCATTGGCATGGTGCCGCGCTGGTGGAAACACCGCCGCTTGGCTAAATTGGCCACACCGTCGACACCCGACACCACGCCACCCGCCACCTCTTCTGCGGACCCCACACATGGAATTTGACCTCAGCTGGATTTTGCTGGGCTTGCCCCTCGCCTTCATCTTGGGCTGGGTGGCCTCGCGCATGGACTTGCGCCAGCTGCGCCTTGAAAACCGCCAAACACCGAAAGCGTATTTCAAAGGCTTGAACCACTTGCTCAACGAGCAGCAAGACCAAGCCATCGACGCGTTCATCGAGGCCGTGCAACACGACCCCGACACGTCAGAACTTCACTTTGCGTTGGGCAATCTGTTTCGCCGCCGCGGCGAATACGAGCGTGCCGTGCGCGTGCACCAACACTTGCTGTCGCGCGGTGACTTGAGCCAAGCTGATCATGACCGCGCCCAACACGCCCTTGCCTTGGATTACCTCAAGGCAGGCTTGCTCGACCGCGCAGAAGACGCGCTGACCAAACTCGAAGGCACGGCCCACGAGCCGCAGGCACACTTGGCCTTGCTGAGCATTTACGAGCGCTCACGCGACTGGACCAAAGCCTCTGTCATTGCTAAGAAATTGGGCAACAGCGGCCAAGGCAGTTTTCAAGGTCGCTTGGCGCATTACCTGTGCGAAGAGGCTGAAAGCCTCGACGTGATGCAGCACGCAGCCCAAGTGATCGCTTTGTTGAAACAAGCCACAGACGCAGCGCCACAAAATGCACGTGCGCGCATCGCGTTGGCCAAAGCGTTCGAACAAACCGACCGCGCATCCGAAGCCTATGCCACGCTGGAAAGCTTGGCCGCACAAGTGCCCTCGTCCTTGCCCTTGGTGGCACCCAAACTCGCGGCCTTGGCTCAAACCTTGAACTGCATGCCCAAGGCCTTGGCTTTGCTAGAAACCAGTTACGCCAAAACAGCCTCGCTGGATGTGCTGAATGCCATCGTCACACTTCGCGCCGCGCAAGGCGAAACCAATACCGGCGGTCTGTTTGCCAAACACTTGGAGCGCGAGCCTTCGTTGGTTGCCGCCACACAGTGGATTGCCAACGAGAAGTTTGAGCACGAAGAATTTCACCCGCAAGTGCAACGCGCGCTAGAGCGTGCAGCCAAACCGCTGCAACGCTACCGCTGTGCGGCTTGCGGTTTTGAAGCCACCCAACACTTTTGGCAATGCCCCGGCTGCCAAGCCTGGGACAGCTACCCCGCTCGACGCGTGGAAGAACTATGACAGTGACAAAACAACAACTCAGCAGCGCCAGCGTTTTGGTCGTGGGCGATGTGATGCTCGACCGCTATTGGTATGGCGCCGTTGACCGCATCAGCCCCGAAGCCCCCGTGCCTGTGGTGCGCATCACGCGTGAAGAAAATCGCTTGGGCGGTTGCGCCAACGTGGCCTACAACGTGGTGAGTGTGGGCGCCAAAGCCTCGCTCCTGTCTGTCGTGGGCGATGACGACGCCAGCCACTTGCTGGAAGACTTGGTCGCCAAGACCGGCATTGCGCCGCATTTGGGTCGTGACAGCCAACTCAAAACCACGGTCAAGCTGCGCGTCATTGGCCGTCAGCAACAACTGCTGCGCGTGGACTTTGAGAACACGCCACAAAACGAAGTGCTGGCCTCGCAAACTGATCAGTTCATGCAGCTGCTGCCCGCCCACAACGTCGTGCTGTTCTCCGACTACGGCAAAGGTGGCTTGGCCCATGTCTCGCAAATGATCACGGTAGCCCGCGCTGCTGGCAAAGCCGTGTTGATTGACCCCAAAGGCAGCGACTACTCGCGCTACGCGGGTGCCACCTGCATCACGCCCAACCGTGCGGAACTCGAACAAGTCATTGGCAAATGGAGCACCGAAGCCGAGCTGGTGCAAAAAGCACACGCCCTGCGCCAAGAACTCAAGCTCGACGCCTTGCTACTCACGCGCAGCGAAGAAGGCATGACCTTGTTTGATGCGCAAGGCGAGTTGAGCGTATCCGCCCAAGCACGCGAAGTGTTTGATGTGACAGGCGCTGGCGACACCGTCATTGCCACCTTGGCCACCTTGGTCGCTGCCGGATTGAGCCTGCGCGAAGCCATGCCATTGGCCAACAAGGCGGGCGGTGTGGTGGTCGGCAAGTTTGGTACAGCTACGGTCAGCTACGAAGAATTGATGGCCTAAATACTAGGCACGTACAAAGGCCGTTGTGCCACTGGAGAAATTATGAAAATCGTCGTCACAGGCGCCGCAGGTTTTATCGGCAGCAACATCATCAAGGGCTTGAATGCCCGCGGCATCACCAACATCATCGCGGTCGATGATCTGACCGAAGGCGACAAGTTTCGCAACATCGCCGATTTGAAGATTGCCGATTACCTCGACAAAGATGTGTTCTATGAACTCTTTGCGGAAAACGCTTTTGGCAAAGTCGAAGCCGTGTTCCACGAAGGCGCTTGCAGCGACACCATGGAGAGCGACGGCAAGTACATGATGGATAACAACTACACGCTCTCGTGTGGCTTGTTCAACGCCTGCCAACAAAGCGGCACACGTTTGCTCTACGCTTCATCCGCTGCCACCTACGGCGGCAGCGACACCTTTGTGGAGTCTCCCGAGTACGAGCTGCCACTCAATGTGTATGGCTACTCTAAGCTGTTGTTCGATCAACGTATGCGCTTGGAGTGCAACAACAACTTCAAGAAGTTCAAGCGCCAAGTGGTGGGCTTTCGCTACTTCAACGTGTACGGCCCGCGCGAGCAACACAAAGGCCGCATGGCCAGCGTGGCGTTTCACCAGTTCAACCAATTCAACGCCGAAGGCAAAGTGAAGTTGTTTGGCGAGTACGGCGGCTACGCCCAAGGCGCACAAATGCGCGACTTCGTGTTCATCGACGACGTGGTGGCCGTGAACCTGTGGTTCTTGGACAACCCAGACAAGTCGGGCATCTTCAACCTCGGCTCTGGTCGTGCACAGCCGTTCAACGATGTGGCCTTGTCGGTGGTCAACGCGATGCGCGCCAAAAAAGGTGAAGCTGCTCTTGATTTGGCAGGTGCTGCCAAAGCGGGCTTGATCGAATACGTGCCCTTCCCCGATGCGCTGCGTGGCAAGTACCAGTGCTATACACAGGCCGACCTGACCAACCTACGCGCCAGCGGCTGTGATCACCGATTTGCAGATGTGCAAAGCGGTGTGACGCAATACATGGCGACACTGAGCAAGTAAACGACCCCATGAACACCTTGCCCAACAAACTCTGCGTTGGCTCGGTGTTGAAAACATGTCACCGCGGCATAGGGTTAGGTTTACTGGCCTTGTTGCTTGCCAGCAGTTCAGCGCTCGCGCTCGACATCAACCAAGCCAACGAGGCCGAGTTAGACAGTGTCAAAGGCATGGGGCCCGCGCTCAGTGCCAAAGTGCTCAAAGCTCGCGCCCAAGGGTCTTTCAAAGACTGGCCTGACCTGATACGACGGGTCTCAGGCATTCGCCAAAACAAAGCACAGCAGTTTTCAGAACAAGGCTTGACCGTCAACAACCAGGCGTTCCACGCCAAGCCCTAAACAGAGCCCAATGACATCAACGTGATGGCAATTGCGCAGTTTGCAAAAGCGCTAACGCATCTTCGCGCCAGAACGTAGCTGCTGCAAAGAACCCTTCCCATACACAGCCGTTGCAGCCGCGCCCACAGCAAGTAGTGGGCTCAGGCGGTGGTGTGCGCAAGCTCACACCACATTGCGAGGCGAGCGCTTGCGTCTTAGCGAAAAAGGCCTGCGTACTTGGGCCATCGCTCAAAGGCATGTCGGCTAAAAATTCGATGCGCATGCCCGAATCCTAGCCGCATGGCACACGCTTATTTGTTGGCGTTCGCAAAGAACAGCTGCTCGCCGCCAATCTTGTAGCCATTGATGGACGCCTGGCCTGCTGGCGAGACCACCCAGTCCACAAACTTCTGCGCCAAGTCAGCCTTGACATGGGGGTGCTTGGCGGGGTTGACCACCATCACACCATATTGGTTGAACAAGCGGTTGTCGCCCTCCACCAACACTTGCAAGTCTTGGCGATTCTTGAAGTTCAACCAGGTGCCACGGTCGGTCAGCGCATACGCACCAGTGGATGAGGCAATATTCAACGCAGGGCCCATGCCGCAACCGCACTCTTTGTAGCCCGCACCTTTGTTGTCTAAGCCTGCGACCTTCCAGTAACGCAACTCGGCCGCATGTGTGCCGCTCTTGTCGCCGCGCGACACAAAGCCGGCTTGCGTATTCGCCACCTTTTGCAAGGCCGAGACGATGTCTTTGCCACGCACTTTGGCAGGGTCATTGGTAGGGCCCACCAACACAAAGTCGTTGTACATCACGGGGTAACGTTTGACGCCAAAGCCTTCTGCCACAAACTTTTCTTCAGCGGCTTGGTCATGCACAAACAGCACGTCCGCATCACCGCGACGACCCGTATCCAAGGCTTGGCCCGTGCCCAAAGCCACCACTTTGATGTCAATGCCCGAGGCTTGTTTGAACGCTGGCAACAAATGCGAGAACAAACCCGATTGCTCGGTGGATGTGGTGGAGGCCATGACGATGCTGGGGGCTTGCGCTTGCACAGCGCTGCTACCCAAGGTCAGCGCGACAACCCAAACCCACGAGAACAACTGCTTGCGACGTGTCATCCCAACTCCCCTTTTAAAAACAAATGCGCCTCGGGGTGACTGTCACCCAAAGGTCGATTGAAAAATGCATCCACGGGCAAGTCAGCCAACACGCGACCCGACTCTAAATAAATCACGCGGGTGGCCAAGCGTTTGACTTGGCCCAAGTTGTGGCTGCTGAACAGCAGACTCACCTGGGAGGTCGCCACCCACTCGGCCAACAAACGCTCGACCTCGCGTTTGGCATGAGGATCTAGGCTGGAGGTGGGTTCATCTAACAACACAAAATTGGGCTGCAAAGCCCATGCACGGGCCAGCGCCAAGCGTTGCTGTTGCCCACCCGACAACGCGCGCGCTGAACGCTCAGCCATGTCTTGCAAGCCCACACGCTCTAACGCTTGCATGGCTCGCACATGCGCGTCACGCCAAGGCGTGCCTTGCAGCCACAAACCCCACACCACAAAGCGCAGCACCGTACTGCGCAGCATGTGCGGGCGTTGAAACACCATGGCTTGGGTCACATCACGCGCCACCGACACGTGTCCGTGCGACACCTTGAGCAAGCCGTGCGCCACACGCAGCAACGTGCTTTTGCCGCAGCCGTTCGCGCCCACCAAAGCCACGCGTTCGCCCGCTTGCATAGACACGTTGACCCCCTGCAAAGCCAAATGCGCCCCGAACTGCACCGACACATCGCGAAGGTTCAAGGCCGTGCTCATACCAACACCCCTTGCACAGGGTCCGTGCCAGAACCATCCATGCGTTGTCGCCAACGGCGCAAGGCCGAAATGCACACATTCAGCAGCAGCACCACGCTCATCAATACAAGTCCCAGTGCCAGGGCCAAGGGCAAATCGCCCTTGCTGGTTTCCAGTGCAATGGCGGTGGTCATCACCCGGGTGAAGCCCTCGATGTTGCCGCCCACCACCATCACCGCACCCACTTCAGAAATGGCACGGCCAAAGGCGGCAATCAACACCGTGAGCAAGGCGTAGCGCTCGTCCCAAGCCAGCAGCACGCTGCGCAGCCAAGGCTTGGCCCCCAAAGACTGCAGCTGTTCGCCGTGGTTGCGCTCGGCGTCTTCCACACATTGGCGCGTCAGCGCCGTCACCACAGGCAGCACCAACACCGCTTGTGCCAGCACCATGGCCTTGAGGCTGAACAACCAGCCCAAGCCACCCAACGGGCCTGTGCGCGAAAGCAGCAAATACACCAGCAAGCCCACCACCACCGAGGGCAGCGCCAGCAGGGTGTTCAACACGGTCAACAACACATCACGCCCGGCAAACCGAGCCACGCCCAGCCAAGCGCCCAGCGCCACGCCCAAACTACACGCCATGGCTGTCGCCAGCACGCTCACCCACAGGGAGCGGCCCACGATGGACCAGAGCAAGGGGTCAAGTTCGGTGAGTAAGTGGAGCGCCGTCAGGGTGGTATCGGTGAACGTGGTCATAAAAGAATAAAAACTTCAGTTATCGTAGTCAGCTACCTAAAACCCCACCATATGTTCCGTCGTGCATAGCGTTCACCTTCACTACACCCTCAGCCACCGCAACGACGCCGAAAGTCATGTCAATCCAGAGGCGATATTGCTCAGCCATCCGCTCATGGCCTTGTTGAAGGCCGTGGCAGAGCAAGGGTCTATTTCAGCAGCCGCACGACAAATGGACTTGTCCTACCGACATGTGTGGGGTGAACTCAAACGCTGGGAAGAAGTGCTGGGCCACGAACTCATCATTTGGGAAAAAGGCCAATCGGCCCGCTTGACCGAATTTGGCGACAAACTCATGTGGGCTGAGCGCCTCACCCAGGCTCGCTTGGCCCCACAGCTCGAAGCGCTGCGTGCCGACCTAGAGCGCACGTTTGCCGTGGCGTTCGACCCCGAGGCCCATGTGCTCACGCTCTATGCCAGCCACGACGATGCGCTGCCCCGCTTGCGGGAACAAGCCGCCAGCACAGGCTTGCACCTAGACATTCGCTTTTGCGGCAGCGTGGACGCCATTCGCGCCTTGAACGAAGGGCGCTGTACGTTGGCAGGGTTTCACACCCAAGTGCAACCCCACCAAGATTCACACACCGCCGAGGCTTACCGCGATTTGTTGCAACCGGGGTTGCACAAAATCATTGGTTTTGCCACACGGACCCAAGGCCTCATCACCGCCAGCGGCAATCCCAAACAGCTCCACAATTTGACTGACGTGGCCCGCAGCCGAGCCATTTTTGTGCAGCGCAGCCCCGGCACCGGTACCCGCGTGTTGTTGGACGATTTATTGGCCAAAGACCAGCTCACCCACGCCGATTTGAACAACTGGCCAGATGAAGAGCCCTCACACACGGCCTTGGCCGAGGCCATTGCGTCCGGCCGCTGCGATGTGGGCCTGGGCATCGAAAGCACGGCCCGCGCACGGGGTCTCGGTTTTGTGCCTTTGGTGGAGGAGCAGTTTCATTTGGTGTGCCTCAAATCAGCCCTCGACACCCCCGCCACGCAAGCCCTGCGGACCTTGCTGCAAAACGCCACATGGCACGCAGCACTCAACACCCTGCCCGGCTACCAAGCCCAAGACAGCGGCCAAGTGCAATCGCTGAGGCAACAACTGCCTTGGTGGACCTTTAAACGGGCCAAGAAAACCAGTTAATACCCTGTGTTTGGCCTGAACTAATTTCAAGCGCCTCCTGAAAACTTCAACTCAGCAAAGACATGCCAAGCGTTTGTCTTGGTACCATCGTAGGTTGGCAAAAAATGGAGGCACGCAGTGTCAAAACTTCTTAAATTTGCATTAGGCGTTGACCGCATCAGTGAGCAGTTTGGCCACGTTGCGGCGTTTGGCGTATTAGCAGCAGCCGTTATTTCTGCAGGCAATGCATTCATTCGCTACGGCTTCGACATCAGCTCAAACGGCTGGCTCGAAATTCAGTGGTATTTGTTCGCCGCCACGGTCATGTTGGGCGCCCCCTTGGTGCTCAAACTCAACGAACACGTGCGCGTGGACTTGCTCTACGGCAAGCTCAAAGGCAAAGGCCCTGTCTATGTGGACTTGTTTGGCTTGGTCGTGTTCTTGCTGCCTGTGATGGGCATGCTGGCTTGGTTGAGCTTTCCCCTCTTCGTCAAGATGCTCGTCACCGGCGAAATGTCTAGCAATGCAGGTGGCTTGATTCGTTGGCCCGCCATGCTCCTTCTTCCCTTGGGCTTTGCTTGGATCTTCCTGCAAGGTCTGAGCGAAATCATCAAGCGCGTGGCTTACTTGCAAGGCAAGTTTGAAATGGACACGCACTACGAAAAGCCCGTGCAATAAGGACTCACGATCATGCAAATGGAAAACTTCGCACCCATCATGTTCGGCGGCCTTGTGCTGACGATGTTGATTGGCTTCCCCGTCGCGTTCTCGCTGGCGTTTTTGGGCTTGGCTTGTGGTCTCTTCGCCATCAGCATGGACTGGTTCCCTGTGAGCTTCATGTCCAACTTGCCGTTGAATATTTTTGGCATTCTCAGCAACGACTTGTTGCTGGCCATTCCCTTCTTCACCTTCATGGGTGCCATCCTTGAAAAGTGTGGCCTCGCCGAAGACATGCTCGACTCCATGGGGCAGCTGTTTGGCACCGTGCGCGGTGGCTTGGGCTACTCGGTCATCATCGTGGGCTTCATCTTGGGCGCGATCACGGGTACCGTGGCTGGCCAGGTGATTGCCATGGCCTTGATTTCACTCCCCGTGATGATTCGCTACGGCTACAACATGCGCTACGCCACCGGTGTGCTGGCGGCCTCGGGCACCATCACCCAGTTGGTGCCACCGTCACTCGTGTTGGTGGTGATGGCCGACCAGCTCGGCCGCTCTGTAGGCGACATGTACAAAGGCGCTTGGGGTCCATCCCTGCTGCAAGTGGGCATCTTCGCGCTCTACACCTTTGGCTTGAGCATCGTCAAACCCGAGCACGTACCAGGCATTCCTAAAGAAGCCCGTACCGCCGATGGCTTGCACCTGTGGATCAAGTGCTTGCGCGGCATCATCCCGTCTGCTTTCTTGATCTTTGCTGTGTTGGGTTCGATGGGCGGCTTGCCCGGCATCGACACCGCCATTGCTACCCCCACCGAAGCCGGTGCCATGGGTTGCGTGGGCGCCTTGGTCTTGGCAGCCATGCACAACCGTTTGGACAAAAGCCTGATTTGGGAAGCCATGCATAGCACCATGCGCCTGACGGCCATGGTGGTGTTCATCTTGATCGGCTCACGCGTGTTCTCGATGGTGTTCCAAGGTGTGGACGGCGCCAAGTGGGTGGAGCATTTGCTGACAGGCTTGCCTGGCGGTCAAGTGGGCTTTTTGATTGTGGTGAACATCTTCATCTTCTTCTTGGCCTTCTTCCTCGACTTCTTTGAAATCGCTTTCATCATCTTGCCCATGCTTGGCCCCGTCGCTGACAAGATGGGCATCGACATGGTGTGGTTCGGCGTGCTGCTGTGCGTGAACATGCAAACCAGCTTCATGCACCCGCCATTCGGCTTTGCGCTGTTCTATTTGCGCGGCATTGCCGACACGCTGTTCAAAGAAGGCCGCCTAGAAAAACCGGTCAAGTCCAACGACATCTACATGGGTGCCATTCCTTGGGTCATCATGCAGCTGATCTTGGTCGTGATCGTGATCTTCGTGCCCGAGACGGTGACCATGTTCTTGGACAAAGAAGAAAAGGTCGATCTCGATACCGTGGTCATTGAAATGCCCACCGAGCAAGAGACGCCAGAAGCCGAACTCAAACTTGAAGGCGCCAAGCCATCCGCAGGCGAAAACGCCGCCGAAGAGCAAAAGCGCATGGAAGACTTGTTCAAAAAATAAGACTCTCCCTGACGATCAGCCCCTCCGGTCCTACCGTGAGGGGTTTTTTCTTGCCAGTCACCAGACACAACCCATGACCACCTCTGAACCATCTACGCCAACTGCTTTAGGCCCAACACCGTTTGTGTTTCACCCGTCGACCGAAGGCGGGATCGAAGGCCCAGCGTTCTCTCGTGCATTCCAAGTCATCACATGGACCACGCTGGTGGGTTCAGGCTATTGGCTGTTCACCCTTTGGCAACAAGGCAAGTTTGGTGGCGACACCGGCTTGAACGGCTTGCGTGCTGCGGGCTGGTTTGTCTTGGGTTGGGCCCTGCTGGCCTGGACCACATGGCACGTCATGCACAGTCGCGCGCGCTTGGATGACAAAGGCATTCACCAAACCTGGATTTGGGACAAGCACATGCGCTACGACGAGTTGGCCTACGCCAAGCTCATCCGCATTCGTGGTTTGGAGTGGTTCATGGCCCCCCGCTTTTACGTGCGCACCCTGATGGGAAAATTTGCTGTCTTTTACGTGAGCAGTGCCCATGTGCAAGCGGAATGTGAGCGTCTGAGTGCAGAGCTGGCCGCTTTCCGTGAGTTTTAAAACTCACACACAAGGCTCATAAAAAAACCGCGCCGAGGCGCGGTTTTTTGTTCCTACAAAAAAGCTGAATTACAGCTTTTGTTTTTGCATGAACGAGTCGAACTTGGCTTCCGTGAACTGGAACCACAAGTTTTGCTCGGCACGGAACTTGGCGTAGTCTGAGTACACCTTTTTCCAGTTGGGGTTCTTGGCGCTGAGTTCTTCGTAGAACGCCATCGACTCTTTGAAAGCCGCAGCCATCACGTCTTTGGGGAACTCGCGCAGCTTGGTGCCAGAACCCACCAATTGCTTCAATGCAGCTGGGTTACGTGCGTCGTACTTGGCTTGCATGTCAGAGTGGGCTTGTGCAGCAGCCGCTTCGACGATGGCTTTGTACTCGGGGCTGAGTGCGTTGAAGGCTTTGTCGTTGATGTAGAAATCAACCTGTGGGCCGCCTTCCCAGAAACCTGGGTAGTAGTAGAAAGGCGCCACTTTGGCAAAGCCCAATTTCAGATCGTCGTACGGGCCAATCCACTCGGCTGAGTCAATGGTGCCTTTTTCCAACGCGGGGTAAATGTCGCCACCAGGAATGCTTTGTGGCACAACGCCCAAACGCTCCAAAATCTTGCCACCGAAGCCACCCATGCGGAACTTCAAACCTTTGAGGTCAGCGACCGATTTGATTTCTTTACGGAACCAGCCGCCCATTTGAGCGCCCGTGTTGCCGCCTGGGAAGTTGACGATGTTGTACTTGGCGTAGAACTCGCGCATGAGTTTCATGCCGTTGCCTTCGTACATCCATGCGCTCATTTGACGGCTGTTCAAGCCGAAAGGAATGGCTGTACCAATCGCAAAGGTTTCGTCTTTGCCGAAGTAGTAGTAAGCGCAGGTGTGGCCCATTTCCACGGAGCCTTGTTGCACGCCGTCGACGATGCCCAACGCAGGCATGATTTCGCCAGCTGCATGAACCGAGATTTCGAACTTGCCACCCGACATGGCTTTGACAGCCTTGGCGAATGTGTCAGCTGCACCGTGAATGGTGTCGAGCGACTTGGGGAAGCTCGAGGCCAAGCGCCAGCGGATGGTGGCTTGTGCATGTACTGCGGGGGCTGCACCGGCAGCCAAAATACCTGCAATACCAGCGTTTTTAATAACGGAACGACGGTCCATGAAAGACTCCCATGAGTTGTTAAGACAAATCCTGTTAAGCCGCACTTTTAAAAATGCCAAGCCTCAGCGATGGGGCATTGTATGCAGTGGATGAAGGCGCACCATGCGCGGGTTTACCCCGAAGAACTTGTATTTCAAAATACTTCAGAAGGCTTGAAATTACTTCAATTGAAAGTTAATTCAAAAGCGTTGAAAAACGCTTTTCGATGGACGCTTGAATACCCGCCGCATCCAACCCCAATTCGGCCAAGAGCTTGACCGGATCTCCGTGCTCAGTGAACACATCGCCAATGCCCAACACCAACACGGGTTTGGGTTGCTGCAAGTCTTGCAAAGCTTCGAGCACAGCTGAGCCGGCACCGCCCATGATGGCGCCCTCTTCCACCGTCACCAAGGCATCGTGCGTGGCGGCAATTTGCGCCAGTAACTCGGTGTCCAGTGGCTTGGCCCAGCGCATGTTCACCACCGTGGCATTCAGCGCTTCACCCGCTTGCAACGCGGGATAGAGCAGCGTGCCAAACGCCAAGATGGCAATGCGCTTGCCTTCGCGGCGCACTTCGCCTTTGCCAAATGGCAAGGCTTGCAAGCCAGGTTGTACCGGCACGCCCACACCCGCACCGCGCGGGTAACGCACGGCAACGCAATGGTCCTGTTGGTAAGCCGTGGTCAGGAGCTGACGACATTCGTTTTCGTCCGCTGGGCAAGCCATGCTGACGTTGGGAATGCAACGCATGAACGGGATGTCGTACAAGCCTGCGTGCGTGGCGCCATCGGCACCCACAATGCCTGCGCGGTCTAGCGCCAACACCATGGGCAGCTTTTGCAGCGCCACATCGTGAATCACTTGGTCATACGCGCGTTGCAAGAAGGTGGAGTAAATCGCCACCACGGGCTTGACGCCCTCGCAAGCCAAGCCAGCCGCAAACGTGACGGCGTGTTGTTCGGCAATGCCCACGTCGTGGTAACGCTCAGGGAAACGCTTGTGAAACGCCACCATGCCCGAGCCTTCGCGCATGGCGGGCGTGATGCCGACCAACAGTGGGTCGTGCTCGGCCATGTCACACAGCCAATCACCAAACACTTGGGTGAAGGTGGTTTTGCCAGCAGTGGCAGGCACCAAGCCCACCGCGGGGTCAAACTTGCCTGGACCGTGGTAGGCCACGGGGTCGGCCTCGGCTAACTTGTAGCCTTGGCCTTTTTTGGTCACCACATGCAAGAACTGTGGGCCTTCCAAGTGCTTGATATTTTCCAGCGTGGGAATGAGCGACTCAAGGTCATGGCCATCAATCGGGCCGATGTAGTTGAAGCCAAATTTTTCAAACAAAGTGGCGGGCACCACCATGCCTTTGGCGTGTTCTTCAAAACGCTTGGCCAGTTCAAACAAAGGCGGCGCGCCCTTGAGCACTTGCTTGCCCACCTCTTTGGCGGCCGAATAAAACTTGCCGCTCATCAGCTGCGCCAAGTAGCGGTTGAGCGCACCCACGGGCGGGCTGATGGACATGTCGTTGTCGTTCAAGATGACGAGCAACTTAGACGTAGACACACCGCCGTTATTCAGCGCCTCAAAGGCCATGCCTGCCGTCATCGCGCCGTCGCCAATGACGGCAATGGCGTGGCGCTGCTCGCCTTTTTGTTGCGCAGCAGTGGCCATGCCCAAGGCAGCCGAAATACTGGTGGACGAATGGGCGGTGCCAAAGGCGTCGTACTCGCTTTCGTCACGGCGCGGAAAACCGCTCAGGCCGTGGCGTTGGCGCAGCGTACCCATTTGGTCGCGGCGGCCGGTCAGAATTTTGTGGGGGTAAGTTTGGTGGCCCACGTCCCACACGATGCGGTCGTGCGGGGTGTTGAACACATAGTGCAAAGCCACAGTCAACTCGACGGTGCCGAGGTTGGAGCTGAGGTGGCCACCTGTTTTGGCCACGCTTTGAATCAGGTACGAACGCAGCTCATCGGCCAGCGCAGGCAACTGGTGGCGCGGCACAGCCCGCAGGTCTGCGGGCGAGTTGATGGTTTGCAACAAATTAGGCATGGTGGTTCACGTGTTCCGGTTCACCACGCGCTCGGCCAAGGCGGCCAGCGTGTGGGTGTGCGTCAAGCCTGTGCTGTGCAAGGCGTCCAACGCCTCGCGCAGCAATGACTGCGCATAAAACTTTGCCTCTTCCAAACCCAACAACGACACATAGGTGGGTTTGTCATTCGCAGCGTCTTTGCCTGCGGTTTTACCAAGCGTGGCTGAATCGGCGATGACATCCAAAATATCGTCCACCACCTGAAAGGCCAAGCCAAGAGCTTGACCATAGCGCTTGAGGCCATTCAACGCTTGTGGTGTGGTCTCTCCGCAAACTGCGCCCATCATGACGCTGCCTTCTAGCAAAGCGCCCGTTTTGAGGCGGTGCATGTGGCGCAACTGGTCTTCGTTCAAAGCCACGCCCACGCTGGCTAAGTCAATGGCTTGACCACCCGCCATGCCTGCATGCCCTGCCGAGGTGGCGAGCAAACGACACAAACGCGCTTGTACGCCATCGGGAATGGCTGAAGACTCAGGCGTGAGGAACTCAAACGCCAAAGCTTGCAAAGCATCGCCAGCGAGCAAGGCTTGGGCTTCGCCAAACTGCACATGCACGGTGGGTTTGCCACGGCGCAGCACATCGTTGTCCATGCAAGGCATGTCGTCGTGCACCAGCGAGTAGGCGTGAATCAATTCCACCGCACACGCGGCACGCAAAGCGGCTTCGTCTAGCGCTGCATCTTTTGAACCGTGGGCCACCGCCTCACGCGCCGCCAGCACCAGCAAGGGGCGCAAACGCTTGCCGCCATCGAGCACGGCATAGCGCATGGCGTCGCCCAAACCTGCGGGGGCTTCGGGGCTGATCCAACGGGACAAGGCGTCTTCCACAACAGCCAGCCAGTGGTTGCTCCAATGGTCGAGTTCGTTGGGAGTCATGTCATGGGGCATGGAGACGCTCACGTGGGTGTCCAGGGTTTCAAAGCCCCGTTGTCGAGTACTTTGATTTGTTGTTCCACCGCGTCCAACTGGGCGCGGCAATAACCCAAAAGTTCCGCGCCGCGCTGGTAACCCGACAACAAGTCGGCCAAAGGCAACTGACCCGATTCCATTTGTCCGACCAAGCTCTCTAGTTCTTTCAAAGCGGCCTCATAGCTGACGGGCGCTGTGTCTGGCGCGTTGTTCGGAGTTTTGGCCTTGGGCATGTTTGTGCGGAATCCAGTGTTGAGATGGGTCAAATAACTTTCTATTTTAGGCCGCACACGGTGGAAAGTTTGCCCCTTAGGTACAATGGGCATCCTTCAATCGACCTTCGGGCCGATTTATTTTTTTCACTTCTCCCTGTGGGGAGTCTTTAGGTCAGGTCACCCATGTCTGATTTAAGTCTTCGACTGCAGCAGGCGCAAGCCCAACTACCAGTTACCAGTTATCTTGACGAAGCGCTTTTTCAGCGCGAACTGGAGACCATCTTTCAGTGCGGGCCCCGTTATGTGGGCCATCAGCTTGCCGTGCCCAATGTGGGCGATTACTACGCTTTGCCTCATGAAGGCGAAGGGCGTGCGCTTGTTCGCTCGGCCAAAGGTGTCGAGCTGATTTCCAACGTCTGCCGCCATCGCCAAGCGGTGATGCTTAAGGGCCGTGGCTCACTCCAAACCCAAGCCCCCGGCTCGGCGGGCGGCAACATCGTGTGCCCCTTGCACCGCTGGACGTATGCCCCTTCAGGCGAATTGCTGGGCGCCCCCCATTTCTCGCACGACCCGTGCTTGAACCTGAACAACTACCCATTGCGCGAGTGGAATGGCCTGCTGTTTGAAGACAACGGCGTGGACATCGAAGCCGATTTGGCCAACATGGGACCTCGCGCGGCCTTGGACTTCACAGGCTTCGCCCTAGACCGCGTGGAACTGCACGAGTGCAACTACAACTGGAAAACCTTCATCGAGGTCTACCTTGAGGACTACCACGTCGGCCCCTTCCATCCGGGCCTTGGTCAGTTTGTGACCTGTGACGACTTGAGTTGGGAATTCAAAGAGAACTATTCGGTGCAAACCGTCGGCGTATCTGCAGGCTTTGGCAAACCAGGCTCGCCCACCTACAAAACTTGGCACGACATGCTGCTGAAGTACCGCAACGGCGAACTGCCCGAGCGCGGTGCGATTTGGCTCACCTACTACCCCCACATCATGGTGGAGTGGTACCCGCATGTGTTGACCGTCTCCACGCTGCACCCCATCAGCCCGACCAAGACGCTGAACATGGTGGAGTTCTACTACCCAGAAGAAATCGTCGCCTTTGAGCGCGAGTTCGTCGAAGCGCAGCAAGCCGCCTACATGGAAACATGCATCGAAGACGACGAAATTGCTGAGCGCATGGACGCAGGTCGCAAAGCACTGATGCAACGCGGCGACAACGAAGTCGGCCCCTACCAAAGCCCTATGGAAGACGGCATGCAGCACTTCCACGAGTGGTACCGCGGCAAACTCAACTTCTAAACAGGCGCCCATGCAAGCTCTGTGGATGCTCTTAGGAGCGGCGTTCTTTGCCACCATGGGGGTTTGCGTCAAATTCGGTTCGGAACACTTCAATTCGGCTGAACTCGTGTTCTATCGGGGCGTGGTGGGCATGGTGTTTTTAGCTGTCATTGCCAAACAACAAAAAGTATCGCTGCGCACGCAATACCCGAGCATGCACGTGTGGCGCTCTGCCATTGGGGTGTTGTCGCTCAGCGCTTGGTTTTATGCCATTGCCAAACTGCCACTGGCCACCGCCATGACGCTCAACTACATGAGCAGCGTGTGGATTGCTGCCTTCTTGGTGGGCGGTGCACTGATCAACTGGAAACCACAAGAAGACAAAAGTCCTTGGTCACAAGGCCCGTTGGCTTTGAGCGTGATTGCAGGCTTTGCTGGCGTGGTGATGATGTTGCGCCCCACCGTCGAACAAAACCAAATTTTTGCAGGACTGATTGGATTGATGTCGGGCTTTGCCGCTGCTTTTGCCTACATGCAAGTCATGGCCTTGGGGCGCATCGGCGAGCCGGAAACGCGCACCGTGTTTTACTTTGCGATCGGCACCACCATAGCGGGTCTTATCGGCATGGGCTTTGCCGGTGTGTCGGAATGGCATTGGGAACATGCCGTTTGGTTATTGCCTGTGGGTGTGTTTGCGTCGCTGGGTCAACTGTGCATGACACGTGCGTACAGCAAGGGCGCCACCTTGGTGGTGGCCAACTTGCAGTACTCGGGCATTGTGTTTGCCGCGCTCTACAGCTTGCTGCTGTTTGGAGACGACATTCCATTCACGGGCTGGGCAGGCATGGCCCTCATCGTCGCCAGTGGCATGACCGCCACCTTGTTGCGTGCGCGTGCAGCACCCAACGCACCGGCTGAAGAACATTAAAGGAAATCACCATGTTCACCACCCTCATTTCTGTCACCCAACTTCAAAGCTTGCAAGCCAGCGGCGCACCGTTGCTGGTGTTTGACTGCACCTTCGATTTAATGAATCCACCTGCGGGCCGTACGCAATTTATCGAACAACACATCGCAGATGCGCAACACGCGGATTTAGACAAACACCTCGCCACGCACGACCCTGCCTTGCGCGTCAATGGTGGCCGTCACCCCTTGCCGCAACGCGAAGCTGTCGCCGCTTGGCTGCGAAGTGCGGGTGTGAACAGCGACACCCAAGTGGTGGTCTATGACCGCAATGGCATGAACTACTGCGGTCGTTTGTGGTGGATGCTCAAGTGGTGCGGCCACGACGCGGTAGCTGTGCTGGATGGCGGCTTGCAAGCGTGGATGACAGCAAGCGGTACGCTGGCATCTGGCGAAGAAGTGGCGCACGCATCAGGCAACTTCGCATTGCGCGAATCTTTGGTGAAATTGGTCACAACCGCCACTGTGTCTGCACATCTGAACGATGGCACACAAACCCTCATTGATGCACGTGGCGCACCGCGCTACCGCGGCGAAGTGGAACCACTCGATCCTGTGGCAGGCCACATTCCGGGCGCATTGAACCGTCCGTTCAACACCAACCTCAACGCAGAAGGTTTGTTCAAAAGCCCTGCAGAGTTACGCGCTGAATTCACAGCCTTGCTCGGCAGCGCTAAACCCGAAACGGTGGTGCACCACTGCGGCAGCGGCGTGAGCGCTGTACCCAATGTCCTGGCCATGGAAGTGGCGGGTTTAGGCCGCACAGCCCTGTATGCGGGCAGCTGGAGCGAGTGGTGCAACACACCCGGCCTGCCCTGCGAAAAATCTTGAACCTAGTGCTGCGCCCACTCGCCTAAAGCGGCGACGAGGGCAATGCCTGCAAACAGCCAAGTCACTTGGGCCGCTGTCTCTTTGGGTGAGAGACGCTTTTGCAGTTGTGGAATCAAATCTGCCAGCGCGACATAAATAAAGCTGCTGGCGGCCACCACCAAGAAGAATGGCAAGTACTCGTGCAACGCACCCACGAGCAAATAGCCCATCACACCACCAATCGCGGTCACACCACCGGCCAAGCTGAGTTTGAACAAGGCAGCGCGTGGATTGTTGAGCGTTTGGCGCAACACCACCAAATCGCCCACATGGTGCGGCACCTCGTGGGCCATCACGGCCAACGCGGCGGCCACACCCAAACGCGGGTCGGCCACGAAGGCCGCAGCAATCAAGATGCCATCGCCAAACGCGTGCACGCTGTCGCCCAACAACACCGCCCAACCACCGCTGTGGTGGTTGGGGCCGTGATCGTCGTCGTGTGCGTCGTGTGCGTCGTGTGCGTCGTGTGCGTGTGCGTGTGCGTGTGCGTGTGCGTGTGCGTGTGCGCTGTGGTTGTGTTCATGCGCATGACCGTGTGCATGGTCGTGCCCATGCTCATGCCCGTGGTGCCACAGCTCGGCTTTGTCGAGCAAAAAGAAAAACACCAAGCCCACCAGCAATGCTGCAAACAAAGCTTGCGCCGATACGCCAGCGTCCATGGCTTGTTCAAACGCTTCTGGCAATAAGCGTGTGAATGCCGTCGCCAACAAAGCACCCGCCGCAAGGCTTAACAAATGCTGGGTAAAACGCGACAGCAGCGCATACGCCAACAAGGCCGCCAGCCACACACTGCCCATGCCAGCGACTAAGGTGCCAACAAGAATTGAAATCAAGGTCATGGCCAGATTATCCCGCGTGAAATGCCGAGGCCCAACACCCTGAATTTGTCAGGGCAGGGACTCGGTCGCGAAGACTCGCAACGCGCGATTAGCTGAGGACGCCAGCGAAGTACGCCGCCAATTCGTCAAAGCCATCCAGCGGCAAGACGTGCGCCACGTATTGGTCGGGACGAACCACCACCACACAGCCCTTGTCGCGATTGATGCCACGCATGTCGAAGATGTCGCCCACACCCTTGTGGTCCACGCAAAACACTTTCTCGTGGTCTTGCAGACCCAGCTTGCCTGTTTTTGGCTTCAGCAGAGAAGGCATGTTTTCGTAGGCCAACTGCTCAAAGGTTTGCTGGAACACAGCACGGAAATCGATCACTGCATCAACGTCTTCACCCTTGCGTGTGTGCTTGACGATGGGAGAGTTGGGATTGGTTTCTAGCCAGTCTGCCAGTTTGTGAATGGCCGAGCCTGGGTTTGAGCTGTCTGATTGCGCAGCAAACGCGTAGATGCGCCAGCGTGCATCGGCCTCTGCCACATGGCCCAGCTGCATTTGCTTGGCGTCTGACACACGCACCACGGGTGCAGAGTGAAAACGGCGGCCAATCTCTTCGCCTTTGGCCAAGGCTTGGTGCGTGCTGGCGGCAAACAGATAAGACGTGTCGTACTTCACGGCGGTGCCGCCTGTGAACTCTAAGTTGTCTTTGAACTGACGAATGATGCGTGGCTCTTCCGTGCCATCACGTTCCGCCTGCGTAGTCGGTGCCGACATCACGCGCGACCATTTGTGATCGGTCTCTACCAACCGTTTGGCTTCGGTCAAACGCTCTTTGGAATAGCTGCGCAGCAAACTTGGTTTAGCGCGTCCTTGCAACACATGCACCAGTTTCCAACCAAGGTTGAAGGTGTCTTGCATGGACACGTTCATGCCCTGCCCCGCTTTGGGTGAATGGGTATGACACGCATCGCCTGCAGTGAACACACGTGGGTCGCGGTCCACGCCCTCGGGCACATCGTCAAATCGATCGGTGATGCTGTGGCCAATGTCGTAAATCGACCACCACACCACTTCTTTCACATCAATCGAATACGGTTTGATGATGCGGTTGGCCGCCGCGATCATGTCGTCTTGGGTGAACTTGCGATGTGCGGCTTTTTCGTCAGGTTTGAGCTTGTCCAGCTCTACATACATGCGGAACACATAGCCACCTTCGCGCGGCAAGATGAGCACGTTGCCTTCGTTGGCAGAAGAGATCAAACACTTCTGGCGCACATCAGGGAAATCGGTGTTGGCCAAAATGTCCATCACACCCCACGCTTGGTGTGCGGCATCGCCATGCAGCTCGCCACCAATGGCTTTGCGAACGGCCGAGTGCGCGCCATCGCAGCCCACCACATAGTTGGCGCGCACAGTGCGTGTGGCACCCCAGTTCACGCCGCTGGCGTCGCGCAGAGTCACGGTCACAGGATGGTCGTCGGTGGTGGGATCAATCGTCAAGCCCACCACTTCCCAGCTGTAGTCGGGCTCAAGTCGTGAGGGAGAGTTTTTCATCACCTCCAAAAACAACTCGTGCAGTCGTGCTTGGTTGATCAAGATGTGCGGCATTTCCGAGCTGTCGTCAGCCACGTCTTGCACGCGGCCCACGCGTTTGATGTGCTCGGGGTTCTTGGGATCGGGCATCCAGAATGCTGTTTGGTTGACCCAATAGGTTTCGCGCTTGACCTTGTCGGCAAACCCAAACGCTTGGAACATTTCCATGGTGCGCGTGTTGATGCCGTCGGCCTTGCCCTTGATGATGTTGCTGGGCATGCGCTCAGTAATCATCACCTCTATCTCTGGGAACTGCGCCAACTGTGCCGCCAAGCACAAGCCAGCAGGCCCAGTGCCAGAAATCAGCACATCCACTTTTTCGGGCAAAGGTTCGTTGATGCCGCGGTTACGTCGGTTGGGCGCGGCTGGCTTGATGTCAGGGTTACCGCCTCTAAATCCATTTTTGTATAACTGCATGTCTTGTCTCCAGCAATTGAAAAAACACCGAAATTTCGGCACTGAACGAATAATAACTGTACTTACTAATTTTCGTCAACAGGGTATGTATCATTACCAAATTAAATATTCCAGGAAAACACAGGCATGGTCATGCATGACATGGCGGGGCACTTGATACGTCGCCTGCACCAGCAATCCACCCAACTCTTTGCGCAGCGTACACAAGCTGCGGGCTATGACCTGACATCGGTTCAATATGCAGCACTGGATACCATCGCTAGCAACCCTGGCATGGACCAAGCCAGCGTGGCAGAAATCATTGGCTACGACCGCGCCACCATTGGCGGTGTGATTGAGCGTTTAGACACCAAGGGCTGGGTACGCCGGGTGGTCAGTGAGCAAGACCGCAGATCCCGTGAGCTGTCATTGACCGCCAAGGGCAACAAAATTTATTTAGCCTTGCAGCCCATCGTGCACGAGTTGCAAGCCGACATTCTTCAACCCTTGAGCCCAGCCGAACAAGAGCGATTTATCAAGCTAGCTCGACAAGTGGTGTGGCACGACGCATCAGCCGACGAAAGCTAAACAACAAAAATAGCAGGGTGATTAGTGCGCCTTGTCCCAGTTGGGCCCCACACCGACCTCTGCCAGCAGAGGCACTTTCAGCTGCGCCACGTCCGCCATCAAGCGTGGCACTTCGGTACGCACCCATTCCACTTCTGACTCAGGCACTTCAAACACCAGTTCGTCGTGCACTTGCATGATGACTTTGGTTTGGCGTTGTTGTTCATCAATGGCTTTTTGCACGGCAACCATGCTCATCTTGATGAGGTCGGCGGCTGTGCCCTGCATGGGCGCGTTAATCGCAGCGCGCTCTGCGCCTGCGCGGCGTGGGCCGTTGGGGCTGTTGATTTCGGGCAAGTACAAGCGGCGGCCAAACACGGTTTCAACATAGCCTTGTGCTTTGGCTTGTTCGCGTGTGTCGTCCATGTAGCGCTTGACGCCTGCGAAGCGTTCAAAGTAGCGGGTGATGTAGTTTTTGGCAGCGGTGTTGTCGATGCCCAGCGCTTTGGCCAAACCAAAGGCGCTCATGCCGTAGATGAGGCCAAAGTTAATGACCTTGGCATAGCGACGCTGCTCGGTGCTCACGTCGCCCACGGCCACGCCAAACACTTCAGCGGCCGTGGCGCGGTGCACGTCCAAGCCTTCGTGAAAGGCTTTCACCAAAGCTTCGTCACCACTGATGTGCGCCATGATGCGCAGCTCGATCTGGCTGTAGTCGGCGCTGGCGATGACGCAGCCAGCAGGGGCAACAAAGGCCTCGCGCACTTTGCGGCCCTCTAGAGTGCGAATGGGAATATTCTGCAAGTTGGGATCGTTGCTCGACAAGCGGCCCGTCACCGCCACGGCTTGTGCGTAGTGCGTGTGCACGCGGCCTGTGCGTGGCAAAGCCATCAGCGCCAGCTTGTCGGTGTAAGTGCCTTTGAGTTTGCTCAAAGACCGATGCTCCAAAATCTTAGCGGGCAGCGGGTAGTCTTCCGCAAGTTTCTCCAACACCTCTTCGTCGGTGCTGCGTGCGCCAGTGGCAGTTTTTTTGATGACGGGCAAGCCCAGTTTGTCAAAGAAGATTTCGCCCAGTTGCTTAGGGCTGGCCAAGTTAAACGGCTGGCCTGCAATCTCATACGCTTCGGCTTCTAGCTGCACGATGCGTTGGCCCAGCGCATGGCTTTGTGCGGCCAGTGTGGGTGCATCAATCAACACGCCGTTGCGCTCAATGCGGTACAGCGCTTCGCTGCTGTCAATTTCCAGTTGATAGATGAAACGCAGTTTGTCGTCGGCTTGCAAACGCGGCCACAACACCTGGTGCACATCGAGCGTCATGTCGGAGTCTTCACACGAGTATTCGGTGGCCCGCGCCACGTCCACTTGCGAGAACGGAATTTGGTGCGCGCCTTTGCCGCACAGATCTTCGTAGTTCAAACCTTTGCGGCCCACATGGCGTTCGGCCAAGCTGGCCAGGCCGTGAGGCTTGTGCACTTCCAGCACATAGCTTTGCAGCATGGTGTCGTGGGCGTAGCCCTTCACATCAATGCCGTGGTTGGCCATGACGTGGCGGTCGTATTTGATGTGCTGACCCACCTTGTGAATGGCTGGATTTTCAAACCAAGGTTTGAGTTTGGCCAACACTTCATTCATGGGCAGCTGCGTGGGTGCATCGCCATAGCTGTGCGCCAGCGGGATGTAGCAGGCCTCGCCCGGTTTGACTGAAAAACTCAAGCCCACAATTTCAGCGCGCATGGCGTCGAGTGATGTGGTCTCGGTGTCAAACGCCACCAGCTCGGCGGCTTGTAGTTTTGCCAGCCAGGTGTCAAACGCTTCCCACGTCAACACGCAGTCGTACGCTTTGTCGCTCACTTGCGAGACCGTGGGTTCGGGTTCGTCAAACAGGCCCGGGTTGGGCTCAAACTTTGGCTTGACCGCAGCGCCTGCGCTGCTGCCTGATGTGCGTCCTGCTGCACTGCTTGAATCAGTGCCTTCGCTGATGGCGCGGGCCAAGCCCTTGAAGCCATAGGTTTCGTAAAACGTTTTCAGTCCAAGCTTGTCAGGCTCAGCCAAGTGCAGCGCATCGAGTGCGGGCAAGTTGGGCACATAGGCAGACAAATCGCAATCGGTTTTCATGGTCACCAACTGGCGGCCTGTGGGCAGCCATTCAACCGCTTGACGCAAGTTCTCGCCCGCCACGCCTTTGATGGCACTGGCGTTTTGCAGCAGGTTGTCTAGCGAGCCGTATTCCATCAGCCACTTAGCAGCGGTCTTGGGGCCAACCTTTTGCACACCGGGCACGTTGTCCACCGTGTCGCCCACCAAGGTTTGGTAGTCAATCATCAGCGAAGGCGGTACGCCAAACTCGGCAGTCACACCAGCCACGTCACGCTTCTTGCCGTTCATGGTGTCCATGATTGTGATGTGCTCGTTCACCAACTGGCTCAAGTCTTTGTCACCGCTCGACACAACCACCGTCACGCCTTGCTTGGCAGCGGTCACGGCCAAAGTGGCAATCACGTCATCGGCCTCCACGCCCGGCACGTCGAGCACCGTCCAACCCAACATGCGCACCATGGCGTGGATGGGCTCGATTTGCGATCGCAAGTCGTCAGGCATGGGCGAACGGTTGGCTTTGTACGCGGGGTACATCTCGTCGCGGAAGGTGGGGCCTTTGGCGTCAAACACGCAAGCGGCCAACTGGGTAGGCACTTCTTTGCGCAAGGCTTGCATCATGTTGATCATGCCGCGAATAGCGCCTGTGGCGGCACTCGTCGGGTCGCCTGGCACAGCGCGCAAGTCGGGCATGGCGTGGAAGGCGCGGTAGAGGTAGCTGGAGCCGTCGACCAGCAGCAATGTTTTGGATTCACTCATAGGTTGTGATTGTGCCTTGTGTGTGTTTTTGGCTGGGCTCGCTGGACGCGACTGGTGGGCGTCGCTGCTTCATGCTGGAGTACCAGAAATCATGGCGACGCCCACCAGCCACGCCCAGTCTGCGGCATAGGTTTTGGCATGCCTGCTGCGTGGCTCGTGCCTTTGGCACATTGCCACGCAAAAGAGACTTCTGGACAAAGCAATTAAGTGGCAATCGCGACAGCGGAGCCACAACACTGCAGGCCGTAGTCTTGGGGGTTGAGGGATGAGCGGGTGACGATTTCTGGTACCCCAGCATGAGGAACCCGCTCATCCCTCAACCCCCAAGCGAGCCCAGCTACCCAAACCGAAAGAGACAAACAAGCCCCAACTACAATGTGCGAACTTTTTAATCCCTTGGTTGTCATGGCAGTTTTCACCGAAGTTTCAGAGTCCTCCGCGCAAGAACTGCTGACCCAACTCAAACTTGGCGAGTTGGTCGAACTCAAAGGCATCCAAGGCGGCATTGAGAACACCAATTACTTCCTCACCAGCAGCGAAGGCCAATACGTGCTCACGCTGTTTGAGCGCCTCACGCACGAGCAGCTGCCGTTTTATCTGTACCTGATGAAACACTTGGCACAAGGCGGTATTCCTGTGCCAGACCCCATGTCTAACCAAGACGGCGACATCTTGCTCACTGTGGAAGGCAAGCCAGCTGCGGTGGTCAACCGTTTGCGTGGCAAGAGCGAACTTAACCCCACCGCTGCCCACTGCGCGGCTGTAGGCGACATGCTGGCACGCATGCACTTGGCTGGCCGCGACTACAACCGCCAACAGCCCAACTTGCGCGGCCTGCCTTGGTGGAACGAAACCGTGCCGGTGGTGCTGCCGTATTTGGACGCATCACAAGCCGCGCTCATTCAAACCGAGCTGGCTTATCAAAACCACACAGCCGCGTCATCGGCCTACACCGCCCTGCCCCGTGGCCCCATCCACGCTGACTTGTTCCGCGACAACGTGATGTTTGATGGCACAGCCGAAGCACCTGAGCTAACAGGTTTCTTCGACTTTTACTTTGCAGGCGTGGACACCTGGTTGTTTGATGTGGCCGTGTGTTTGAACGACTGGTGCATCACGCATGCTGACGGCACGCACGATGCGGCCAAAGCCAAGGCGTTCATTGACGCTTATCAAGCCGTGCGTCCTTTCACACCGGCTGAGCGCCAACTACTCAACCCCATGTTGCGTGCGGGCGCTTTGCGTTTTTGGACATCGCGCCTGTGGGACTTCCACCTGCCGCGCGAAGCCAGCATGTTGCAACCCCACGACCCGACACACTTTGAGCGTGTGTTGCGCCAACGTGTGGCACACCCTGTCACACTCTGAGCCATGAAACTCAACGTCGTCCCCGCAAAAACTGGCTCACTCTGGGTGCGCCAAGGCATTCGCGCTTTTTGGAAGCAGCCCCTCGCACTCAGCGGCTTGTTCTTCATGTTCATGGCCAGCATGTCCATCCTCTCCATCGTGCCGGTGCTGGGCGGTTTTTTGGCCTTGATGTTGTTGCCCGCTGCTTCGCTGGGATTGATGGCCGCCACGCGCGAGGTGGAGTTGGGTAAATTCCCCATGCCTTTTATCTTGGCTGCAGGCTTCACAACGGGTAAAGACGGCAAACGCAACATGTTGGTGCTGGGCGTTTTCTACGCCTTGGGCTTCATCGGCGTGATGGGCTTGTCCGCACTGGTCGACGGCGGTGACTTTGCCAAGTTGTACTTGGTGGGCGGCTCGTTGGAGATGGACACCTTGATGAAGCCCGAGTTTCAAAATGCCATGTGGCTATCGCTCGTGTTGTATTTACCTTTGTCGATGGTGTTTTGGCATGCGCCCGCACTGACACATTGGCACGCTGTGCCTGTGGTGAAAAGCATGTTCTTCAGCACCGTGGCCTGCTTAAGCAACTGGCGCGCCTTTTTGGTGTTTGGACTCATGTGGTCATTCATCTTCTTGGGCACCACCTTGGCCATCACACTGATCTCTGGCGCATTTGGCGACAACGACTTTGCCGCCATGGCCTTGCTGCCCGCCATGTTGATGCTGGCGGCAATGTTTTTTTGCTCGACGTATTACAGCTTCAAAGACTGCTTCACGTCAGACGTGATTTACGCGTAAGGTACGTCACACTTGTGTGAGCTTGGCCACACTCAGCGCCAGCCACTTGGTGCCATGACGCGGGAAGTTCACTTGCGCACGGGCATCATCGCCCACACCTTCAATGCTGACCACCGCCCCCTCGCCAAACTTGGCGTGGAACACCTGCACACCACTGCGCACCCATGCGTTAGGGCCACTGGTCACAGGGGCTGCACGTTGAGGCACGGGCTTGGGCGCAACGGCTGTGGCCGCACCGCCACCCCATGCGTTGTTTTGCCAACCGTTGCTGTTCTGCCATGCATCGCGACGGGTTGGCATCGCATCAGCAAAGGCTGAACGCGCAGGCGTGATCCACTTCATCGTGTGCTCTGGCAGCTCTTCAAAGAAACGGCTTTTCAGGTTGTAGCGCGTTTGGCCATGCAACATGCGGGTTTGCGAATGGCTCAGGTACAAACGCTTGCGCGCACGCGTGATAGCCACATACATGAGACGGCGCTCTTCTTCAAGGCCGTCAAAGTCGTTCATCGAGTTTTCGTGGGGGAACAAGCCCTCTTCCATGCCCGTGATGAACACGCAGTCAAACTCCAAACCCTTCGAGGCATGCACCGTCATGAGCTGAATGGCGTCTTGGCCCGCCTGCGCTTGGTTGTCGCCCGACTCCAACGCGGCATGCGTGAGGAAGGCTGCCAAAGGCGACAGTGTTTCGCCCGTGTCGGCATTGATCATGGTTTGTGGTGCAGCTTGACGTGTGAATTCGCCTTCGCTCGGCATCGCGTTTGTGTCTGTCGCCAAAGGCTGACCGTGCTCGTCAATCGGCAAGGCCACGGCATCGCGGCCAAAGCCTTCTTGCGTGACAAAGCTCTCGGCAGCGTTGACCAATTCCTGCAAGTTTTCAATGCGGTCTTGGCCTTCACGTTCGCTTTGGTAGTGCGTGATCAAGCCTGAGTGGTCGAGCAAGAGCTCAATGATTTGGCGCAGGTTTTGACCTTGCGTTTGTTCGCGCAGCACATCAATCTTGGCCACAAAGGCACTGAGGTTGGCACCGGCTTTGCCTGCCACGGCCGTGACGGCGTCGCTCATGGCGCAGCCCATGGCACGCGAGGCGTCCTGCAGCTGCTCGATGCTGCGCGCGCCAATGCCACGCGGCGGGAAATTGACCACGCGCATGAAACTGGTGTCATCGCGTGGGTTTTCTAACAAACGTAAATAAGCCAATGCGTGTTTGATTTCAGCGCGCTCGAAGAAGCGCAGACCACCGTACACGCGGTACGGCATGCCCGCGTTGAACAGTGCGGTTTCAATCACGCGGCTTTGTGCGTTGCTGCGGTAGAGCACCGCAATTTCGCTGCGGTGTTGCACACCATTTGCGCCAGCGCCACCATCACCCACGTCATTTTTGCCATCACGCAACAGTTGCTTCATCTCCTCCACCATCCATTGCGCTTCGGCAAAATCGGTAGGCGATTCATACACACGCACAGGCTCGCCTGCGCCCTGCGTGGTGTGCAGGTTTTTACCCAAGCGGCCTTTATTGTGGCTGATCAGGTGGTTGGCGCTGTCCAAGATGTTGCTGAAGCTGCGGTAGTTTTGCTCTAGCTTGATTTGGTGCTCAACCTTGTACTCACGCACAAAGTCGGCCATGTTGCCCACGCGTGCACCACGAAAAGCGTAAATGCTTTGGTCGTCGTCGCCCACGGCCAAGATGGCACCGCCGCCTTGGTCCACTGGGCCAGCGAGCTGTTTGAGCCATGCGTATTGCAGCTTGTTGGTGTCTTGAAACTCGTCCACCAAGATGTGTTGAAACCGGCGGCGGTAGTGTTCGCGCAGCGCATCGTTGTCACGCAACAGCTCGTAAGAGCGCAACATGAGCTCACCAAAGTCCACCACGCCTTCACGTTGGCATTGGGCTTCGTACAGCTCGTACAGCTCTACGCGTTTGCGGTCATCAGGGTCACGGGCCACCACGTCTTTGGGACGCAAGCCGTCTTCTTTGCAACCGGCGATGAAACGCATGGTTTCTTTGGGTGGAAAACGCTCGTCATCCACGTTGAATTGTTTGCTCAGGCGCTTGATGGCACTGAGCTGATCTTGGGTGTCCAAGATTTGAAAGGACTGGGGCAAGTTGGCCATCTTCCAGTGGGCGCGCAAAAAGCGGTTGCACAGCCCGTGGAAAGTGCCCACCCACATGCCGCGCACACTCACAGGCAGCATGGCCGACAAACGCGTGAGCATTTCTTTGGCAGCCTTGTTGGTAAACGTCACCGCCAAGATGCCGCCCGGCGACACCTGCCCCGTTTGCATGAGCCACGCGATGCGCGTGGTCAGCACCCGCGTCTTGCCCGAACCCGCGCCCGCCAAGATGAGCGCGTGCGCTTGCGGCAACGTGACCGCCGCCGCTTGTTCGTTGTTGAGGCCTTGAAGCAAGGGGGAGGTATCGGGTGAAAAATGCATGCGTCAATTTTAGGGTTTAGAATCAGCCACCGGGCCCAAGATTCTTGCGCTCGGTTTTTTTTGGCCTGCACTTTGCGCCCGAAAAAACCGGCCAAGCCAAGCGCTCAATCTTCGAACGTTACTTTCTGGAGCTTGGGAATATGGAAATTTTTGATTACGACAACATCTTGTTGCTGCCACGCAAGTGCCGCGTGGAAAGCCGCTCTGAATGCGATGCAGGTGTTGAACTCGGTGGCCGCAAGTTCCGCTTGCCCGTCGTGCCCGCCAACATGAAAACCGTGGTGGATGAAAGCATCTGCTTGTGGATGGCGCAAAACAACTACTTCTACGTGATGCACCGCTTCGATTTGGACAATGTCCAATTCGTGAAAGACATGCACGCCAAGGGTGTGTACGCCTCGATCTCTCTGGGCGTGAAAGCCCCAGACCGCGAAACCGTCGACACACTGGCTGCGGCTGGCTTGACGCCCGAATACATCACCATCGACATTGCCCACGGCCATGCCGACAGCGTGCGCGACATGATTGGCTACATCAAGGCCAAATTGCCAAACAGCTTTGTGATCGCAGGCAACGTGGCCACACCTGAAGCTGTGATTGACCTCGAAAATTGGGGCGCTGACGCGACCAAAGTGGGCGTGGGCCCCGGCAAGGTGTGTATCACCAAACTCAAGACGGGTTTTGGCACTGGCGGCTGGCAGTTGTCAGCGCTCAAGTGGTGTGCCCGCGTGGCGACCAAGCCCATCATTGCCGACGGCGGCATTCGCAGCCATGGCGACATCGCCAAGAGCGTGCGCTTTGGCGCGAGCATGGTGATGATTGGTTCACTGTTTGCAGGCCACGAAGAGTCGCCCGGCAAGACGGTTGAAGTGAACGGCGAGTTGTTCAAAGAGTATTACGGCTCAGCCTCTGACTTCAACAAAGGCGAATACAAGCACGTGGAAGGCAAGCGCATTTTGGAGCCCGTCAAAGGCAAGTTGGCCAACACGCTCATTGAGATGGAGCAAGACGTGCAAAGCTCGATCAGCTACGCCGGCGGCACCAAGCTGATGGACGTGCGCAAGGTGAACTACGTCATCTTGGGCGGCGACAACGCAGGCGAACATCTGTTGATGTAAACCACGCGCTTCGGCCAAATTCGGCCAAACAAAAAAGCCTGTCTGCTTCATGCATGACAGGCTTTTTTATTGCGTTTACGCAGCTTGGTGTTGACGCGTTTTACTTGTTCAACAACTCAAGCGCCAGCGTATGCAAACGGTGGCCGGGTTGCGTCAACGCTTCAACGATGCTGAAGTGCTGCAAGCCGTCTAAAGCTTCGGCCACGGGCACACGATCCTTGCCCCATGACTGTTGAATCAAGAGGTTGTGCCGCAAGAACTCTTCGCTCTCAATGCCGCCGACCACGCTGTAAAGAGTGCCTTGTTGAGGCGCAGGCATCCATGCGGGGCTGTTTCGTACCGCCTCTTGCTCGGTCAGACGCAAGCTGTCTTTGAGGTACGGCGTCGCGCGCACCGACTCCAACTCGTACAAACCTGAAATCGACAAAGCTTTGGTCACCAAATGCGGCGGCAAATCAGCCGCATAAGCGGGCCAGTCGCAAGCCAACAGCAGGGCGACCAACTGACCTCCCGCAGAGTGGCCCATCAAGGTGATGCGGCTGGGGTCACCCCCGAAGCGATGGATGTTGCGCCACACCCAAGCCACGCACTTAACCATTTGCAGTGCAATGTCAGACACCGTCACCGCGGGGCACAAGGCATAGTTGGGCACCATCACATGCGCACCTTGTGCGGTGAAAGTTGGCGCGATGAACGAATGGTCAGACTTGTCTAATGCACGCCAGAAGCCACCATGAATGAACACCACCACGGGGGCTTTGTCATTGGCCGTATCGCTGGGAAAAATATCCAAGGTTTCATTCAAACCACGGCCATAGGCCACGTCTTGAAAACAGCGCTGTGTGGCACGCACCTGCGCCGACGTTTCGCGCCAATAGGTAAAGTGCGCGGCATGCTCAGGCACCAAGGCGCGGTTGTTGTACATGCGGTCATACCAAGCGCCGTCGCGTTGCGTCATAGTTTTTTCTCGAGAAGAATTTGCACATTGGTCCAGCTGCGGTTTTGGGTGCTGCTGTTTTCAACAACGCCTGCACTGCTGTACACACTGCCGGTGTTGTAGTTACGTGGATCAAGGTTGCTCAATGTCAAGCGCCATGCCGTGCTGCCATCGACACGCCACAAACCATACACATCCATCACGCGCTTTTGAGAAACCGTTGCCAACTGCTCCGGACTCAAGCGCGTGGTGTAACCGGGGTTGTAGTTGACGTTGCCGCCAACGGTGAGTGGCACAGTTTTCAGTCGGTAGTCCGCACCGAGGTTGGCCGTCATGCTGGGTTGTTGGTCGAGCCGGTTATCTGGGCCCATGATGCTGAGCACGCGCGAGCGGTAAAAGCTCAGGTTGTTGCGCAGGTCGATATGCGGCGCATCGTCCATCCATTGGTCTAGGCGGAACTTGGCTTCTAACTCCACGCCTTCGGTGATGGCTTCGCTGATGTTTTGTGGGCTGGACAACCAGCGCGACATGCCTGGCACACCAGGCACTGGGCCGTAAGTGGTGACATTGCGAATCAAGTTCTGCACACGGCGATGAAATGCACTTGCGCTCAACACCCCACCTTGCGGTAAATAGCGCTCAACGGCAACGTCCAAACCCGTGGCAATTTCGGGCTTGAGGTTGGGGTTACCAGAGACGTCAGGGTTGGTGGCGCTGTTGTCATCACGCGTGTAAGTCCGACGCGCCAACAAAGAGGGCATGGTGGGTGTTTTAAAGCTGCGGGTGAGGCTCATGCGAACCTGATCACGGCTATCCGGATCAGGTCGCCACATGGCGTGAAGCAAGGGCGTGAACACACTGTTGTGGTTGCTCACATCACCTGTTGCTGTGTTGCCCTGTGTGCTCAAACCTTCGTAGCGTGCACCCGCATGCGTCGCCCAATGTGGCGTGAGCTGCCATTCGTCTTGCGAGTACATGGCATACCGCATAGAGCTGGCTTTGTAGTCTGCACTGCCGGGGATGGTTTGGTAGGCCCCCACCACTTCCTGCGTACGGCGCACCGACTCCGTCTCCGCACCACTCACCCACTGATGACCACCGCCCATCACGTTCGTGTACTTACCGCTCAGGTTGGCCGAGCGGTCTTGCACATGCGAGTTTTCGGTCGCACTTGGCAATAACAAAAAGTTGCCCGTGGTTTGTTGAAATTCGTTGTGGCTGTTCCACCCGCCCACATTGAACTTCCACTCCATATTGCTATCTGCTGAAAGCTTGCGACGCCATTGACCGTTGAGACGCGCAACAGCAAAGTGGTTGTCATTTTTCGTATTCGCCGTGGTGCTGCCATTGGTCAACGGCAAGTAGCCCGTTGAAGTTTGGTTCGCATAAATGCTGCCAGACGTGCTGCCTTGCGACAGTGCGACAAATGGCATCAACGTGAAGGTCTCGCCAGGATCGCCCTTGAGTTGCAACCGCGCCGTGGCATTCATGCCTTCACGGTCGTAATGGCTGTCACTGATACGTGAACGGTTCGTATAGCGATGCTGCGTTGTATTGCCACCCGCAGCAGGAATCTCATCACGCGTTAACTCGTTTTCACTGTGGTCCGGCGCCGCATAGCGATTGACCGACAGTGTGTAATTTGCTGTCCACTGTTCCGCGTCGTGGTACTTCACCAAAGAGGCGGTGGGCGATGCATAGCCACCTTGAAACGAAGAGCCCACTTTCAACTCGGTGGGCATGCCTTTGCGACCTTCACGCGTGATGATGTTGATGGTGCCTGCAATCGCTTGCGCACCTGTTTCAGCCGTGGGGGCGCGGTAAATTTCGATGCGCTCAATCATCTCTGGCGTGAGTGACTCCACCGAGAAACCTGGCGGCACGCGTTGACCATCCAACAAAATTTGTGTGTAACCCTGACTCAAGCCACGCATGCGAATGCCGCCGCCGCGTCCAGGTGCGCCACCCAAGGTGATGCCAGGCATGCGCTTCAAAATTTCGCCCAGATTGGAGTCGCCTTGACGTTCGATTTCTTCTCGACCAATCACGATTTTGCTGGCGGTTGACTCACGGCGCTGTTGCGTGTCGTTGTCACGGCCACTGGTGACTTCAATGCGCCCCATATCTGCTGCTGGTGCTGCCGCTTGTTGAGCCCAAACAGCTGTAGCGCTTAGCGCGAAAGGTACGAAAAGCGCGCGATAAAAGGTCGATGAATACATATCAAAAAGTTTACCGAGGTATCTATACCCTTGCCGTGTAAAGTTCAGGTTTTATTTTTCCTGTAAGTTCCATGAGCCAAGCTGCTGCGCCACACGCCTACGAAATCAAAAGTGCCTCCTTGGCCTTGGTGTCTTTTCTCCTCAAAACCCCTGACACATTAGCCTTGCAAGCCGATATGGCGCGCCGTTTAGGTGCAACACCTGGCTTCTTCGACAACGACCCGGTCGTCATCGACTTGAGCATGTTGGAAGACCCCAACAACCAGCTTGATCTCCCTTCGGTTTGCCTGATGCTTCGCACGCACCAAATGCTGCCAGTGGCCGTACGCGGCGCAAATGAACACCAATTAGCTAATGCACGCAAAGCAGGCTTGTTTGAAGCGAGCGACCTGAGCATTCAAGCCCCCGCCGCCCCACGTGTAGAAACCGTGGTGCAAGAGGTGATTCGCGAGGTGGAAGTGGTGCGCGAAGTGCAAACCGGCAGCGGCGCGGCCATGGTCATCGACAAGCCCCTGCGCTCGGGCCAACACGTGTATGCCAAAGGCCGCGATCTGATCGTGCTGGCCATGGTCAACCCAGGTGCGGAAATCATGGCTGATGGCCACATCCACGTCTACGCCCCGCTGCGTGGCAAAGCCATTGCAGGCGCACGCGGTGACGAGCAAGCGCGCATCTTCACTTCGTGCCTTGAGGCCGAGTTGATTTCCATTGCTGGCACCTACCGCACCAGCGGGGATGCACCGCTGCCTGCGGATGTGGCTGGCAAAGCCGCGCAAATCAGCCTTCAGGGCGATAAGTTGGTGATGCAAGCGCTGTAAAATTGCGAATTAATTTTTAGAACAACCTAAGGCTTTCTTCATGACAAAAATCGTGGTGGTGACTTCTGGCAAGGGCGGCGTGGGCAAGACCACAACCAGCGCCAGTTTTTCCTCTGGCCTCGCGTTGCGCGGCTTCAAAACGGTGGTCATCGACTTTGACGTCGGCTTGCGTAACCTCGACCTCATCATGGGTTGCGAACGTCGCGTGGTGTATGACTTCATCAACGTCATCAACGGTGAAGCCACGCTGAACCAAGCGCTGATCAAAGACAAACAGTGCGACAACTTGTTTGTGTTGGCCGCCTCACAAACGCGCGACAAAGATGCCCTGTCACAAGAGGGTGTGGAGCGCGTGTTGAACGAACTCAAAGACATGAAGTTCGACTACATCGTGTGCGACTCCCCTGCCGGCATCGAAGTAGGCGCCATGATGGCGATGCACTTCGCTGACGAAGCTTTGGTGGTGACCAACCCCGAAGTGTCTTCGGTGCGTGACTCAGACCGCATCTTGGGCATGCTCAGCAGCAAAACCAAACGTGCGATTGATGGCGACACGCCCATCAAAGAACACCTGCTCATCACGCGCTACAACCCGAGCCGCGTGGAAGAAGGCCACATGCTGTCGCTCGAAGACATCCAAGACATCTTGCGCATTCCGTTGATCGGCGTGATTCCTGAATCAGAAACAGTGTTGACCGCATCGAACCAAGGCTTGCCAGCGGTTCACTTGGAAAACACCGATGTGTCTGAAGCCTACAAAGACGTGATCAGCCGCTTCTTGGGCGAAGACGTGCCCATGCGGTTCACTGAGCATGTCAAGCCAGGTTTGTTCAAACGAATTTTTGGCGGGAAGTAAGCCATGTCGTTGCTCTCTCTCTTACTCGGTGAGAAGAAAAAAACAGCGAACGTTGCCAAAGAGCGTTTGCAGTTCATCCTCACCCACGAACGCACGGGCCGCAACCCACAGCCCGATTACCTGCCCGCTTTGCAGCGTGATTTGGTGGCCGTGCTCTCTAAATACGTGAAGATCAATCCTAATGACATCAAGGTCAATCTGGAGCGTCACGACAACCTCGAAGTGCTTGAAGTCAAAATCGAGCTCCCCGAGTGAAGGTTTAAATACCCACCCAAATAAAAAGCGTCCCGAGGGACGCTTTTTATTTGGCTTTCACAAGCAAAAGGGGATTAACCGCCTTTGTTTGAACGCTTGCCAGGGTTCTTTTTGCTACGTGTCGCAACACCGCGCTCAAGACTCACACGTTGACCACGACCACCAGTGCGCAGCATGGTGCCTGGCAGGGGGATTGGTTTTGGTGCGCGTTGGCGATCGGCTTCGGTGACGATTTTGTTTCCCATGAAATTTTCCAGATAAAAAGTTACAGCCCCTAATTAGGCCACAGGTTCGGCGTATTTTCGCATGTAACCGCTCATAATCCTCTCAAAGAAGGTGATTTATGAACCCGAAAATCAGTGAATTGTTGGCCCGCATCCAACAAATGGAACTAGAAATCGAGCAAGAGATGAAGCGCAAGCGCGCTGAGTTGCGAGCCGACTTTGAAGAAACCCGCGTCAAGTTTGAACACGAAGTGCTGGAACAACAGCGCCGCTTCAAAACAGGCCTGCTGAAATACATGCTGTCCACCGATTTGCGAACCGCACTGACAGCGCCCATCATTTATGCCGTGTTCTTCCCCATGGTGTTACTGGACATTTCAGTCACGGTGTACCAGCACGTTTGTTTCCGCGCCTACGGCATTCCGCGCGTCAAGCGCAGCGACTACTTTGTGTTTGACCGCGCGCATTTGGCCTACCTGAACCTGATTGAAAAAATCAACTGCGCCTATTGCTCGTATGGCAACGGTCTGATGGCCTACGCACGTGAAATCGTGGCACGCACCGAGCAATACTGGTGCCCCATCAAACATGCTCGCAAAGTCATGGCCGCCCACCCCTACTACACAGGCTTTGTGGACTTTGGTGATGCCGAAAGCTACAAGCAAGAGCTAGAACGCCTACGCACTCAGTTGGTTGAGATTAATAAAACAAGCGAATAACACGCAAGCACACATGCCACACAATGACATTGACAAACGCCTGATGGACTTAGAAATCAAGGCCAGTTTCACCGAAGACTTGGTGGAGCAACTCAACCAAACCATCTTTCAGCAACAGCAACAAATTGAGGCCCTCATCCGCGAGGTCAGCCAACTGCGCCAGCAAACACCAGACGGTAGTTCGGGCGGTTTCAGCAGCTTGCGTGACGAGTTGCCGCCGCACTACTGAGCCCATGCAAGACCTTGTGCCAAGCGAATTGCGCGAGTTGGTTCTCGTCATGCTCTATCGGCTGAGCGCTTATGCCGTCATCAACCTGATTGATGACGCAGCGATGCTATCGATCGTGTTCATCTAAATTTTCAACAGGAGACATCCATGTCAAAAACGGTCGATTACTACTTGGCCCCACAAAGCCCTTGGACTTATTTGGGTCATCAACGCTTGATGCAAATCGCCAAAGCGACGGGTGCCACCGTGCGTGTGATGCCGATGGATTTAGGCCACGTATTCCCCATCTCCGGTGGTTTGCCTCTGGGCAAACGCGCCCCCCAACGGCAAGCATATCGATTGGTGGAGTTGGCGCGTTTCAGCCAAGCACTCAAGCTGCCGCTGAACCTGCACCCCAAGTTTTTCCCTGTGGCGGGCGACCCTGCAGCGAAGCTCATCATCGCGGTAGACATGCACCATGGCACAGATGCGGCTTTGGCCATCACCGGCGCTGTGTTGTCCGCCGTGTGGCACGAAGAACGTGACATCGCAGATGCCGCAACTTTGGCTGCTTTGCTGAGCGAACACCAACTGGATGCCGCATGCTTGGCGTTGTCCAACACGCCCGAGGTGCAAGCCCGCTACGACAGCTACACGCAAAGCGCGATTGATGCCCAAGTGTTTGGCGCACCAAGCTATGTGATTGACGGTGAATTGTTTTGGGGCCAAGACCGTCTGGACTTTGTGGCGCAAAAGCTCAAATCGTAAAAGCACGACCTCCTCCACCGACGCCCACAAACAATTAAGCCACCGGCTTTGCACACAAGGTGCAAGGCGCGGTGGCTGAATGCGTTTTAGCGGGAGCTAATTAACGCGGTGTGCGTGGCTTAGGTGCGCGTTTCTTAGCGTCAAAACCGCCACCAAATGACTTGCCAGCAGCCGGACGGGCTGGCTTGTCGAACGGCGTACGACCTGCTTCAAACGGGGCGCGTGGGCCACGTGCTGGGGCACGGTCATCAAAGCTGCGAGGTGCGCGGTCTTCAAAGCTACGTGGGGCACCGAAGTTGCCACGTGGTGCGCCTTGGCCTTCGCCAAAGTTACCGCGAGGCGCGCCTTGACGTGGCTCGAACGAGTTACCACGACGGTCATCAAAACGGTTGTTGTCTTGACGGCCTTCGAAACGGTTTTCAGAGCGACCTTCGAAACGACCTTCTGCACGTGGCTCGAAGCGGCCTTGGCCGTTGCCTTCAAAGCGTCCACCGCCGCCACCGAACTTGTTGCCGCCGCCGAAGCCGCCACGACCGCCGCCGCCGCCAAACTTGCCGCCGCCTTTGCGGTCGTAGTCACGGCCAGCACCGCCGCGTTGTTCAACGCGTTGCGTGGGTTCCATGCCTGGAATCACTTCAGCCGTGAACTGTTGGCGTGTGTAAGCTTCGATGTCATAAATTTTGCGCTTGTCGCGGAATTCAGCCAAAGTGATCGCCAAGCCATCACGGCCAGCACGACCGGTACGGCCAATGCGGTGGGTGTAATCCTCAGACTTCATAGGCAAGCCAAAGTTGAACACGTGCGTGATGGTGGGCACGTCAATGCCGCGCGCGGCCACATCGGTAGCCACCAAGAACTGCACTTGACCTTGGCGCAAAGCCATCAAGCGGCGGTTACGCAAGCCTTGGCTCAACGCGCCGTGCAATGCCACAGCGGAGAAGCCTTCTTGTTGCAAGTCATTGGCCAAGCCGTCGCACTCGATTTGGGTGCTGGCGAAGATGATGGCTTGATTGATAGTTGTATCGCGCAAGAGGTGATCCAACAAACGGCGCTTGTGTTGCGCGTTGTCTGCCCAATGCAGGACTTGGCGAATGTTGTTGTGCTTTTCTTGAGGTGAGTCGATTTGCACGCGTTGGGGTTGACGCATGACGCGTGTGGCCAACTGTTGAATGCGCGGCGCAAATGTGGCGCTGAACATCATGGTTTGCTTGCGGTCGATGGTGAGTTGGTTGATTTCAGCCAAGTCATCCGAGAAACCGAGGTCCAACATGCGGTCAGCTTCGTCCACCACCAAGAATTGGACTTTGTCCAACTTGATTTGCATGGAGCGTTGCAGGTCGAGCAAACGGCCAGGTGTGGCCACAACCAAGTCAGCGTTTTGCAGCTTGGCGATTTGCAATTGGTAAGGCATGCCGCCCACCACGTTGGCGACGCGCAAACCGCGGCAATGCTTGACCAAGTCGATGGCGTCATGTGCCACCTGTTGTGCCAATTCGCGGGTTGGGCAAACGATCAAAGCGCCAGGGGTTGGGGCTTTGAAGTTGCGTGTGTTGGTTGGGTCTTTGCGCTTGGCGCGCTTAGGTGGCTCTTCGCCATTGGCCGCAGCATCAGCCACGAGCTTGTCCCACGCCGCTTTGTCAGCAGCTTCGGCTTGGGCTTGTTGTTGAATCAAGGTGTGCAACACGGGCAACAAGAAGGCAGCTGTTTTGCCGCTACCTGTTTGGCTAGACACCATCAAGTCAATGAAACCGGCCTTGGCATCGGCGTTGTCGTTTGGCAAAGCCAAAGGAATGGTCTTGAGTTGAACGGTAGTGGGCTGTGTGTAGCCGAGGTCGGCCACGGCTTGCACCAGTTCAGGGGCCAAGCCCAGTTCAACGAAGCCATTAGGAACATCCACTTTAGGCACGTCGACTTGAGGTGCATCAGCTTCAGCGTGAGCGACTTCGGGTGTGTGAACGCCCTCAGTAGAAACCGCGTCTTGAGCGGGAATAGAAATAGTTTCGGCAGGCGCAAATTCGCCTGTCACATTTAAAGTGTCAGTCATGATTTTTTCTCGCACGTGAGCGCCGCAAGTTGTGCGACTGCTCCGTTCTAGGTTAAAAAACATCAACCATCAAACGGAACCTGCTCTGACCCGCTAGGGGTTATTCAGTGCTTGGGGCTCATTTAGCGAGCCCGGTGAATGAAGGGAGATGTACAAATTCGCTACGGCTTTGTAGCGAAGATCGCAATTATGACACGGATTCGGGTTTTTACCTAATCACAATTTCAGAAAGTGTTCACGGTAGTGAATCATCTCGTCGATGGATTCATGCACATCGGCCAGCGCCGTGTGCTTTTGAGCCTTTTTAAAGGCATTCAAGACCTCAGGCTTCCAGCGGCGTGACAGCTCTTTGAGTGTGCTCACATCCACGTTGCGGTAGTGAAACCACGCTTCGAGCTTGGGCATGTATTTGTTCAAGAAACGGCGGTCTTGGCCAATGGTGTTGCCGCACATGGGCGAAGCGCCCTTAGACACATAGTGTTTCATGAAGGCAATGAGTTGCTCTTGCGCTTGTTCCTCGGTCACGGTGGAGGCTTTGACTTTGTCAATCAAACCACTCTTGCCGTGGGTGCCCTTGTTCCATGCGTCCATCTTGCTCAACAACTCGTCGCTTTGATGAATCACAAACACTGGGCCTTCGATGCGCACCGACAAATCGGGGTTGGTCACGATGACCGCAATCTCAAGCAAGCGCTCGCGCTCGGGGTCAAGGCCAGACATTTCGCAATCAAGCCAAACCAAGTTCAAGTCTGACTTGGCGAGTTTGGGAACGACAGGGGTAACAGGAGTGGTAGCAACTTCAGACATGGGGCAGATTGTCGCCCATCACGCTGAAGGCAATTTCAGTTACGCCGCTTCATCTAAACTCCTGCATCATGATGAACCCCTCTCTCGCGATGACCTTGACGCTGGCTGCCCTGCTGGTGGCCAACCTGCTCACCAAACTTTGGCTCAGCGGCCGTCAAGTGCGTCACGTGGCGCAACACCGCGCGCAAGTGCCTGCAGCATTTGCACACACCATCAGCTTAGACGCACATCAAAAAGCGGCTGACTACACCCTGGCCAAAGCGCGCGTGGGGGTGATGGACTTGGGGCTAGACGCCATCACCTTGATGGCTTGGACATTGCTCGGCGGCTTAGACCTGCTCAACCAAGTCACGCTAGATTGGATGGGCGAAGGCATGGGCCAGCAAGTGGCTTTAGTGGTGAGCTTCATCTTGATTGGTGGCTTGATTGGCCTGCCTTTGTCGCTCTACCAAACCTTTGGCATTGAGCAGCGCTTTGGTTTTAACCACACCACGCCAAAGCTGTGGGTGAGCGACATGCTCAAAGGCTTGTTGGTGGGCATGGTGCTGGGTTTGCCTATCCTCTGGTTGGTGTTGTGGCTCATGCAAGCGGGCGGCGCGCTGTGGTGGCTCTACACCTGGGCCGCCTTGGTGGTGTACCAACTGTTTGTGATGTGGATTGCACCCAACGTCATCATGCCTTTGTTCAACAAATTCACGCCACTGGAAGACGCCACGCTCAAAGAGCGTGTCACCGCGTTGATGAAACGCTCAGGCTTCACCGCCAAAGGTTTTTTTGTGATGGATGGCAGCCGCCGCTCAGCCCATTCGAATGCGTTTTTCACAGGCTTTGGTGCAGCCAAGCGCGTGGTGTTTTTCGACACGTTGCTGGCCAAATTGAATGGCGATGAAATGGAAGCCGTGCTCGCCCACGAATTGGGCCACTTCAAACACCGCCACATTTTGAAAATGATGGCCACCAGCTTTGCCACCAGCCTCGCGGGCCTCGCTTTGCTGGGCTGGGTATCGCAGCAAGTTTGGTTTTACACAGGCTTGGGTGTGATGCCTAACCTGAATGGCAACAACAGCGCTTTGGCTTTGTTGCTGTTCATGTTGGTGTTGCCTTTGTTCACTTTCTTTGTGTCGCCCTTGTCGGCACACCGTTCGCGCAAATTTGAGTTTGAAGCAGACGCTTATGCCGTGGCCAACAGCGATGGCAAAGCCCTCGCTAACGCCCTGCTCAAGCTCTACCAAGACAACGCGTCCACCCTCACGCCAGACCCTTGGTATGTGGCGTTTTACTACTCGCACCCGCCCGCCTCACAGCGTTTGGCGCGCATGGCCGCATGAAGCAAAGCGGCTTAGTGGTGGCCAGCCACGGACGACACTGCGTGGTGGAAACACCCGATGGCGAACGCCGCATTTGCCACCCGCGTGGCAAGAAAAGCCAAGTGGTGGTGGGCGACCGCGTGCAATGGTTGGCCAGCACCGACGAAGGCACCATCGAGAAAGTGGAGCCACGCCACAACTTGTTTTACCGACAAGATGAGATTCGCACCAAATCGTTTGCGGCCAATTTGGACCAAGTGCTCATCTTGCTCGCGGCGGAGCCTGAGTTCTCAGAAATGCAACTCACGCGCGCTTTGATCGCCGCTGAGGCAGAGCACATCACGCCCCTCATCGTGCTCAACAAGCGCGATTTAACCGAACTGCATGCGCGCGCCTTTGCCCGCTTAGAACCCTACGTGAAGATGGGTTACACCGTGCTTCAAGGTGCGTTTAAAACAGGCGACTTGGGTGACCTGCCCGAGCGTTTGAAAGACAAAACCACCTTGGTGCTTGGCCCCTCAGGCACAGGTAAAAGCACGCTCATCAACGCCTTGGTGCCCAACGCCAATGTCGCCACCGCTGAAATTTCGCAAGCCCTCAACTCGGGCAAACACACCACCACATCGACCACGTGGCATTGGGTGGATGCGGAGCGCAAAACAGGGTTGATTGACTCACCTGGCTTTCAAGAGTTTGGGGTGCATCACATCGATGCCATGCAGTTGGCGGCCTACATGCCCGACTTCAAACCGCATGTGGCGAACTGCAAGTTTTACAACTGCACGCATTTGCACGAGCCTTCGTGCGGGGTGCAAGACGCGGTGGCATCAGGGGCCATCAGCCCCTCGCGCTACAAACTGTACGGCATGTTGTTTGCCGAGCTCACACAGCCTGTGAACTACTGAAACCCGTCTTGGGTTAGCCCAGACCTCAACCCAATAATCGGGCCAAGGTCAGCAAGGCCAACAACACCATCCACAGCACCACGCTGCGCCAAACCAAGCCCACCACGCTGGGCAGATGCGCCATCTCTGGCGCACGGCCTGGGGTGCTTTCGCTGTCTTGGGTCTCGTCGCTGTCGTCTGCACGCAAAGCTTCACCGCCCAATCGCACATTCAATGCGCCAGCGGTGGCAGCCAGCACCACGCCGTCGTTGTCATCTGGGAAACGTTGGGCATGGTTGCGCCAACAATCGATGGCTTCTTCAAAGTTACCGACCACCGCAAATGCCACCGCGGTCAAGCGCGCAGGCAACCAATCCACACGGCGCCATGCACTGCGCGCGGCAGCTTGCAAGGTGTCACTCACCCAGCCTTTGGACGGCTTGGGCGATGCCAACCAAACACGTGACACCATCTCGCTCATGCGGTAAACCACCGCACCAGCAGGTCCAAAACCCAAAGCAGCCAACACAGAGAACCAACTCAACACGCCAAAGACATGGTGATGCGCCGAGAGCACCGAGTGTTCAATCACATGGCGCAGCAATTCGCTGCGGGGCAAGCTCCCCACTTCGACGTGCTGCCATTCAGCCAACAATTCCCGCGCCAAACGTTCATCGCCCACATCCAAGGCATCACGGATGTCCGTGAAGTGGTGGCTGAACTGGCGAAAGCCCAAGGTGGCATAGAGCACCGCAATGCTCCAGATCATCGCCACAGGCCAACCAAACAGCGCAATCAATAGCCAATGCACCACCGTAGCGATGACAGCAGGCAGCCCGACGGCCAAAGACCACGTGGTCCATGCCAAGCGGGGGTGCCCTGCATCCAGCGTCTGGCTGATCCAAGTCACCCACGCGCGCACGGTGCGATGCACCCAATTACCGGGCACCAAAGGGCGGGCTTGTTCAATCAGCAGGGCAAGGAGCAGGGAAAGAAAACTCATATCGCGATGATAGCGGCCCGTGCACGTCGTTCTGCGGCATCAGGCACGCAGAAAACGGTAAAAATTACGCAACATCCCTGCCGTGGCACCCCAGACAAAACGCAGCTGCTCGCCGTCTTGGTAAGGCATAGACAGCCATTCACGCGTCACGCCCTCAAACTCGTAACGGTGCCAGCGGTGGTGGGCTGGGTTCATCAAAAAGGCCAAGGGCACTTCAAATGCATCTGCCACTTCCTGGGTGTTGAGTTGCAGTGCCATGTCGGGAGAAATCAAGGCCACCACAGGCGTCACATGAAAGGCAGAGCCGGTCACGTACTCAGGCAGCACGCCCAGCACTTGGACATGACGCGCGTCCAGGCCAACTTCTTCATGCGCTTCACGCAAAGCGGTCGCGGCTGCATCCACGTCTCCCTCGTCACTTTTGCCACCCGCAAAAGCAATTTGGCCAGCGTGTGTGGACATGTGGGACGGGCGTTGGGTCAAGAGCACCGTGGGTTCATCCCGCATGACAACGCCCAATAAAACCGCAGCTTGGGCAGGCGCGCGGTCTAAGAACTTGCGCTCTCGCACCAGCTCGGGCTGCCACAAAGGGGGATTCGCAAAACGCACCTGCAACGCAGCTGGCGTGAGGTGCTGCGCAGGCACGGCTGCCAAGTGCGTGTCCACCTGGAACACGGGCACTTGCTGAGGATCAAAAATGAGAGGTTTAGACATAAGAAAAGCCACCGCAAGCTTTCACTTGGGGTGGCTTCTAAGCAAGGGGTGACCTGCTTATTTAGCGGCTGCTGCGGCTTTAGAAGCTGCGGCCGACTTGCTGACCAATTTTTCTTTGATACGAGCAGACTTACCGCTACGGTCGCGCAAGTAGTACAACTTGGCACGACGCACATCACCGCGACGCTTGACTTCGATGCTAGCGATCAATGGGCTGTAAGTTTGGAACGTACGCTCCACGCCTTCGCCGCTAGAGATCTTACGCACTGTGAAGCCGCTGTTGAGGCCACGGTTACGCTTAGCAATCACCACACCTTCGTAGGCCTGCACACGCTTGCGTGTACCTTCAACCACGTTGACGCTCACAATGACTGTGTCGCCAGGTGCGAATTCGGGGATTGTTTTGCCGAGGCGAGCAATTTCTTCTGCCTCGAGAGTTTGGATCAGGTTCATGTTTTCCTCTAAAAGATCTTGATCGCGCTACACAAAAGGCTTCGGGACACATTGCCCAAAGCGGCCGACCAGAGGATCGAAAAGCCCACCATTATAGCGAGTTTTGAGCCTTCAAAACAGCCTCATCCTGCGGTGTCAGCTTGGCGGCTGCGCGGGCAGCATCAATCAGCTCAGGGCGCAGACGGGCGGTCAGCCGCAAACGCTGATCGCGGCGCCAGCGCTCGATGTTGACGTGGTGGCCTGACATCAGTTCAGCCGGTACGCCCTGCCCCTCCCATTGCTCGGGGCGGGTGTAATGTGGGCAGTCAAGCAAGCCGTCCAAAGCAGGGTTGAAGCTGTCCAGCTGATGGCTGCCCTCGTCGTTCAGCACCCCGGGCTGCAAGCGCGCCACGGCATCAAGCAAGGTCATGGCAGCCAACTCGCCGCCCGACAACACGAAGTCGCCCAGGCTGATTTGCAAATCCACGTGCGTGTCGATGAAACGCTGGTCTATGCCCTCGTAGCGGCCGCACAGCAGCACTGCACCTTGGCTGTCAGACCAGCGCTGCACAGCGGCATGGCGCAAGGTTTCACCAATGGGCGAGAAAAACACCAACGGAGCCACATCGCGGCCTTGGCCACGGTCGGCACGGATGGCCGTTAAACAGGCCGTCAAGGGCTCAGCCATCATGACCATGCCGGGGCCGCCGCCAAAGGGGCGGTCATCGACGCGGCGGTAGTTGCCTTCGGCGTAATCGCGGGGATTCCACAAACGCACGTCCACGAGGCCCGCCTCATAGGCGCGACGCGTGATGCCGATTTTTAAAAACGGCTCAAACAGCTCTGGAAACAGGGTGATGATGTCAAAGCGCACGGCTAGGCCTTGGGCTGATCACGTCAGTAATCGGGTTGCCAATCGGCGGTGATGCGGCGCCCTGCCAAGTCCACGGTGTCAATGTAGGCCGACACAAAAGGAATCATGCGCTCTTTGGCTTTGCCCTCTTCCTCGTAAGCAAGCACCAACACGGTTTGTGGGCCGGTGTGCAGCAACTCGCGCACAGCGCCTAGGGCTACACCTTCGCGGTTGACCACATCAAGACCGATCAGGTCGACCCAGTAGTACTCGTCGCTTTCGGGAGTAGGAAAGCTGGCACGCGAGACAAAAATGCGCGCGCCTTTGAGCAGCTCTGCGGTATTGCGGTCTGGCACTTCGGCCGAAGTGGCCACCACAGAATCAGAATGTTCTTTGGCTTCTTTGATTTTCAGAAGCACGGTGCCAGAAAAGGTTTTGGCACCCCGTTCAGCGGGTTGTAAAAACCAACGCTTGGAAGAAAAAAGCGCTTCCGGAGAAGCGCTATAGGGCAAGACCTTGAACCAGCCTTTGATGCCCCAAGCATCTGCAATGCGCCCGACTTCGATGGCGTCCGCAGGAAGTTCTGCGGACTCAAGGTCCAGCGTCATGGCAGTGCCTTTGTTCAATTAAGCAGCAGTTGTTTTAGCAGCTTGCTTGATCAAACGGATCACAGTGGGAGAGCATTGAGCGCCCACGCTGGTCCAGTGAGTCAAACGGTCCTGCGCAACGCGCAAGGTTTCTGCTTGGCCTTTGGCGATTGGGTTGTAAAAACCAATGCGCTCGATGAAGCGGCCGTCGCGACGATCGCGCTTGTCGGCAACAACAATGTTAAAAAACGGACGGGCTTTAGAACCGCCGCGTGAAAGTCGGATGACGACCATGATGAATCCTTCGGGTGGAAATTTTTTTCAACGTTTGAGACACGCGCTAAGCCACCCGGCCTGCGACACGCTGAAAAGCCCGCCATTATAGCGCTCTACACTCAAGCCATGAAAAACAAAACCATCGCGGCCTGGTTGGCCTTCTTGGGAGGTCCTTTCGGACTTCACCGTTTTTACCTCTTTGGCCTCTGGGACACCTTGGGCTGGTTGCTGCCTATCCCTACTGCCCTGGGGTTCTACGGCATTGAGCGCGTGCAGCAATACGGCCTAGACGACATGCTGAGCTGGTGGCTCATCCCCATTGCGGGCTTCACATTTGCGGCCTGCGCCTTGAACGCCATTGTTTATGGTTTGATGACGCCCGAAGCTTGGAACGCCCGCTTCAACGGCCCCGAAAACAACGACGCACCGGCTGGTCAAACCAATTGGTTGACCATCGGTGCGGTGGTTCTTGCCTTGTTGATTGGCACCACGGTACTCATGTCGAGCATCGTGTTCAGCTTTCAGCGCTACTTCGAGTACCAAATCGAAGAAGCGCGCAAGCTGTCGGAGTGATTAAAGGCGCTGAATGGCTTGGTCGTGCACAGCCGCGAGTTGCGTGGCACTGACCCGCTCAGGCCACACCTCCGCCAAAGGGTGCAACACGAACGCACGCTCGTGCCAGCGTGGATGCGGCAATGTGAGCTCTGACGTAGCCAAGTTCACATCACCGTAAAAAATAATATCGAGATCCAAAGTGCGCGGGGCATTCTTAAAGGGCCGCTCACGCCCACTTTGCAACTCTAGCGCTTTCAAAGCGTGCAACAGCGGCACAGGGCTGAGCAGGGTTTGAACCAACATCACCGCGTTGATGAAGTCGGGGCCTTGCGCCTCGTAAGGCGCACTGCGGTACAGCGATGAGGCTTGAATGAGCTGTGTATCAGGCAAACCCGCCACATCGCGCAAGGCTTGCTGCACGGTGGCCACTGCATCGCCCAAATTGGCGCCGAGGGCCACGCACGCCATGACGGGGGACGTTGACATGGCGAAGGCTCCGTTTATTCGGCGGCGGGTGCGCTGCCAGCCTCACCACCTTGTTTGCGACGGCGACGGCGGCGTTTTTTGGCGGGCGATGCGGCGCCCTCTTCCCCTTCAGGCTCGACATCACGAAAACGTGGGTCTTCAGCCTCAGGCTTTGCAGCGCGGCGCACCGCATGCACACGTGGCGCACGTTGGGCTTTTTGTTGCTCTTGGCGCACTTGCTGCAACAGGTCTTCGCGCTCGCTATCGCTGGCAATGCTGAACTCTTGCCACCAATCCGATAAGGCTTCGTCCACCTCGCCCACATCGGCACGCAAGCGCATGAAGTCAAAACCAGCACGAAAGCGCGCTTGATCCACCAAGGTCCAAGGGCCGCTGCCGCTGCGCTTTTCAAAGCGCGGCTGCATCATCCAAATCTCGCGCATGTCTGCGCCGAGCTTGCCGCGACCCGACACATCGCCAATGCGGGAGTCAAACACTTCGTCAATCGCGTCTTGCAGCGCTGGGAATGAAGGCTGTTTGGCGCTGCGGTGCGCCCAGGTCTCGCGCACATCCGACCACAACACACAAGCCAACAAGAAGCTAGGCGCCACAGGCTTGCCCTCGCCCACGCGGCGGTCGGTGTCGTTCAGGGCGGTGGTGACAAACTGTTCGTTGGCACGCTCGACCACGATGTCGAGCAAGGGGTAAATACCTTTGGCCAACCCGTGCTGCTTGAGTTGTTCAATGCTGGCCAACGCATGGCCAGTTTGCAAAAGCTTGAGCATTTCATCAAACAAGCGGCTTTGCGGCACATCGGCCAGCAGCTTGGCGGCACGTTTGAGTGGCGCTGCCGTTTTGGCTTCCATCTTGAAGCCCAAGCCGGCCAGTTTGGCCGCAAAACGCACGGCACGAATCACGCGCACGGGGTCTTCGCGGTAGCGCGTGGCGGGGTCACCGATCATCCGGATGACTTTTTTCTTCGCGTCGGCAATGCCGCCGTGGTAGTCAATCACGTTGCCCGTTTCGGGGTCGTAATACATGGCGTTGATGGTGAAGTCGCGGCGGGCGGCGTCTTGGTCTTGCGGGCCCCACACGTTGTCGCGCAGCACACGGCCGCTGGCGTCCACCGCGTGCTTCATGTTCGCCAGTTCTTGCTTGCTGCTGCGCTCGTTGCCTTTGACTTGTTCGGCGTCGGCGTTGTCTAAGTGCGCACGGAAGGTGGACACCTCAATCACCTCATGCTCACGGCCTCGGCCGTACACCACGTGCACGATGCGGAAACGTCGGCCAATGATGAAGGCACGGCGGAACGCCGCTTTGACTTGTTCGGGCGTGGCGTTGGTGGCCACGTCGAAATCTTTCGGCTTCAATCCGAGCAACAAGTCGCGCACGGCGCCACCCACGATGTAGGCTTCAAAACCGCGGTCTTGCAGGGTGCGCACCACGTTCAAGGCGCGCTCGTCGACCCAGTCGACGTTGATGCCGTGCACCTTGGCAGGCACCACATGGCGCTTGCCCAGTCCGGTCTTGCTGCTGGCGGGTGCTTTGCCCATCAGCTTGTTGATGAATTGTTTGATCATTGTTTTGGGAAGAGTTCCAAAATCGGCCAGCCCTTCTCTAGGGCCACGGCGCGCAGTGTGTCGTCGGGGTTGGTCGCCACAGGGTGGTTGACGCACTCCAACAGGGGCAAATCGTTGCGGGAATCGCTGTAGAACGTGGCGTCTACATCGGTCCAGTCCAAGCCTTCGCGTGTGAGCCATTGTTGCAGACGTTGCACTTTGCCCTCGCGCAAGGACGGGACGCCCAAGATTTCATTGGTAAACCAGCCCTTGGCATCACGCACCAATTCAACGGCAATCACCCCATGCACGCCAAACGCATGCGCAATCGGGCTGGCCACAAACTCGTTGGTGGCCGTGATGATGAGGGTGTGTTCTCCCGCATCGCGGTGTTTTTGCACCAAGGCAAGCGCCTCGGGAAGAATGGCGGGTCGCACCACCTCTTGCATGAATTGCGCGTGGGCTTGAGCCGCCACCTCTGGGCCGCGCTGGCAAAACGCTTCAGCACCAAAGCGCACATAGTCGTGAATATCCAGCGTGCCCGCTTGGTATTGCGCATAGAACTCGTCATTTTTCTGGGTGAATGCGTCGCGCGCATGCCACCCTAAACGGACGGTGAATTCGCCCCACGATTGGTCAGAATCAATCGGCAACAAGGTGTGGTCTAGGTCAAATAAGGCGAGTTTCATTACATGGCTTCCAGCATGGCTTTGATCAACGGGATGGTGATAGCGCGCTGCGTTTGCAAGGCGTAGCCATCGAGTTGATCGAGGAGTTGAATAAGGCTACTGAGGTCGCGGCTGAAGCGGTTGAGCATGAAGTCCATCACGTCATCGCTCAAGAACACGCCGCGTTCGTCGGCGTGTTGGCGCAGCACGGCACGGCGCTCGGTTTCGCTGAGCACGTGCAATTGAAAAATATGGCCCCAGCCCAAACGGGTGCGTAAGTCTTCGCGCAAGGCCAAATCACTGGGCGGCACACTACCTGCGGCCAACACCCAACGCTGCTGACCATCGCTGGGCGTGGTGGCATTCACAAACCAATTGAACGCGGCGTGCTGTTGCACGGCGGTGTAGAGATGCACATCATCCAAGATGACGACACGCCAAGTCTCATCAAACGCATTGGGTTCGGCCACCGAAGCATCCATCCAGCCCACAGGACAGCTTTGGTCGCGCAAGGCGGCTTGAACGGCACGCAACAAATGGGTTTTGCCACTGCCGCTTTCCCCCCACACATACGTGGGCACGGGCGAGCGCTTGTCGTTGCCCGCCCACAGCTGCATGTGTTGCAAGGCCGCTTGATTGGGGCCTGCAAAAAAGTTGTTCAGGCTTGGGCCGGGGGCCAACCCAATGTCGAGCGCGATTTGCTTCATCTGCACTCAAACACCACGGTACAAAGCACTGGCTTGGTACTGCGCACGCAAGCGGCGAATGGCCACCAGCAACACTGCGCTGGCAGGCAAGGCCACCAGTACACCGACAAAACCAAACAGCTGGCCAAAGGCCATCAAAGCAAAAATCACATGCAGCGGGTGCAAGCCAATGCGCTCGCCCACCAAGCGCGGCGTGAGCACAAAGCTCTCAATGAGCTGGCCCAAGCCGTACACCACCGCCACCATCAGCAGCGCCTCGCTGGGCGCAAACTGCAACACGCCTGCCAGCATGGCCAAAGCGAGCCCTAAGCCATAACCCACATATGGCACAAACACCGCCAAGCCTGTGAACACGCCGATCGGGAACGCCAAATCCAAACCAAAAGCCCACAACGCCACGCTGTAATACACCGCCAACAAGGCCATGACCGACAACTGGCCGCGCAGGTATTGGCCCAGCACTTCGTCGCACTCATTCACAAAACTGTCGTAAGCACCGCGTGCAGGCATGGGCACCAAGGCCTCGACATGGCGGACAAAACGCTGCCAATCGACCAATAAATAAAACAACACCACCGGAATCAGCACCAAATTGCCCACAACGGCCAGCGCCACGCTGCCGCCAATGCGCAGCGAGGTCAACGCTTGCTTGAAACCATCGTCAAACGAGGTGTTGAAGGTTTGCAGCACAAAGGCTTTGATGCTGGCACTGTCGAGCATGACGGGGATGCCTTTGGCTTGCAGCCAAGGCGCAATGTCGGTTTGCAGGCGCTCAACCAGCACAGGCAACTGGTCGCGCATGCGGGGCAATTCGTGGGCCAAGATGGGAATCAGCAAGGTGAACAACGCCACCAGCAGCAGCAAAAACAGCACTTCGACCAACACCACCGCCACCAAGCGGGGCAAACGGCGGCCACAGACACGTTGCAGGCCGCGCACCAAAGGGCTCAGCACATAAGCCAGCACCGCCGCCACCACAAAGGGCATCAACACAGGCCCCAAGAGCCACAAAACAAGCGCAACCACGCCCGTGAGGCCAGTCCAAGCCAAGGCATGTTGTTGAGCGGGAGTGAATTGCATACAGCGGGACGAGTGATGGCTTTAAAATTAAGCTTCGATTCTATCGGCGCGCATCTTCTGCACGCCCCAGCACCTCCTCACTATGAACAAACCCCTCTCCTACAAAGACGCCGGCGTCGACATTGACGCAGGCGATGCCTTGGTCGAACGCATCAAACCTCTGGCCAAGAAAACCATGCGCGAGGGCGTGTTGGCAGGCATTGGCGGTTTTGGCGCCCTGTTTGAAGTGCCCAAGCGCTACAAAGAACCCGTGCTGGTCAGCGGCACCGACGGCGTAGGCACCAAACTCAAACTCGCGTTTGAATGGCAAATGCACGACACCGTGGGCATCGACTTGGTGGCCATGAGCGTGAACGACGTGTTGGTGCAAGGCGCTGAGCCCTTGTTCTTCCTCGACTACTTTGCCTGCGGCAAGCTGCATGTGGACACCGCCGCTGCAGTGGTCGGTGGCATTGCCAAAGGCTGCGAGCTGTCAGGCTGCGCCTTGATTGGCGGCGAAACCGCTGAAATGCCCGGCATGTACCCCGATGGCGAATACGACTTGGCAGGCTTTGCCGTCGGCGCCGTTGAAAAATCCAAAATCTTGACCGGTCAAGACGTCAAACCCGGCGATGTGGTGCTGGGCTTGGCCTCGGCTGGTGTGCACTCCAACGGCTTCTCATTGGTGCGCAAAGTCATCGACCGTGCTGGTGCAAACGCCCCCGCCACCTTGGACGGTAAGCCATTCAAAGAAGCCATCATGGCCCCCACCCGCTTGTATGTGAAGAGCGTGTTGGCGGCTTTGGCCGAGACACCCATCAAGGCATTGGCCCACATCACCGGTGGCGGCTTGCTGGAAAACATCCCACGCGTGTTGCCCGAAGGCATGGCCGCGCATTTGACGAAAGGCAGCTGGCCACAAACCGAGCTGTTTGCTTGGTTGCAAAACACGGCAGGCATCGACGACATCGAGATGAACCGCACGTTCAACAACGGCATTGGCATGGTGGTGGTGATTGACGCTGCCCACGCCGCTGCTTGTGCGGATGTGTTGCGCGCTCACGGCGAGCAAGTTCACACGATTGGCGTGATTGCTGAACGCGGCGACGGCGCTGCGGTGGTGGTGGCTTAAACCGCCTTGCCCCAATAAAAAAAAGCACCTTCGGGTGCTTTTTTTTTACGCCTCGTCGTCCACTTGCGGCAGCAACACCATCAGCCGCTGCTTCACCAACATCAACCGCTCGGGGTCTTGGTGCGAGGTGTACACCTCCTCCAAGTTGCGCAACATGCGCGCCACAATTTCGCGTGGCGTAGCGGCCCGCAAATAGTGTTTGAGCAACTCGTCCGACACATGGCCGTCGCGCAACAAGCCCGACTCGGCATGCAGTGGCACCAAACGCTCTGACAGCTCTTCCTTGCTGAGCGATTCACCCGTGAACGGATCAATCACCACCTGCCCTTCGTTGGGATAAGGCAAACGCACTTTCACCAAGAAGTGACCCGGAAAACCAACGCCTTGGGCGTTGAGCCCCAAGCCCAGCGCCAGCTCTAGCCACAACACCGCCAAGCTGATGGGAATACCGCGCCGCGTGCGCAACATCACGTGCAAATAGCTGTTGTCGGGGTCGTAGTAGTTGTTGAGGTTGCCGCCAAAGCCTTGCTCTTCAAAGAAAAACTTGTTCAACAAGCGCAGCTTCTGCATCGCGCCTGCATCGGCAGGCAAGCGTTGTTTCAAACGGCTACCCAATTGGTCAACCTGGTCCAACACCTGTTGAATGTCTAACTCGGGGTATTCGTCTTGGGCCAAGCTGGCAGCAGCTTCGAGCAACGGAAAGTGTTCGTCGCTTTGCACCAGCGAGGCAAAGTATTCCAAGGCGGTGGGTACTTCCAATTTGAAATCCATGGCTCTGTCCCCTCTTGTTTTGGGTTATCGGCGCAGCAAGGCGCGCAGCTTCAAACCGGTGAGGGTGAGCGTGGCGAAGTACAACAACGCACTCACCGCCAGCACGCCCGTCATCAAGCCCACACGCAGCAGCGGCGTGGCGTGCAAGGCGGTCCAGTCCCAATATTGCGCCGCCCAGCACAGCCAAGCACCCAGCACGGCACACGCCACCAACACTTGCAACACAAAGCGCGTCCAGCCTGCGCTCATCACATACGTTCCATTTTTTCGCAAACCCCACAGCAGCCAAGCTGCGTTGACCAATGCGCCCAAGCCGATCGACAAGGCCAAACCTGCATGCGCCAAAAAGGGCACCAACGCCACGTTGAACAATTGGGTAATCACCAGCACCGCCACCGCAATGCGCACGGGTGTGCGAATGTCTTGGCTGGCGTAGAAACCAGGGGCCAACACTTTGATGGCCACCAAACCCAACAAGCCCACGCCATAGCCCATCAGCGCCAGCGTGGTTTGCTGTACATCGTGCGCGCTGAAAGCGCCGTAGTTGTAGAGCACGGCCACCAAGGCTTTAGAAAACACCAACAAGGCCAAGGCACACGGCAACGCCAAGACCACCACCAAACGCAGGCCCCAATCAAGCATGTCTGAATATTTGGCCGTGTCGTTGGCCGCTTTGGCCGCCGAGAGCTGAGGCATCAGCACCACACCCAAAGCCACGCCCAACAAGGCGGTGGGGAACTCCATCAAGCGGTCGGCGTAGCTCAGCCAGCTCAAGCTGCCCGGGGCCAACTGCGAGGCAATTTGTGTGTTGATGAGTAAGGAAATCTGCGCCACGCTCACGCCCAGCAAAGCGGGGGCCATGAGCTGCAAGATGCGCTTGGGGCCTTCGGCGCCCCAAGCCTCGCGCACGGCGCGCCAGCTCAGGCCTACGCGGGGCAACATGCCTAAACGGCGCAAAGCCAAGAGCTGCACACTCAGCTGGGCCACGCCGCCAAGCATCACGCCCACAGCCAAGGCATAAATGGGTTGAACACCCCATGTGCCAAACCAAGGGCCGCCCCACCAAGCCGCAGCAATCATGGCCACGTTCAACAGCACTGGCGTGGCTGCAGGCACGGCAAAACGCTTCCACGTGTTGAGCACACCAGCAGCCAAGGCCACCAGCGACATGAAGGCGATGTACGGGAACATGAAGCGCGTCATCACCACCGCCACCTCAAAGCCTTGGGGCGATTGCTGCAAACCACTCGCCATGGCCCACACCAACAAAGGCGCGCCAGCCACGCCCAGCACACTGGTGAACAACAAAGCCCAAATCAGCAAGGTGGCGACTTGGTTGATCAGCACATGGGTGGCTTCATCGCCGTGCTGCTGGTGACTGGCAGCCAACACAGGCACAAAGGCTTGGCTGAACGCGCCTTCGGCAAACAGGCGGCGGAACAAATTGGGGATGCGAAACGCCACATTAAAGGCGTCGGTCAGGGCGCTGGCCCCGAAGGTCGAGGCAATCAGCAGTTCGCGCATCAGGCCAGTGATGCGGGAAACCAGGGTCAAGCCCGAGACGATGGAGGCAGATTTGAACAGTGACACGCTTTGGAGTGTAGCGAGGCCTTGGCTGGCCTTTTGGGCGAGCTGCGGCCCCAGTTTTGGGATTTGCTACAATGTTCGGCTTTGCTGACATCATCCTCAGACACGTAAGGAAATTATCATGGCTTCAGCCAAACCCAAGAAAAAGAACCCACGCCTGGCATCAGGCCGTAAACGCGTCCGTCAGGACATCAAAATCAACGCTGCCAACACCTCGTTGCGCTCGAAGTACCGCACTGCGGTGAAGAACGTCGAGAAAGCTGTCTTGGCTGGCGACAAAACCAAAGCTACCGAACTGTTTGCCAAGATGCAAGCCGTTGTGGACACGATTGCTGACAAAGGCATCTTCCACAAAAACAAAGCAGCTCGCGATAAGAGCCGCTTGTCGACCAAGGTGAAAGCCTTGGCACTCGCCGCCTAATTTATTAGGCAACCAGCCCGGGCTGACTATTCAGCCCGCCGTTTGTAACGGGTGCGCTGTCAGCAAAGAAAAAGCAAAAACCCGCTCAAGAGCGGGTTTTTTGTTGTCTGTTGGTTTTGAGGCCTCGCCTCTTATTTAAGCAGCAGGTGGGTGCTCGGGCAACAAGCAGGCTTCCACCACTTGCAAGTTGTTGTCTTTGGCGAAGTTCATCACGAAGTTCCAAGCCATGGGCTCTTCGTCGCGCAAATCGGTGTGAACAATGACGCATTTGTTGCCGTCCAGCGTGTTGGGCACACACCAAGGGGAATAGCTCAAATGGCTGCCGGGAGTGGCACCACCCGGACGGAATTGACTCATCACGCCCGCCAAACGCTCAGCCCAGTCGCTGGGGCGAAACGTGCGTCCTTCTTGGGTCAAACCCAGAATAAAAACTTCTTTGGCGGAGTGTGAAATCATCGGGTAGATGCGCAGGGCTGTTGCTTGAACGACGGGGGATCTCCCACTGACGCTCGGGTGACACTATTCTATCTTATATAAGACTTGTGGCATTTTCGTGAATCCAAACACGCCACTGTTTTGTCACACGACAGCCTCTAAAATCTCGTTTCAACGGCTCAACCTTCGTTGGGTCGTTTTTATTTTTGGAGTTGACATGACCACGCCTGCCGCATCCCCCCATTGCATGAACACCTACGGCCGCTTGCCGGTGGCTTTGTCGCATGGCCGAGGTTTGCGCGTGTGGGACACGAATGGCAAAAGCTACCTTGACGCCTTGGCTGGCATTGCTGTCAACACCTTGGGCCACGCCCACCCCAAGCTCACCCCTGCGTTGCAAGACCAAGTGGGCAAGATGATTCACAGCTGCAACTACTACCACATCCCCCTGCAAGAAGCGCTTGCAGCCAAGTTGGTCGAGTTGTCGGGCATGACCAATGTCTTCTTCTGCAACAGCGGTTTGGAAGCCAACGAAGCAGCCCTCAAACTGGCACGCAAGTTTGGCCACATGAAGGGCATTGAGAAGCCAGAAATCGTGGTTTACGAAAGGTCATTCCACGGCCGCTCCATTGCCACCTTGGCTGCTACGGGCAACGAAAAAATCAAAGAAGGTTTTGGCCCTCTGCCCGAAGGCTTTGTCCGCGTACCCGTCAACAACATCGACGCCTTGAAAAAAGCCACCGAAGGCAACCCCAATGTGGTGGCTGTCTTCATGGAAACCATTCAAGGTGAAGGCGGCGTCACACCGATGCGCGCCGAGTACCTGCAACAAGTGCGTCAGCTGTGCGACGAGCGCAATTGGCTCTTGATGATTGACGAAGTGCAATGCGGCATGGGCCGCACCGGCAAATGGTTTGCCCACCAATGGGCAGGCATCGTGCCTGACGTGATGCCCTTGGCCAAAGGCTTGGGCTCTGGCGTGCCAGTTGGCGCGGTGGTGGCCGGCCCCAAAGCCGCTCACATTTTCCAACCTGGCAACCACGGCACCACCTTTGGCGGTAACCCCTTGGCCATGCGCGCCGGTGTGGAAACCATCCGCATCATGGAAGAAGACAAGCTGCTCGACAACGTGACCAAGGTCAGCGCCCACCTGCACGCTGCCTTGCATCGCGAACTCGATGGCGTGAAGGGCGTGAAAGAAATTCGCGGCCAAGGCCTGATGATTGGCATTGACCTTGACCGCTCGTGCGGCGCCTTGATGCAACGCGCCCTTGATGCGGGTTTGTTGCTCAGCGTCACTGCCGACAGCGTGGTGCGTTTGGTGCCACCGCTCATCATCACCGAGGCTGAGGCAGACGAAGTGGTCGCCATCCTCGTGCCGCTCATCAAAAAATTCTTGGCAGAAGCTCCATGACCCAAGCGCTGAAACATTACCTGCAATTCACCGATTTGTCGGCGGAAGAATACGCCTACGTGTTTCAACGCGCAGCGCTCATCAAGAAGAAATTCAAAGCGTACGAAAAACACCACACGCTGGCCGACCGTACGCTGGCCATGATTTTTGAAAAAGCGTCCACGCGCACCCGCGTGAGCTTTGAAGCAGGCATGTATCAGCTGGGTGGATCGGTGGTGCACCTCACCACGGGCGACAGCCAACTGGGCCGTTCTGAACCAATTGAAGACAGCGCCAAAGTGATCAGCCGCATGACCGACTTGGTGATGATTCGTACCTACGGTCAAGACAAAATCAGCACCTTTGCGGCGAACTCGCGCGTGCCCGTGATCAACGGTTTGACAAACGAGTTTCACCCTTGCCAAATCATGGCGGACTTGTTCACCTTCATCGAGCACCGCGGCTTGGCCGTGCATCCGCTCGACTGCCTCAAAGGCAAAGTGGTGGCTTGGGTCGGTGACGGCAACAACATGGCCAACACTTGGTTGCAAGCGGCCGACATGCTGGGCTTCACCGTCCACGTCAGCACGCCCAGCGGCTACGAAGTGAACCCTGCCATTGCGGGCCTCACCAACAGCGACTGCTACAAAGTTTTTGCAGACCCCATGCAAGCCTGCGAAGGCGCAGATCTGGTCACCACCGACGTGTGGACCAGCATGGGCTACGAGGCTGAAAACGAAGCGCGCAAAAAAGCATTCGCCGATTGGTGTGTGGACAGCGAAATGATGGCGGTGGCCAAACCCAACGCCCTCTTCATGCACTGCCTGCCAGCCCACCGGGGTGAAGAAGTGTCGGCCGACGTGATTGATGGCCCACAAAGCGTGGTGTGGGACGAAGCCGAAAACCGCATGCACGTGCAAAAAGCGCTCATGGAGTACCTGCTGCTCGGACGTCAGTGATGTCAGCCTGCACCAGCTGCGGCGCATGCTGCGCCAGCTTTCGAGTGGATTTCAGCGTGGAAGAAATGGACACGCACGGTGGTTTTGTGCCCACGGGCTTGGGACAAGAACTCACAGCCACGATGTGCCGCATGCGTGGCACCGACTACTCGCCCCCACGATGCGCAGCGCTGAGTGGCAAAGTGGGCGAGAAAGCCACCTGCGGCATTTACGAATGGCGCCCCTCCCCTTGCCGTGAATTTGAAGAAGGCAGCGATGCCTGCCAACGTGCGCGTATGCGCCAAGGTTTGCCTGCGCTTGACTAACTCAGATTAGTTGCGGTCATAGCCATACAACCACGGCACATCCATCAAACGCGTCCCCATGAGGCGCAAGCCCATGTCGCGGCCTAGACGCATTGGCCCCGTGGCATGAAAAATTTGACCGTTGCGCACCGCCCTCGCCTGCACGCGTGCATTGCGTTGCCAGCGGGCTTGGGCGAACTGCTGCAGTCGTTCAGGCACATCCTCTGCCGTGGCATGGTTCAACTGCAAAGCCAGCTCAGAGGCATCCTCAATCGCCATGCCCGCCCCCTGCGCCAAGTACGGCAGCATGGGATGCGCCGCATCACCCACCAGCGCGACGCGGCCTTGCACATGCTCATTTGCACCCCGCATCGCAGGCCTGCCGCACAGGGGCCACAAACGCCAGTCTTTGCAAGCCCCCATCAAGTCAGTCAGCGGCGCACACGCGCCGCGCAATGCGTGGTGCAGCTCGGCCAAGGTTTGCGCTTCAGACTTTTGCGCATTCCATGTTTGCAAGGCCTGCAAGCCATTGGCATCGTCGTCTAACAAACGACCCTCGGCCAAACACACCACATTGAGGTACTCACCGCCACGCACGGGGTAGCTCACCACATGGGCTTGTGAGCCCATCCACACCGACACGTCTTGGCTACGCAAATGCAAGGGCAAGTCGGCTTGTGCCACCAGCGCGCGGTAAGCGATATGCCTCGTAAAAACGGGCAAACCATCACCCAACAACTGTTGACGCAATGGGCTCCACACGCCATCGGCAGCCACCGCTGCTGGGCCGTGATGGTGTTGAAGCTGGCCGTGTTGCATCACATCAAGCATGACGCTATCTGGGGTTTGATGCACACGCTGAACCACAGAATCGCTGTGCACTTGCACGCCTTTACGCGCAGCAGCTTGCAACAACAAGCCGTGCAAGTCAGCACGGTGGAGGGTCACGTAGGGCGCGCCGTAGGTGCTCACCGCATCTTTCAAAGGCAAGGTCGCCAACACCTCACCCGTATTCATGCTGCGCGCATGCAAACCCGCAGGCAACGCCGCCACTTGCTTAAGTGCATCTCCCAAACCCCAGGCTTGTAAAATACGCGTCACGTTGGGGCCAAGCTGCACGCCAGCGCCCACTTCAGAAAACTCAGGCGCGCGCTCAAACACCGTGGCACGCCACCCTGCACGCGCCACTGCAAAGCCCACGGCCATGCCTGCAATACCGCCACCAGCAATCAACACATTTCGATTCATATACGTGATTGTGCTATGTCTGAAACTCTCAAAAAGTCTACCGTCCAGCCTATGATTTGTCACATCTGAAAATAAGGAGACTTCCGCCATGAAACGTCGCCCCCTCATTCAAGCCGCAGCCAGCAGCAGCTTGCTACCTCTGTTTGCACAAGCCCAAGACAAGTACCCCAACCCCAGCAAAACCATCATGTGGATTTGCCCTTACGCCGCAGGCGGCAATGCCGACAGCCGTTCGCGCCAAGTGGCCAAGGCCATGGGCACCATCTTGGGCCAGCCCATCATCATTGACAACAAAGCCGGTGCAGGCGGCAACATAGGCACCGAAGCCATTGCACGCGGTAAACCCGATGGCTACACCCTAGGCATGGGCAACTTCGCCCCCTTGGCGGTCAACCAAGCCTTGTTCAAGAAACTCAACTTCGACCCGCTTCACGACCTCACCCCTATTTGCCTGATTGAGCGCGGCCCCCTCATCTTGATGGTGCGCAACGACTCGCCCTACAAGACCGTGAAAGACCTCGTGGCTGCAGCCAAAGCCTCCCCCGGCAAACTCAGCTACGGCTCGGGCGGCATTGGTGGCTCGCACCATTTGAGCGGTGCTTTGTTTGAGCACTCGGCGGGCATTGACATGATTCACGCCCCGTACAAAAGCGGCTCTGCTGCGGCCACCGATTTGATGGGCGGCCAAGTGCACATGATGTTTGAGCAGATGTACGCCGCCATGCCCTCCATCCAAGGCGGTCGCATGCGGGCGTTGGCCATCACCAGCAAGAAGCGCTCGCCGCTGCTGCCCAACATCCCCACCATGGCTGAGCAAGGGTTCCCTGAAGTTGAAGTGCTCAACTGGCAAGGTTTGATTGGCCCCAAAGGCATGTCGCCTGAGCTGGTCAAACAACTCAACACCGTGTGCAACCAAGCCCTGCAAACGGCTGAGGTGAAAGAAAAAATCTTGAGCCAAGGCAACGAAGTGGGTGGCGGCACGCCCGAGCAATTTGCAACACTCATCAAGGCAGAAGCCCCACGTTGGGCAAAAGTCGTACGGGATGCGAAAATCGACCCTGAATGATTTTCTAGCTGCCCTGTAAGCAGCAACTACCTATGACCACACTCAAAGCCCCCGAGCTCCTGCTACCCGCAGGTTCGCTCGACAAAATGCGCGCCGCTTACGACTTCGGCGCAGACGCCGTGTATGCCGGCCAACCCCGTTACAGCTTGCGCGCGCGCAACAACGAGTTTCGCCTTGAGCAAATTGGCATCGGCATCGCCGAAGCCCATGCCCGTGGCAAAAAATTCTTTTTGACCAGCAATTTGCTGCCGCACAACGACAAGGTGCGCACCTACTTGCGCGACATCGAGCCCATCATCGCCATGAAGCCTGATGCGCTCATCATGGCCGACCCCGGCCTGATCATGATGGTGCGCGAAAAGTGGCCCGAGGTGGACATTCACCTCTCGGTACAAGCCAACACGGTCAACTGGGCTGCAGTGAAGTTTTGGCAAAACGTAGGCGTCAAACGCATCATCTTGTCGCGCGAACTCAGCTTTGACGAGATTGAAAAAATCCGCCAAGAGTGCCCCGACATGGAACTCGAAGTGTTTGTGCACGGCGCCTTGTGCATTGCGTATTCAGGCCGTTGTTTGCTGTCGGGCTACTTCAATCGCCGCGACCCCAACCAAGGCACCTGCACCAACGCCTGCCGCTGGAGCTATGGCACCCAAGCCAGCGCCACCGACCCCAACACCGGCGAAGCCATGGCCCTTCCAATGGAAGGCGACTTTGACTTTGCCAAGTCACAACAAGAAGCCGAGTCCAGCTTCTCGTCGTGCGGCAACGGTGAGCGCCACCCCGCTGCTGACAACATTTACTTGCTCGAAGAAAAAGGCCGCCCTGGCCAGCTCATGCCCATCATGGAAGACGAGCACGGCACCTACATCATGAACAGCAAAGATTTGCGTGCTGTCGAATACGTGGAACGCCTCACCAAAATTGGCGTGGACTCACTCAAGATCGAAGGCCGCACGAAGTCGCTTTATTACGTGAGCCGCACCGCGCAGGTGTATCGCCGCGCGATTGACGATGCCGTGGCAGGCCGCCCATTCAACCCCGAGCTCATCACCGAACTCGAAGGCTTGGCCAACCGTGGCTACACCGCAGGCCTGATGGACCGCCGCCCTGCCAACGACTACCAAAACTACGAAACTGGTCACTCCATCGCACACCGCAGCCAGTTTGTGGGTGAGGTGCGCGGCGTGGCTGACGGCTGGGCTGAGATTGAAACCAAAAACAAATTCTCAGTCGGCGACACCATCGAAATCATTCACCCCAGCGGCAACCGCAAGGTCAAGCTAGAGCAAATGAAAGACAAAAACGGCGCGTCCATCGACGTGGCGGCAGGCAGCCCCACGCATGTGTGGATTCCTGTCGATGGCCCCGTTGAAGGCGGCTTGTTGGCGCGGATGTTCTAAACCGCATCGCCCCAAAACAAAACCCCGCAAGGCTCGCGCTTTGCGGGGTTTTATTTTATCACCCAAGCACCGAAGTGCTGGGTGAAGACGCAGGCAGCTTACGCTGTCACGCCTTTGGCCGTTTCAACGTACTCGTCGATTTGGTTGAAGTTCAAGTACTTGTAGATGGCTTCGCCGTCTTTGTTCACCACACCCATGGCTTCGTGGTATTCGGCCACAGTGGGGAACTTGCCCATCTTCGAGGTGATGGCAGCCAACTCGGCAGACGCCAAGTACACGTTGGTGTTCTTACCCAAACGGTTGGGGAAGTTACGTGTGGAGGTAGACACCACCGTCGCGCCTTCGCGCACTTGCGCTTGGTTACCCATGCACAACGAGCAGCCTGGCATTTCGGTACGTGCACCAGCAGTGCCGAACGCAGCGTAATGACCTTCTTTGATCAACTCGCTCTCGTCCATCTTGGTTGGAGGTGCGACCCACAACTTGACGGGGATGTCGCGTTGACCGCCGAGCAACTTAGCAGCTGCGCGGAAGTGGCCGATGTTGGTCATGCAAGAACCGATGAAGGCTTCGTCGATCTTGGTGCCAGACACTTCAGACAAGAACTTGGCGTCGTCTGGGTCGTTCGGGCAGCAAACGATTGGCTCTTTGATGTCGGCCAAATCGATTTCGATGACGTGTGCGTACTCGGCATCTTTGTCGGCTTCGAGCAGGTTAGGCGCAGCCAACCATTGCTCAACCTTCTCAATGCGACGAGCCAAAGTGCGTGCGTCGGCATAACCGTCGGCAATCATGTTCTTCATCAGAACCACGTTGGACTTCAGGTATTCCTGCACTGGCTCTTTGTTGAGTTTGATCGTGCAACCGGCAGCTGAACGCTCGGCAGATGCGTCAGACAATTCAAATGCTTGTTCGACCTTGAGGTTGGGCAAGCCTTCGATTTCCAAAATGCGGCCAGAGAATTCGTTGATCTTGCCGGCCTTGGCCACAGTCAACAAACCTTTCTTGATCGCGTACAACGGGATCGCGTGCACCAAGTCGCGCAATGTCACGCCGGGTTGCATCTCGCCTTTGAAGCGCACAAGAATAGACTCAGGCATGTCCAAAGGCATCACGCCTGTGGCTGCACCAAACGCTACCAAGCCTGAACCGGCTGGGAAGCTGATACCGATGGGGAAACGTGTGTGTGAGTCGCCACCTGTACCGACGGTATCAGGCAACAACAAACGGTTCAACCAAGAGTGAATCACACCGTCGCCTGGACGCAGGGCCACGCCGCCACGGTTGCTGATGAACGCTGGCAATTCGCGATGAGTTTTGACGTCAACAGACTTTGGATAAGCTGCTGTGTGGCAGAACGATTGCATGACCATGTCAGCCGAGAAGCCCAAGCAAGCCAAGTCTTTCAACTCGTCGCGGGTCATCGGGCCTGTGGTGTCTTGTGAGCCCACGGTGGTCATCTTAGGTTCGCAGTAAGTACCGGGGCGAACGCCTTGGCCTTCTGGCAAACCAACCGCACGACCGACCATCTTTTGAGCCAATGTGAAACCAGCTTTGGTGGCGATAGGCGCTGTAGGCAAGCGGAACAAGGTCGAGGCTGGCATGCCCAAGAACTCACGTGCCTTGGCGGTCAAGCTGCGACCGATGATCAAGTTGATACGGCCACCGGCACGCACTTCGTCAAACAACACATCGCTCTTGAGTTTGAACTCAGTCACGGTGGCGCCGTTTTTCACGATCTTGCCGTCGTAGGGCAGGATGTCGATGACGTCACCCATTTCGAGTTGGGTCACATCGACTTCGATGGGCAATGCGCCAGAGTCTTCTTGGGTGTTGAAGAAGATGGGGGCAATCTTGCCGCCCAAAGTCACGCCACCGAAGCGCTTGTTTGGCACGAAGGGGATGTCTTGGCCTGTGGCCCAGATCACGCTGTTGGTGGCTGATTTGCGGCTAGAGCCGGTACCCACCACGTCGCCCACGTAGGCCACCAAATGGCCTTTTTTCTTCAGGTCTTCGATGAACTGCATGGGGCCGCGCTTGCCGTCTTCTTCAGGCTTGAACGCTGCGCCTTCGCGGGTGTTCTTCAACATCGCCAAGTAGTGCAATGGAATGTCTGGACGGCTCCAGGCGTCAGGCGCTGGCGACAAGTCGTCGGTGTTGGTTTCGCCGGGCACCTTGAACACGGTGACGGTGATTTTCTTTTCGACTTCAGGACGTGTGGTGAACCACTCGCCTTCGGCCCAGCTTTGCATGACTTCCTTGGCTTTGGCGTTGCCAGCCTTGGCTTTGTCGGCGACGTCGTTGAAAAAGTCGAACATCAACAAAGTTTTCTTCAAGGCTTCACCGGCCACAGCAGCCACTTCGGCGTCGTCGAGCAATTCGATCAGGGGGTGCACGTTGTAGCCGCCCACCATGGTGCCCAACAGCTCAGTGGCTTTGGACTTAGAGATCAAGCCCACCTTGACTTCACCGTGTGCCACAGCGGCCAAGAAAGAAGCTTTGACTTTGGCTGCGTCGTCCACGCCGGGTGGCACGCGGTGGGTCAACAAGTCCATCAACGCTGCGTCTTCGCCTGCGGGTGGGTTCTTGATCAGCTCGATCAATTCGGCCGTTTGCTTGGCATCCAAAGGCAGTGGTGGGATACCCAGCGCTGCGCGCTCGGCTACGTGTTCACGGTAGGCTTTCAACATGGTTTTCTCCGGTCTATCAAATCAAAAATTTAGGGGTTATTTTTTCGCGAAAGTTGGTGCATCCAGCAAGCTGGGGGGTGGGTTCAGCTTCATGGCATGGGCCACTGCGGTTTGGTGATCGCTTTGGCACTCATCCGCCATGCGTTGGCCCAACTTGCTGTTCATCAGCATCGACTTGTGCGGCAGTTGCAACCACATGGCACCCGCTTGTGTATCTTCCAAACGCACGGCACCCGTGGTGGTTTCCACGGGTGTCATGTGATACTTGTTCTTTTTCATCTGCACGATGAAGCGTGCAGGCTGCTGTGGATCGGGCGTGACCGTGACCGAGTTACCCAGTTCACATGCCATGTGACCTGTGTGCACTTCGCCAGGCTCAGGCACAGTCGCCTGGGCTTGTGGCACGGGTGCCGGTGCAACCGCAGCTGCCAGAGGCGCAGCAACCAAAGGCTTAGCTCTGACGTAATAATATTTGGGCGCAGCTGGTTTAGCTGGGGACTTTGCCGCTGCATGCTTGGTGGCTTGCTGCTTGACAGAGGTTGAAGGCGTCGTTTTTGATTGCGACTCTGCCACAGAGTCAGCCGCCAAAGCCAAGCTCGACATGGTCAACGAAACAACAGCCATCAGTAACTTGTGCATTTTCATCTCCGGTTAATCCTTGAAGAATAACTGGACTTCAGCTGGAAGGCTACAGCCCGTGCTGTGCGCACGTTCCAACACTTGCCAAAAGAAGCGATAACTCGCGCGGTCATGCAACTGACCTTTGTGGCTGATGGGCGCCCACTGAGCAGCACGCGCTGCCAACACAATTTCGCTGGCCACTTCAATGGCGGCAGCATCTGGGGCCATAGCCTCAAGAATGGGGCGAATTTGCGCAGGGTGAATGCTCCACATGCGGGTGTAGCCAAATTCGTGCGCAGCACGTTGGGCCGCAGCGCGCATGGCGGCGGTGTCGTTGAACTCGGTCACCACACAGTGCGAGGGCACTTTGCCATGGGCATGGCAGGCACTGGCAATCTCCAGCTTGGCACGCACCACCAGCGGGTGGGTGAATTGACCTTGTGCCCCCATACCGTGTGCAGGAATCGCACCACCGTGGGCCGACACAAAGTCCATCAAACCAAAACTGAGCGACTGCACGCGCGGCTGCGCGGCAATGTCAAACGCGCGGTGCACCGCAGCGGGAGACTCAATCAACACATGCAATGCCAAGTCTTTGGCGCCCGCTTGAACCAAGGCTTGTTCGGCCAGTTGCACATCGGCCACTGACTCGACCTTGGGCACCATGATGTGCGTCAAGCGGTTCGCAGCTTTGCCAGCAATGGTGGCAATGTCTGCTTGAAAACTGGGGTGATCAACGGGGTGCACACGCACAGCCACGCGGGCCTCGGGTGCGGCACTCAGCGCCAACTCGGTGACCAGCGCGGCATGCTCTGCCTCGCCGCCCACGGGGGCACCGTCTTCACAATCAAGGGTCACGTCAAAGACGCAGGTTCCAAACTCTTGCGTCATTTCAGCTTGCAGCTGCAAGCTTTTGCGCATCCGCGCTTCGACACCGCTGTAGTGGTCACAAACGGGTAGCTGAACGCTACCTGCTTGCGAACCCAACAGAACGTCGCGCGGATGGCTCACTCTAGTTCTCTGTTGAGAATTAGATCAAGTGGGCAACGCCAGCTTGCTCGTCGGTCAACTCTTTCAGAGTCTTGTCGATGCAGCCTTGGCTGAATGCGTCGATTTCCAAACCTTCGACCACTTTGTATTGGCCGTTTTCGCAAGTCACGGGGAAACCGAACATGACGTCTTTAGGAATGCCGTACCAGCCTTGTGATGGGATACCCATGGTCACCCACTTGCCGTTGGTGCCCAAAGCCCAATCGCGCATGTGGTCGATGGCAGCGTTGGCAGCAGAAGCAGCCGAAGACAAGCCACGGGCTTCAATGATGGCGGCACCACGCTTGCCCACGGTTGGCAAGAACACGTTGGCGTTCCACTCTTGGTCGTTGATCATGGTCTTGACAGACTCGCCCTTGATGGTGGCGAAACGGTAGTCGGCGTACATCGTGGGCGAGTGGTTGCCCCACACGCACAATTTTTCGATGTCGGCCACGGCTTTGCCAGTCTTGGCAGCGATTTGTGACGCAGCGCGGTTGTGGTCCAAACGCAACATGGCGGTGAAGTTGCCTGGCTTGAGGTCAGGCGCTGCCTTCATGGCGATGTAAGCGTTGGTGTTGGCGGGGTTGCCCACGACCAAAACTTTCACATCGCGTGAAGCCACAGCGTTCAAAGCCTTGCCTTGAGCCGTGAAGATAGCGCCGTTGATGGCGAGCAACTCAGCGCGCTCCATGCCTGGGCCACGTGGACGTGAACCGACCAACAAAGCGTAGTCGACGTCTTTGAATGCAGTCATGGGGTCGCCATGGGCTTCCATGCCGACCAACAGTGGGAACGCGCAATCTTCGAGTTCCATCATCACGCCGCGCAGGGCTTTTTGTGGGCCTTCAACTGGCACTTCCAGCAATTGCAAGATGACAGGCTGGTCTTTGCCCAACATTTCGCCAGAGGCGATACGGAACAACAGTGCGTAACCAATTTGACCAGCTGCACCAGTGACGGCAACGCGAACAGGCTTCTTGCTCATGGGAAAAACTCCAAGTAGTGATGAAAAAAATTTGATGACAGAGTTTACCCGCGAAAACCAGCAAACGGTCTGTCTTATGTCTTATAGAAGATATGATACGAGCTTGACAAAGAACTGACGCTACTGCGTCTAGATGACAAACACATGGCATCCAACCCAGCGCATCCCTACACCACCAACGCCCAATCGCAGCTCGCCGCTGGCGATGCATTGGGCGCGCTGGGTTTGACCCCCGCTTTCAGCCCGCTGTATCAGCAAATCAAAGGGCTGATTTTGCAAAGCCTGCAATCGGGCGAGTGGAAGCCCGGCGAATCCATCCCCAGCGAGATGGATTTGGCCGCCCGCTTTCGCGTCAGCCAAGGCACCGTGCGCAAAGCCATTGACGAGTTGTCTGCTGAAAATTTGGTGGTGCGCCGCCAAGGCAAAGGCACATTCGTCGCCACCCATGCCGAACAGCAAGTGCAATACCGCTTCTTGAAGCTGCAGCCCGACAACGGCGACACCCAAAGCGAAGGCCCCGCCGAGCGCACCATCATCGACTGCAAGCGCCTGCGCGCCAGCGCCGACATTGCCCGCGCCCTGAGCCTGCGCAGCGGCGACCACGTGCTGCAAGTGCGTCGCGTGTTGGCTTATGCCGGCGTGCCCACCATTTTGGAAGAGCTGTGGCTGCCCGGCGCACCGTTCAAAGGACTGACCGCCGAACGCTTAAGTAATTACAACGGTCCGATGTACGCGCTGTTCGAAACTGAGTTCGGCGTACGCATGGTTCGGGCCGACGAAAACATCCGTGCCGTCAACCCAGACAGTGAGCAAGCCGAGCTACTCAACGTCCCCATCACCGCGCCATTGTTGAGCGTGGAGCGTGTGGCCTACACCTACAACGACACGCCCATGGAGTTGCGTCGCGGTCTCTACAGAACTGATACGCATCACTACCGTAATGCTTTGAGCTGACATGAAACCCTCATGTCAGTTTGATAGAGTGAAATAGAATAAAAAGTTGTTTTGACTTACAGATAAACCCGAAGAAAGATCCCACATGACCCAGCTTGCCAAAAAGCGGCCTGAGTTCCGCAACATCAACGCCTTGACCGACTTGCCTTCTTACCGCCTTCCTGCGGCTGGCATCGTGTCGATCTTGCATCGCATCAGCGGCTTGATCATGTTTTTGTTGTTGCCGCTCATCGTTTGGATGTTTGACACCTCGGTGTCTTCCGAAATTTCCTTCGCCAAATTCAGCGCCGCGTTCAACGTTGGTTTGGGCTTTGTGCCTGCTGTGTTGGTCAAAGTTGTGGTGTTGGGCCTGATTTGGGCTTACTTGCACCACTTGATCGCTGGCGTGCGCCACGTCTACATGGACGTTTGCCACGCGGTGACCAAAGAATTCGGCAAGTCTTCCGCTGTGTTCACCTTGGTGTTGAGCCTCGGCCTGACCGCCGCTTTGGGTGCCAAGCTGTTTGGCCTTTACTGATTTCCTAGGAGCAATAACATGTCCGTGAATTACGGTTCCAAGCGCGTCGTCGTGGGCGCGCACTACGGTCTGCGTGACTGGCTCGCCCAGCGCGTCACCGGTGTTTTGATGGTTTTGTTCACCTTAGCTGTTTTGGGCCAAGTGCTGTTGACCAGCGGCGACATCAGCTATGACAAATGGGCTGGCATTTTCAGCACCCAATTCATGAAGGCTTTGACCTTCTCTGTATTCATCGCGTTGGCCATCCACGTGTGGGTTGGCGTTCGCGACATTTGGATGGACTACGTCAAGGCCGTTGGCCTGCGTTTGGTTCTGCAAGTATTCACTTTGGTTTGGCTGGTGTCGTGTCTCGGCTGGGCCATTCAGGTTCTCTGGAGGCTCTAAGTCATGACCGTTAAAAGCTCTATTCCTCGTCGCAAGT
>Ga0228699_1000102_pt1 | contig 83667 bp, 79 predicted proteins | sample McNCre217_Aug_MG_FD_178016 | JGI IMG/M metagenome (GOLD analysis project Ga0228699, IMG submission 178016) | Freshwater microbial communities from McNutts Creek, Athens, Georgia, United States - 2-17_Aug_MG | ecosystem: Environmental > Aquatic > Freshwater > Creek | place: USA: Georgia... | reverse complement strand
TAACAGCGCCATGCAACACCACGACATCCCTTTGCAAGCGGCCAATATGTCCAGCGTCTGGACCTTGTTTTACACACAGCCGAGCCGCTACCACTGGATGCTGCAGTACTACCTGCGCATCCACGGCCTAGCCTTGAGCTGGGTGGGAACAGGACGCTTGATCTTCAGCTTGAACTACAGCGAAGAAAATTTTGAAACCGTGATCCAACGGTTTGTTTTGGCCGCCACGCAAATGAAGCATGACGGTTGGTGGTGGCAATCTGCCGAACTCACCAACAAGCGCATTCGCCGCAGCATCTTGAAGGAAACCTTGTTCCGATAAAACAAAAGGCGTTCAGGCCAAACACCTGAACGCCTTTCTTGAAATGACGCTGTGATCAGTGACTGGCGTTCAAGAAGTTCTGGTCAAAGCGTTGACCGCGCAACAACTGCAAAGGCGCTTTGTGATACAGGTAGACATCATGGAATGGGTCGGTGAGAATTTTCGTCATCCACACCAAGCCGGTTTGCACATCCTTGATGAAGCACAGGTGGATGGTGCGAAACAGCAAGCCGCCTACGCCCAAGGCCAACCAGGAATAGCCCACGGCCTCTGAAAACTCAACCCAGGTTTCATGCGTCGGGACAACATGGAACATACCAGGGAAGTAATAAATCACCAAAGGCAACAACACCCAGATACTGAGCAACACCACCTTGCGGCGCAAGTTGAAACCCACTTTGATTTCTTCTTTCAGTTCATTACTGGCTTGGTTCACATGGTCGTAGCCCAAGGGCTCAAAAAAGAAATGGCCGGACTGTCGCGCCACCATCGACACCAACCACGCCAACAAGGCGGCCCACGCTGGATTGACAAACAACAGGGCATAGGAAATCAAAAAACAAATCGCACTCAGCAAATGCAAGGACTGATTGATGCGGCAGTGGTGATAGTAGCGGTGATCATCCCAGCGTTGAATACGCAGGGCTTCTAAAAAGTTTTTCACGTCTGATGTTCCTCATGTGTAGCAAGACCCGCCAATCATGAGCCTGTCATGTGAAAAAACAATGACAAATGCAAGCTCGCAGCGAATGAAATAAAAACATCAAACAGCTGTCATGTCATCAAGTTGTTAAATTCAACAGCAACCATGGCGTCATGGATTTATCACCGCACACACCCATCACTGTTGAAAACTTCGAGCCCGCACATCGCTTCTTGCGCATTGCTGTGGTGACCGAAACATGGCCCCCCGAAGTCAACGGGGTGGCGGTCACACTCGCCAAGCTGATTCACCATTTAGGCTTGCGTCACCACACCATCCAATTGATACGCCCACGCCAAGACAAGCACGATGAAGGGCATGAACAAACCGGTTGGTCGGAGTTGCTGTTGCGTGGTTTACCGATTCCTCGCTACCCGCAACTCAAGCTCGGTTTACCGAGCAAGAAAGCCCTTCTAAAAGCTTGGAGCACCAAGCGCCCAGACTTGGTCCACATCGCCACCGAAGGGCCGTTGAGCTGGTCGGCCCTGCAAGCCGCGCACATCCTTCGCCTGCCTGTGACGTCCGATTTTCGAACCAACTTTCACAGCTACTGCCAACACTACGGGGTGGGATGGTTGAGCAAACCCATCGTGGCGTACCTGCGCAAGTTTCACAACCGCACAGCCTTCACCATGGTGCCCACACAAGCCATGAAATACCAACTCGAAGCGATGGGGTTTAAAAACTTAAAGGTGGTGGCGCGTGGCGTAGACACCCAACTGTTTCACCCAAACAAGCGCAGCGAAGCCATGCGACAAAGCTGGGGTGTCACGCCTGACACCTTGGTGCTGTTGTCGGTCGGGCGATTGGCGGCAGAGAAAAACTTAGACCTCACCCTTCAAACCTACCAAGCTCTCATCGCTGCGGGTCGGCCCGTGAAGATGGTGTTTGCAGGTGATGGCCCGATGCGCGCGGTGATTGAATCGAAATGCCCCGAGGCCATCTTCATGGGCATGTGCACCCACGAACAATTAAGCACGCTCTACGCCAGTGCTGACTTGCTGCTGTTTCCAAGCTTGACCGAAACCTTTGGCAACGTCACCTTAGAAGCCTTGGCCAGTGGCACACCCGTCTTGGCCTTCGATTGCGCGGCGGCCAGTGACTTCATCACCCACCACGAGAACGGCTGGTTGATCGACAGTGATACACCACAAGCCTACATCCAACGCGCGTTAGACATCACCAGCGATGCCAACACCTTGCGTCAAGCACGTGCGTTCACACGCCGCAGCGTGATGCACTTGGGCTGGGATGAAATTGCAGGGCAAGTGGAAACCATCTTCCAACGTGCGATTGAATTAGGGTAATTAGCGAAACTGCCGCCAGAGCAAAAGGCACAGCGGTGCAATCCCGCCGATCAGCAACACACTCAACAACAGCATGATGTAAGTCAGCGGCACATCGAAGGCCAGCAAAGCGCTGTAGGCAGACAACATCAACAGCACGGACAGGTTTTCATTGAATCCTTGCACTGCAATCGAACGCCCCGAGCTCAACACCTGCATGCCTCGGTGTTGCAGCAAAGCATTCATAGGCACCAACAACATGCCACCCGACACACCCACAGCCAGCAAAAGCGGCAAGGCAATCCAGATGTTTGAGATGGTGACCATCACCGGCATCAACACCGCCAACAGCAATCCCCAAGGCAATGCTTGTCGCGCCGAGTGAAGTTTGAATGAGCGACCGGCCATGTACGCACCGGCAATGACACCCAGCGCCACCAAAGCTTGCAAATAGGCTGCCGCCTTGAGTGGCATGTCTAATGAACTCTTTGCCCAGACCAACACGGCAAATTGCATCACGGCACCCACGCCCCAATATAAAGTAGTGACATACAAGGACACCCCACCCAAAGGGTCACGCCAAAGCCGTTGGTTCGATTTCCAAAAGGTGGAGAGGCGCACCGCATGACACGTCAACGGCACAATCACACCGCGCTTGCCCATCGATTGAAGCCCCAGTAACAACACAGCAGAGACCGCATATACACCCAAGATCACCATCATGGGCATGAAGGTTTGCGTGCGAACCAGCCACGCAACCGGCGTGCTCAACTCGGACCATCCAGTCAAAGCACCGCCCATGGCAATGCCAAAAATGACGGACAACACCATCGACACCTCAATCCACGCATTGGCACGGACCAACGACCGTGCGGGCACAGATTCTGTCGCGATGCCATATTTGGCGGGGGCATACACCGATGCCGCAAGCCCAATGAGGGCAAAGGCACACAACGGTTGAACGCCCGCCAACAAGGCAAGTACCCCCAACATCTTGAGTGCGCTCATGCCTGCCATCACGCGTCGTTTAGAAAATGCGTCAGCCAAAGGCCCCACCACCGACGCCAACAACACATACGCCAAGGTGAGTGAGAACTTCAAAAGCGGGGCCCACCAGCTTGGGTACCCCTGCTCATTCAGAAAGTAAATGCCCAAAATCAGCAGCGCGTTGTCTGCCAGCCCAGAGGTGAATTGGGCCCCCATCAGAAAATAAAAACCTTTAGGCATCCAGTGCGTTCATCTCCAACGCAGCAGGCTCCACGCTGAGGTGGACCAACTCATTGCGGCGACCCACGCCTTGGTAGGCGATGCCCAAATCAGCCAACGCATCTGGGTTGTACAAATTACGACCATCCAAGATGTAGGGCGTGCGCATACTCAGCTTCATGGCCTGAAAGTCTGGGTTGTGAAAGTTCTTCCACTCCGTCAAGACCATCAAGGCATCGGCCCCGTGAAGGGCATCCATGTCGTGCGGCACCAAGGTCAATCGGTCTAACAAAGCTTCTTGGCCGGCGCAATCCAGCTTCAACGCCACCATGGCTTCGTGCCCAGCTACGGGGTCATAGGCTGTCACGTGTGCGCCGCGCTCTAGCAAGCTTTTGATCACTACGCGGCTCGGGGCTTCGCGCATGTCATCGGTGTTGGGTTTGAAAGCCAAGCCCCACACTGCGATTTTTCGTCCGGTTAAATCGTTCCCAAAACGTTTGACCAATCGATCCACCAGCAATGTCTTTTGTTGCTCATTCACCTGCTCAGTGGCGCTGACCACACGCATGTGCTGGCCATAGGTCTGTGCGGTGTTCACCAAGGCTTGCGTATCTTTGGGGAAGCAGCTACCGCCATAGCCACACCCGGCATACAAAAAGCTGTAGCCAATGCGGTTGTCAGCCCCAATGCCGCGACGAATTTGATCAACATCGGCACCCAGTGCATCGGCCAAATTGGCGATTTCATTCATGAATGAAATGCGTGTGGCCAGCATAGCATTGGCCGCGTATTTCGTGAGTTCGGCACTGCGCACATCCATCCAAACCGTGCGCGAATGGTAGCGGTTGAAACTGGCGTACAAGTCGCCCATCATGCGTTGGCTTTTTTCGTGATGAATGCCAGCGTCCACGCCAACCACAATGCGGTCTGGGCGCATGAAGTCGTCAATGGCCGCGCCCTCTTTCAAGAATTCGGGGTTAGACACCACATCAAACATTTCGCTCGACATACCGCGTTGTGTCAACTCGTGGCGCACGGCGGCACGCACACGATCTGCCGTGCCCACCGGTACGGTGGATTTGTTCACGATGAGTTTGAAATCTTTGAGGTTGCGTCCCACCATCGAGGCAACCGACAGCACATGGGCCAAGTCGGCTGAACCATCTTCTTGAGCAGGCGTACCCACCGCGATGAACAAGATGTCACCGTGGTCCACGGCCAACTGTGCGTCGGTGGTGAAACGAATGCGCCCTTCTGCTTGGTTGCGAGAGAGCAACTCTTTCAAGCCTGGCTCATAAATGGGCACATCGCCCGATTGCAGCATCTTGACTTTGGCTTCATCTTTGTCAAGACAAACCACCTTGAAACCAAGGTCAGACAAGCATGCGCCTGTGACCAAACCCACATAACCTGAACCGATGACTGTGACTCGCATAACTATCCTCCTGAATGCAGCCATCCTTGCAGAGCATGATGAAAGGAATAAGAAGGAATGAAGTCAATTCAATGACGAACAGGCAAAAAAAATATTCAGGTCGTTCGCCAATGCGCAACGCCCATGACAAGAATGACACGCAAGTGACTGGCCAAACTGTCTAAGCCCTGCAACTTGGTTGCTTGCTCTGCTTGCTTCACCACAAAGGCTTCATGGCGATGCGGGAACTCAATGCAAATCACGTCTGGCACAAAGCCCACTGGCGATTGGATATGAATCGCAGGGAACTGCCCTTCAAACCGATTGATGCAAGTAAATCGGGTGCTCCGTTGCTGTGAAAACGCGTCGATGGATTCGAACAATTGGGGCAGCAACTGTTCTTTGACATCGCGGTAATCCATCAACCGATGCGTGTCGCGCAAGTAAGCCTCAAAGATGGGGTCGCTGAGGCTATTGGGCAAAAAATACAACGGACTCACACATCAGCCTTAGCGGTGGCCTTGCTGGTCGCGCGAAATTTGAACCAGATGTTGTTCAAACAAACGCGTGGACTCATCCCAGCTGAACGACAAGGCTTGCGCGCGTGCTTCTGAACGCGGCACCTTCAACGCCTCAAGGCTGGCATAGGCCAAGTCCTCGTGCAACACCCCGCCTTTGCGCTGGTGCGGATAGTCGACATCGGGGCGCAACACCTCCAGCGGGCCGTCGACGGGATAAGCCGCCACAGGCGTGCCGCATGCCATTGCTTCGAGCATGACCAAACCAAAAGTCTCGTTGCGGCTGGGAAACGTGAACACATCGGCACTGGCATACACACGTGCCAGCTCATCACGCGGCAACACGCCCAACCAACGCACATGGTGGAACTTGTCTTTCAGCTCTTTTTCGAGCGGCCCCACACCACACACCACTTTGCTGCCATGCCAAGGCATGGCCAAAAAACTGTCAATGTTTTTCTCGTAAGACACACGGCCCACATACAACGCAATCGGTCGCGGCAAGTCCTTTAAATCTGGGTGGTCCGCCACGGTGTCGGCATAGCCAAACAAGCGCATGTCCACCCCGTGCGTCCAACTGCGCAAGTTCTTGAAACCCCATCCATCCAACAACCGCATCACACCTTGCGTAGGAACCAACACCCCTGCAGAGGGTTTGTGGAAATAACGAAAAATCGCATACCCGAACCAAAGCGGAATACGCAACGCCGCTTTCAGCACTTCTGGAAAACGCGTGTGAAACGCCGTTGTGAATGGCAGCTTGTGTTTCAAGCAGTATTTGCGTGCCGCCCAACCCAGCGGGCCTTCGGTGGCCACATGAATCACATCGGGTTCGAACGCATCCAACTGGCGTGCCAATTGCGCATAGGGCTTGACCGCCAAATCAATGCCGGCATAGCCAGGGCAAGGACGTGTTTTGAACAAGTCAGGGTGAATCACCTCCACCACATGGCCTTTGGCATTGAGTTGATCAACCAACTCGACCAAGGTTGTGACGACCCCGTTGATTTGAGGACGCCAAGCGTCTGTGATGAGGGCAATCTTCATGCGACTTTGGCCAATTCAGGTTTATTTAAAACAACGGGCTCTGTTTGCCAGTACAACAAAGACAATTCGCCTTGTGCGTTTTCAACCAAGGCACTTCGGCTTTCAACCCAATCCCCATCGTTGCAATACAACACCCCATTCACATCACGAATTTCTGCGCGATGGATGTGTCCGCACACCACGCCCTGATACCCATGCTTGGCCGCTTCGTGTGCCACTGCATTTTCAAAATCTGTGACGTAGTTCAAGGCTTTTTTCACCTTGTGCTTCAAGTACGCCGAAAGCGACCAGTACGGCAAACCCAAGCGACCGCGCATGTTGTTTAGGTAGCGGTTGAGCTTGAGCGTGAACTCATACAAATAGTCACCCACATAGGCCAGCCATTTCGCTTGCTGAACCACGGCGTCGAAGTAGTCGCCATGAATCACCCACAGCTGGCGGCCATCTGCCGTTTTGTGTACGGCCTCATCCAGCACCTCAATGCCACCAAAGTGGTGGTCTAAAAAGTGGCGCGCAAACTCATCATGGTTGCCTGGCACATAAATGACGCGACAGCCCTTACGCGCTTTGCGCAAGAGTTTTTGAATCACGTCGTTGTGCGCTTGCGGCCAATACCAACGGCGACGCAATTGCCAGCCATCAATGATGTCACCGACCAAGTACAAATAGTCACTGGTGTTCTCTTTCAAGAAGTCCAACAACGCATCGGCTTGACAGCCGGGTGTGCCCAAATGCAAATCGGAGATGAAGATGGCTCTGTAATGCATCAAGCACCCAAGAAGTGTTTGCGGTAACGCGGTGGCATGTCGTTGATCTTCATCAACATGGGCAAGTCAGCGGTGTTGAAGTCTGGGTCCCACGCAGGGGCACCGAGCACTTTGGCGCCCAAGCGCAAATAACCTTTGATCAGGGCTGGCGGTTCAAATGCGGGGTTCACTTCCCACTGCTCCACAGGCAAGGCCAAGCGGGGTGTCACTTGGTTCTCAACACCGGCCAAGTGGGTTTTCTTGAGCTGGTGCCAAATGCTGGCGGCCACTTCACCACTCACCACACCTTGGTGCAGCATGGGAATGCTGGCACAGCCAATCATCACGTCGAGTTTGTTGCGCACCATGAACTCTGCCAAGGCACCCCACAAAGCCATGATCACGCCACCATGGCGGTGCTCAGGGTGCACACAGCTGCGACCAAGTTCCACCATACGCTCGCGGTATTGACGCAAGCGTGTCAAATCAAATTCCAAATCCGAATAGGTGCTGCCAATGCGCTTGGCTTGTGCAGGCGTTAAAACACGGTAGGTACCAATGACTTGCTCCGTCACATCATCGCGAATGATGAGGTGTTCGCAAAAGTCATCAAACAAATCGATGTCGTGACCAGGAATGGTGTCCTTCAAACGTGCCCCCATCTCGGTGGCAAACACGTCGTAGCGCAAACGCTGTGCCTCACGCACCTCGTCTTGGTGCTTGGCCCATTCAACAATCAGGCTCGGGCGGGTTTCCGTTTTTTGTGCTGAGACAGAAACTTTTTGATCGTTAAGATCGTTTCGATGAAGCGACCCCCGTGGCACATCGATGAACGACAGCGGCATGGTGGGGTTAGGCAGTTCTTTCATAGATGCTCCTTGGTAAATCAATGCGGAGATTCTTATCAGGGCATGTGAATTACTCGCGAAGATTGCGTGAAATATTCGTGACACAGGAGCCTTAATACATTCACCAATTTGTCATACATCGCGCCTATGCTTGGTCGCTAACTATGTTGATTAGATATTTAAGACTCCTACACGCCTTCGGCCGTGCGTTTTGGATTTTGTGGATCAAGTTTCCACGCATGCCTCGCGAAAAGAAACTTCAAGCCATCCAAGCGTGGTCTCAAGAAACCTTGAAAATTCTGGGCATTGAGGTGGTTCACGAATCTGTCATGGCACAGATTGAGCAATCTGACTCGCCCCTGATGCTGGTAGCCAACCATGTGTCATGGGTCGATGTGTTGATCATTCAATCGATTCAACCCAGCATCTTTGTGGCCAAGGCCGAGGTCAAGCGTTGGCCCATTGTGGGCAACATTGCCACGGGGTGCGGCGTGGTGTTTGTCGACCGAGGCTCGCCAAGCTCTGCCAGACGGATGGTGGATGAAGTCTCTAGCGCGCTGCATCATGGGTATTGCGTGGCCGGCTTCCCAGAGGGGACAAGCAGCGAAGGCAATTCGGTCAGCCTGTTTCATGCGAACTTATTTGAAGCCGCCATCAACCACCACATTCAGGTGCAACCCCTCGCCATTCGATACACCGACCCACGCACAGGGGCTTTGTGTTTGAAAGCAGCTTTCATCGGCGACATCGGGTTTGTGCAATCGCTGCATCAAGTTATCACCTCGCAAGGCATTCAGGTCAAAGTCCATGCGGGTGACATGTTGTCACCGCAAGGACATTCCCGCCGAACCTTGGCGCATTTGTCGCATCGCAGTGTGAGCAGCCAACTCGAACTGCTCAACGCGTAAACGACGTCACAAAATTCGGCAACCCGGTGGCTAGCAACGGCAACCAAGAAATGGTCAAAGTGCCGACAAAGATAGCCAACAAAGCGGGGGCCACCGAAGCGGCCACAGTGCGCAGTGGCTGCTTGAACACCGCCGACGCAAAGTAAATGTTCATGCCCGCGGGTGGGCACAAGAAACCCATTTCCATGTTGGCCAAAAAGATGATGCCAAAGTGAACGGGGTCAATGCCGTAGCTGGTTGCCAATGGCAGCAGCAAAGGCACCAACACCACGATGGCTGCATAGATTTCCATCAAGGCACCGGCGGCAAACAAGAACACATTGAGCGCCAACAAGAACACCCATTTGTTTTGCGTCACGCCCTGCACCCATTCGGTGGCCAAATCGGGCACACCGGCATCGACCAAGTAATTGGTCAAGCCCAAAGCCATGCCCAAAATCAACATCACGCCACCGATGATTTGGGTGCATTGTGACAAAGCCTCAACCAGTTTCTTGGCATCCAACTCTCGGTGCGCCCAAGCTTGTGTGACCACAGCATAGATGGCCGTGAGTGCTGCACTCTCTGTCGGTGTGGCCATGCCGCTACCCAAAGAGCCAATGGCCACCACAGGTGCCAACAACTCCCACTTGGCGCGCCACGCCGCTTCACGCAAAGCCGCGATGCTGAATGCAGGCTGTGCTTTGTCAACAGCACCATGACGCAAATAGCCACCAAAAATCAGCAAGCACACCACCATCACCAACGCAGGCCCCACGCCCGCTAAAAACATGGTGTTGATGGGCACACGCGCAATGATCGCGTACATGATGAGCGGCACCGAAGGTGCCAACAACACCCCCAAGGCACTGGCGCTGGTGACCAAGCTGATGCCTTTGCGGTCTGGATAGCCCACGCCTTGCAACAAAGGCAACAGCAAGCCACCCAAAGCAAGAATGGTCACACCACTGCCACCCGTGAAGGCGGTGAAGCACGAGCACAGAACAGTGGCGGCGATCACCGTGCCTGTTTTCCCACCACCAAACAAAGCCACAAACACAGCACCCAAGCGCTGCGCAGCACCTGTGTCAGCAAAGATCAATCCGGCCAAGGTGAACAAAGGCAGAGCTGGCAATGACGGGTTGACCGTGATTTGGTAATGCGACAACGCAATCGACGCCAGTGGCAAACCATCTTGCCAAAACAGCGCCAACGCCAAGCCACCCAACACCGCAAAAATCGGCGCACCAAATGCCAGCATCAGCACCAAACCCATCACCCAAGGCCACAACGGCAAAGCGTCCCCATCCAAGTTGTAGGCCAAGCAAGCACCCAACAGCGGCGCGCTCAGCGCGCACAACCTCTTGATGGCCATGTGCCGACTACAACGTGCGCCCAGCTTCATGCCCAAAATTGCAAAGCCCACGGGCATGGTGGCCTGAAACCACCACACAGGAATACCGTAAGCCAAGATTTGCTCCGCCGACATTTCACTCAGCACCAACGCTCCACTCGCCCAAGCCAGCACGCCACACACCGCGGCAGCGCCCAATTGCCCGACGGCGTACAGACGCGGCACCATCACACCCAGGCTGGTGAGGTGGCCAAAGCGCTCGGCAGCAATCGCGCCGCACATGGCCATCAACAAGCCTAAATGCTGAACCACCACCGGTGCGTTTTCAATGCCCTTTCCCATCAAAGGCCGCGACAAAATTTCGACCAACGGAATCAACGCCATCAAGGCCAACGCCAAAGCGGCCAAACCTGCATCGGCTTGCGCTAGGCCACGCAACCAGCGACCCATCATTTACCCTTCCCTGCGCGATACGTCTTCAAGTGACGAAACACCTCGTCAAATGTTTCGGCGGGCACCAAAGTGCCACGGATGCTTGGGTACAGCTTGTCAGCCAACTCTTGCCACGCACGCATTTGTTCTGCATTTGGCTTGTTGACCACCAAGCCTCGCTTCTTCATGGCATCCACCGCCTCCTCAACTTCTTGGCGTGCTTTGGCTCGAATTTGTGCCCCCGCTTTGTCGCTGGCTGTGCGAACTGCCGCTTGAGCCTCGGGCGTCATGTCGTCCCATGATTTTTTGGTCACCACCAAGGCACCCACAATCGGTGCCCAGTTGATTTCAAGCATGTTGGGGGCCATGGTGTAGACCTGACTGGCTAACGCAAAGTAAGGTGTCGAGGGCACCACGTTGATCATGCCAGTTTGCACCGAAGGCAAGATGTCGCTGGTCTCTAATGGCACAGGGGTGTAGCCCATGCTCTTCATGATTTCTTGCTGGTCGGCTTCGCCACCCCATGCAAAGAATTTCATCTTTTGATAGTCCTCAGGTTTGAATGCGGGATCTTTCGAAAAGAAACGCACCCAGCCTGCATCCCCCCACGCCAACACGACAAAGCCTTTGTCGAGAAATTTCTTCTCTATCGCGGGACGCATTTTTTCGCGCACATAGTCCACCTCGTCCCACGACTTGAACAACAAGGGCATGGATTGCAAAGCCGCAATGGACGGTTCGATTTCGCGCAGCCCCACCACAGAAAGCAACGCGCCTTGCAGCTGACCAATGCGCATGCGACGCGCCAATTCCGTCTCGCCGCCTTGACTGCCATCGGGGTAGACCACAAACTTAGCATTGCTGCCTTGCGCCGCACGCCATGCTTCACCCACCTCCATCAATTGGCGGTGGTAGAGCGAATTTTTAGGTGCCAAGGTGCCTAAGCGCAGTTGCTTATCAGGCGCAGACCACGCTGTGGTTTGTTGACACAACAAACCCACGGCAAGGCAGACGGGCAAGAAGGATTTGAAAAATAAAGACATAGAGGGCTTTCAAAAAAGATCATCGATGGCGGTGCGCAACCATTGCGCACGCTCACGCATCACTTCGTTTTGCAAACTGGGCGTGCGCTTGCTGATGTCCAGCGCTTGTTGCAACAAGTGTTCAAACTGTTTGCGGTCCTCCGCAGGCAAGGCGATGGCTTCTGCTTTGGCCACAAAAGGCCCTGCCTCTTGCCCTTCACCCAGCGCAATTGCTTGGTCAAAATAAGTTTGTGCTTTTTGACGCGAACCGCCGACTTTGGCTGCTTCTAAGGTGCCCATCAAACTGGCCAACGCGCCCTTGCCATAGGACGGGTCGGTGCGCCACGCCATCTCTGCCAAACGCATGGACAACGGGAAATCAGCCACCACATCTGGGTCGTCTTTGGACATGGAAATCTTGCCGCCCAAAGAGGCTGCGGCCCAGTAGGCCAAAGGCACTTGTTCTGGCTTGAGCTGAGGTTGCTTCTTGAGATCAGGTTGAAGCAAGGCCGCCGCAAAACCAGGCTGACTCCGCTCAAGCGCTGTCATGGCATGGCGATGCGCGCGCGCATACAAGTGTGCAGCGCGGTCTCGTATCAACGCGGCTTGCTTGGGATTTTTCGCATCTATTTTTTCAGCATCAAACGCCACGAAGGCGTAGGCGTATTGGGTGAATCCGGCTGACACCGATTCGGCCAATTTCAAATGGCCTGGTGCTTCTTTCAAAACCGACTCGGCGAACTTGAGATAGAAAGCACTCGCCTCTCTGGCCAGTTGCAAATCATCTTCAGTCGACATGGATTGGGTAGACAGCGCATTCGCTGTTTGGTCCACCACGAATGGGCGAACCGCACAACCTGAAAAGAAGAGCGCCAACACCAAAGGAGAAATTAGGCGACGGTAAGAAATAAGAACACCTCGTCAACGTGGGTGAGAAAAAGAACTTGAAAAATGTAAATCTGTCATATGAATATTCGATGACATCACGTCATCAAATTGAAACAGTGCATCGCCATGATCGGAACAAAGGAACGACCATGGCAGATAAAAACTTACTGGACGAAGAACAACTCCAACGCCTGCGCGATGACCTCTTAGACACGCTCGATGAAGAGCTTGAGATGTCGATCGACGAAGAGGGCAACCCCACGGACCGCGTGACCTACTTTCGTGAGTTGCTGCGTTTGCAAGGCGAACTCGTCAAACTGCAAGACTGGGTGGTGGCGACCAAACAAAAAGTGGTCATCTTGTTTGAAGGCCGCGATGCGGCAGGTAAAGGTGGCGTGATCAAGCGCATCACCCAACGCCTCAACCCACGCGTGTGCCGTGTGGCGGCCCTGCCCGCCCCCAACGACCGCGAACGCACACAGTGGTATTTCCAGCGCTATGTGGCGCACCTGCCCGCAGCCGGAGAAATTGTGTTGTTTGACCGCAGCTGGTACAACCGCGCGGGCGTCGAGCGCGTGATGGGCTTTTGTAACGATGATGAGTACGAAGAATTTTTCCGCACCGTGCCCGAGTTTGAAAAAATGCTCGCACGCAGCGGCATCACGCTGATCAAGTATTGGTTCTCCATCACCGACGATGAACAGCACGCACGCTTTTTAGGGCGCATTCACGACCCACTCAAGCAATGGAAACTCAGCCCTATGGACCTCGAGAGCCGACGTCGTTGGGAAGACTACACCGTCGCCAAAGAAACCATGATCGAGCGCACGCACACGCCTGAATCGCCATGGTGGGTGGTGCAGGCCGTGGATAAAAAGAGCGCGCGCTTGAATTGCATTCAGCATTTGCTGTCGCATTTCAACTATCACGAAATCGCGCATCCAGAAATTGAACTACCCAAACGCGTACGCAACCCAGACTACATCCGTCACCCCGTGCCCGACAACATGGTGGTGCCAGAGATTTACTGACACACCAAGCAGCGCCTGCGTCACACCATTGTCACAGTCAATCTGTAAATTCAGCTGCAATGAATCAGATTCATGAAAACCTACAAAAGCAACGACGCGGGTTGAACCGCGTCATTCATGCGTTGGGTTACTCGCTGCAAGGTTTGCAAGCCGCGATGGATGAACCTGCATTCAGACAAGAGGCTTACCTTGCTTTTGTCTTGATTCCGTTGTCGTTTTACGTGGGCAACAACTGGGTTGAAATTTCACTTCTTTCAGGATCGGTCATTTTTGTTTTGACAGTCGAACTCTTAAACACAGGCCTAGAGTCTGCCATTGACCGCGTAGGCCCACAGTGGCACGACCTCTCCAAACGTTGCAAAGATTTGGGCAGCGCTGCTGTGTTGTTGAGCATTGTGCTGTGCTTGGCAGTTTGGCTCTCTGCGTTGATCTTGAAGTTCTCTCAAGCCATTTGACGCTTTCCAAGCGTGAACGCATCCACAAGCATGCAACGCTTGATACTGGCTCTGGTGATGACGGCATCGACGTGCAGTTACGCGGCTCGCCCTTTCGTCACTGACGATGCGCGATTAACCAACGCGGAAAGTTGCCAGCTCGAAAGTTGGTCTCGCAGCTACAAAACCAGCCATGAGTTTTGGGTTCTGCCTGCTTGCAACGTTGCAGGCAACTTCGAAGTCACAGCCGGCACGGGCACAGCCACCAGCTCTGGGCAGGCCAGCACAAACGATTTCATTCTTCAAGGAAAAACTTTATTTCGCGAACTCAGCACCAACGGATGGGGCTGGGGCCTCGCGTTTGGCAAAGTCAACCACCCCGACATTTCGCCAGGCCCTAACTTGATGGGCAACACCTACGCCTACATCCCCGTGTCGTTCTCGACCAACAACGACCAAGTGATTTTTCACACCAACGTGGGATGGCTCAGAGACAAAGCCACAGGCGAACATCGTGCGACGTGGGGCTTAGGCTCAGAAGTCCAAGCGACACCACGCCTCTTGCTCATTGCCGAATCATTTGGCGATCACCAAAACAACCCGTACTGGCAGATCGGCGCACGCTACGCCATCGTGCCTAACTTGTTCCAAATCGACACGACCATCGGTCGTCAATTCAATGGCTCGATGGAAACACGTTGGATTTCATTTGGCCTGCGAATCACACCGGACAAGATGTTCTAACGAACAGACAGCCCTTGCTAAGTCATGTCACTTAAAAATTTAATCGATATGTTGAACAAACAAAAATTAGTGGATGGCATGGTGCACAGCCAGCAAATGCACAAACACGATGTGGTGGAGTCCTTGCTGCAAAAGCAACACGACGCGGAGTTGCAAAACTTCATTGCCAAGCAAAGTTCTACTGAATTGGGCGGCTACCTAGATGCGTTGCCTCTAGAAGATGCCATCCGGCTGTGGAAAAAAATACCCATTCAGCGTGAAAACGATGTGCTGTGGGAAATCTCTGATGAACGACGCACAGCGTTGGCTGGCGACCGACAGCCAGGCTTTGAAGATAGCAAGATCAATGTGTACGAACTGATCGACGGCCGCCTGAAAAACCTGCCCATTTCAGGCCGTCAAGATTTAGAAGGTGCCAAGCCTATTTGGGTGGACTTGATCAACTCCACCAAGGCCGAGCGTATTTTTGTGGGCTCGCATTTTGGTGTGGAGTTGCCAGACCCGATTGAGGCCACAGACCTTGAGGTGAGCGCGCGATTCCATGTGGAAGAGAACGACGACATTCACCTGCACTCCAACTTCTTGTTTGACCGTGAAGAGAAATCCAAAAGCGTGCCCGTCGCTTTCATCTTGCATGGCGGCATTTTGTTTTCCTTGCGCAATGAAGAGCTGTCGGTGTTTCGCCTGCAACGCCGCAGAGCGCTGACGCAACCGGGCTACGTGACGGACTGCATCGACCTTTTGCTCGACCTCTACGGGGCAGACGTGGAAGTGTCCGCAGATTCACTGGAAAACATTTATGCCAAATTGGGCGTTGTGGGGCGACATGTATTGAGTGAAGCCATCACCGACCAAGAAGCCGCTGGCATTTTGGCGGACATTGCGGAGGAAGAGGATCAAAACGGTCGGATTCGCAGCAACATCCTTGACACGCAACGGGCCTTGAGTTTTTTGATGCGCGGGCGATTGCTCACCTCGGACCAAATTTCAGATGCCAAGCAAATCCTGCGCAACATCGATTCACTCAACAGCCACACCGCGTTTCTTTTCGACAAGATCAACTTCTTGATGGATGCCACCATTGGTTTCATCAACATCAACCAAAACAAACGGGTGAACCAACTCACCGTCTTCAGCGTCGTCTTCATGCCCATCAACATCTTGGCGGGTGTGGGTGGCATGTCTGAGTTTTCAATGATGACCGAAGGAATTCCTTGGCCATTGGCGTATGGCAGCTTCTTCGTGGGCTCCGCCTTCATTGGTTTGATCACCTACGTCTTGCTCAAGCACTTTGAAAAACGACGCCTTAAAAAGTAATTCAGAAATTCCGTATGACTTATCACAAACACGAAACTTCAGAAATCAAGAACGATGGCTTGCGCTACAGCCGCAAGAAAAACGGCTCACCGTTTGAAGGCACGGGAAGAACGGGAGAGATGATGAGCTGCATCAAATGCGGCATGCACAAACCCAGATCGAGCGGGTCGTTTCGCCGCCTACTCAATACCAACCACTTTTACTGCGGCGACTGCCGCGTAGTGCCCGCTCAGGCGTGAAAACGCCAACGGTTGGGTGGGAAGATCAATTTGAAGCAAGAGCCTTGCCCCACATCGCTGGTGATGGACAAGCTGCCGCCGTGACGTTGCATCACGTGTTTGACAATCGCCAAGCCCAAACCTGTACCACCCGATTCACGCGAGCGACTCCGATCCACGCGGTAGAAACGCTCGGTCAGACGTGGCAAGTGCTCAGCGGCAATGCCCGAACCTGTGTCGCGAACCATCATCGATAAGCTGCCGTCTACGCCGTGGTCGACTGACACATGAATTTGACCACCGGCTGGCGTATAACGTACGGCATTGCTCACCAAGTTGGATAAGGCGCTTTGCAACTCACGCGCTTCCCCCATCAACACAGCTTCTTCAAGAGCTAGATTGCATTCAAATAAAATTGTTTGAGGCTCAGCCCCTTGCAAAATCGCGTCCGACAAACCGCGGGCCTCTGACTCACAGGCCTGTAACAAACGCTTCAAAGGCAGCATATTCAACAAGCTCGGCACAGGACTACCCTCTAGGCGAGACAGGGTCAACAAGTCCTCAACCAAACCTTGCATGCGAGCCGCTTGAATTGACATCAGCCCCAAGTAGCGATGCTGCTCTTCACCGGTGAGTTGGAGCGTTTGGAGCGTCTCAACAAAACCTGACATGACAGTGAGTGGCGTGCGAATTTCATGCGACACATTGGCCACAAAATCACGGCGCATCGCTTCGGCTTGCTCAAGCATCGTGACGTCACGGGTGAGCAACAGTTGCTTCCCTTCCCCGTAGCGGTGGCGCTGCACAGAGATACGCACTGGACGTTCCACACGATGTTGATGCCCTGCAATCACCACCGGATCGACTGGGTTTTCAACCGTCATGTAAGCGGTGAATACAGGGTCACGCAGCAAATTGCCCACGCGTTGCATCACATCCCGCTCAGGATGAATGCCCAAATGGGTCGCTGCGGTTTGGTTGCACCATTCAATTTGTGCATTGGCATCGAGCATCAACACGCCATTGGGCGATGCTTGGATAGCTGACAAAAAATCTTTGAGGCGCTGTTCGCCTGTCGCGATGCTGCGTTCACGGTCACGCAAGAGTTTGCGCGCACGGTCTAACACAATGCCCCACCAACCCGACATTTGCGGCACCATCGCCAAGTCGCCATGACGCAACCATGATCGAACACGGTAACCACGCCAAGCGTCGATGAGCACCCAGAGCAACCCAGCCACTAAGGCACCGGATAACAAGTAAACAGAGGGCGGTTGCTTGTCCCCTACAACCGCCCATGAAAAGCCAAGGGCGGCACCAAATGCCAGCAGGGACAGAAACGAAAGAAAGCGACTAATCACAAGAACCTTGCACCGGTTTTAGATTTGATGGGTGATTCTGTATCCTACGCCACGCACTGTCTCTACCATGCTGCCCGCCTCACCCAAAGCTTCACGCAAGCGTTTGACGTGCACGTCGACCGTGCGTTCTTCAATGAACACATGGTCGCCCCACACGCGGTCCAGCAACTGGCTGCGGCTGTGCACGCGTTCGGCGTGGTGCATCAAATAATTGAGCAATTTGAACTCTGTGGGTCCGAGTTTGATGGCTTGGTCATTGAAGCTGACGCGGTGGGTCGAGCCATCCAGCTGCAAGCCGCCAATGCGCACCACGTCGCTGGCTTGCTCGGGCGCGCGGCGGCGCAACACAGCTCGGATGCGCGCCAACAATTCTTGGGTCGAGAACGGTTTGGTGATGTAGTCGTCTGCACCGGCATCCAAGCCTGCAATTTTGTCGGGCTCGTCGCCACGCGCAGTGAGCATCAAGATAGGCGTGGTTTTGGTGCGAGGGTCGGCGCGCCAACGGCGGGCCAACTCCAAACCGCTTTGACCTGGCAACATCCAGTCCAACAAAATCACATCGGGCAACACCTCGTCGATGTGCTTTTGTGCCGCCACCCCGTCTGCGGCCAACATGGGCAGCATGCCGTTGTGGCGCAAATTGATGGCAATGAGCTCAGCAATCGCGGACTCGTCCTCGACCACCAACACGCGTGCAACTTTCATCGTCTGATAACTTTCAATTAGCTCATCGACGATTCAACATCGGCCAACGGCGTGTGACGCACGTCTTCGCCCTTGACGATGTAGATGATGAATTCGGCAATGTTTTTGGAGTGATCGCCAATGCGCTCAATCGCTTTGGCGATGAACAACAAGTCCAAGCTGGCCGAGATGGTGCGTGGGTCTTCCATCATGTAGGTGATGAGCTTGCGCACGAAGCCGTCGAACTCTTTGTCGATTTCGTTGTCTTCACGCAAGATGCTCACCGCCATCGGCACATCCAAACGCGCAAACGCATCGAGCGCTTTGCGCAACAAGCCGGAAGCCAAATTGGCTGACACGCGCAAGTCCGTCGAAGGCAACGAGCGAGGGGCTGAACCTTCGATGATGGACTTGACCATGCGGGCAATCTTGGCTGCCTCGTCGCCCACGCGCTCGAGGTTGGCTGTGGTTTTAGACATGGCCATGAGCAAACGCAAATCGCGCGCTGTGGGTTGGCGACGGCCAATAACAGAAGCGATTTCGCGGTCAATTTCCACTTCGAGGTGGTTGACTTTGTTTTCGGTCACCAACACGTCGTCAGCGGCTTCGGGGCTGAACTGCGACAAGGCCAAAATGGCTTGGCGAATTTGAGACTCCACCAAACCACCCAACTCCATCACGTGTGAGGAGATGTTGTTGAGGTCGGAATCGAACTGTGAGGACAGGTGTTTTTCGGGCATGGTGCTCTCTCCTATTAGCCGAAGCGGCCAGTGATGTAGTCTTCTGTGGCGGTCTTGTTGGGCTTGAAGAAGATTTGTTCTGTCTCGCCAAATTCAACCAACTCACCCAAATACATGTAAGCGGTGTAGTCGCTGCAACGCGCAGCCTGCTGCATGTTGTGGGTCACAATGGCGATGGTGTAGTCAGCTTTCAACTCATGCACCAACTCTTCCACTTTGCCGGTAGAAATGGGGTCGAGCGCCGAGGTGGGCTCATCCAACAACAAGACCGAAGGCTTGACAGCCACGCTGCGTGCAATGCACAAACGCTGCTGCTGGCCACCGGAGAGCGACAAACCGTTTTGACCCAACTTGTCTTTCACCTCGGTCCACAACGCAGCTTTGGTGAGCGCCCATTCGACGCGCTCATCCATTTCTGTTTTGCTGAGGTTTTCGTACAAACGCACGCCGAAGGCGATGTTGTCGTAAATCGTCATGGGGAACGGCGTGGGTTTTTGGAACACCATGCCAATGCGGGCGCGCAGCAAGTTCAAGTCTTGCTTGGCATCCAAAATGTTTTGGCCGTAAAAGTTGATTTCACCCTCTGCACGTTGGCCTGGGTACAAGCTGTACATGCGGTTCAAGGTGCGCAACAAGGTGGACTTGCCGCAACCCGATGGGCCAATGAAAGCGGTGACTTTGCGCTCGGCAATGTCCATGGTGACATTGCGCAAGCCTTGGAACTTGCCATAGAAAAAGTTCAAGTCGCGAACTTCGATGGCGTTTTTGGGTGCTGTTTTGATTTCAGACATTTGTAAATCCAATTGAAATTAGGAGCTGACTTTTTCGCGGAAGAACACACGTGCCAAGATGTTGAGAACCAACACGGTCAAGGTGATCAACAAGGCACCGGCCCACGCCAAGCGCACCCAGTTGTCGTAGGGGCTCATGGCGAACTGAAAAATCACCACAGGCAAGTTGGCCATGGGTGCGCCCATGTTGGTGCTGAAGAATTGGTTGTTGAGCGCAGTGAACAACAACGGCGCTGTCTCGCCACTGATGCGGGCCACGGCCAACAACAAGCCCGTCATCACGCCACTCTTGGCAGCACGCAAGGTGATGAAGGTCGATACTTTCCAGCGGGGTGCGCCCAAGGCAAATGCAGCTTCGCGCAGACTGCCGGGCACCAAGCGCAACATGTTCTCGGTGGTGCGCATGACCACCGGCACCGCAATGAGCGACAAGGCCAAGCTACCGGCGTAGCCCGAAAAGTTACCCACGGTGGCTACCGCAATCGCGTACACAAACAGGCCCAACACAATAGAGGGTGCTGACAACATGATGTCGGTCACGAAGCGTGTCAGCTCAGCGGTTTTGCTTTCGTCACCGTACTCGGTGAGGTAAATGCCAGCCAAGATGCCCACAGGGGTCGAGACCAACACGGTCAAGCCCACGATCATCAAGCTACCCACAATCGCGTTGCGCAAGCCACCGCCATCGGTGCCGGGTGCTGGGGTGTCGCTGGTGAGCAAGTTGGCATCCAAGGCCGACAGGCCGTTGGAGAACAACACATACAAAATCCAAAGCAACACGGCCAAGCCAGCGGCCATGGCGGTCATTGAAAACGCCAAACCCAGCAAGCTGGTGATGCGGCGCTTCATGTAAAGCTGTTTGTTCATGTCCATAAATACCTCTTAGTTGCCTTTGGCTTTTTCAGCACGAAGAATCATGACCTTGGCCATGGCCAACACCACAAACGTGATGACAAAGAGCAAAAAGCCCAACGCAAACAAGGTGGAGAAGTGCAAGGCCTCAGCCTCGCCAAATTCGTTGGCCAGCACCGATGCAATCGAAGTACCGGGTGAGAACAACGAGGTGGGCATGCGGTTGGCGTTGCCAATCACAAAGGTCACCGCCATGGTTTCACCCAAGGCACGACCCAGACCCAACATGATGCCGCCGATCACGCCTTTTTGCGTGTACGGCAACACCACCTTGCGCACCACTTCCCAAGTGGTGCAACCCAAACCATAGGCCGACTCGCGCAGGATGGGCGGTGTGATTTCAAACACATCACGCATCACCGCGGCTACAAACGGCAACACCATGAAGGCCAACACAATGCCAGCCGCCAAGATACCCATGCCGTTGGTCGCGCCACCAAACAAGAAGCCCACAACAGGCATACCGCCCAACACGTTTTGCAAAGGCACTTGCAAATGGTCGGCAAACAACGGCGCAAACACAAACAAACCAAACATGCCGTAGATGATGGACGGCACAGCGGCCAACAATTCAATGGCGGTACCCAGAGGGCGACGCAGCCACACAGGGCAGGTCTCGGTCAAGAACACGGCCACACCAAACGCCAAAGGCACAGCAATCAACAAGGCAATGCTGGCACTGGCCACCGTACCCACGATGGCAATGGCAGCACCGAAGTCTTCGTTGATGATGTCCCACTCGACATGCCACAAGAAGTGAAAACCGAAACGCTCAAACGTGGGCCATGCGTTGATGAACAATGAAATGATGATGCCCATCAAGGCCACCAACACCAGCAATGAAAACGCTTGCGTGACACGGTGAAAGAAAAAGTCTTGCACACGCTGCTTCTTGGCAATGGCAATCATCTCGTCACTGACGATTTGACTGCTGTCTTGCTGCGTTAGATTCTGTGAGCTCATGTCAAACCTTTGACCCATTGAAACATTCTGTATGTCTTAAAACCGAAATCCGTCGGTGCTGATGGGGCAGCCGACGGAGATCTTGCTTTCAATTCAAATTATTTTTGAATTTGTGTCCACACCTTGGCGCGGATTTGGGTGGTCAAGCTGTCAGGCAACGCCACGTAGTCGAGGTCTTGCGCCATCTTCTTGCCATTCATGAACGCCCAGTCAAAAAACTTCAAGGCTTCAGCAGCAGCGGCTTTGTCGGTAGGCTGCTTGTACATCAAGATGAAAGACGCCGTGCTGATGGGCCAGCTGTTGGCGCCCTTGGCGTTGACCATCGACACGCCCATACCTGGGACTTTGAGCCAATCTGCGCCTGCGGCAGCAGCAGCAAATGTCAAATCATCAGGCGCCACATACTTGCCATCGGCGTTTTGCAACTGCATGAAGGTCATGTTGTTTTTCTTCACGTAGGCGTATTCCACATAGCCCACAGCGCCTTTGACGCGGTTGACGTTCGCAGCCACGCCTTCGTTGCCCTTGCCACCCACCGAAGTAGAAGCTGGCCACTTCACAGCCGCGCCCTTGCCCACTTTGTCGGCCCAGTCTTTGCTGACGCTGTTCAAGTAGTCGGTGAAGTTGAAGGTGGTGCCAGAACCGTCAGCGCGGTGCACCACGGTGATGGCTTGGTCAGGCAACTTCTTGCCTGGGTTTAAAGCGGCGATTTTGGGGTCGTTCCAGTTGGCAATCTTGCCCAAGAACATGTCGGCCAACACGGGACCCGTCACGCGCAATTCGCCGGGCTTAAAACCTTCGAGATTCACCACGGGCACTGTGCCGCCGATGATGGCGGGGAACTGCACCAAGCCTTCTTTGTCGAGGTCTTCACCCGACAAAGGCGCATCGGTCGCGCCAAACGTCACGGTCTTGGCTTTGATTTGACGGATACCGCCTGAAGAACCAATGGATTGGTAGTTCAAGCCGTTGCCTGTGGCGGCTTTGTAGCCTTCAGCCCACTTGGCATAAATTGGGAAAGGGAAAGTCGCGCCTGCGCCTGTGATGTCGGCTGCAAAGGCAGAGCCCATGGCCAAAGTTGCCATCGCCGCGGCAGCCACAGACTTGATAAAAGTGCGCTTCGTGTTCATGAGATTCCTTCAATTGGTTAGAACAGATGTGACTTTAGCCAGCCATTGTGACGAAACTGTGACAAATATGACGGCGAATTGACCTAATAATTCCGCCACATCGACCTTTTCAAGCCATGACTACCCTCAACGTTCTCTTCTTGTGCACGCACAACTCAGCCCGCAGTATCTTGTCGGAAGCCTTGCTCAACCACATGGCCACGGGGGCAAGCGGCACACGCTTCAAAGCCTATTCGGCTGGCAGCAGCCCGCGCGAGAACCAACAGCCCAATCCGCTGGGGCTGCAAGTGTTGAACTCCGCCGGCATTGACACAACCTACCTGCGCAGCAAAAGCTGGGACGAGTTTGCCAAGCCCGATGCGCCGCACATGGACTTGGTCATCACCGTGTGCGACAACGCCGCTGGCGAGGTGTGCCCTTATTGGCCAGGCCAACCTGCCACTGCGCATTGGGGCTACGCAGACCCGTCGGCGATTGAAGGCACGGACGAAGACCGTTTGCACGCGTTTCGCAACACGATGTACTTGATTCAAAAACGCTTGCAACTGTTGGTGGATTTGCCTGCCGAAAAACTGCAAAAAGCCATGTTGCAACACACAGCCAAACAACTGAGCCAAGGCCACGCATGAACTTCTTTGAACGCTATCTCACCGCTTGGGTGGCCTTGTGCATCGTCGTGGGCATTGCACTGGGACAGTGGCAGCCTGAGCTGTTTCAAAGCATTGGGCGTTTGGAGTACGCGCAAGTCAACCTGCCTGTGGGCTTGCTGATTTGGGTGATGATCATTCCAATGCTGGTGAAGGTGGACTTTGGTGCCTTGCACGAAGTGCGTCAGCACATCAAAGGCATTGGCGTGACGCTGTTTGTGAACTGGTTGGTCAAACCGTTTTCGATGGCGTTGCTGGGTTGGTTTTTCATTCGGTATTTATTTGCGCCGCTGTTACCTGCCGAGCAGATTGACAGCTACATCGCTGGCCTGATTTTGTTGGCCGCTGCACCCTGCACGGCCATGGTGTTTGTGTGGAGCCGTCTCACCAACGGCCACCCGCTGTTCACCTTGTCGCAAGTGGCATTGAACGATGCCATCATGGTGGTGGCGTTTGCACCGTTGGTCGCATTCTTGCTCGGGCTATCCGCCATCATCGTGCCGTGGGACACGCTCATCACCTCGGTGGTGTTGTACATCGTCATTCCCGTGGTGTTGGCGCAGGCGTGGCGCAAGGCCTTGTTGGCACAAGGCGCAGAAAAGTTCGATGCGGTGATGGCACGCATTGGCCCTTGGTCCATCACCGCCCTACTCGCCACCTTGGTGTTGTTGTTTGCGTTTCAAGGCGAAGCGATCTTGAAGCAACCTTTGGTCATTGCCTTGCTGGCAGTGCCCATCTTGATTCAGGTGCTCTTCAACTCAGCTTTGGCCTACTGGCTCAACCGCCAACTCGGCGAAGCACACAACATCGCTTGCCCTTCAGCATTGATTGGTGCGTCTAACTTCTTCGAGCTGGCGGTGGCTGCAGCTATCAGTTTGTTTGGGTTCGAGTCAGGTGCGGCACTCGCCACGGTGGTGGGCGTCTTAATTGAAGTGCCTGTGATGCTGTTGGTGGTGCATGTGGTGAATCGAAGCAAAGCTTGGTACGAAACACCATAAGCACCGCACTCAAATCACAGCCCGAAGCACCTGCGATGTTTCGATGATCAAAGGCAACAACTTTTCCACAATCAGATCGTCATGCCACAGCGAAGACTGCAAGGTCATGCTGAGTGCGGCCTTGCATTCGCCGTGTCGGTCGCGCAAAGGCACGGCCACGCCCGTGAGGCCTTGGTCTAAGTGCCCCACGGAAATGCAATAGTTTTTCTTGCGTGCGTTGAGCACCACTTTCTCAAACTTCTTCGCCGTGAGCGCCGCATTGCTGTTGAAGGTTGCAAATTCGTGTGCAGCAATCCACTTGGTCAAAGCGGCATCGCTGAGCGTGGACAAAATCGCGGGCCCTGCCCCCACCACGTGTGCGGGCACACGCGCCCCCGCATAAAAACCAATCGACACCACTCTGGGACTGTTGCTGCGCGCCACATACACCAACTCATGCCCATCCAGCACCGACACATTCACCGTTTCACCTGACGCCATCGCCAAACGCTGAATGAAAGGCTGCACCAAACGTGGCAAACGTGCCCCGTCTAAATACCCCTGCCCCAAGCGCAACACACGCGGGGTGAGCCAGTAAAACTTGCCATCAGTGTCGCCGTAGCCAAAGTGACACAGGTTCAATAAATAGCGCCGCGCTGCTGTACGCGGAATGCCCGTTCGCTCGGCCACTTGCGACACCGTCATGCGACCGTACTCATCGTTGAAGGCCTCGATCACTGACAAGACACGCCCAACGCCTGCAATGAAATCGCCTGCGTCGATGGGGAATTCTTTGTTTGCGGGTTTAGACACCAACGCAGACGAACTAGGAGAAACCATTGTTTTCACCGCCTTTCGGCCAACATTGTCCGATATTCGGACAAACAAAACCAGTCCCTCATTGAAATCATGTGCCGCCACTCCTACAGTTCAAACCTGCTCATTCATCCACACGGAGAAACCTCATGAATTCATTGCGCCGCGTCCTCTCACTGTCACTCTTTACTGCCGCCCTCGCCGCCTCGGGCTTGTCTCATGCGGCCGACTTTGAAGCACGCACGGTCAAATTCCCCTCTGCCAGCAACAAAGGCCACCCACAGGTACAAGGCGTGGAAAAGTTTGCTGAGTTGATGGCCAAGAAAACCAATGGCAAATTCAAAGTACAAGCCTTCCCCGGCGGCTCTTTGGGGCCAGATTTGCAAACCGTATCCGCCATGCAAGGTGGCACAGTAGAAATGACCGTGATGAACGCCAGCTTGTTGGCCGGCGTGGCCAAAGAAATGGCCATCTTCGATTTCCCCTTCCTGTTCAACAACACCAAAGAAGCCGATGCCGTGTCTGACGGTCCTGTGGGACAAAAACTGTTGGACAAATTGCAAGACAAAGGCTTGGTCGGTTTGGCCTATTGGGATTTAGGGTTCCGCCAAGTACACACCGGCAAAAAGCCCATCGCCAAAGCCGATGATTTCAAGGGCATGAAGATGCGCGTCATTCCCACGCCCATCTATGTGGACTTCATGAAGTCCTTGGGCGCCTCACCCGTACCTATGGCTTTCACAGAAACCTACACCGCACTCGAGCAAGGCGCGATTGACGGCATGACCAATCCTTTGTTGAACATCTTGGACAGCAAGTTTGATGAAGTCTCTAAATACCTGACCATCACCAACCACATGTACACCCCACAAGCGGTGGTCGTGAGCAAGAAATTCTGGGACAAACTCACACCTGCTGAACAAAAACTGATGCGTGAAAGCGCGCAAGAGACTGCCGTCTACCAACGCAAAATTGCCCGTGATGAAGCCACCAAAGTGTTGGCCGAAATCAAGCGCAAAGGCATGACGGTGTTTGAGTTGCCACCTGAAGAAATTGCCAAGTTGCGCGAACGTTCAAAACCCGTGGTTGAGAAATACACCCACGACCTCGGCCCCATCGTGGGCGAGATGTACGCCGCGGTCGACAAGGCACGCAAAGCCAAATAACTCAAGGCTTGTGGCGCGACAACTTGGCCCGAAACGCCTTAGGACTCACGTCAGCATCCCGCTTGAACACACGCGTGAAATACGCGGGATCGGCATAGCCCAAGCTGTAGGCGATGGTGGAGATGCTCAAGTGGGTGTAGGCCAAGTTGCGCCGCGCTTCGCGCATGATGCGCGCCTCAATCATGCGCAACGCCGATTGCCCCGAGGCGGCACGCGCCAAGCGACTCAGGTGCGTGGGCGAAATGGCCAAGGCTTTGGCGTAGTCGCTGACTTGCCAATGCTCTAAAAAGTGTTCGTCAATCAAGGCCACAAAGCGCTGGACCACGTTGGAGTCAGCTTGTGCGGCGGCATTCAATTCGCCATGCCCCACGTGGCGTGCCACCCAGCCCAACAGACTGGCACTCAAGCCACGCAACACCAAGGCACGCGCTTTGTCTTGCGCAGAGAACTCCGCCCAAATGTGCGCGACCACCCATGTCATGGCGTGGTCGGCCTCAATCACGCAGGCTTGTGCCAGGTCGCGCCGCACATCGCCCACACGGTTGAACAAATCATCTAACAACTCATCAGCAAAGGTGGTCACCCAGCCTTGGGTGCCGCGCTCAAACCGAAACGCATGCACATGTCCCGGCGGGATGTTGACCAACGAACCCGCCGACAGCTTGAACGTGGCATCATCCAACTGCACCTCCCCCCCACCCGCTTGCACCAACAACACCTGATGCAAACGTGCATGGCGATGTGGCGCGAGTTCCCAATCGTGCAAGACCGAACGGTCTGCGATGGTTTCGCAGTGGAGCACGTCCGGCAAATGTTTGGACTCGCCAAACAGGCTGTAGGACTGAATGTTGGAGTGTCGCTTGACCATGTTCGAAATGTACAAGTATTTGCGTGGTTCTGCTCTTTCTGAACATCACAAAACAGCGTATCTTTCGGGTTTCGGCTGAGCGCCGTGTTCAAACAACAACCATTGGAGACCTTCATGAAAACTCAAGTTTGCATTATTGGCGGCGGCCCCTCAGGGCTGATGCTGTCTCAGCTGCTGCACCTCAAAGGCATTGAAACCGTGGTGCTGGAGCGCCAAAGCCGCGAATATGTGTTGAGTCGCATTCGTGCAGGTGTGTTGGAGCACGGCTTTGCCGCCTTGATGCGCGAAGCCCAATGCGGCGAGCGCATGGACAAAGAAGGCGAAATCCACGACGGCTTCTTCATCGCCCACGGCGGCAAGATGGACCGCGTTGATTTGCACAAGCACAGCGGCGGCAACTCGGTGATGGTGTACGGTCAAACCGAACTCACCCGCGATTTGTATGAAGCCCGCGACCGCATGAAAGGCATCGTGATTCACAACGCCGAAGATGTGAAGCCTCACGACCTCAAGAGCGACAAGCCTTATGTGACCTACCGCAACGGTGACGACGTGGTGCGCATCGACTGCGACTTTGTGATTGGTGCCGACGGGTTCCACGGTGTGAGCCGCAAGTCGATTCCTGCCGATGTGTTGAAGGAATACGAGAAGGTGTATCCCTTCGGTTGGTTGGGCGTGCTCTCACGCACCAAGCCTGTGTCGCCCGAATTGATTTACGCCAAGCACGAGCGTGGCTTTGCGCTGTGTTCGCTGCGCTCGCAGGTGTTGAGCCGCTACTACATCCAAGTGCCACTGACCGACAAGGTGGAAGACTGGTCGGACGAAGCGTTCTGGACCGAACTCAAACGCCGCTTACCCAAAGAAGTGGCCGACAAACTCATCACGGGTGACTCGATTGAAAAGTCCATCGCCCCACTGCGCTCGTTCGTGGCCGAACCCATGCGCTACGGCAATTTGTTCTTGGCAGGTGATGCCGCCCACATCGTGCCACCCACAGGCGCACGAGGCTTGAACAGCGCGGCCTCCGACATTTACTACCTCTACCACGCGCTGCTCGGCCACTACAAAGACGGCGACAGCACGGGCTTGGACACCTACTCAGAAAAAGCCTTGGCCCGCGTGTGGAAAGCCCAGCGCTTCTCGTGGTGGATGACGTCGATGTTGCACACCTTCCCAGATTCGATCGAGTACGACAAGAAGTTGCAAGAAATCGAAATGGCGTACCTGTTCTCGTCCGAAGCCGCGCAACGCTCGTTGGCTGAAAACTACGTAGGTCTGCCTTTCTAACCAGCGCCGTTGAACGATGAACAGCGGTTCAATCGCCGCTGTGAATCTTGGCGTGAATGCGTCGCGTGGCGACCCATACCAGCCACAACACCACGGGAATGAAAGCACCGGCTAAAAGTTCAGGCTCCACGCCAAAGCCCACGGCTTTGGCGGCTTTGCCGGCATACAGCAACAAGCTCACCACGTAGTAAGAGATAGCCGCGATGGACAAACCTTCCACCGTGGTTTGCAAACGAAGCTGCAAAGCTTGGCCTTTGGTGAGCTTTTCAAGCAACAAGCGGTTTTGCTCTTCGGTCGCAATGTCCACACGTGTGCGCAACAACGCACTGGCACGACTGATGCGCACCGACAACGAGGCCAACCGTTGTGACGTAGAGGCCACTGTCGCCATCGCAGGCGATAAACGACGCTTCATGAATTCACCGATCGTTTGCGTCCCTGAGATGGCGGATTCGCGCAGCTCAGCAATGCGTTCATGCACCAATTTGTCATACGCAGATGTGGCCGAAAAGCGAAAAGCATGCTCAGCTGTTAGACGTTCGACCGTGCTCGCCAACCCCACCAACCGCGCCAACAACGCTTGATCGTCACCACGTTTGTGCTCTAGCGTGTCGATGATGTCAGCCAATTCTTTTTCGGCATCACCCAACTCACTCCCCACCAACTTGGCAACTGGCAAGCCGCGCAAAGCCATCAGCCGGTAGGTTTCCAACTCCAACAGACGTTGCGAAATACGCCCAGCCCGTGCCTTGCTTGTGCCTTGCGGCGCGACGACCAACATGCGTTCAAAGCCACTGTCTCGCAACTGAAAATCTGTCACCACTATCGAATGCGCAGGGCTGCCCATGCGCGAGGCAATCACTGATGGATCGCCTAACCAAGCACGCGCTTGTTCAAGCGTTTGCTGTGCGTCATCCACATCACCTTCTAGCATCACCAACTCAATGGCAGAAAAGGTACGCCCCGGAATGTCTGCCAACCAACCTTGGGGCAACATCAGATGAGACAGCAATTCAGGATTCTTCGCCCCCAGCTCCGCGCCCAACGGCAAGGGTTGTACCAAGGAATAGCGCGTGAATTCGGTATGACGCTCCCACTTGACGGTGCAATCTCCCAAACGCATTCGCACAAAATTACCTTGCACATCTTGCAAGGTCAAATCAGGCTGAAGCCTTTGCAGATGCGCGCACTCTTGCTCACGCGTGATGCCTTCGTTGAACACCCCCACCAACAAGATAAAAGCAGGCAAACGAATACGGGCACTGGGACGCGCGTGCACCTCGTTATGCAGTTGCACACGTTGCGCGTCGTCGATGGGCAATAAGTTCATGCGTGTCACTTGAGGCAGCTGAGGTTGCTCGAATATAAACAAAAAAGCCCTCTAGGCATTGACCTAGAGGGCTTCAGACAAAGGTTTTATCGACTTAGACTTTTGCCAAAGCAGCATTCAGTGTGGCGCTGGGGCGCATCACAGCTTCGAGCTTCTTGGCATCAGGCATGTAGTAGCCGCCGATATCGACAGGCTTGCCTTGAACGGCGTTGAGTTCGTCCACAATTTTTGTCTCGTTGTCAGTCAGCGTTTTAGCCAAAGGCGCGAACTTGGCAGCCAAGTCTTTGTCTTCGGTTTGTGCTGCCAACTCTTGGGCCCAGTACATGGCCAAGTAGAACTGGCTGCCACGGTTGTCGAGTTGACCTGTTTTGGGCGATGGGTTTTTGTTGGTGTCCAACAATTTGCCAGTCGCGGCATCCAAGGTCTTGGCCAACACTTTGGCTTTGGTGTTGTTGTTTTTGATGCCCATATCTTCGAAAGACACAGCCAAAGCCAAGAACTCACCCAGAGAATCCCAACGCAAGTGGTTTTCTTCCACCAACTGTTGCACGTGCTTAGGCGCTGAACCACCCGCGCCTGTTTCGTACATGCCGCCACCGGCCATCAAAGGCACGATGGAAAGCATCTTGGCAGAGGTGCCGAGTTCCATGATGGGGAACAAGTCGGTCAAGTAGTCACGCAAGATGTTGCCGGTCACCGAGATGGTGTCCAAGCCACGGCTCACGCGCTCCAAGGTGTAACGCATGGCGCGCACTTGAGACATGTGCTCGATGTGCAAGCCCTTGGTGTCGTGGTCTTTCAAGTACAGGTCGACCTTCTTGATCAACTCGTTCTCGTGAGGACGGTAGGGGTCCAACCAGAAGATGGCAGGCATGCCAGAGTTGCGTGCGCGGGTCACAGCCAACTTCACCCAATCGCGGATGGCCGCGTCTTTGACTTGGCACATGCGCCAGATATCGCCTTCTTCCACGTTTTGGCTCAACAAAACTTCGCCTGTGGCCAAGTCGGTGATGTTGGCCACGCCGTCTTCTTGAATTTCAAACGTCTTGTCGTGTGAACCGTATTCTTCAGCTTGTTGCGCCATCAAGCCCACGTTGGGCACGGTGCCCATGGTCTTGGGATCGAAGTTGCCGTGCCACTTGCAGAAGTTGATCATTTCTTGATAGATACGCGCAAAGGTCGACTCAGGCATCACAGCCTTGGCGTCCTTCAAGCGGCCATCAGCGCCCCACATCTTGCCGCCGTTGCGGATCATGGCGGGCATAGAGGCGTCCACGATGATGTCGTTGGGTGAATGGAAGTTGGTGATGCCTTTGGCCGAGTCCACCATCGCCAACTCTGGGCGATGCTCGTGGCAAGCGTGCAAGTCACGCTTGATTTCGTCTTGCTGGCTTTGTGGCAAGGTGGCGATCTTGTTGTACAGATCGGCCATGCCGTTGTTCACGTTCACGCCCAGTTCGTCGAACAGTTTGGCGTGCTTGGCGAAGGCTTCTTTGTAGAAAATCTTCACACAGTGGCCGAACACGATGGGGTGAGACACCTTCATCATGGTGGCTTTCACGTGCAAGGAGAACATCACGCCTGTTTTGTGCGCGTCTTCGATTTCTTTTTCGTAGAACTCGACCAAAGCTTTCTTGCTCATGAACATGCTGTCGATGATTTCTTTGTCGAGCAAAGAAACTTTGGGTTTCAACAGAATGGTTTTGCCGCTCTTGGTGATGAGTTCCATCTTCACATCACGGGCTTTGTCCAAGGTCAAAGATTTTTCGCCGTGGTAGAAGTCGCCGTGGTGCATGTGTGACACGTGCGAGCGAGAGGCTTGGCTCCACTCAGCCATGCTGTGTGGGTTCTTGCGTGCGAACTCTTTCACTGCGCGAGGTGCGCGGCGGTCCGAGTTACCTTCACGCAACACGGGGTTCACAGCCGAGCCGGTGCACTTGGAGTAGCGGGCCTTGATGGCTTTCTCTTCGTCCGTGGTGGGGTTCTCTGGGTAGTCAGGCAGTGCGTAGCCCTTGCCTTGCAACTCTTTGATCGCTGCGGTCAACTGGCCCACCGAGGCGCTGATGTTGGGCAACTTGATGATGTTGGCTTCTGGCTTCAAGGTCAGCTTGCCCAACTCAGACAAGTTGTGTGTCACACGTTGCGCTTCGGGCAACAGGTCAGAGAACTCACCCAAGATACGTGTAGCCACAGAAATGTCGCTCGACACCACGTCAATGCCAGCAGGCGCGGCAAACGTGCGAATGATGGGCAGGAACGAAGCCGTTGCCAACAAGGGGGCTTCATCAGTCAGGGTGTAAACGATTGTGGATTTTTCAGCAGCCATTGCTCGGTCTCTTCTTTGTTGGGATAAGGTTAAAGAAATACGGTTTTCTTACGTTTTGCGGCGGTTATCCGCTCACGCCAAAGCCGACATTATCCACGGCACTTTAGCCCACCTCCCCCTGCGCTTTGCTTACGCCCTGTCGCTGCCGAAAATCCTTATTCCAAATAAGCATATATGTACAACTAAGAAATCGTTTGTTTTGGCATAAAGAACACCTACAGTCCACGCCATGCAAGATTTTGGTTTCGTATTCGCGGGGTTCTTTGTGGGTTTGGTCGTCGGCCTGACTGGGGTTGGCGGCGGCTCACTGATGACGCCCATTTTGATTTTCTTCTTCGGCGTCAAGCCCTACATGGCCGTGGGCACCGATTTGCTGTTTGCGGCCTTCACCAAAGCCGGTGGCACGTTCAGCTTTGCGCGTCAACGCATCGTGCCTTGGCGTGTGGTGGTGTCGTTGTGCGCAGGCAGCATTCCTGCTGCGGCTGTCACGCTGTGGGTGCTGCACAACATTGGGCCGTCTGACCCCGCCGTGCAAAAAGTGATGACGGTCACGCTCGGCTTGGCCTTGTTGCTGACCGCCAGCGCCATGCTGTTCAAGGTGATTCGCGGCAAGCAAGCGCCGGTGGTGTTGGCCGAAGAAAACCTGCACCAAGCCACGCAGCCCCGCCACTGGGCCCTGCCCGTGTTGTTTGGCGCGGCCATCGGCACCTTGGTGACCCTCACCTCGGTGGGCGCAGGCGCCATTGGCGTGACGGTGCTTATGATCCTGTACCCACAACTGCCGTTGTCGCGCATCGTGGCAGCTGACATTGCGTATGCCGTGCCGCTGACGATGGTGGCGGGCTTGGGCCACGCCTCGTTGGGCTCGGTCGATTGGTCTTTGTTGAGCTTGTTGCTCGGGGGCTCGTTGCCTGGCATTTGGGTGGGTTCACGCCTGATGCACAAAACGCCGGAACGCGTGATTCGCTCCATTCTTTCTGTGTTGCTGGCTTGGGCTGGCAGCAAATTGGTTTTCGCTTAATTTTTCGTTTGAGTTCTTAGATGTATCAATACACCGCCTTCGATTCAGAGTTTGTCAAAGCCCGCGCGGCGCAATACCGCGACCAGCTGACCCGCAATTTGGCTGGCAAATTGGCCGACGACGACTTCCGTCCCTTGCGTTTGCAAAACGGCTGGTACGTGCAACGCTACGCGCCCATGTTGCGCGTGGCTGTGCCTTACGGCGAACTCAACAGCGCACAACTGCGCGTGCTCTCGAAAATCGCTCGTGATTACGACACACCTTCTGCCGAACTGATCAAGCAAGCGCAAACCGCACAAGACAAGATTGGCGGCATTGATGCCCCGAGCTTGGTCACCAACTGCGGCCACTTCACCACCCGTCAAAACGTGCAGTTCAACTGGATTCCCCTAGACAAAAGCGCCGACGTGATGGAGCTGTTGGCCACGGTCAACTTGCACGGCATTCAAACCAGCGGCAACTGCATTCGCAACATCACCAGCGACGAGCGTGCCGGTATTGCGGTGGACGAAGAAGTCGACCCACGCCCCTACGCCGAAGTGCTGCGCCAGTGGAGCACCCTGCACCCTGAGTTCGCTTACCTGCCCCGCAAATTCAAAATCGCCATCACCGGCGCCAACGAAGACCGCGCTGCCATTGAATGGCACGACATCGGCCTGCGCTTGATTCGCGACGACGAAGGCAACGTGGGCTTCAAAATTTTCGTGGGCGGTGGCATGGGCCGCACGCCCATCACCGGCTCGGTGATTCGCGAGTTCTTGCCTTGGAACCAAATCATCAACTACCTCGAAGCCGTGGTGCGCGTGTACAACGGCTGGGGCCGTCGCGACAACATTTACAAAGCCCGCATCAAAATTTTGGTGAAGGCCGAAGGCCAACGCTACTTTGACGAAGTCGAAGCCGAATACGAACGCATCTTGGAAAGTGGCGCACACCACACCATCCCGCAAGTCGAGCTCGACCGCGTGAGCGCCTGCTTTGTGATGCCACCTGTCGATGTCGTGTCGGACGAAGCCCAAGAAAAAGCCGAGCAAGCCTTGGTGGCACAAGCCCAAGCCGACAAAGAGTTCACCCGTTGGTTGCAACAAAACGTGACCAGCCACCAAAACCCAGGCCTGCGCGTGGTAACCCTGTCGTTCAAGCGTTTGGGCCAAGCCCCGGGCGACGCCACCGCCGACCAACTCGCCACCGCCGCTGACTTGGCTGACCAATTCAGCTCAGGCGAAGTGCGCGTGAACCACGACCAAAACTTGGTGCTGCCGTGGGTGCGCATTGACCAATTGGCCGACCTGTACCAAGCCGCCAAAGCCGCTGGCTTTGCCCGCGCCAACGTGCACTTGTTGACCGACATGATTGCCTGCCCCGGCGGCGATTACTGCGCTTTGGCCAACGCCCGTTCCTTGCCCATCGCAGCGGCCATCACCGAGCGCTACCAAGACCTCGACGAGTTGTTTGACTTGGGTGACATCGACCTGCATATCAGCGGTTGCATCAACTCCTGCGGCCACCACCACAGCGGCCACATTGGCATTTTGGGTGTGGATAAAGACGGTCAAGAGTGGTACCAAGTCACCTTGGGTGGCTCGGATGGTTCGTTCTTGAGCGGCCCCGCCAAAGCCGGCAAAGTGGTGGGCCCATCGTTCGCCGCCGCCGAAGTGGTGGACGTGGTGGAAGCCGTGCTCGATGTGTACCGCGACAAGCGCGAAACCCACGAAACCTTTGCACGCACCTTGAACCGCGTGGGCTTTGATGTGTTCAAAGCCGCAGCCAACTCGGCCCGCAACACCACGGCACGCGCCAGTTAAGTACACGGCCTGAACCCAATACGAGAACCCTATGAGCCTGCAAATCATCACCCAACACACCACCGACGGCGTCAATGCGCGCGCCTTGGCCAACGACGTGGATGCACAAACCCTCGACCTCGAAGGCTTGGAGCGCATTGACTTGAACTTCCCCAAGTTCACAGATGGCCGCGCCTTCAGCCAAGCCTTTGTGCTGCGCCGCCGTGGTTTCACCGGCGACATTCGCGCCCACGGCGATGTGCTGATTGACCAACTCTTGCAAATGCAACGCAGCGGTTTTTCAAGCGCTGTGCTGCGTGACGACCAAGATGCCGCCCACGGCGAAAAGCTGTTGAGCCACTACAAAACCTTTTACCAAGGCGATGCCGTGCAACACGTGCCTCACTTTGCGCAAGCGGCTTAATGGTTATGAGCAGCAGTTCCTTCCTCTCCGCCAGCGGCAACACCAAGGCCACCACCTTGAACGCCCGCGCCAGCGACGACTTCGCCGCCAAACTGGCCGAAACCCAAGCCTTGCTGCAACGTGCAGCAGCTGCGTTTTCGCCCCTCACGCAAGCCTCTAGCCTCGGTGCAGAAGACGTGGTCATCACCCACCTCATCAACAGCTTGCAGCTGGACATCCCCGTGTTCGTGCTCGAAACCGGTGCGTTGCACACCGAAACTTTGGCGTTGCTGGAGCGCACCGAAGCGCACTCTCGCGCCCCTGTGAAGGTGTACCAGCCGGTGCATGAATCGGTCATCCAATTTGTGAAGAACAAAGGCCAAGACGCGATGTACCAAAGCATCGAGTTGCGCAAAGAGTGCTGCGGTATTCGCAAGATGGAGCCCCTCGCCCGCGCCCTCAAAGGCCAACGTGCGTGGATCACCGGCTTGCGCCAAGAGCAATCCAACGCCCGCGCCGATGTGCCGTTGCAAGACGACAGCGAAGTGGCCAGCAAAGGTTTGAGCAAATTCAACCCATTGGCTAAATGGACCTGGGGCGATGTGTGGCACTACATCGCCACAAACAACGTGGACTACAACCCCTTGCACGACCAGTTTTTCCCCAGCATCGGCTGCGCGCCATGCACCCGTGCCATCAGCCTCGGCGAAGAGTTTCGTGCGGGCCGCTGGTGGTGGGAAGACGAAGCCGCCAAAGAGTGCGGCTTGCATGTCAAGAAATAAAAATTAGAGATCGAGAAACGTCATGAACGCTAGCACCCACAACGAGTTGCACCATTTGAGTAACACCCACCTCGATGCACTGGAAGAAGAAACCATCTTCATCTTGCGCGAAGTTGCCGCCGCTTTTGAGCGCCCCACTCTTTTGTTCTCCGGCGGCAAAGATTCGCTGGTCATGCTCAAGTGCGCCGAGAAAGCCTTTGGCGCTGGCCGCATTCCTTACCCTTTGTTGATGATCGACACCGGTCACAACTTCAAGGAAGTCACCGACTTCCGCGACGCACGCGCCAAAGAACTCGGCGCTGAATTGATCGTGCGCAACGTCGAAGACTCGATGAAGCGTGGCACCGTGCGCTTGGCACACCCCGGCGAGAGCCGCAACGTGCACCAATCGGTCACCTTGCTCGAAGCCATCGAAGAATTCCGCTTTGACGCGTTGATCGGCGGCGCACGCCGTGACGAAGAAAAAGCCCGCGCCAAAGAACGCATCTTCAGCCACCGCGACAGCTTTGGCCAATGGCAACCCAAGGCCCAACGCCCTGAGCTGTGGACCTTGTTCAACCACAAGTTGCAACCCGGCGAACACTTCCGCGTGTTCCCCATCTCCAACTGGACCGAGCTGGACGTGTGGCAATACATCGCCCGCGAAAACATCGCCCTGCCCTCCATCTACTACACACACAAACGCGAGGTGGTGGACCGCCGTGGTTTGTTGGTGCCTGTGACTGAACTCACACCGCCGAAAGACGGCGAGAAGGTCGAGATTCGCGACGTGCGTTTCCGCACCGTGGGCGACATCACCTGCACCTGCCCCGTCGAGAGCGACGCGGCCACGCCCCAACAAATCGTCATCGAGACCTTGGCTGCCGATGTGAGCGAGCGCGGTGCCACACGCATGGACGACAAAACCTCCGAGGCTTCGATGGAGAAGCGTAAAAAAGACGGCTATTTCTAAGACGGTGAGTTGGATGACCATGACAACAAATACAAATACAAATACACAAAACGCCCTGAAATTCATCACCTGCGGTTCAGTCGATGACGGCAAAAGCACCTTGATTGGTCGCTTGTTGGTCGACACCAAAGCGGTGTTGCAAGACCACTTGGCGGGCGTACAACGCTCCGGCGAAACCGACCTCGCCCTGTTGACCGACGGCCTGTCTGCCGAGCGCGAGCAAGGCATCACGATTGACGTGGCGTACCGCTACTTCAACACCGAAGCACGCAAGTTCATCATTGGTGACGCGCCCGGCCACGAGCAATACACCCGCAACATGGTCACCGCCGCGTCTAGCGCCGATGCCGCCGTGGTGTTGGTCGATGCCATCAAGCTCGATTGGAAAAACCCCGCGCTTGAACTGTTGCCACAAACGCGCCGCCACTCGCTGTTGGTCAACTTGCTGCGCGTGCCCTCCATCGTGTTTGCCATCAACAAACTCGACGCAGTAGACGATGCGGCATTGGCCTACAAAAACATCGAAGCCGCTTTGCGCAAGTTCGCGCAAGAGGCTGGCATCACCATCACCGCCTTGGTGCCGGTGTCTGCCCTCAAAGGCTGGAACGTCGTCGAAAGCCATCCCGACTGGTGCGGCTACACAGGCCCCAGCCTGTTGAGCATCTTGGAAGAGCTGCCCAACACCCCTGCTGAGACCGACGTGGCGTTCAGCTTCCCCGTGCAGTGGGTGGAAAAGTTCCACGACTCAGGCGTGACCACCCAAGGCCGCCGCGTGTTCTGGGGCCGTGTGGCCACGGGCACGGTTGAGCCTGGGCAAACCGTGAAAGTGTTCCCCAGCGGCCAAACGGCTGTGGTGTCGCAAGTGCTGTCGGCCACGCGCCAGCCGCAAAGCAAGGCCGCAGGCCATAGCGCTGGCATCGTGCTCGACCGCGAAGTGGATGTGTCACGCGGCGACTGGATCTTGGCCGCGGAAGGCAGCCCCGAAGGCCAACGCCAACTCAACACCACCATCGCTTGGATGGACGACGAGCCCTTGGTGGCAGGCCGTGTGTACTGGGCCTTGCATGGCCACCGCTGGGTGAAAGCCAAAGTGCAACGCGTGGTGCACCGCCTGAACGTCAACACCTTGGCCGAAGAGGAAGCCACCGAACTGGCCCCCAACGCGATTGGCCACGTCACCTTGGCCTTGCAGGAGCCTTTGGTGGCGCTGCCTTTCACGCAGTCGCGCATCTTGGGTGCGTTGGTGTTGGTGGACACGGCCACACATAAAACCTCAGGCGCTGTGCTGGTGAACTGATCCAGCGCAAAGCCTGCCTTTGAATCCCGTTTAAAATCAATAGCTTGGCGCGGCACATCATGTGCTGCGCCCTCTTTTTTTTACCCATCGATTGAATTGCCATGACGCACGTAGTCACCGAAGCCTGTATCCAATGTAAGTACACCGACTGTGTGGACGTTTGTCCCGTCGACTGCTTCCGCGAAGGCCCCAACTTCCTCACCATCGACCCAGACGAGTGCATCGACTGCGCGGTGTGCATCCCCGAGTGCCCTGTGAGCGCCATCTACGCCGAAGAAGACGTGCCCGAAGGCCAAGAGCACATGACCAAACTCAACGCCGAGTTGTCCACCATTGGCTGGCCCAGCATCACCAAGCGCAAGGCTGCTTTGCCTGACGCTGAGGTGTGGAAAGACAAAACCGGCAAGCTCGCAGAACTGCAGCGCTAAGCACGCCGCCCGATGACGGCTCACATGATTTCGGCAGCCACGATTCATACCGATGCCGTCATCGTGGGCGCAGGCCCTGTGGGCCTGTTTCAGGCTTTTCAGCTCGGCCTGCAAGACATTCGCTGTCACGTCATGGATGCACTGCCCCACGTCGGCGGCCAGTGCATGGAGCTGTACCCCGACAAACCGATTTACGACATTCCCGGCATCCCTGTGTGCACGGGCCGTGAATTGGTGGCGCAGCTGCAAACCCAAATTCAACCTTTCGCCCCTGCGTTTCACCTCAACCAAGAGGTGACCGAGGTTGCGCGCTTAGACGATGGTTTGATTTCCGTTCGCACCTCAGCAGGCCTGCACTTGCTTTGCAAGGTGTTGATCATCGCCGCGGGTGTGGGCGCGTTTCAAGCGCGCAAGCTGGCCGTCGAAGGGGCAGCCGATCTCGAAGGCACACACGTGCATTACCGCTTGGGCGATGCCTCGCGCTTTGCAGGCCACGATGTGGTGGTGATGGGCGGCGAAGAGTCTGCTGTAGCTGCCGCCCTAAAGCTGACGGTCGAAACGCAAGCGCCACGCAGCGTCACGCTGCTGCACCGCCGCGACGTGTTTACCGCCGAGCCTGTGCTGCTGCAAGCCATGCGTGACGCGGTGGCCAGCGGCAAGCTGCAATTGCAAATTGGCCAACCGACTGCCTTGCTAAGCAACGCGCAACAACTGCATGCCGTGCAAGTGGCAACGCCCGAAGGCCAAACCATTGAGCGCCCTGCACAGCACGTCTTGGCCTTCTTGGGCCTCTCCCCCAAACTCGGCCCCGTTGCCAACTGGGGCTTGGCGATGGAACGCAAACAACTGGTGGTCAACACCGAAACCTTTGCCACCGATGTGCCCGGTATCTTTGCCGTGGGCGACATCAACACCTACCCCGGCAAAAAGAAACTCATCTTGTGCGGTTTTCACGAAGCCACCCTCGCCGCTTTTGGCGCAGCGGCCCTCGTGCACCCCACGCGGAAAACCCTGTTGCAGTACACAACGACCTCCACCGAGTTGCACCGACTTTTGGGAATCGCTTAAAATTTGAACCGCGCTAGCAATGGCGCATTCGCTAGGGGTGTTGAAGCCGTCACCGACTTCGACTGAGAAAGTCCCTTTGAACCTGTTGAGACCCGCCCGCAGTGGGTCTCAAAGTCCGCAAGGACTTGAGGTAATCCTCGCGCAGGGAAGCTTGCCCAACGAACGGCATCATGGATACACCATGCCGCTCTAAGTCAGCCGACCTGCCATTTTGAAATGGCATCGCAAAGTGGCAAACAACAATTTCTGTTTCGATGCGCTCATCTCAGAGCTCCTCGACTTCATGGCACGCTCAGGCGTCAGCGACGAAGAGTTCAACACGCTCGCGCTGAAGATCTTCGCCCACCAGTTTGAACACAACCGCCCTTTTCAAAAGTTTTGCCAAGGACGCGGTAAAACCCCACGCGTGTTGAAAAATTGGCGCGACATTCCAGCTGTGCCCATTAATGCGTTCAAAGAATTGACGCTGAGCTGCGTACCACCCGACACCTGTGCACGTACCTTCATGACCAGCGGCACCACACGCGGCGATGTGAAGGGCCGCCACTTTCACCCGACGATGGCGGTGTATGACGCGTCCATGTTGAGCAACTTTGCGCAGCATGTGATGCAAGGCGACGCCAAGCTGCGTATGGGCATCTTGTTTCCCAACGAGGTGCTGATGCCCAACTCATCGCTGGCTCACTACTTGGCGTTGGCGCTGGACCACTTTGGCACACACGACAGCGCTTATTACGTGGACGACAACGGCCTGCGCACCGACGCTCTGTGCGATGCCCTGCAACAGGCTCAAAACTTGGGAGAGCCCTTCGCGCTGCTGGGAGCCAGCTACAGCTTTGTGCATGTCATGGATGCCTTGCAAGCGCGTGGGCAAACTTTTCAATTGCCCGCTGGCAGCCGCTTGCTCGACACCGGGGGCTTCAAAGGCCAATCCCGCGAAGTGCCAATGGATGCGTTTTATGACCAATTGAACCAAACGTTCGGCGTCAGCCGCGACCATTGCCTGAACATGTACGGCATGACCGAATTGAGCACCCAGTTTTACGATGCAGGCAACCGCACGGTGCCCTCCGTCAAACGTGGGCCACATTGGATTCGCTCCCGTTTGGTCGATCCATTGACAGGCCAAGACGTGGCCGCCGGTGAGCGCGGCATCTTGGCCCACACCGATTTGGCCAACTTCAACTCAGTCGTCACTATCTTGACGGAAGACGTGGGCCAAGCCACTGCTGATGGGTTCGTGTTGCTAGGCCGCGCCGAAGGCGCACAAGCCAAAGGCTGCTCGATGGCGGTAGACAACTTTTTGAAAGCCGCGCAGGCATGAGCCTCCCGATTTTCAAAGCGGGCTACCTGCCAGGCGTGAACGAGGCCGAGGTGACATGGCATCGCTTGTGCATAGGGACGCCCCATGCCCCGATGTTGGTCGATGTGCCGCAACTCAGCACCACGCAAATGACGGCACTGGCGCAACGCGTGCAGCATGCCAGCCGCATGCACTTGAAGAGCATGCCTGTCTCTGACATCGTGACGGTGCTCGACATGGCCACCGCACGCCTGCTCGACCATCATGACGTGTATCGACAACAACTCGAACGTCTGTTACCCCAAGCCACAGGCTTTGACGCTGAGATGGTGCGTTTGAACTTGAATGCCTATTTGCAAACCTTTCGCGGCTTGCAGTTACAACGTTTTGTCGCAGAAGACTTCGCCAACCCCAAAGTGCTAGACGAGTTTCAACCTCGTACCCAAGGTGGCTGGACTCGCGCCTTTGGGCCAGAGCTGTTGGTGCATGTGTGGGCAGGTAACGTGCCCGCCTTGCCGATGTGGAGCTTGGTGTCGGGCCTCTTGGTCAAGGCAGGATCGATTGGCAAAGTGGCCAGCGCCGAGCCAGTGTTTGCCACGCTGTTCGCCAGGCTTCTGGCAGAGATCGAACCTCGCTGGGCAGACTGCTTTGCGGTGGTGTGGTGGCCTGGTAGGGGGACAGTGGCTCCCCACAGAAATGCGGACCCCACGCCAGACTCAGCTGAAAGTTTGGCCACTGAACGCATCGTCTTTCCTCTGGCCGATGTGGTGCTGGCCTACGGCAGCAACGAAGCATTGCAAGCCATGCAAGCGCATGTGCCGGTGACCACCCGCTTTTTATCGCACGGCCACAAGCTGAGCTTTGGCATGGTGTCAGCTGCCGCGCTGTCTGTTCACAAAGCACCCAAGGTGGCGCGTCAAGCAGCCTTGGATGTGGCGCGCTACGACCAACAAGGGTGTTACTCACCGCATGTGTTTTATGTGCAACGAGGTGCGCCCGTTGGCCCTCAAGATTTCGCCCAACAGTTGGCAAACGAACTGACGGGCTTGCAGCACAAGCTGCCGCGCCGCGTCCTCTCGCTCGAAGAGGCCGCGCAAGTGGGCGCTTGGCGCGAGGCCCATGAGTTCGCCTCGCTCAATGACGACACATGGCCAACACACACCGTGTTGGGCACCAGTGACGGCGAAAGTGCCAGCACCGTGGTGTACAGCAATCGCGCCCTGCCCCTCAGCGCAGGTCCGCTCAACCGCCACGTGTTGGTCGTCGCCGTAGACACATTGGATGATGTGATGTCCTTGATCGCGCCACAACGCGACTACTTGCAAACCGTGGGGCTCGCAGCTGCGCCCGAAGAATTGATGCACTTGGGCAACAGATTGGCCCAAGCCGGTGTGACACGCATTTGCGCCTTAGGAGCCATGACCGCCCCCGAAGCCGGCTGGCACCACGATGGGCGTTTCAGCCTGCTCGACCTGGTCCGCATGGTGGACATCGAAGCCTCGACCGAACGTGAGGCCGAGCGCTTCACGTCTTACGAGGTGTGATCCGATGCGCACGTTGGCCATGAACATGTCACCCATGCCCTTTTTGCAACTCGATGCCCTGCACTTCGCCTACCCCGATCGGGGCGAGGTGGTGCGCGACGTGCGCTTGCAACTCGCACCGGGTGAAATTCATTGCCTGATTGGCCGCAGCGGCTGTGGCAAAACCACCGTACTCAAACTCGCCGCAGGTTTGCTCATGCCTCAGCAAGGTCAAATCCGGCTCCAGGGACAGCCTGTGCAGGCACCGACCTCAGAGATGGGTTTTGTGTTTCAGTCCCCCACGCTGCTCGATTGGCTCAACGTGCTCGACAACGTGTTGTTGCCGATCAGTTTGCACGGTACCGTGACCAACGATCACCGCATCTATGGCGAACAACTGTTGGCGCAAATGGGCTTGGCCGCCCTGCGTGACGACAAACCGCATCGGCTCTCGGGTGGGCAACAAAGCCGCGTGGCCATTGCACGCGCCTTGATCACCCGCCCAGCAGTGCTGTTCATGGACGAACCATTTGCCGCACTCGACGCCATCACGCGTGACGAGTTGCAACGTGATTTTTTGGCCTTGTGCCAATCGCACGGCACTGCGGTGTTGTTTGTCACGCACGACATGGGCGAGGCCGTGTATTTGGCTGACCGCGTCAGCCTCATGCACGAGGGACGTATGCAAGCCCCCTTGCCGATCGATTTGCCTCGTCCACGCCAGAGCGCCATGCGCTATACCCCCGCCTTCAACACGCTGTGCGAACAGCTGCGACACGCCATGGACGACACATTGCGATGAAACGTGATGCCATCCTCTCCACACTCTTGGGTTTGGTATGCCTGGGCGCATGGGAAGTAGCCGTGCGCGTAGGGCACGCCTCGCCGTTGGTACTGCCAGCACCGTCTGTGGTGGCGCAATCGCTATGGCAAAGTTTGAACAATGGTTACTTGTGGCCTCACATCGTCCACACACTGACCGAGGTGGTGTTGGGCCTCTTGCTAGGTAGCTCCATGGGGTTTTTCGGTGGTGTGGTGCTGGGTGAGTTTGCACGTCTAAGAGGTGTGCTGATGCCGTACGTGGTCGTCAGCCAGGTGGTACCCAAACTCGCGCTGGCCCCCTTGTTCATTGTGTGGTTTGGTTTTGGCACATGGCCCACCGTGGTCATGACCGCTTTGATTTGCTTTTTTCCGCTGCTCGAAAACACGGCAACTTGCATGCAACAAGTCGATGAGCACAAGCTGGAACTGTTTCGCATGCTGCGTGCCAGCCGCTGGCAAACCTTGTGGCGCTTGAAGCTGCCAGCGGGGTTGCCCAACATCATGTCGGGTTTGCGTGTGGCCGTGGTTCTGGCGTGGGTGGGCGCGGTCGTGGGTGAATTCATAGGCGCCAGCCGGGGGCTGGGTGCCTTGATCATCGCGGCTCAGGGCTCCATGGACACCCCGCTGATGTTTGCGGTACTCACCGTCATCACGGTGCTCGGTCTCACGTTTTACAAAGTGTGCGAATGGCTAGAGCGCCGTTTGCTCAGTGCATCTTCCGATCTGTCAACCAGGAGTTCTTTATGACTTGCAAAACTACCCCTACTTGGATACACCGCATCTCAGGCCTTGCCCTCAGCAGTGCGCTGGCTCTGAGCCTCGCGGCACCAGCCTTCAGCTGGGCACAAGCCACCCCCAAACTCGACAAAGTCGTGGTGGCAGGCTGGAGCAAACCCATCACCGAAATCACCAACTTGTTGGTAGAAGAAGACAAAGGCTTTTTCAAAGCCCGTGGCATTGAGCTAGGCTATGTGCCAGGCGCAGGCGGCGGTGACGCTTTACGTAATTTGCTCAGCGGTCAAGCCGATGTGGCGTTCACGGATCCTGGTTCGTTCTTCGCCGCGTTAGACAAGGGCGAGAAGCTGCGAGCCATTTATGACATCTACCCACAAAACGTGTTCAACGTGGTGTCACTGAAATCGCAAAATATCCTCAAACCAGCGGACCTCAAGGGCAAACGCATTGGCGTGTACAGCTTGTCGAGCGGCACTCGCCAAAACTTGCAAGTGCTGTTGCACCAAGCTGGGTTAACTGAAGCCGATGTGACTGTTGTGGTCACGGGCTTGCTGAACTTTGCCCCACTCATGCAAGGCCAAGTCGATGCCACAGCAGCCACAGACACAGGCTTGCTGGTGGGGCGCCAAAAAGGTTTGGGCGGTGTGAATGTGATGGAAATCAAAAACCACCTCAACATCTCCAGCGACTTCTTTGTGGTGCGCGAAGACACCTACCAGCAGAAAAAAGACGTGCTCAAGCGTTTCTTGCAGGCCTACCAAGACAGCGCCAAATGGATGATGCAGTCCCCGGAAGAAGCCGCCAAGCTTGCCGTGAAAGTCGCCATCGATGGGCAAAACGCCAACATGAACTTGGACATCATTCGACTGCGCAACGAAAGCAGCGTCTCCGCCACCACCGATAAACGCGGCCTGGGCGCGTTTGACATGGTCAGCTTGCAAAAAGGTGCCAACGCCTACAAAGCCTTTGGGGTGATTCAGCGCGACATCAAGATCAGCGATGTGGTCAGCCAAGACTTGTTGCCCACGGCAGCATCCAGCATCAAAGCCTCCACCCAGAAATGACCACCACCCCACGTCACTTCGCAGGCCAGGTCGTTTTGGTCACAGGCGCCAGCCGGGGTATTGGCGCGGCCATTGCCAAAGCCTTTGCTCGGGAAGGTGCCATGGTGTTGGTGAATTACCTGCACAACCACGCGGCAGCCCAAGAGGTGGTGACCCAATGCCAACAACTCGGAGGCGATGCATGGGCGCTGTCAGCCGATGTGCGGTCCCCCGAAGCTGTGCACAGCATGATGGCTCAGATCTTGAGAGAAACAGGCCGTATCGATGCTGTCGTGAACAACGCCTTCAGCCCCTACACCTTCGATCCAGAAAATCGTCAGCGCTTTTGGGATGTGCCTTGGCAGGCATACCAAACGCAATTCGATGGCGCGGTGCATGCAGCGTACAACCTGTGCCAAGCTGTGTTGCCGCATTTCAAGCAACGCGGCCAAGGCAGCATCGTCAATTTGACCAGCGATTTGGTAGACCGCCCCAGCATCGCGTACCACGACTATGCGACGGCCAAATCTGCCTTGGTTGGTTTGAGTCGCAATCTGGCCGCTGAGTTGGGGGCCTTTGGCATTCGCGTGAATTGCGTGGCTCCGGGCTTGGTCAGCCCCACTGACTCCAGCCGAGCCACCAAAGAGTCGATCAAAGACGTGCTGATTGCTCAGACGCCTCTGGGTCGCTTAGCCACACCTGACGATGTGGCAGGGCCGGTGCTGTTTTTGGCTTCTGAGTGGAGCCGCTTCGTGACGGGTCAGGTGTTGACGGTCGACGGTGGCTTGGTGATGCGATGAAGCGGCACGGGCGCAAAACCATGATTCAAGGGGCCATGTCCGTGGCCCGTGGTGACGTCTGCGCCTTGCGCAATGGCGCCCAAGATGAAGGTGCGTGCCAAGCGCACGGCATCGCTCAGCGAATGGCCCAAGGCCAGATGCGCGGCAATGGCCGACGACAACGTACAGCCTGTGCCATGCACATTCCGACTGGCAATGCGTTGAGATGCCAAACGTTGCGAAGGGCCATTGGCTTGCACCAACAAATCCACCACCTCATCGCCTGCCAAGTGACCGCCTTTGAGCAATACGGCATGAGCGCCCATAGCGAGCAAATCTTGTGCAGCGCCCGTCAGGGCTTCGGCGTTAGGAATCCCATGCCCCAAAAGCAGGGCAGCCTCATCCAAATTCGGTGTGATCACACTGACACGCGGGAACAATTCGCGCACCAGCACTTGCACGGTTTCATTGGCGATCAAGCGGTCACCACTGGTGGCCACCATCACGGGGTCGAGCACAACATTCTTCAACTGGTAATGGTCGATGGCCCAAGCCACCACCTCCACAATGCCGGGTGCGTGCAGCATGCCAATCTTGACGGCGTCAACGCCAATGTCTTCCACCACCGACTGAATTTGTGCTTTCAAAAATTCAGCAGGTACAGCGTGAATACCTTGCACACCGACCGTGTTTTGCGCGGTCAACGCGGTGATGGCACTCATGCCGTAGCAACCCAAGGCCGCAAAAGTTTTCAAATCGGCTTGTATGCCGGCACCACCGCCACTGTCAGAGCCAGCAATGGTGAGGACGCGTGCGTAACGGTAAGAATTGTTCATGGGCGGGATTATCCGCAAAACACAAAGGACCTCATTCAATGAGCGCACAGATTTCGAGTGTGGTGCTGGGCGCTGGCCTGATGGGCCGCTTGCTGGCTCACACGTTGTCACAACTTGGCCACCACGTGACCGTTTACGAGGCTCAAGGCCCTGACGCTCAAGGTGCAGCAGCACGTGTGGCGGCGGCCATGCTTGCGCCATTGGCCGAATCGGCCATCACCGAACTGCCCGTGGTGCAAATGGGCCAGCACGCGCTCAAGCGCTGGCCTGAGTTGATCGCGCCATTGCCTGAGCCGGTGTTCTTTCAGCAAAACGGCACGTTGGTGCTGTGGCATCGCCAAGACGCGGCAGAGGCCAAACGCTTTGAACAGTTGATGCACCGCACACAGCAACAATTGCCCAGCCTTCCAGGCGCTCAAATGCTGAACTCAGCAGGGTTGATCGAACACGAACCTAGCCTAGAAAACCGTTTCACCCAAGGCCTGTATTTGCCGGGTGAAGGCCAACTCGACAACCGTCAACTGCTGGGCGCTTTGCTCAAAAGTCTCGAACAACAACACGTCACCTTGCACTGGAACACCCCACGCGCCCCCGAAGATTTTCAACCGGGCCAAGCGAATCAACCCGATTGGGTGTTCGACTGCCGAGGATTGGGTGCACGCACCGATTGGCCACAACTGCGTGGCGTGCGCGGCGAAGTGATTCGCTTGCACGCCCCCGAGGTCACACTGCAACGGCCCACGCGCTTGATTCATCCGCGTTACCCCATCTATATCGCCCCCAAAGAAGACCATGTGTTTGTGATCGGCGCCACTGAAATTGAAACCGAAGACCTGTCACCCGCCAGTGTGCGCTCGACGCTTGAGTTGCTCAGCGCCGCCTACACCGTACACAGTGGTTTTGCAGAGGCCCGCATTCTGGAGGTCGCCACACAGGCCCGCCCGACTTTGACCGACAATTTACCGGCCATTCGCTGTCTGGGTGATCGGACCTTGCAAATCAATGGTCTGTACCGGCACGGTTTTTTGATCTCCCCTGCCATGCTGGACGTGGTGGTGGAATGGGTGCAAGCGCGCACAACGACCTTGGCAACACAATTCCAATTGAAGTTTGAACATGTCTGATACCCCCCTCCAAGTGCTGATCAACCAATCCCAGCACACCTTGCCGCAAGGCGCCACATTGGCGGATGCCGTGGCGCTTGCTGGCATTCAGCCGCCTTTTGCCGCTGCTGTGAATTTGCAATTTGTCCCACGCGGTCAATACGCACTGCACGTGCTGTGCAACCACGACAAGATCGAACTGATTTCCCCCATCACAGGCGGATAAACAAACCATGACCACACACGCATCGAATATCGCCCCACTCACGCTTTACGGTGAAACGTTTCAAAGCCGGTTGATGCTTGGGACGTCGCGCTACCCATCGCCCAGCGTACTGCTGCAAGCCATCGAACGATCGCAACCTGCCATGCTGACAGCTTCGCTGCGCCGCCAAACGGGCAGCGGTGGCGAAGCCTCGCAAAGCTTTTGGAACCTGCTGCGCGAAGCCCAAGTACCCGTGCTACCCAACACGGCGGGTTGCCACAGCGTGCAAGAAGCCATCACCACGGCTGAAATGGCACGTGAAGTGTTCGAGACCGATTGGATCAAACTCGAACTCATTGGCGATGACTACACGTTGCAGCCCGACACGCTGAACTTACCCGAAGCAGCCAGCCGCTTGATCCAAGCTGGGTTCAAAGTCCTCCCCTACACCACCGACGATTTGGTACTCTGCCAGCGCTTGGTCGATGTGGGGTGCCAAGCTGTCATGCCATGGGCGGCGCCCATTGGCACGGGCAAAGGCCCCATCAACCCACACGCCTTGCGCACGCTACGTGAACGCTTGGATGTACCCATGATCGTTGACGCAGGACTGGGCCTCCCCTCGCATGCCTGCCAAGTGATGGAGTGGGGTTTCGATGCTGTGCTACTCAACACCGCCGTGGCTTTGGCGCAAGACCCTATCCGTATGGCTGGCGCTTTTGCGGATGCCGTGAGCGCCGGTCATGCCGCCTACCGCTCGGGTGCCATGCAAGCACAAGACAGCGCCCAACCCAGTACGCCAGTTCTGGGCACACCGTTCTGGCATCAAACATGAAACTCACCCCCACAACATCGCAACAAATTGCTCAAACACTGGTCAGTCAACACGCCGCCATGCTGGCTGGTGATGCACTGACCTATGTGCAAGCGGTACGTGCGGATGACACGTCACTCAGCACTGAAATGGCGGGCATCTTGCAAGGGTGCCGCATGTTGGGCTTTTTAGAGCAAGACGCCCAGTGCGTCACACGGGCTTGGCAACAGCAAAGCCAACGAATGGGGCTGTTTTCAATCGAAGATTGGCCTTGCCACCCAGATGATTTTGGTATCAGCCTGACGCCGCGTCCCAAGGCATTTCCTTCATGCCCTCACGCCCTAGGCCTCTACACGGTCTTGCCCGATGCCCAATGGGTGGGCCGTATGGCACGTGCAGGTGTTCCCACCGTACAACTACGCTTTAAATCTGATCGTCCATCGGCCATCCGGCAAGAGGTACGTGCAGCCGTACACGCAGTACAAGGCACCGGCGCTTTGCTATTCATCAATGATCACTGGCAAGCGGCGATTGACGAAGGTGCTTATGGTGTTCACCTCGGTCAAGAGGACATGGACGACGCGCCAATTGAACATATCCGAGCCGCAGGATTAAGGCTTGGACTCAGCACCCATGGCTATGCCGAAATGTTGCGAGCAGATGCAGAAAGCCCAAGCTATATCGCCTTAGGGGCTGTATTCCCCACCACGCTCAAACGCATGCAAACTGCGCCACAAGGGTTGGGCCGTCTGCATGCCTATGCCAAACTCATGAAACACATGCCCTTGGTCGCGATTGGTGGCATTGATGAACAACGTTTTCCGCTTGTGATGCAAAGTGGTGTAGGGTCAATTGCCATGGTTCGAGCGATTACAACAGCCGACTCGCCCGAAGAGGCTGCCCGCTTTTTCCAATCACTTCTGCAATCGAATACGCACGCGATTTGAGGTTCGACAAATTCAATAAAATTGAGAAATGCGCGGCATGTTTAAAAAAGCAGTCATCTCTCCGATAGAAAGTGCGGTTGCACTTTCTATCGCGTTGACATCGACAGCTTTTGCACAAACAGCCGATCATGAAGTCACTATCATCGCGCAGCCACCTTCGCGTGTTTCTGGCTTTGATGGTGTTTCACCACACGACTTACCCATCAGCGTGAGCGGCATCAACCGCGACACCTTGCAAGACATCGGTGCGGTCCGCATCACCGATGCACTTCGCCTTGATGCCTCTGTCAGCGACAACTACAACCTCCCCGCTTATTGGGACAAGCTCAGCGTTCGTGGCTTTGCACTGGACAACCGTTACAACTACCAACGCGAAGGTTTGCCCATTTCTGCAGAGACCATCATCCCGATGGAAAACAAAGAACGGATTGAATTGCTCAAAGGCACCAGCGGCATTCAATCGGGCACCAGCGCCCCAGGCGGCCTTGTGAACTACGTGGTCAAACGCGCACCCACCGATGCAGAAAAAACCATACGCGATGTCACCTTCAGTTATGGCACGGGCAACAACCGCTTGGCAGCGACGGACCTGGGTGGCCGCTTTGGGCAAAGCGCTGAATTTGGCTACCGCTTCAACGTAGCCCATGAAGACTTAGACCCCTATATCCGCAACACCCAAGGCCATCGCGACCTGGTTGCTTTGGCCACGGATTGGCGCATCAACACACAGACCCGCATCGAGTGGGAGTTTGAGCAAAGCCACCACGAACAAATTGGTGTCAACTTTTACAGCTTGCTTGGCGCAGGAACGAATGCTTTGCCGTCCCCCGTCGACGGCACACGCAATATCACGCGCCAGCCTGTGTCACAACCCGGCGTTTTTGACGGACTCACCAGCACCCTTCGCCTTCGGCATCAGTTAGACAACGGGTGGACCTGGAATACCCAATACGGCACACAACAACTGCGTGCAGACGACCGACTGGTATTTGCCTCGGGCTGTGACACCGCACCTCTAGACAGGTTTTGCAGCAATGGCAATTTTCAAATTCACGACTACCGCAGCGACAACGAGCGGCGTAACAGCGAGGCCATTCAAACCGAGTTGCGAGGTCAAATGCAATGGGCAGGGTTAGAGCACAACCTGAAGTTCAGTCTGATGCGTCACCGTCAAATCAACCAAATGCCATTGACCCATTCGGATAATTTACTGGGTATCACCAACAGCATGTATGGTGGCTTGACCCCACCCAACACGCCCAGCAACCAGACGCTACCCAACACCAACATCAGCGACTACAACACAGACTTGGCACTCAACGACCAGATACGCTTGACCCAGCAAACCACCGCATGGCTCGGTCTCCGTCAAACTCAATTGAGCCGCAGTAGCATACAAACCGATGGCCGTGCCGCAGTACAAGACGTACGCAGCGTCAACACACCTTGGGTGGCACTCAGCCACCAAATCACACCCCGACACACCGTGTACGCCAGCTATGGCTATGGGCTAGAGGCTGAAGTCACACCTAACTCAGCCAACTACACCAACGCAGGGCAGCCGCTGCCAGCACTGCGCAGCACACAACGCGAAATAGGGTTAAAGAGCCAATCGGCCCACACCACGTGGCAAGCCACATGGTTTGATATCACACGTCCAGCCATCTTCGATGGTCTCAACTGCAGCCCGGCGGCCAACACTTGCACCCGACAAATTGACGGGCAGAACCATCACCAAGGCATCGAACTCAGCGCACTGACGCAGGTCAACGCATGGGATTTCAGTGGCAGTGCCATGTGGCTGCTTGCCGAACGAGAAAACGCGACCGTGCAAGCAGACCGGAATGGTCAACGCCCCGTCAACGTTCCTCAAACCGTTGTACGGGGCATGGCCCAATATCGTTTTGCGGACACACCTGGACTGCGTTCGGGGCTGCGCATCTCTCACGAAGGGATGCGTAACGTTACAGAAAATGGTGACATCGTGCTCCCAGCGTGGACCACACTGGATGCCACCACACACTACGACACCCGCGTGAACAATGTGCCCGCTAGCTGGACGCTGGCCATGAACAACCTCACCAACAAACATTACTGGCGTGAATCGCCTCGTCAGTACGGTCAATATTTTCTGAATCCCGGTGCCCCCAGAACGCTTCGTTTGGCAGTTGTGTTCCACCTTTAATGCAAAAAAAACATCACCCCAAACTCTTAGCCGCGCAACTGGATGAGATAGCCACACGGGATCGACATTCCACTTGGGTTGGCATTCCTGCCGTTCTCACAGTGGTCTGGATGCACATGGGGCATATGGCCAATATCCAAATCTTTGCTTGGATGGGCTATATGTTTGCGGTGATGGCCGCACGCATATGGATGGGTTGGCATTGGAAATTTAGATCGGTGGATGCATCCCAATGTCGCCAAGAACTCACATGGCGCCTTGTTGCATCCGCGGTGTACGGACTTGGTTGGGGTGGTTCGATGCTGATCCTCAACACACACGCGCTGGATGTATTGACCACCTTCAAAGTTGGAACGGTCACCGCCGCACTCGGCATCATGCTGAACTCCATGAGCATCATTTTTTCTGTGTATGTGGCATTTCTACTGCCGTGCTGGCTCGCTTTCATGGTTTACATCATCGAAGGCAGCGGATTTTTGTCGCCAGAAGATGCCATGATCGCGGGCATTGCCGCAACCATTTTTGCGTTTGTTCTGATCGGATCGTCTTCTAGCATCGCGCGACTGAACCGCATGTTCTTCCTCGGCAAGTTTGAACTCGATCAAGCCTTGGAGCAAATGCAAGAAAGCAACCAGCGCGAAAAGGCACTGTCGCTGCAACTGGCTGAACAGGCGAGACGCGATGCGCTCACGGGCGTCTACAACCGACGGCATTTGGCAGAGCAACTGGACTATCAGCTCAGCGCCTTTTCACGCACCCATCAGCCGTTCTCTGTGGTCATGATTGACATTGACCATTTCAAACGCATCAACGATGTACATGGACACGACGTTGGCGATGCGGTACTCAAGGGCGTGACCGCCGTCATGTCTGAGGCCCTGCGAGACATCGATATCTTTGGCCGCTGGGGCGGTGAAGAGTTTTTGTGCATTCTTCCCAGCACCCATGGCGCAGATGCACAACAGTGCGCAGAGCGGCTGCGTGAGCGATTGGAAAAGACAAGTTTTGCAGAAACAGCACCCCACTTAAGCGTGACGGGCTCATTTGGCCTTGCCACCTCGAATGCTAACGACAGTGCACAAGACATCGTTAAACGCTGCGATATCGCGTTGTACAAGGCCAAAAAGGGGGGCCGCAACCGCGTCGTCACCGAGCTCGCCACTTGAAAATTTTGAGTCAGCGAAAATTTGTGAAACGCATCTCTTAGTCACGTGTATTTTTTGCTATACTATCGTTCTTTCAAGTTTCTCGCGATTCTTTGAATGCCGAATATTCCTCAATAGCTCAGTTGGTAGAGCGCCGGACTGTTAATCCGTAGGTCCCTGGTTCGAGCCCAGGTTGAGGAGCCAAATCTCTTCCTTATGCCGCGTCTGGCAGGAAAGCGCCGATGGAAAATTCCATCGGTTCCTTCATAGAGGCGTATCGAGGAGTTCCCCATGGCTACGAGCCACTCTTTTTCCGACCTCGCAAAGGTCGTCATTGCGCCTACTCTGGCCGCGACCCATCATTCCCAGAACTGACGACATCGAAGACGGCGTTCACGCACTCATTCGTCGGGGCAAACGTCGCGCACATACGACACGAAACCCGATTAAAACCAACACTGGCATCGCAACCTTAAAGACGATGTTCAAAGACCGTCGACGCATGCGACTGCTACAAGAAGTTTCGTTAATCCTATCCACAGCCTGCAACGCCAACCAGAAGGACCAGACCCGGCGTGATGACGTAATGCGACTCATCAACGTTTAGAGTCAGTCGCAACAGAAAACTCACTACGATGACCGCATTTGCCTGCACTACTGGTATTTTTTCATCCTATTAAGACCGATAAGTACTTGACGCACACATATCAGGCATCAGTCCATGCCCAAACCAATGAGCGAAGCCAATATTTCAAAACCGAAGTAAGCGCCATAAACGTGCACGATTGCAGTATGCGGTTTTTTGCCATAAGCCCAGTACGGTAGTCAAATCCTGATGCAGTCGCCCCGGCTCTTGTAGGCCTATAGACGCTTATACAAACTTAGAAAAACAATAAATAAAATTCATATTTTAAGAAATTTTAATACTAAAAAAATAAAAAAATTGCGCCAATAAAATATCGCAAATATAAATATAAAAACAATAATAAATGCAAGTAAAAGCACCATAATTATGCAATATTTATTCTTAACACTTAATGGAAAAATTTAAAACCTATCAATTGGCAGCTATATACATCCATAAAAATTAAAAATTCTCATGCCATCTACGCCTAAAACCAAAAACTCACTAAATAAAAAATTGACAATCGCATTATTTTTAATATCAATCCCCAAATACTGCCTTACCAATGAAATCATAGAAAAAATTGATTGCAGCGGATTAGCATCAATTAAAACAGAAGAAGGCACAAAAAAAATATTACTGGACAATATGGAACTTGAAATCAAAACCACCATCGAAAATATAAAACTACTATCCAAAAGCAACATATATACCACAACATACTTCCCACACAATGAAAACAATTCAACAGCAAGAATACAAAACTTCAGCACCGAGTCAGAATTGGTTTTTGTTCAAAAGCACGTTTTTTCCAAATCAAAAGATGCGCTTATAAGCACATTAAAAATTGATCGAAAAAGCGGCCAAATAACACAAGTAAATAAAGTTAACAACGTAATTTCGTTATCCATTAATGGACGCTGTAATTTACCTTCATTTATTACAAAACACGAAAAACAACCAACAGATTAACAATACTTATAGATAGTTCGAATCAATACTCGGTAGACAACAATACACAAATGGAAGACCGAACTTTGACAACCTGAAAAATTGGATATTTACTGCGTTTGCCAGCAATGCCACGTACCTATACAGCAGTCCTGCGCAGCTGAAATTTATTGTTAATTAGATTTAATTGTATTTTTCGAAGTCTAAATTTTAGAAACTAGAGATCAACCACTTAGACTAACATGTGCAGCGGAGAAAGATACAGCCGCATGCCGCGAGGGAAAACTTTTATTATCCGAACTGTCTGGGCGTGTGCGTTGCACGGATACCTTTAGCGCTTCGGTTGTGTTTTAATACTCACTTTTAGATTGTTAATTTTGAGAAACAAAAAACAATCTAGCTAACTGCGAAAAGTAACTTTCACTAGTCTGGCTTAATGCAAGGTATTTTTTACGCCGATCCCCCTTTTCATAAAAGTCGGACACCAAATCAATATTTTTTAAATTTATTAAACTCCTATGAATAGTAGCAGGCGATCCATATTTCACCATCCGCATCAACTCGGAAGCCGTTACATTTTGCTTCGAGCATGAAGCATATCCAATTTCGGCAAGTAGTGATAGACCACGGGCATCCAGCCCATATTTGATGATGAACTCTGCTTCGAGCTCGTGCTTTGACATTAAAAACTTTAAATATATATTCATTAAATTAATTAATCCATTAAATCATCTGGAGCAGACAGACCTCGCTCTGGTTTAGCGGGCTGGTAGCGTGTTGCGTTAGGCGATAACCATTGAGTTTCTTCATACAACTCAATAGGCCTTCTCAATTTAGCGCCTCCATCACGTGTCAAAGGTATCCACATGAATTTAGCCGAGCCTTTGCTTGATCGCGTCAAGAATGCATCAAATGGCAAACTCCAAAAGATACCTTTATCAAACGAACCTTCACCAAATTGCGACGCCGACACATTTGTCTTGGTCACATAAAAGCCCATCATCGAGGCGTTGTCAAACACTTTGCTCAGCATCAAAGTCATGCCTCGGTCGCCTGCTAAATACTGCCCTGCTGACAACGCAGTCTGCACACCTTGAATTGGCGTTTCCCAATAGGCGGTCAGGTGCCCGGTTTGGGCGCGGTAATCTCGCATTGAAAAGCCTTGCGCAAAATCGCGTTCTCGCACTGAGTTCCAATCCCCCCCAAAGGCCCAACGCGAACCTGGCTGGCGATACATCAACTCGCCGCCTACGCCACCGTACATCTCTTCTAGATAGCCGCCATAGGCTGAGGCATACAAGTTCTCACTCAATCTTTGCGTTTTACCCAAATTCAAAGTGGGCATGGTGAGCCGTGAGGTCGTCAAAAACTCACGCGCATATGTGCGCACACGTGGTAACAAAGAAGGCCCCGTGTATTTAAATTTGCCGTAGTTATCAAGAAGTCGGTAGCGCACAGCACCTGATAGACGGAAGTCATCTGGCAGTTTCCACGTCATGCGCTCAGTGGCGCTGACTTGGTAAAGCACAAAACCATCTGGCCCGCCCAAGGTCTGAATCAAATCAATACTTGGCACCAGCGTTAAACGGCTATCCGCCTGCGCTGGCACTGTCTCGTGGGCAGGATAAGTCAAGGGCCAAGCATCCGACTTATCTTGATTGGTACGTTCAGGCTCGGTTTGTGTTTTCACCCAAGCATCGCGCGCTACCGTTTGCGTCGCAAGCGTTGAACCTGCAGCGCGGTGGCGAATTTGCACCTCATCCACTGACGCTGGCGCATCTCGGTGCAACACACCCATCGCTTTGTCTAAACGCACTTGTGTGTAGGGGGTGTACGACGCCTCTGTCTCCACGATCAATCGACTGACATCTTGGTGAATATCGGCCACCTGCCATTGGGTGTGCGTTTCAATCTCTTTTACCGTTTGTGCGTCAATCCTGTTTGTCGCGGACCGCTCAAGCCGCACAGGTGGCACTGAGGGGTCAGAGACTTTGGGCGCATACGCCTTTGAAAAGTCGGTATAAAGGCGAAAACCCGCAGACCACGTATTGCCGCGCTCGTAGCCCACAAACACATCAATCCATCGGTTCACGGGATACACCGCCCCCCAATTAACGGGCGAACGTTGGGGCAACACATTGTTCAAAGGGTCATGCTGATAATTGTTGCCGTCGTACTCGGCCTTGAGCACCAAGCCCTGCCAATGCGTTTCAAATTGCACCCCAGCAAACGGGGCTGTACGCCCCCTGAACCAAGTTTGGGTAGCCATCGTGCCGCCCTCACCCACCTGTGTAACGCGAGAGTCAAATGCATGACCACCTAACCGGCTCAGTGGGTTAGCCATGCTGCCTCGGTTACCTAAATACCCCCAAGCCAAACCAGCTGACCAATCCCAAGCGCCAGTGCGCTTGCTGGCCACGACATACTCCGAGCTAAACAAGCCCGTACCGCCCATGTCCCGCATACCAACCGCCACTTCGGGAACCCAAGCAGACTCTCGGATCACCTTGACCTTCATGTCTATGCTTTTGTCCTTGTAGCTCTGATCGCCAGCGATGCTTGGTCCGTACAAGCGGTTAGAAATGCTCACATACCTAAAGCCTAGCTCTAAACGCTCATGCGGTTGCAACATGACGTTCAACATGCTGTAGGGCGACGTGCGGTGCATTGACAGACCGAAATATCCCTCAGGCTGCATACGAGCCGAGGGCGTTTGCAGCACCCCCACATTACCCCAGTTACTAGCCGTGGGTCGATGCGTCATTTGCGTACCCGTGCCTTGCCAGACTGACCAAGGCGTAGGTATCGGCTTCATTTGTCGACTGAACGACGCCAAGTTTTCTAACGGAATTTGTGTCGACACACCTTGTGTGGCCAACCACTTCGCCCATCGGGGGTGAAATGCGTCAGTCAACCCATCTTCGTCACTATCAGCCGGTGCATACACCCAACTGCCAGGGGCTGGCTCGTCTTGCTCGGCAATGCGCCACGCCGACACACCCACACGCTGAACACGCCCATCGGGTTGCACCAGCCAAGCCCATGAACCAGTGCCATGACTGAAGCATGACGCAACATAGTCGGCCGCCATGAGACCTGGAACATGCGGCAGTTCACACACGGTACCGTCACCTCGCATGACGCGCAAACTCGACGGACGGTGGGGCACTACCACACGGTCAGTCGATTGCAGCACAGGGTCGCGCAAAGGGCTAGCTTCTAGCCAAGCAGCGTCAGCAGCGGCCACACGCACGCGCCCTGTGGGTGGCATGGCCCGCAAAGCCATAGCTAATCCTGCATAACGCGAAGCAGAAAGCTCTTGCAACAGCGCTTCATACTCGTGCTGCTGCTGCGCCAAAGCCTCTGGTGTGTGCCACTGCAGCCCCAGCAAATAACTCTCTTGCGACACATTAGATTGCTTGAGCCAATCGCTTAAACGCTGATTGGTTTGCGCCCACAACACAGCGTGAGCGCCACATACACCTAACGCGAACAGCAAAGGAGTCATGCGCATCTTCATCTGCCAGCACCTTGCAAAGGCTTGAGCTTGAAGCACATATCCGCAGCCAAGCATTGCTCGCTGTACACCACGCGCCCTTCATGGAGTGCAAACCATTGCGGGTAGCTGCTGAAACGACCGTTAGGCTCTTGGCGTTGTACCGTCTCGACGACCCACCGAGCAGCAACAGCCACATCAGTGGGCACATACCGTGGCCGATTTGAGTTGGCTGTGATCACAGACTCAGACACACCGTATCGATAACTTGGCATCAGATCTAGATGGCGCTGCCACACCACAGGCTCTGGCTGGGTCAACACCTTAAGCCAATTTGGGCGCTCACTGCTGACTTGGCGCACCTCACGGATCATGCCAAACACCTGCTCAATTCGGCCATTGAAAAGCTGCAGCATCTCGCGCTGGCCGCTGTACCAATACTCGCGCACATCAGTGCCAACCACTTCGCGACGGCCAAGCGCCATATATGCAAAACGCCCATCAAATTCAACCTGCAGATATTCAAAATTGGCCGTGAATTGTGGATTTCGCTCTGGAGGGGACCAAGCGGAAGCAACCGTGTCAAAAACTGGACTACTACCTTGGCACGCAGACAGGAGCGCACCCGCCAGCGCCACACTCAACCAAGCAGACCAACGAGAAAAGCAACCAAACGACTCGGGCATAAAAAACGCCCCTACAGAGGGGCGCTCATGAAATCATCAAACTTAGCGAGTTGTACCCGTTGTGCCAGAGTTGCTGTTGTTATTGGTAGCAGCGGCAACAGCCGCAACTCCCACCGCAACAGCAGCGGCAACGCCAACCGAAACGCCACCCACAGCAGCACTAGTAGCGGCAGCACCACCTGCAGCGCCGCCAGTTGCACCACCAGCGGCAGACCCTGTGCTTGAACCAGCTGTAGAAGATTGAGCGAAAGCAGATGCCACCAAGAAGCTAGAGATGAGGACTGCAACAATTTTTTTCATTTGAAACTCCATATTTGATACGCGATTCGGACGTTTGAATCCTAAGGATTGAATCTGCAAATGGACTTGGCTTGATTCAGAAAGATGCACGGAATAATTGCCAACTTCGTATTCGCCCTTTAGAGAGCTTAGCAATCGCACAGCCGCTGGGTGGGATAAGCATTGCCCCAAGGCCTTCAATCCCGCAACGTGCAGGCCCGCGATTGACTATCTCGACTCCGCCGCCTGTGAATGGACGCCGCAGCAGATCGACTTTGTCGACTGAGTGTTCGATGCATCGCTCGTGCTAAAAGAGCGTGCTGAGATCATGGCGCTTCATGAGGGGATGACTTACTACCGAGACGATAGCGCAAAAAGTCAAAAACATCTAGGGAGATAACATCTGGTCGTGGGATTGAGAGAGCTTCCAGCGGCCGAAGGTACAGAACGTGAGCTATATCCTACGGATTCATCGACTGCCAGCGTCAAGCGTGTGCGTCATCTCGTTTTCCAGCCAAACTCGCGTTCGGCATTGGCGGGTTCGGCGTATCAGGTGGTAAGGCACACAGGTGGCTTTCGGCCAATTCCACCACGTGAATATAGTCGCGTACGCCACCGCCGTCGGGTGTCGTTACCAAACACGGGTAGTTCTGGCAAATTACCAACCGCCACCTGTGCAATGTAGGGCTGCCGCTTATTGGGTATACCGTTCGGATCTTCACCCATCAGGCCGATTTCGTGCGCGCGCTGGGTTGAAGTAACTCAATTAATGTGACCTATCTGTTCAGAGGCAATTCGGTTTCGTTTCGTTCGAACTTTGTCGAAAAACCAGCCCCATTTGTTGAAATACATTACAGCTGAACGCACGTGGTAACCCAACAGCTTGCTGTTGCGGTAAGAGCCCTTTGCATAGGCATGCACGACCTGAGCCGAAGGCAGGTAAACGTTTTCGGCCATATCGCCAATGCGGCGAACCAAATCCACGTCTTCCATGTACATAAAGAAGCGTTCGTCAAAACCACCCAAGCGGTGCAACAGTTCGCTTCGAATCAGCAAAAAGCACCCCGACAGCGTCGGCACGCGAGTTGGCCTGTCCTGTGCGAGGCCATGCATCTCGTAGCGCTGATTGATCTTCGCCTTGATCCATTCGGACGGAATGAAACGTCGAAGAATCAGGTCGACCGGCGTGGGCAGCAGCTTACACAGGCGCTGCAGACTGCCATCTGGGTAGGTGATTCTCGGCATTACAGCGCCAACACCCTGACTCCCATTCAGAAACTGTCCAAGTTCAGGCAGCACATGAGGCTCAAATGAAACGTCTGGGTTCAACAGCAGGTGCGCGTCGGACGTGCCTGCCGCCATCGCAATGGCACGGTTGTGGGCCCTGCCAAACCCTAGATTTTCCCCTGCGTGAACATAGCGAACACGGGGGTGTGCAAACAGCTCATGTTGGAGTGGCACCATGGAGTTGTCCACCACATACACAACGCCGTCGCAGCTTTCAAGAAAACAACGCATCGCCAACCCGTATTGGGTCGGGTCGTTGTGGAACAACACCAAAGAGGCAGAGATCTTCATTCAAAGGCCTTGGGTTAGCAACCGCCACAGTTGTGGCCAGTCAGCAGCGAAAGGGGCATCGGGAGTCGTTCGGGTCTGACTCCCGAAAATATGCTGACCACAGGCTATATGTTCAATGACGGTAGCCCACGCTTGGGCATCGGTTGCCGGAAGAAAGCTCACCGCAGAGCAGTTCCCCGCCGTTTCGTGTGCGTATGGCAGATCGGCCACCAGCAACAGCTTATTCAGAGCCTTCGCCTCTGTGATCGGAAGCCCCCAGGTTTCCAGTCTTGATGGAAACACCACCACATCACAGGCGCGATACGCCTCGGCCATTTGCTGCCTGGTTTGCCTTCCAATGAACTTGACGCCACGAACGGACGAGAACCGCTGGTGCAGGTCGCGTGCGTAGGGGTTCTCTGTACCGCTCAAGGTGAGCCGCAGTTCCACGACACCTCTTGCGGCCGGCGGCAGACGCTTCATGGCTTCACACAGCACCTCAATGTTCTTGAAAACCCGGGGCAATGAGGGGTACAGCATGACCAGCGGGCGCGACTCACAGAACGGGATCGCGGTGTGGGTCTGTGCAGGTGCAGGGCCCCTTTCATCAGGGCGGGTGGGGTACGCCACCACCACATTGGGGTGTGCGTAGAGGCGCTTGAACGCCTCGCGAAGCCACGCCTGCTGTACTACTACGGTGTGGTTGCGTGAAAGAAACGCGCCATACAAGCGACCGTACAGCAGGTTGAACAGTGCGAAAGAAGGTTCCAGCCGGGCATCGCGCCAAGTGAGCTTGTGAAACGGCGAAGGGTTGTGGCAATACACCGCCTGGCGTCGCGCCTGGACGCGGGGTGTGATGTCATGCAGCGAGAGCCACAAGTCTGGCTTAAGCGACTTCGAATGACGGTCAAACACCACCCACTCCAGCCACAGGCGCGTGAACCACGAACGTTTGGACTGCGGGAATGCCAGCGTCTCAACGCGCGGATGCGTGATAAGGTCTTTGCGATGGACAAGTGCGGTGATCTTCCAGTCGGCGGGCAGGTAGTGCGCTGCAGCATCCAGGCTCTCCTGCAACACCGTCAGCGGGCCCCCTTCGCTGAAGTTGACGGCAGACACCACCACATGCTTTTGCTTCTGCATCAAACCCGCTGCCACTCGTGGGTGGAGTCATCCCATTGGCGTATCACCCGGGCCGGGTTGCCTGCGGCCACACACCGCGACGGGATGTCCCGCGTCACCACGGAGCCAGCGCCGATCACCGCACCGTCGCCAATGGTCACGCCCGGCAACACACAAACCGATTCGCCAATCCAGACGTTCTTGCCAATGTGCACAGGCTTGGCGTGCAGCGGACGCTGAGCTGGTGGGGTGTCCGGACCGTCTTCCAACGCGCTGCGGTCAAAGCGTCCGTGGTTGTGGTCCGAGATGAAAACGCGACTTGCAATCAAAGTGTTGTCGCCAATTGAGACGTGAACGGTGGCAGCAATGTGCACGTAATCATTGACCTGAACCGAGTCTCCGATGGATAGGATAACTTTTGGCTCTATTGGGAATGCATCAAGTCTTAATCCCGGCCCGCATGTCAAGCCCTTGCCCAACTTGATAAAATTCTTTCCCCTAATGTAAACGGGGCGACGAATAAGCCGAGACTTCGGGTGAAGTACTTTGGTGAGTGCAAGATCCTTTGCAAGTCGAATCCCACCGAGCAGACCGTATGTGCTAAGAGTAGTCATTGCTATTAGGCGTTTGCCTTCGAGTAGACCAGATGAGAATCCGGGAAAAGACGATGGTAGGCGTGAGGAACAAGGCAAAATCGAAAACACGATTGACCATTAGTGAATCCTCCACTGGTAGCGTCATCGATAGACCGACCAAAGTGGCAGTAATGGTGTAGGAGGTAAGTGTTATATGTGCTCGTCGAGAAAATACTCTGCGGACAAGTGCGATCGCCATACCAATAATGGCCGAATAAGCTGCGGCGAAGACTGTCCCAAAGAATATTTCACCTTTTACATAGAAGGGAATATTGGGGCCAAGGGAGCCAGAGAGCTCTTGGCCGACTCTAAGTGAAAACTGCACAAAATCATTTCCTATCGGCGCAGAGTACTGGACTAATCTTGCGGCACCAAGGATGCCGCCAAAAAGGTGCACTGGGTAGCTGTGTGGAGGATGAATTGACTTGAAGTGCTGTCTTAGCTCAGGATCACTCCAGTAAAGCAGTGCGTCACCAAAATATAGAAGCCGAGTTCCTAGTGCAATGGCTGCTTCAGCTATGTCATCCGATTCAATAAGAAAAACCGCTAAGACGGGGGCAATGGCTATGACTAATGTGTAGCGAGATAGGCTCTGTGTACGCTCCTTGACGGAGTTTAACTTGTTGTCCAAGAATGGGTTTAATAGAAATAAGCCGATTGCAAAAACTACTGGCAGCAGGGCAGATTTGCTGCCGTTTAATATCGCAACTATTGCTAGTGCAGCTAGGCATGCAACTGCAACTCTGCTTTGATTGAATAGTATCCAGAATACTGAACCCATGAACAGAAATGTCCCCATCCCCCAGTTGAGGCGGCGAATGATTCCTAGGCCATTGGTCAGAGACTCAGATTTTTGCAGCGACGGGTCAAGAGAGAAAAGCGGAACTCCTGCTCGTTGCCATGCGAATATGTTTGCAGAGATAACAAGCAACACTCCTGTTGTGATGATGATGGGAAATGATGCATCTTTGTGGATGCGATGCTCTTTCTTAGTAGAGTTGCGATTCTTGGGCGAAGATGATGTGATGAAAAATCCAATCCAGAAAAAAAATAGGTAAATTGCAACGCGGTAGAAAATGTAGACGTCAGCCACCAAAGTTGCTGCAAGTGTTACAGCGAAGGATGATGTGACAATAAAGTATGCAAGCGGATCGAGGATGCCAGATAGATGTCTGCGAGTCACGTACGCCTGAGTCAATAGGGCGATGAAGAAAGTTGAAACTGCAGTAGTGATATTTATTTCCAGCATCTGGCTCTCGTTTGGCAGTTTCTATTTTGTCTTTAAGAATGTTATGGACTTGTGTTTGAGTGCATAGATAAGGGAAACTATGCTCATTACTACGATGTTTAAGGCGCGTTGATAGAATGGATGTTTCTCATAAATCCAGGTGTATGCGCTTTTCATCTCAAGAAATTTGGACGCCTTGTTCTTGCTGGTTGCCTCAAAGAAACTTAAATCATGATCAATTGTTGTTTCCATGATGAAAAATTCCTTTCGGCTCCTTGCATATGAAACCATGAACTGCGTATCTGTGCCGTAAAAACGCAGACGCTCGTCGTAGCCGGGAAAGTCGCCTTTTAGATACTTCCCGGATATCATCATCCCGCTGTTGATTGCGCATCGAAATTTGCTAGATTGGATGCCGGCGCGGGGTGTTTTCCAGTATTTTCCCCAGCCATAGAAGTAAGGTAGTGGGCTGACCAAACGATCATTTGCTCGTATGGTCGGCAGAAATAAGTCTATTTCTGGGTGCTGATTTGAGTGCCGAGAAAATTGTTCAAAAAAGTCAAATGGAATCGCTGAGTCCTGATCTAGAAGCAGCAGAAACTCATTTTGGTTTAGATGCTTTTCAATGACTTCATTGTAGATAGTTGAGAGACCAATATTCTCTGGCGTGGATATGTAGTTTATCCGCTCGAAGTGTGGTGCGATGGGCTCGCTTATATGATGATATTTTGGTGAGTTATCCCAAATCAATAGGCGAACTTTTACGGAGGATTTTTGTGTTGCCGCCAGTGTTTGGAATGAGATTGTTTTGATTGGCGTTTGGCCGTAGACGACGATCAATGCCAGTACTTCATTTCGCATATGGCCTCATCTTTGCCTTTAAACCCTGCCATTTAAAGTGTAGCCAGCATGCTGCCAACCAGGTCCATCCCCGATTCTTTCTCACTATTTTATATATTTCTCGAAAGTGTTTTGGGTTGTTTGAAATCCCATCCTCATCGTGCGAGGCGATAATTTCATTAATTAGTATAATTTTCTTTCTGCCGAGCAAAATTTTTTGATTGACGTCAAAGTCGGCAAAAACCTTGTATCCAGTATCGTAATTCGGCGTATTTCGCTTGGAATAAAAGCAGCCTTGATGGTGTAGTGTGTTGTGGTAATTTAGGCTGAATCCATTGGATGGAGAGAAAGTGCCTGTTTGGGTTCGATGTACTTTCCCTGCTACGCATGCGACATCGGTTGGCGTGGAGGCAAGCGTTGGGGTCGGGATATGAATCAAGCGATCACCCATATTTATGTGAAGCAAGAAGCGCCCACTTGCCTTTACCTTTCCCTTGTTCATTGCATCGTAGATGCCGCTGTCGCGCTCGCTGACCCAATAGGCCAGATGGTCAGCGTATTCCGCGATGATGTCCTGTGTGCCATCGGTCGAGCCCCCATCAATGACGATGTATTCCACTTCGTCGCTCAGATGCGGGACGACGCTGTCCATCGTGGCTCGCAGTGTTTTGGCGCCGTTGAACACCACCGTGATGATGGAGACGATGGGGTGGTTATGAGTGGTCATGGGGAGGATCAGGTCCGCGCAGTTGTTGCCAATGCATACACCTGTTCATAACGCTGTGCTGCTTGAGCTGGCGAATACCGCTCAGCGGCTGCCTGACGAATCGTTTCACGTGCGGGGGGGTGTTGCAACATGCTCGCCAGCGCGTCACAGAAATCTGCAACCTCGAACGGTCGTGCCAAGGCGCCTGTGCTTTGTGGTTCGATCAAATCGGGCATGCCGCCCAGTGCAAAGGCGACACATGGCGTGCCACAGGCCATGGCTTCCACCAGGGTGTTGGGCAGGTTGTCCTGCATGGACGGGGCTGCAAATACATCTGCGGCTGCATAGAGCAGAGCCAGGCTGATGTCGTCGTGCAGATGGCCCATGTAGTGGGCTGGCAGTCCCAGGTCGATGAGTTGTTCTGGCGCGCTGGCACCGAATATCAGCAGCTCTGTGTTGTGGCCGATGCTGTCGCGTACAGCAAGTTGTTTCAGGGCGGACTGAAGAAGATGAAAGCCCTTGCGGCGATCGCTGGTGCTGGCCATGGCGCCAAAGAGGATGTAGCGCTTGTCGGGGTCGAGGTTGAGTATCTGCCGAGCCAGGTTGCGATCGAGCGGTTTGAAGACTCGGGTGTCGACGCAGTTGGGAATCACTGTGCAGGGTTGTTGCCCCATGAGCGAACTCTGGCGCGCACAACCGGCCAGCCATTGGCTGGGGCTGACGAGGTGGAAGCGTTTGCCGGCCCAGGCTTTCTCTTTGTGGCGCCACACGCGTGCGTCGATGTCTGCTCCCTGGTAGGTGGAGGAGCGGGAGGCAGTGGTGTAGCCCTGCAGGTAGCGCCCCGGGTGGTCCAGGTCGTCGTAGTGTTCGGCACCGCAGAACGGCCACATGTCGTGCATGGTCCAGACCACGGGTTGTCGGATGCGACCGATCTCGTCGATCGAGAGCATTTCTGCGCCCAGCCAGTGCAGGTTGACGATGTCGAAGTCGCTTCGGTTGATCCAACGGCCCAGACCGCTGTTGAAGCGGTTCATGGAATGCAGCACCGGGTTGGATGGGGTTTGCTGGCGTTCAAGTGTTCTGACGGAGAGCGCCAGCTTTAGGCGCTGTGCCAGTTGTGCTGGCTTGCTGAGGGGGGCATGTACATAGGGCGAAGGCTCGGTGCGGTGCAGAACGAGCATGTGGCTGTCCATGCCCCCCTCTCGTTGGGCAAGGTGCAGCCTATGGGCGGCGCGTGCCGCACCACCGACTTTGTCGCTGGTGCAGACGTGCAGGATGCGCAACGGCTTCATGGGTTGGGTTCGGTGTTGCGTACCGCAAAGCCGAGCGCAGCAAGCACGGAATGCATGGCGCCAGTGAACGAGGGCACGAAACCTGACGCTTGGGGACGTGGCGTTTCCAGCGACTGCGCGACTTCTCGCGTGATGAAGTTTGCGTCCAGTTCGCTCAGGCTGCGATAGGGCACGCCGAAACGTTCGGCCAGTGCATGGACTTTGCCTTGCCCGAGGGTGTAGTCGATGGCCACGGTGGGCACTTCTAGCCCCAGCGCAAACACCACGGAGTGAAAGCGCATGGTGAGCGCGACGGTTGCCTGCTTGAAGGCGTTGCAGTAGTCCATGGGGGCGAGCTCTGCGCCCAGCAAGGACAAGTCGAGGTGGTTGGCGAGCTTTTCATTTCCCCGGAACAGACGCCGGTAGTACCAGCGGTCGTCGTCACCAAAATGGTTGGTGCACATGGGCAGGGGGCGTATGACCAGGTCTGGGTATTGCTCAACGAGCAGACTCAAGGCATCCAGCACGGCCTTTTCGTAGCGCTGCGTGGCTTCAAGGCAGGCTGCTTCGCTCAGGTGGCGCGCATAGGTCACGTAGGGGAAGTCGCGCAGCCCAAGCAGCAGGACTTTGCCCGTGTCGTGGCGTTTCGTTTGCACCAGCGTCTTACGCTGCGTCGCCAGCCAAGTGAAGGCCGGGTCGTCAGCAACCAAGTCCGCCTGAACATCCACACCCAGCCTGGATGCGATGCCGCGTGACTTTTCGTCGCGGTAGATGCGTGCGTCGGCGCGCTGGAGAATTTGCCCGATGGCTGCGTCGTGCCACGCCGCGCCGAGTGGGCCTACGCCACATCCGGCCACCAACGTTTTGCGGCCGGCATTCTTGGCCGCTTCGAAGATGGCCAGCATGTCGGCGGTTTCATCAATCGCCATCAGAGGGCCACCGCCGAATACCACCAGATCTGCCCGGGCTGCCAGTTGCACGCCTTGTTCGCGGGTCACGAGGTGGACGCCTTTAAGTTCGTCCATCTGCCGCCGGGTCATTTCACTGACGTAGGGAAATAGAGACACGAGCACGACTTCGATGGACCCGAGGTATTCCCGCAAGGCCTGCAGCACGCCACCGAGAATACCCTTGTCGCCAAGGGTTTCTGTCCCGTACCAGCCGCAGATCAATACGCGCGTGCCGTTGCCGCCAGCGGGCCAGGGTTTGGCGGTGTTGCCTAGTTTGCGAAGGCGGTCGATGTTGGCGGCAAACTGCTGGCTGCGGCGGCGATCACTCCTCAAGATGCGGCGATAGGCATCTTTGAGAAGGTTTTGTGCGTGCAGTTTGTTAGCCACTTGCATGGCGAACTGTTTGGCGTGTTGTCCGCGCGGCGGAATGCCGACGTAGTCGTGGTTGCAGCTGTCGCAGTGGTTCCGGATGATGTCCTTGAGATGGTCTTCGTTCCCGAAGTACCGTTGTTCGCTGTTGTGTTCGGTGATGTTCCCAAGCACCTTGCTTTGCACGGCGCAGTACAGCAGCTCACCCTTGGACGTGATGGTGGCGCCGCAGTGCTTCCAGTCGCAACCGGCCTTGCGTGGAGCGCGCTGAACGATCTGGTCGATCAGCGAGCGATAGAAGAACTTCTGGTGCTCACTAGTTTCATAGTGGGCGATCAGGCCTTCCAAGAACTCTGCGATGTGGTACTTCTCTGCCGCGTCCAGTGCGTAGGGGTCGAGCAGGTTCTGTGTGTACAGCCGTTGGTGCGGTATGCCCAGGCGGTACTTGATGTACAGCCCTTTGGACTGGCAGAACTCGAACAGATCACTCAGCCCGTACACGTTCTCTTTGATGATGGTGCACCCAATGCGCACCTTGTGTACCAGCGGCGAAGCTTGGGCGAATGCAATGACTTGCTGCGCCCGCTCGAAGTTGCCCGGCTTGCCGCGGACCTTGTCATGCACTTCACCAAAGCCATCGAGCGAGATCATCACGTCAAGCATGCCGCCGTGTTGGTTGACCACCTCACCGACGTCCTTGATCCGATCGATCACTTCATCGTATTTGTAGGCATTGGTGATCAGGGATATGGAATGCAGCTTAGGCAGCTCCTCGAACAGGACCGCGGTCAGTTGCCCAAGATCCTTGCGCAGGGTGGGTTCGCCACCGTTGAGGCCGACACCGGACACCTCACTGAACAAGGGGTTGCGCAGACCGGTCCGCAGCTGTTCTGGTGTGAGGTCGTCCGATTTCTTGTTTTCCCAGATGCGGCACATCTGGCACTGGGAGTTGCAGATGTCGATGACCGGGAACTGGAGCACGATGGGCTTTTCCAGCGGGAATGGACGTGCGCTCAGCAGGTAGCGCGCAGTCTTGTACAGAGTGTTCAGGTTCACGGATGGTCTGCCTACTTCCAGATCAGAAGAAGTGCTTTCAGTTTGAGCACGCCGATGTGACGGGTCTGCGGGTTCAGGAAGTCGCTCAACAGGTATGTCAGACTGAGTGATAGAAGTGTGCCGACGGCGGCCCCAACGGGACCGTAGCGCGGGATCAGGTAGAGGTTGAATGCAATGTTCGCCACAGCACCCATGACATTGCGGGTGAGGTTCAACATGGGTTTGGCTTCGGCCATGATCCAGGAGCCAGATGCCGTCCCCAGTGAAACGAACAGGCCACTCCAGACGAGGACGACCAGGATGGCGGCCGAACGCTCATAGGCCTGGCCAAACAGCGTTGTGATGACCCAGGGCGCCAAGATCATGACCGCCACAGCAACGATGTACGAGATGGCAACCAGAGCGACCAAAAGTTGATGGATGCGCTCGAGGTAGAGCACCCTGTCATGTGTGCGTTGTCGAACGATGGCGGGAAAGGAAGAAGCGACCAGAGCACTCGGAATGAAGTACCACGCCTCGGCAAGACGCGATGCAACGGCGTATTGACCAACAGCCTCGTCGCCCAGCATGTTGCCCAGCATGATTTGATCAATGCGCATGAAGACCAGACAGGCAAAGCCGGCGAACAGTTCTGGCCAGCTTTGCACGATCAGGTTCCATCCGTAGCGCATGTCGATGTCGCTGGCATGGGGCTTTATGCCAAAAGATCGGGTCGCCCACCAAAGTGCAAAAGCATTGCCCATGGCTTCAAAACTTGTGACGACTGCGAAGTGCAGCACGTCCGATTCGCTCAGCAGCAGCCCCACCTTGACACACAAGAAAAAGCAGAAGCTGATGCTGCGTGCAAGAACGCTATAGCGGGATGCCGTCTTCGATTGAAAGTACAGGTCGATGACGTCAAATGACGTGAACGCAATAGTAGCAGCAACAATGCCGATCAACAGCGGATCCCCTTGATCGAATCCGAGACTGATAGTGACCGTGGTTACGTAACACAGAAGCGAAAATACAATGCGCAATGCAAGCGTTGAAGCCACGATGCGTCGGGCGAAATTTTCATCGTTGGCATGCAACGTCAACTCCCGCACCACTGTTCGACTCAGGCCTAAGGTAGAGAAAACTCCAACCAATGAAGAAAGAGCCAAGGCAAAGCTTAACGCGCCGTAATCAATGGGACCAAGATCGCGAGCGATCCAGATGCCAATAAACAGACCTGAAACCATCCGAATAACCTGCTCGGCTGCCATCCAGCTAGAGTTTTGGAGTATTTTTTTTAGTTCCTGCATACTTGGTACAAATTCAGGAATCGCTAGCGCGTGCCTATTCGCTCCCACATGGAGCAGGCTTTCGTTTCTGGCAAGACTGCACAGAATGACAGGGAAAAATTGAATTATTCATTGTGAGTTTTCTGACATTCGAGCGGATTTTCGTCGGCTTCCACCTTCTAAGCATCAAGATGACCTACAGCGCACAAAGGCTCTACGCTTGAACTTGATGAACTTCGCGCGTAGTCACAGCACTAAAACACCAAACAAACTGGGTCAACCGCGCGTAAATGGCCGAGTAGACAAACGCAGTCAATGCAAAACCTATGATTAGCATGGGGGTATTTGTGTACCAATCAATTGCAATCAAAATTGGGGGAATGTTGAGCACTAACAACACACCACCCGCGATTGAGTTTTGAGCGAGATTATTTGCTTTAGGAAACAGGCGCTTGATAACGCGACGCATGACTATGCTGTGCAAATGCAATCTGTCTGGCGCACCTACTTTCAAGCCGCGCCGACGGCGACGCAGCATGCTAAAAATCACCTCTAAGACGGGGTAACCGCAGACCAACAAAGGTGCCCATGCTGATATTTCAGGGTGCCGCTCCATCAACATGACGGCTATCCAAGCGACTAAAAACCCCACGAAGTAAGCACCACCATCACCAATGAAAATTTTCCCCAGAGGCCAATTGACCAAGAAAGCACCTAAGACAGTTGAAAAAACCAAGAGACAGACATAAGAAAGTTGAACATCACCGACGAATAAGCTCATCCAATAAAACGCAACCGAAATGATGAGTACAGTACCTGTTGACAGACCATTTAACCCATCAATGATGTTGAACGAGTTCGCCACACCTGCCACAGCAAACGCTGTGAATAGCAATGAAACTAATGTGAATTTCATGAACCAATCAAGCACGTAGACGTTGAGATCAGAAATAGAAAGATCAGTCAGACCGTAGGCAATAATGCTGCAAGCCATGGTGGCTAGCAAGCGGGTACGAACACTGACACGCTTGGTGATATCTTCAAGTAAACCAAAGAAGAATGCCGGAATACTGGCAACAAGCATTTTCCAAAACAAGCCCCCAAAAAAATCCGGAGGAGCAACATACCAACCGACCAATGCGCCCAAAATGATGGCGATACCACCAACACGCGGTGTGGTATGGGTGTGCACTTTTTGTACACCTTCGTGCGTGTCTGCCGTGAAACCTTGATGAAAGCGTTGGGTCAATACCAAAACGATGCAAATGAACAAGGACACAAGAAAACCCACAATAAAAGGGTGGAACGTCATGTGCGAGATATCTATGAAGGTGTTAGTTTTTGGGCGTTCGCCAAGTCCACACGTTTTTTAGTTTTTTTAGCTGTTGCGCCTTCTCAGGCTCGCTAGCATTGCGACGCATGGCGCTTCGGATGAGCGCAACGAGCACGCCAGTAAATAGCCCAGACAGGGCTGACAGCACGACGATGAGCATGCGTTTAGGTTTAGACCGTTTTTCGGGAGGCATAGCCACATCAATTTGCTGCACCAAGGCCCCCTCTTTCGCCTCTTCCACTCGAGCCATTTCGTACTGTTTGATCAACACCTCAAGCACCGCCTCTTGCACTTTGACATCGCGGTAGGCATTGACCGCTTCTTTTTGCAAAGGCGATGCATCTGAGTGGCCCGAGCCACGTTCATACTTATTGAGCTGAGCACGCAAGGCAGCCAGCTCGCTGGCTGTGCGTTGCACCTCTGGGTTTTGTGCGGTGGCAAAGCGGCTCATTGCTTGTAGCTGTACTTCTTTGGCGGCAATTTGGCCACGCATTTCGGCACTGGTTTTTACGCCTGTTTCAGCCAATACAGCCGTTACTTGCATGCCTGACTTTTCACTTGCTTCACGAAACGCCACCTCAGCTGCGGCTAAAACTTGCTGCACCTTTTTGATTTGTTGCTCGAAAAACAAGCGACGTTGCTGAGCGTCTGTTACTGCCAATCGGTCAATGACGCCACGAAACTCATCCACATATTGGTTGGCCAATTTCGCGGCAAATTCAGGGTCGTTGCCTTCGGCCTCTAGTGTGATGAGGCCTGATTTTTTATCAGCAGCCAGCTTGACATTTTTTTTAAGTTGCTCACGAGTTTCGAAGACGGTTTCTTTGTCATACCGTTCTTGCAAATCCAGCGACTTGATGACGCTGTTTTGCACGCTCTCGCTTTGCATGTAGGCCAGATACATCTCATCAGGGGTCTTACCGCCGATAGCGCCACCTAAACCTGCCAACGCCCCCAAACCCGCCAGCGCAGCCGCTGCTCCTCCTCCCTGCTGATTTTGCGGAGGAATGATGACAGTTTGGGCAGTGTAAATGGGCGTCATGACCAAGCTGGCCACTATGCCGATGGCTGTGAACGCCCCAGCTATTTGAGCAATTGTTTTTTTCTCTTCGCCGAGGGTGATGGCTAAATCGATCAAGTCGATTTCGTCATCCAGATCTTCTGGCTGTTGGGCTTGCGTTGTGTTTGTCATGGTCAGTTACGCAATGTTTTGAGTGCTGCAGCGCCTAAGCCCAGCTGATAAAAAATTTGCGTGATGTCTTTGGTGTTGCGCGTGAAGGCGCTCCACATGGGTTCGAGGTCGGTTTTTTGGGGTACAAAAATAGAGTCACCCGGCATGACCGTGGTGCCCAACACGCTGCTAAACCAAGTGCCGTTGCTGCTAGACAAGGCAGCTCCATTGGCTCGCAGCAGCACAACAGCATCACGGTCGCCCGACTCAGTTAAGCCAGCTTGTTTGAGGTAGTCCCTCACCGACATGTCAGGCGTATATAAAAGGGCAGCTTCGGTGTTGACGGCACCGTAGACATAAACATAGTCAGGGCGCGATGGAATAACGAAACGGTCGCCATTGCGCATACGCAACTCAGGAAGCTTGCTGGGTGCTGCTTGTACGTCGGCAGGAATGCTCAGTGCCACGCGCCCCTCGGGCTTGATTTGACGCATATTTTGTACAGCCTGGCGTTGCGCTTGTTGTGCGGCTTGGATGCGAACTTGCAAGCCAGCCGCATCTGCACTTGCCCCTGCCGCAGCGCCAAGTTTTACGACTTCAGAACTCGAATCAGACTCCATGCGCGCAATGAGGGTGCGCAAGTTTTCAGCTTGGCTTTTCTTGACTTCCTCGCGGTACAGCGCGGAGCCATACAAATAGGCATCAGGTGTTACACCGCCTGCACGGGATAAAACATCTTGCAGTGTTTCGCCAGGCATAACGTGGTAAATGCCTGGCTGAGCCACCTCGCCTTCTATGCGCACCATGACACGGCGCTTTGCCTGAGGTATGCGCACATCATTGACGGAGAAAACTGTGACGATATCGCCGGGCTGAAGCAGCTGGTTGTCGATTGATTTTTCATCAGCCAAGGCTTTGGCTAAGTTGAAGGAAACCAAGCTGACCGAGAGGTCTGTGCGATTGAGACGCTCAATGAGTGCGTAGTCCCAGTTGATTTCGTCATACAGATTACCGATGGAGTCAGACAGGCTTTCGATGACTAAGGTCGCGCTATCTACTGCGGATTTTTTCTTGGTGCCAACGGCGCCTTGCTCGTTGGCTGACTTGATGTCAAAGGCATCGCTTGCTTTTTTGACAGATGCGCGACGATCAGATTCTGAATCACTCACCAGGTCATCGGGCTTCATCTCGCGATCACGCTGGGTGCGCTCGCGCTGGTTCGCATCGAAAAGCGCCTCGTTTTGACGACGGATGGAGTCGCGGCTGATGAGTGCTTCTTTGTTGGGTATCAAGTCGCGGATGCGCATACCCTCGCGCCATGCCAACCGTGAAGGTGTTGACACATTGCCGCGCAAGGTGACGGCGTTGTTCAGCTCTGGTCTGATAGACACCACCGTGAGCATGTCGCCATTTTTCAAGACCGTCTTCAAACCCTCAGCGTCAAGAGCAAAGTCTTGCACGCTACGAGGCTGGTTTTTCGTGGGATCGAGCCGCTCTAAGGTGACACGTCGAGCATCGGCCACAACGGGCAAACCACCTGCAATTTGAATGATGTCGTCTAGGCTCTCTCCTGCGGACTTGATTTCATAAACCGCAGGGTTGTTGACCTTGCCCACCAAGGCAATGTGTCCAAAGGCTGGGGGGATGACGATCACGTCGCCATCGATGAGTTTGACCTCTGCCGCATCGCTGCCGCTGGCCAAAAATTTATAAAGGTCGAGTTCAGCAATGACCTTGCCCGCCCGTTTGAGCTGCACGCGTCGCATAGAGCCGGTGGCATTGGGACCGCCGGTAGCAAACAGGCCGCTGGCCAGTGTGGACACGCTGCTAATGGCATAGCTACCTGGACGGCGGGCCTGCCCCACCACATATACGGTGATGGCACGCAACTGACCAAGCGTGACGCTGAGTTCAAAGCCTTTGTAGTATTTGCTAACCGCTGTGCGAATCACGCCTTCTGCTTGATTGGCTTTGACGCCAGCAAGGGCAACAGAGCCCACACGGGGAATAGACACCATGCCGTTGCGATCGACCACAAGGCGAGCATCTATGTCTAAAGAGCCCCAACCGCGAACGAGAACTTGATCGCCAGGACCTAGTGGATAGTCACCGCTGACGGGGGCATTGTTGACAGGGTTGAATGGCAGGTTATCAAAAAAATCTTGCCCATAGAGCGGCAACTTATAGCCTGCTGTTTCTAAAACAAAGCGCTGGAAATCGTTAGGCTTGAGTGGCTCTAATGTTTGTGGCTGAGGTTGTTGCGCTGATGACAAAGGTGCATCGACAGTACGCAAATTGGGGATACCTCCCAGTCCTCCTAGTCCTCCCAGCCCTCCCATACCAAGACTAGAAAGACCGCCGCCTAGCGGTAGCCCGCTGGGGTTCGAGTTTCTGAGTGGCAAATCATCTGGCGTATTTTGAAGTTGCGCAAACGATGGAAGCATGACAACCAGAAACATCAAGGGCGCGACAAGACGAGCACTTGTGCAAAGAAATAGCTGTAATTTAGTCATTGAATTTGTCTAATGAAGAACTAGCAAACGATCTTGCCGAAGCGTCTTTCTCGACCAGCAAACCAGTCAAGCGCTTTGCCAAACTCGTCATCATCGAAGTCTGGCCATAGGGTGTTGGTGACATAGATTTCAGAATAAGCAAGTTGCCACAACAGAAAATTACTTAAACGAAACTCACCGCCGGTACGAATCAGTAAGTCAGGATCTGGAAGTCCTGCCGTACCGAGGTAGGAGGCAAGTTCAGACTCCGTTAACTCCGAAACATTTACATTTGGATGGGCCTCCTGCCAAGCAGTCACCGCTTGCAGCACATCCTTGCGCCCCCCATAGTTGGCTGCGATGTTGAGCGTTAGCACACTGTTTTCTGCAGTCACGTCCATCGCGGACTTGATGGTGTTTTGAAGCACTATCGGAAAACGTGAAATATCACCCATCACGTTGAGTCTCACCCCTTTATTTCGCATGTTGTCAACCTCTTTTTTGAGGTGATCTAAAAAAAGGGACATCAGCGCCGAAACTTCATCATCTGGGCGCCCCCAGTTTTCAGTACTAAATGCAAATAGGCTGATGCAGGAGATTTGTCGACGAATGCAACTCAATACCAACTGGCGAACAATGCTTGCTCCTTTAATATGACCAGCCTGCCGAGGCAAAAAGCGCTTTTGGGCCCAGCGGCCATTGCCATCCATGATGAATGCAACATGCTGCGGAATGATCTTGAGACTCATCGGCGGCGACTCTTTACTAAGTCTGAGTTTTTGATTGAGTTCAAAAGAAACACAACTGAATCAATCTGATCCGGAGTGATGCGCTCGATAGCGCGCATATCCCAATACTGCAAACGAGAGGGTTCTTCTTTTGTCTCATGCGGCAGCTCATCGACGAACACTTTTGTCATGTCCAAACCGAGCCATTCAATCAAGTGCAACAGATGATCCAAATCTGGAAATGAATCACCTTTGAACCACTTCCGCACAGTTTCTCTACTCACTTTGAGGGAATATTTAGATGACAGGTACAAGTCACGTGCGAACTGCTCGTTCGACGGAGCCGTTTGATAACGGCTACCGCAACACCGCCTTAACTCTGCTGAGAAGCGATGTTTGACGAGCTCAGGTGTACTTGTCATATTTGTATTTATTTTTATTCTCATATTGGCAATATTTAATTGCCAAGGTTAGTTATTTGCAACTTTTAATTGTAAATTTGCCAAAAATAACAATGTATACATATAGTTAATATGTATTATTAAATTTTAATTTTGTTATATTTTAATATTTTTATATTAAAATATTGGAAATTTTAATAAATTGTTGCAAATTAAATTTACACGGGCTTAAATAATAAACTTTCTCAATCATGAGTAACTTTAGTTGTATTAATTAGACACTATGGTTATTTTTTTGATTTGTTTTTGACATAGATTACTTGCAATCAAAAGCATCTATGACCCAAGATCTAAACTCTTTTGCAGCAAGACTACAAAGTCAGCTTCAACTCAGGGGAAAACCTATAAGCCCAACCTATCTTGCACGGGAGTTCAACTTGCGCTGGAGAGGATCCCCCATTAGCACAAGTGCAGCCAGAAAATGGTTATATGGACCTACTTTGCCAAAAATGGAGAAAATTCAAGTACTTGCAAAAATGCTCGGTACATCTGGCGAGTGGCTACGCTGGGGCCAAAGCGCAGATTTAGCACCATCTGGATATGTCCGCACAAAAGAGCCGATAGATGCAACACTCATGGACAGGCAACTAGCCGAATCAGTTTTACATGATTGGGCTCTACTAACCAACACAAACAAACAGTTGATTTTGACGATACTAGATTTACTGCTTAAGCAACAAACTCTGCAAAAGATTGATACACACACCAGATGAACACTAAAGAAGATTTACTTCAGCAATACCAAGCAATATTTAGTAGCGAATCCTTAGGCCCCTGGTTCGAGAGCAGCTTGAGGATCCAAAATAGTAAAGCCCCTGCATCCTCATGCAGGGGCTTTTTCTTTGCACTTCCGACAGAATACAACCGATGGACTCCTTAAGCTCCCTAGATTTAATTGGCGGACTAGCCATCGGCTTGGTCGCTGTGTTGATCGGCATCTGGCTAGCAAAAAAACAAACCCAGGCATTTCAAGGCGAAAGTCACAACGGCTACCCCGCTGTGACGTTTGCTGATTACGGCGACATGCGTTTTTTGCATCTGGGTACGCCAGCGGTACAGGGGTCGATGCGGCTGAGTCGCCCTTTGGATATCCATCTTGAGTATGTGCAACGCATGATGGCTTGGTTGTTATTTATCGATCTCGACCAAGTTCACACCCTCAAAGCGATGCAACTGGGGTTGGGGGCGGCGTCACTGACCAAGTTTTGTCACGCTCGACTGGGCATGCACACCACCGCAGTGGAATGGAATCCACAGGTGATAGACACCTGCAGAGCATCGTTTCACCTGCCCCAAAACTCGGCGCGTCTGAATGTGATGCAAGGCGATGCCGCTGATATTGCCCAACACCGCGAATGGCTAGGACTGATCGATGTGTTGCACGTCGACTTGTACGATGCCGACGCCCAATGTCCCGTGCTCGACACCGACGCGTTTTACCGCGACTGCCGCCAACTGCTCACAGTTAAAGGTTGCATGGTTGTGAATGTGTTTGGGGGAAACTCGAATGCCACTGAGAGCATTCAAAAAATCATGGCCGTCTTTGGCAGGCAATCAGTTTGGGCATTCAAACCCACCACCGCGGGCAATGTGATTGTGTTGGCGTTTTGTGCGCCGCCTCAAGAGGACAACTGCGATTTGTCAGCGCAGGCACAAGCCATAGAACAGCGTTGGTCTTTACCCGCGACAGCATGGCTCAACGCCCTCGCCCCTGTACATGGTTAAACGATACAGGCGCGCGTCAGCGCAGCTGTATCGTTTGCACCGGTTGTTTGCCTGCATGGGGCAAACCTTGGGCATCAATCTGAATTTTGTGAGCCTGCCATGCACGCACACCTTGACGGTCTAACTGCAAGCGCACTACCCACGCCACGTTGTTGACCTTGTCTGGAAAACCTTCAAACACAAAGTTGCCCAAACTGTAAAAAATGGGTTTGCCTTTGTAGGTCTCGGTGTCTTGCAGCTGGTGGGGATGCCCGCCAATCACTGCATCGGCACCTGCTTCAATCATCAACCTTGCCAATGCGCGCTGACGCGCATTGGCCTTGGGCTCTTCCCATCCCCAGTGCATGACGGGGATCACCACATCAGCGTGCCACACACGGCGAGCATCCGCGATGTCACGCACCACTTGTTCGTCTTCACTCCAAGCGACACCGGCACGGTCGTGGTCGGCTTCAAAATTGCGGGGTTGAAATTCGTCGTAGCCCAGCACGGCGATGCGCAGGCCTTGGCGTTCCAAGATAAGCGGCGTATGCGCCTCTTTTAAGGTGTGCCCCCCGCCGTAATAGCCTAGGCCCGAGCGTCTCAACAAACCCAACATCTGTGCAAAGGCTTGAGGTCCGTAGTCCCCCGAATGGTTGTTGGCGAGCCCGACCGCATCAAAGTAGCGACGCACGTAGTTCAAACTGCTCGGTGGCACACGAAATACATTGGGTTTTTCGGGCTCCACCGATCCCACGGTGGCCACCACACACTCCAAATTACCCAAACGTACATCAGCGTCTTTGAATAAATGAGACACCCCTGCAAATGGGTCTTTCCCGCGGCGCATGGCGCGTGCAGGCGCACCATCGAGCATGATGTCACCAGCAAATACCACCGACACCAGAGGCTCAACTTGGGGTGCGTCTGTTTGTGCATGTGCCCACGTGACACATGCGCCCAAGCACACCAAGCTCAACACGCGGAATGTGTGCATCATGGCTGCACCTCATGCAACGCGCAGCCGTACAGCAGTTCTTTACCCAAAAATGGGGAGTACAACGCCACGCGCCCCGTGAGCGCATCTGGTAGGGGTTGTGTTTGAACAATAGGCGCCACGAACTTGAGCTGCTGCAACAGCATGGGCTGATGCTCAGTTTGGTAAGACACGTACAAATTAATCAAATCCACGTGGGTACTGTCACCCAACACCACCGCTTTGAAGCGAAAGCGATTCGCCAAGTTCACACTGGTGACGCCGTAAGGCTCAGAGACCGGTGTGAAGCTGTGTTCAAAGTGCTCTGCGTTCACCTCAAAATGACACCGCAATACAGGCGAAGCATGCACACCTGTGCACAACACGACCATAGACACGGACAGTCTTAGAAAATTTTTCAGTTTTTTAAGCATCCACAGCAGCCTACTAGACGGGCTCACCCCCTCTTGTATGGGTTTGCCCTTGCGTCACTGGCAAAATGAACACTTATTGAAGAAAGTAACGCCATGAGTTCCTCACCGACCACCACACCTCGCCTTACCAGCCTCTCGCACGGTGGAGGGTGCGGCTGCAAAATTGCGCCGGGCGTGCTGAGTGAAATTTTGAAAAGCACCAGCGCCATGCCCATCCCCGAGCAGTTACTGGTCGGCATTGAAACCGCAGACGATGCCGCCGTCTACCAGCTCAACGACGAGCAAGCGCTGATTGCCACCACCGACTTCTTCATGCCCATCGTCGATGACCCGTTTGACTTTGGCCGCATCGCCGCCACCAACGCCATCAGCGATGTGTACGCCATGGGCGGCACACCCATCATGGCCTTGGCCTTGGTGGGCATGCCCGTCAATGTGCTGCCGCCCGAGACGATTGGCAAAATTTTGGATGGCGGCCAAAGCGTGTGCCGTGAAGCTGGCATTCCCATCGCCGGCGGCCACACCATTGATTCGGTGGAACCCATTTACGGCTTGGTGGCCTTAGGCCTCGTGCACCCCAAACGCATCAAGCGCAACGCCGATGCTCGCGTGGGCGACCGTTTGATTTTGGGTAAACCACTTGGCGTGGGCGTGCTATCTGCCGCACTCAAGAAAAACGCGCTGAGCCCTGAAGGCTATGCCCAGATGATTGCCAACACCACCCAGCTCAACACGCCAGGCGCTGCGTTGTCGGCCCTGAGTGGCGTACACGCCATGACCGATGTGACGGGTTTTGGTTTGGCTGGCCACGCACTTGAAATGGCCCGAGGGTGCCAGCACACCGTCCAACTGAACATGAGCCAAGTACCGCTACTGCAAGGGGTACGCGCGTTGGCAGAACAAGGCATGCTCACGGGCGCATCAGGTCGTAACTGGTCGGCGTATGGTCATGAAATTGAACTGGGCGCTGATTGCAACGCCATCGACCAAGCCCTGTTGAGCGACCCGCAAACCAGTGGTGGTTTGTTGGTGGCCTGCGCACCAGCGTCTGTCAACGAAGTATTGGCCGTGTTTACGCAACACGGCTTTACACACGCGTGTGAAGTCGGCGAAATCACCTCGACAACCGCCAGCGGCGCACGACTGATTGTGCGCTGACCCACAACACTTAAATCACACGGCCTCGGTTCGATTTGATCGCCGAGGCTTTTTTCTTGCTCTCCAAGCGACGCTGCTGTGAGGCATACGTCGGTTTGGTGGGTTTGCGTTTTTTAGGTGGTTTGGCCACGCTTTGCACCAATTCGTGCAAACGCGCAAAGGCCTCCATGCGGTTCATGTCTTGGCTGCGATGCTCTTGTGCTTTGATGACCACCACCCCGTCTTGCGTGATGCGGTGATCTGACAAAGCCAGTAAGCGGGCTTTCACATCTTCTGGCAAAGACGAGGCCTTCACATCAAAGCGCAAATGGATCGCGCTAGAAACTTTGTTGACGTTTTGCCCACCCGCGCCTTGTGCACGGATGGCTGTGATGTCAACCTCAGACTCTTGGATGTACATCGTGGCTATTTAGACATGCCATCCCGGCAACTCACCCATGCCCCACAAAACCAAGCTGATCGTGAAGAAGGACACAATGGTGGTCACCAACAAAGCCGCTGCGCAAAACCCTTCTTGTCCATGGCGTTGTGCCAGCAAGGGGTAAATGCCCAACATGGGCATCCCTGCCAACAACACGGCGGAAATTTTCAAGCTCGGCTCAATCGGCCCCACCACCATCAGCATGAGGGCCACCGCCAAGGGGTGGACCACCAATTTGCCTAGTGCAATCCACCGCACTTCTTGAATCAAGCCGATCACGCGCATCCCCACCAATGAGCCACCATTCACAAACAAGGCAATAGCAGCCGTAGAAGCAGCAAACAAATTGACCGTCTTTGACAACACCTCTGGCAAATGCCAGCCCAACATGGAAAACACCAAGCCCACCACGATGGCCTGCATCATGGGGATCTTTGCCATGCGCTTCAAACTCTCAAGGATGGTGCGTTGCCAAGACAAATGACCGGCCTCGCCACTCTCTGCAATCGCCAATGCCAAAGGGATGGTGAGCAGGTTTTCAATCAACACCGTCAACGCCAATCCCAAGCCCGCAGCTGGCCCTAAAAACTGCAGCAAGATGGGATAGCCCACATAGCCACTGTTCGAACAACTCACGCCCATGGCCACCATCCCGCTCTCTGCGAGTGATTTTTTCCGCCACAGTCGCCACACCGCAAACCCAATGGCAAACGACAACATGGAGCCAGCGCCATAGGCCAACAAATAGTTGGGGTTCATCACCTCGGCAAAATTGCGTTGCGCCAAAGCGTTGAACAACATCGCAGGCAACGCAAAGTTCAGCACAAAGCGCCCCAACACTTGGCCATCGACCTTGCTGAACAAACCCCGACGGGTCGCAGCAAAGCCCAAGCCAATGGACAAGTAAATAGGGCCAGTGATGGTGAGGATGTTGAGCATCAGAGAGACGTCATTTGTGAATTATTGTTTTTGAATGCCAGCGCGTTGAATCACATCACCCCAACGTTTAATTTCAGTGTGCAACCAGTCTTGCGCTTGTGGCACGGTACTGGGATGTGGCTCCACATTCAAATCCAACAATTTTTGGCGCACCGCGGGTGTCTGCAAAGCCGCATTGACTTCTTTGTTCAAACGTTCCACCACGGCTTGCGGTGTTTTGGCAGGCACCCCCAAACCGTTCCATGAGGTCGACACCAAGTTTGGCACACCGCCCTCTTTGGCGGTGGGCACTTGCGGTAAAGCCACATTGCGTTTTTGACCGGTCACGGCCAAGGCACGCAGTGCGCCACCTTTGATTTGCGGCAACACGGGGCTCAACACCTCCACCGCCACATCAATTTGCCCGCCACGCAAAGCCGTCATCACCGCAGGTGTGCCGTTGAATGGCACCACTTGCGCATCCAAACCAGCCACAGATTTGAACAACTCCGCCGTCAAATGCTGTGTGCTGCCGATGTTGATGCTGCCGATGTTGAGTTTGCCGGGATTGGCTTTGGCCCAGCTGAGCAACTCAGGCAAGGTATGAAAACGCGACTCCGTGCTCGTGACCAACGCCAAATCAAACGTCCCCATCAAGGACACCGGCGTGAAGTCTTTGACTGGGTCAAACGGCAATGCCTTGAACAAGCCCGCGCTGACCGCATTGGCGTTGGACATCAACAGCAACGTGTAACCATCGGGTTCGGCCTTGGCCACCATCTCGGCCGCCACAATGCCGCCTGCTCCTGGGCGGTTGTCAATCACCACCGATTGGCCCAAGCCTTCCGACATTTTTTGCGCCACAGTGCGCGCGGTCAGGTCAGCCACACCACCAGCACCAAAAGGCACGACGATGCGCAAAGGCTTGGTCGGATACGACTGTGCATGCGCACTCGAGAACACACACATGAGGGCCATCACAGTCGCCACCCAGCGAGACGAAGTTACATAAACCATAGACACCACACACCTCCCAAGAGCAGTTACGAATGCGTGTATTGTCCTAGATTAGTCCATCCCCCGACTGTGTGCTCCTCATGCCCTCTTAGTTGCTGAACGCAGCAATACCAGTAATGGCACGCCCCAAGATCAAAGCATGCACATCATGGGTGCCTTCGTACGTGTTCACCACTTCAAGGTTCACCAAATGACGCGCAACACCAAACTCATCCGAGATGCCATTGC
>Ga0228699_1000101_pt1 | contig 83822 bp, 83 predicted proteins | sample McNCre217_Aug_MG_FD_178016 | JGI IMG/M metagenome (GOLD analysis project Ga0228699, IMG submission 178016) | Freshwater microbial communities from McNutts Creek, Athens, Georgia, United States - 2-17_Aug_MG | ecosystem: Environmental > Aquatic > Freshwater > Creek | place: USA: Georgia... | reverse complement strand
CGAGACCTTCGAGTCGGGCATCGACAAGACGGTGCGCTGGTACCTGGAGAACACGGCGTGGATCGACGCGGTGCGCACCGGCGCCTACCGCGACTGGGTGAGCCAGAACTACGGGGCGCGGGCATGAGCGGCCTGAAGATCCTGCTGCTCGGCAAGGGCGGGCAGGTGGGCTGGGAGCTGCAGCGCGCGCTCGCGCCACTCGGCGAAGTCGTCGGCCTCGACCATGACAGCACCGAACTGCACGGCGACTTCAGCCAGCCGGAGCGGCTGGCCGAAACGGTGGCGGCGGTGCGCCCGGACATCATCGTCAATGCCGCGGCCCACACCGCGGTGGACAAGGCCGAGAGCGAGCCCGACCTCGCCCGCGCCATCAACGCCACCGCCCCCGCGGTGCTGGCGCGCTGCGCGGCCGAGACGGGAGCCTGGCTGGTCCACTACAGCACCGACTACGTCTTCGACGGCTCGGGCGACCAGCCCCGTGACGAAGACGCGCCCACCGGCCCGCTGAGCGTCTACGGCCAGACCAAGCTCGAAGGCGAGGACGCCATCCGCGCCAGCGGCTGCAAGCACCTGATCCTGCGCACGAGCTGGGTCTACGCGGCGCGCGGCGGCAACTTCGCCAGGACCATGCTGCGCCTGGCGGCCGAGCGCGAGCGGCTCACCGTCATCGACGACCAGATCGGTGCGCCCACCGGCGCCGACCTGCTGGCCGACCTGACCGCGCAGATGCTGCGCACCGCGCTGGCGCAGCCGGACCTGGACCTCTCGGGCACCTACCACGCCGTGGCGGGTGGCCAGACGAGCTGGCACGGCTACGCCAGCTTCGTCATCGAACAGGCCCGCCGCCTGGGCCGCGCGCTGAAGGTGCAGGCGATCGATCCGGTGCCGACCACGGCCTTCCCGACGCCCGCCAAGCGCCCGCTGAACTCGCGCCTGGCCACCACGAAGCTGCAGGCCACCTTCGGGCTGCGCCTGCCGCCGTGGCAGCAGGGCGTCGAGCGCATGCTCACCGAAATCCTCGCCTGATCCACACGACCGCACAGGGGAACCCCATGCAACGCAAAGGCATCATCCTGGCCGGCGGCTCCGGCACCCGGCTGCATCCGGCGACGCTGGCCATCAGCAAGCAGCTGCTGCCGGTCTACGACAAGCCGATGATCTACTACCCGCTGAGCACGCTGATGCTCGCCGGGATCCGCGACATCCTCATCATCAGCACGCCGCAGGACACGCCGCGCTTCGAGGCGCTGCTGGGCGACGGCAGCCGCTGGGGCCTGAACCTGAGCTACTGTGTGCAGCCGAGCCCGGACGGTCTGGCGCAGGCCTTCATCCTCGGGCGCGAGTTCGTCGGCGGCGCTCCGAGCGCACTGGTGCTGGGCGACAACATCTATTACGGCCACGACCTGCAGCACCTGCTCAACAGCGCGACCGCCCGCACCAGCGGCGCCAGCGTCTTCGCCTACCACGTGCATGACCCGGAGCGCTACGGCGTGGTCGACTTCGACAGCCACCGCCGCGCGCTGAGCATCGAGGAAAAGCCCAAGGCGCCGAAGAGCCACTACGCCGTCACGGGGCTGTACTTCTACGACGAGCAGGTCTGCGACATCGCGGCGAGCATCGCGCCCAGCCCGCGCGGCGAGCTGGAGATCACCGACGTGAACGCGGTCTACCTGCAGCGGGGGCAGCTCAACGTCGAGATCATGGGCCGCGGCTACGCCTGGCTCGACACCGGCACGCACGACAGCCTGATGGAAGCCGGGCAGTTCATCTCGACGCTGGAGAAGCGCCAGGGGCTGAAGGTGGCGTGTCCGGAGGAGATCGCCTACCGGCGCGGCTGGATCGACGCCGCGCAGCTGGAGCGGCTCGCGCAGCCGCTGCTCAAGAACGGCTACGGGCAGTACCTGCAGAAGGTGCTCCACGAGAAGATCTACTGAAGAATTCGTTGAACATGAACGTCATCCGCACTGCCATTCCCGATGTCCTGATCCTGGAGCCCAAGGTCTTCGGGGACGCCCGCGGCTTCTTCATGGAGAGCTACAACCAGAAGGTCTTCGACGAGGCGGTCGGGTATCCCGTGCATTTCGTGCAGGACAACCACTCGCGCTCGGCCAAGGGCGTGCTGCGCGGGCTGCACTACCAGTTGCCGCCGCACGCGCAGGGCAAGCTCGTGCGCTGCACGCAGGGCGCCGTGTTCGACGTCGCGGTGGACCTGCGCCAGAGCAGCCCGACCTTCGGCCAGTGGGTCGGTGTCGAGCTGACAGGCGAGAACCACCGCCAGTTCTGGATCCCGCCGGGCTTCGCGCACGGGTTTGTCGTGACCAGCGACAGCGCGGACTTTCTCTACAAGACCACCGATCTCTACGCGCCGCAATGCGAAGGCGCCGTGCGCTGGGACGATCCAGCCATCGGCATCACCTGGCCCGATCTGGGTCTGGCGCCGCTGCTGTCCGCGAAGGATGTGGCTGCTCCCGTGCTGGCGGATGCCCGTCGGTTCGACTGAATCCTTACCCCCTGCCGGAGCACCGACAAGCGTCCGGAATTCACACTCTACAATCGGCGCCGCTCCCGGAATCCCGGGGGGTGCCTCGATCCGCTCCGACGCTCCATGTTTGCATCTCGCCTGAAAAACACATTTTGCCGAATGGGCGCCGTGGCGCTGGTCGCTGCGACTCCGTCCGCACTCGTTCTGGCCCAGACCTCTGCGCAGGAGTCCACGGACAATCCGGCCGCCACCTCGTCAGGTGCCGTGAGTACGAGCACGGGTGCGGCGGCTGCGAGCGGCCCAGTGCGTCTGCAGCAAACGCCTGCACGCGCTTCCGGCGCTCGCAGCGGCACGCAGGAGAACCTGGACGAGCGCCTGCGCGAGCGCGATGGCGAGGCGGGCGTTCCTCTTGCCCGGATGCCCGGTACTGCCGGCTTCGATGAATTCGAAGCCTACGTGCGCAAGCTGGGCTACCTGGGGGTTCAGCGCTTCGGGCAGGAGATCCTCACCGGCAAGTCCACTTACGACATGACCGAGTCCGGCGGGCTGGTGCCGGCCGACTATGTCGTCGGGACCGACGACGAGCTGCAGATCTCGATCTGGGGCTCCGTGGATGCCGATCTGCGCGTGATGGTCGACCGCAGCGGGCGCATCTCGATTCCCCGTGTCGGCACGATCATGGTGGCGGGCTTGCGCTATGGTGATCTGACCGACGTCATTTCCCGGCGCGTCGGACAGGTGTTCCGGAACTACCAGATCAGCGTGTCGCTGGGCCAGATCCGCAGTGTGCGCGTCTACCTCACCGGGTATGTCAAGCGGCCCGGGGTGTACACCGTGAGCGGCTTGTCGAGCGTGGTCAATGCGCTGATGCGCAGCGGCGGCCCGTCCTCGGCGGGCAGCCTGCGCGCCATCGAGTTGCGGCGCGGCAAGGACACCGTGACCCGCTACGACCTTTACGACCTGCTGCTCAAGGGCGACCGCAGTGCGGACCGCGTGGTGCAGAACGGCGACGTGATCCATGTCGGTCCCATCGGCCCGCAGGTCGCACTGGTCGGCAGCGTCAACCGTCCGGCCATCTTCGAGCTGAAGCCGGGCGAACAGGTGGCCGACCTCATGGCGATGGCCGGCGGATTCACTGCGGTGGCTGACCGCAGCCGCCTGGCGATCGAGCGCCTGGACGACCGCTCCAAGACCCGCATCACCCAGCTCAGCCTGCCGGAGGATGGCGGGCAGGCGCCGGGCAGCGGCGATGTGCTGCGCGCCTTCAGCGCCGTGGAGGCGACCCAGCCTGTGGCGCGTCAGAACAAGCGTGTGCGCATCGAAGGCGAGGTGCTCAAGCCTGGCGAATATGTGCTGCCGCCTGGCGTCACGACCCGCATGGCCTTGGGCTTGGCTGGCGGGCTTACACCGAATGCCTATGTCTATGGAACCGAGTTGACCCGTGAAAGCGTCCGTGTGGCGCAGCAGCAGAGCTACGACCGGGCCCTGCGCGACATGGAAACCGAGTTCGCCCGCGCCTCGGCCACGCAGCGTGCCATCAGTGCCGACGAGGCGGCGACCTTCGAGCAGCGCAGCACGGCGACGTCGCGCCTGATCGAGAAACTGCGCCAGGTGCGCCCGACCGGCCGGATCGTCCTGCAGGTGGAGCCGGACGCCAGCACGGTGCCTGATCTGCCCATCGAGGACGGGGACCGGGTCTACGTGCCGGCCCGGCCGACCACGGTCAGCGTGTTCGGCTCGGTGTTCAACAGCGGGGCGTTCCTGCTGGAGCCCGGCAAGACGCTGGGCGACTTCCTGAATCTGGCCGGTGGGCCGACGCGGGGTTCGGATCCGGGCAGCACCTTCGTCCTTCGTCCGAACGGCAGTGTGCTCAGCCAGCTGCAGCGCTCGTCGTTCTTCGGGCTGGTTGGCGGGGTGACGAAGGTCAAGGCGGAGCCGGGTGATACCGTGTTCGTGCCGGAAATGATGAACAAGACCACCTGGGTCCAGGATCTGAAGGAATGGACGCAGATCCTGTATCAGTTCGGGATCGGGGCAGCGGCGTTGAAGACACTGCAGAATTGAGAAGCACCATGACCGCCTCGACAAAGCGATCCGACATGGATCTTGCTGGAGAAACATCCGCGCATGACTGGGATGATGGAGATGATGGCGTCGGCTTGACAGAGCTGGTGACCGCCATCGGTGCGCGCTGGAAGACGATTCTGGCCGGGACTGTGCTGGCCGGTCTGCTTGGCTTCGGTGCTGCATCGCTGATGAAGCCGGTCTTCACCGCACGCACGGTGGTGATGCCGCCGCAGCAGCAGAATTCGGCCACGGCGGCTCTTGGCTCGCTGGGTGCCCTGGCCGGACTGGCGGGAGGCAGTATCAAGAGCCCGGTTGACCAGTACATCGCGCTGATGCAGAGCGTCACTGTGTCAGATCGACTGATCGATCGCTTCCGGCTGATGGAGGTGTATCAAGAAGAGTTCCGCTCCGTGGCTCGTCAGACGCTGCTGACCAAGGCGATCATTTCTGCTGGAAAGAAAGATGGCCTGATCGCCATTGAGGTCGATGACCACGATCCGAAGCGCGCTGCCGAGATGGCCAATGCCTATGTCGACGAGTTGCGCCTGATGACCAACACGCTGGCCGTCAGCGAAGCCCAGCAACGGCGCCGGTTTTTCGAGCAGCAGCTCGAGATCACCAAGAAGCGGCTGACCGAAGCCCAGGTCACGCTGCAGGAGAGTGGCTTCAGTGCCGGTGTGCTGCGCGCCGAGCCGAAGGCCGCTGCGGATGGCTATGCCAGGATGCGTGCCGAGGTCACGGCCGCCGAAGTGCGACTGCAGACGATGCGCCGCGCGCTGGCGGAGGGCGCCCCCGAAATGCAGCAACAGCAGGCCCAGCTCGCTGCATTGCGTTCCGAATTGGCGAAGCTGGAGCAGCGCGAAGCAAGCCCTGCCCAACGCGATGTTGGCTACATCGGTCGTTACCGCGACTACAAGTACCAGGAAACGCTGTTCGATCTGTATGCCAAGCAGTTCGAGCTGGCGCGTCTCGACGAGAGCCGCGAGGGTGGCTTGATCCAGGTGGTGGATGTCGCGACTGCACCTGATCGCAAAAGCAAGCCCAAGCGCGCGATGTACGCGCTGGGTGCCGCCGTGCTCGCGGGCATGCTGCTGTCGGTCTGGGCTGTGGTGACCAGCTTGCGTGCCCAGCGTCCAGTCTGACATCCCGTGTCGAACCATTTTCCCATGCAGACATCTTCTGTTCTTCCTTTCGGCGCCCCCATCTTCGTCAGTGGCCACCGTGGCATGGTCGGCAGTGCGCTGGTGCGCAGACTGCAAGCGAGCGGTTACACGAACGTGATCACCCGCAGTCGCAGCGAGCTCGACTTGCTCGACCAGCACGCGGTGCAAGCTTTCCTGGCCGAGCAGAAGCCTGACTACATCTTCATTGCCGCAGCCCGTGTCGGTGGTATCCAGGCCAACAACACCCACCGCGCCGACTTCATCTACCAGAACCTGATGATCGAGGCGAACCTGATCCACGGCGCGCATCTGGCGGGCGTGCAGCGGCTGATGTTCCTGGGTTCGAGTTGCATCTATCCGCGCGACTGTCCGCAGCCGATCAAGGAAGACTACCTGTTGACGGGCCCGCTGGAGCCGACCAACGAGCCCTACGCGATCGCCAAGATTGCCGGCATCAAGCTGGCCGAGAGCTACAACCGCCAGCACGGCCGCCAGTACGTCAGCGTGATGCCGACCAACCTGTACGGCCCGAACGACAACTACGACCTGACCAACAGCCATGTGCTGCCGGCACTGCTGCGCAAGGCGCACGAGGCAAAGCTGCGCGGTGACGCGGAGTACGTGGTGTGGGGCACCGGCCGGCCGATGCGCGAGTTCCTGTATGTGGACGACCTGGCCGACGCGTGCGTGCACCTGATGGAGCAGGGCTACGATGGCCCCCTGGTGAACATGGGCACAGGTACTGACGTGACGATCCGGGAACTCGCCGAGACGGTGATGCAGGTCGTCGGATTTGATGGCCACATCGTGTTTGACGACAGCAAACCCGATGGCACGCCGCGCAAGCTGCTGGATGTCAGCCGGCTGGCAGGGCTCGGCTGGACCGCGAAAACCGCGCTGCGCGACGGCATCCGCATGGCCTACGAGGCCGCTCCGTTTCATTCCGCCCGCATCGGCTGATTTCATTCGCAGGACTACATCCATCATGACCACACAGACGAAAGTTGCCCTCATCACTGGTGTGACCGGCCAGGACGGCGCGTATCTGGCCGAACTGCTGCTGAAGAAGGGCTACGAAGTCCATGGCATCAAGCGCCGCTCCAGCCTGTTCAACACCGACCGCATCGACCATCTTTACCAGGATCCGCATGTCGACGGCCGCAAGTTCACGCTGCACTATGGCGACCTGACCGACTCGACCAGCCTGGTGCGCATCATCCAGCAGGTCCAGCCTGACGAGATCTATAACCTGGCGGCGATGAGCCATGTCGCGGTGTCATTCGAGGCGCCGGAGTACACGGCCAACGCCGACGGCATCGGCACGCTGCGCATCCTGGAGGCTATCCGCATCCTGGGTCTGACGAAGAAGACGCGCTTCTACCAGGCCTCGACCTCGGAGCTGTACGGCCTGGTGCAAGAGATTCCGCAGAAGGAGACGACGCCGTTCTATCCGCGCAGCCCGTACGCGGTGGCGAAGATGTACGCCTACTGGATCACGGTCAACTACCGCGAGGCTTATGGCATGTACGCCTGCAACGGCGTGCTGTTCAACCATGAGAGCCCGCTGCGTGGTGAAACCTTCGTGACGCGCAAGATCACCCGTGCGATCGCGCGCATCGCGCTGGGCCTGCAGGACTGCCTGTACCTGGGCAACATGAGCGCGCTGCGCGACTGGGGCCACGCCCGCGACTATGTCGAGATGCAGTGGCTGATGTTGCAGCAGGATCAACCGGAGGACTTTGTCATCGCCACTGGCGTGCAGTACAGCGTGCGGCAGTTTGTCGAGCGCGCAGCGGCTGAGCTGGGCGTCACGATCAAGTTCGAAGGCGAAGGCGAGAAGGAAATTGGCGTCGTGGCGGCCGTGACCGGTGACAAGGCCAAGGTCAAGGTGGGTGACGTGATCGTGAAGGTGGATCCGCGTTACTACCGGCCGACGGAAGTGGAAACGCTGCTGGGAGACCCGACCAAGGCGAAGGACAAGCTCGGCTGGGTGCCGGCGACGTCGTTCGAGCAGTTGGTCAAGGAAATGATTGAGAGCGATTACACGGCGGCAAGGAAAGACAGTCTGGTGAAGATGGCGGGGTTCCATGCGTTTGATCATCACGAATAACCCGTCAGCACCAGTGCTTTCAAGGTAGTCAAAAAATCTAATGAAATCAACAACTTAGAAACAACCTATTTGTATCAATTTTGGCTTTTAGGCAGCGCTCCCTACGCGCCCTCTAAGCAAAATCAAGCACTTAGGTGTGCTATATGTTTATCCACCTTGAAAGCACTGCCCGTCAGCATGAATATTAAACAAAGCTCACTCGTGCTAGAGGTCTCTATTCATATGTCATTGCTTAAGTGATTGATAGATTATTTTGATTTATGGTGGTTGCTTTGCGGACATTATGTGTAGTTGTGGAAATAATTCTGGGAGTTCGTGTTGCGCAAAATTCGATTTTTTGTTGGTTCTCCTAAATTATTTTTTGCTCGTGCCAAAAATGCCGGATGGGCTGCATCTGAAGGATTTGTAAGTCCGCTTCTTCAACTTGCGCTAACACCTTTTCTACTCCATCGATTGGGGAAGATTGAGTTTGGTACTTGGGCACTTGTACTGACTTTCTGTGCCCTTGGTCCTCTTTTATCATTTGCGGCTGCGGCTGCGACGTTTAACAGGCTATCAGAACTGGTTGCAGGTGATGATAAAAACGGCGTAGTGCGTGCACTCAGGACGGGTGTATTGCTGGGATTGGTTACGGCCTCGCTAAGTATAATAATATTGCTTGTGATTTATGTTGTTTATACTTTTCAGTACGGCCGTGTTGCTGAGTACCAGCACCTGGCGCCACTCATCTTGTTGACCGGAATAACGCTGCTCGTACAAGAGTTTGATAGTATTTTTGCTTCAGCTTTGAAGGCGCATGCCCGCTTTGATCTGTCTGCGAAGATAGATATCTTATTCCGCGTAGTCTGGATGGCTGCAGTAGCCTTGGCTGCTGCTTGGGTTGGTACTGCGCTTGCCTGTGTTGTTGGCGGTGTTTTTGTTGCAACATTTAAGGGGGTGGTGAAATTTAATGCTGTGTGCAAGCTGTTAAAACACCCGTTCGATATTTTTCCCGTACCGCAGTATTCTTTGGATAGGGAGCTTTTTGCATTGGCGGCATGGAATTGGGGGCAGGCGATTGGTGGCTCTTTATTTAACGCTGCTGATAAATTTTTGGTTGGTGCTTTATTTGGGCTTGAGGTTTTAAGTTCTTATTCTATTTGTTCACAAATTGCGCAATTTGTGCATGGCATACAAGCTAGTGCAGCCCAAGTATTGCTCCCTTGGTCCAATAAGCATTGGGCCAATGCTACACCTGAAACCATAGCTAAATTCCGCCGGGTGGCCTTTTTTGGGGGGGTGGGTTGCCTGATTTTGCCTTTGGTGTTTGCGGTGGCGATGCCTGCTATCCTTTCTTTATGGATTGGGAGTGATTTTGCTCGCGATAATATTGCCTTGGCGTATGCTTTGCTTGTTAGTTATGCTTCATTGAGTGCAAATATTCCTCTGCATTATATTTTATTGGGGGCTGGTCAGATTAAAATAATAACTGCGCTCAACTTGGTTGGAGGGGTCTTTTCTATTTTGATTGGTGTGGGCTTGGCTGGTTTTGGGATTGTGTATTTTGCCTTATCAAAATGCATTTACTCGCCTGTGACGCTCATGGCTCTAAAAAATCTTCGATACAAGTCGGGAGGCATTTAATGAAATTCCAATCTTCGGATTTTTCTCCAATACTTACCGTTGTCGTTTGTACCTACAATTCTGAAATTTATCTCAAATCGTGCTTGAATTCAATTGCCGATCAAAAGCTGCCGAATGTTAAGTTGCATATTATTGATGGAGGGTCTTCTGACGCTACAAAAAATATCGTAAATGATGCTGGAGATTTGATTGATTTTTTTGTATCTGAAATTGATAATGGTGTTTATGATGCAATGAATAAAGCAATAGCTGGTATTAGAGGTGGTTGGGTATTGTTTTTGGGGGCTGATGATAGACTATTGCCTGGTGTATTGCCGCGTTTGGTGAATATTTTAGGTCAGGCGGATAGTGTGAATACTTTATTTTATGGTGATGTTTATAGGCCCTCAGAAAATTTCTTGTATGACGGAAAATTTTCTATTTATAAATTAATGCGTAGAAATATATGTCAGCAGGCCATTTTGTATCCACGCCCTGCGTTTGATCGGGATGTTTTTGATTTAAGTTTCCCTATAAACGCAGATTATATACTAAATATAAAATTATTCCTTCGAGAGGAGGTAAAAAAAATATATATCCCGGTTTGTGTTAGTTATTATGAGGACATAAGTGATGGGATTAGTAGAAATCGGCATGATGATCGCCTCCTCGAAGCGCGAAGGGCAATCGCTTTGGAGTTTGGTGGTGTGGTGCCTTTTATATTCGCTAGTGCTATTGATTTTAAGGAGTGGTTGCGTAATAAATTTCTAAAAATATTTAGAGGCTTGGCTGGTATTTAAAAATATGAAATCGCAGTCAATTTTTTAGAAAACTAATTATTTATGCTGATGATTGAGTTTCTTGCTAATTTAACAGGTTGGGCTGTTGCTCGAATTGTTATTTTGCAGATTTTAGTATTCTGGTTGCTTTTTAGGTTAATTAAGGATCGGCAGGATGGGTTGGTTGATCCATTTTCGTTGGCAATATTTTTCTTTGCATCTGGTTGGGCTACTGTATTTGAGCTTTTCCTTGGTGGGAATTGCGGAATGAATTTCTTATTGGAGTTCTTGGCGGCGAATTCGGCATTTATTTTTGGATATCTACTGATTGCTCCAAAAATAGCAAGCGCCCAATCGAGTGGGGTGTTTTTGCACAATAAAAAATTTCCCGTCTATGGTTTGCTGGTGGTTTTTTTCTACATCGCAACTTCTGTTGTTAATATAGGCGCATTTGGCTTTGGTGTATTTCATGAGAATAGGTTGGATATTTATAGAGAGTCCGGTGGATTGGGGGTAATTAAGCGATTTTTGGATGCTTACATGCCTGCGGCAGTATTTGTTCTTGTTTATCATCGAACAATTAGAGGTACGCATAGAAAAAAGTTGATTTCTGCTGTTGTTCTGGGGTTAATTGGAGTTAATACTATTTTGGATGGATCGAAGTCTGGTTTGGTTTCGGTTTTCTTTGCTTATTATATGTCGGTGCTTTGGTTTCGTATGAGTGGCATTGCATCTGAGTCCTTTGGTGTGCGTAGGGTTTGGCTGTGGGTGCTATTTGCTGCGATTATAGCTTTTTTCGTTTTGGGGGCTCAACTTGATATTGCTGATGATTTGTCGCGTGTTGGCGATGTGATGGGTATTCTGTTCTTTAGATTATTTGTTGCGGGTGATGTTTTTGTTCTCGGTTTCCCTTATGGGGCAATAGATGCAATACCTTTGTCTGGCAATCCTTTAATTGTTTTATTTAGCGATTTTCTTTCTACTTTACGATTGTGGTCTGCGGAGGTTGTTCCGCTTGGTACGTTATTGACTATTTATTTGACGCCGGACTTGGTGGAGTTGTCTGGCGGACCAAATTCTCATGTAAGTATCTATTCCTACTATCTTTTTGGTTATTTCGGAGGGGTGATTTTGGCGTTTATTTTTGGCGCTTTTATTGGTTTTGTCAGGGCTGGTTTCTTGAAGAGCTGCTGCAATGATCCAGTCGCTGGATCTGTTATGGTTGCTTTATTGTTAAATACGGCTAATATGCCAATAGATCCGGCATACACAATGCATAGGTTGACAAATATCGCACTTCTTCTTGCTCCGTTTGCTATTTTGTTTGTTAAATTAAAATTTAATCGGCATAATGGTGTTGCCAAAAATTCAGATAGTGCCGGATATTATTAATATCTTGGATGGCCCATCTTTAGTGGTCGTGAGTCGATTGTTCGTTGTTGTTTTATTATGTGTTAGTTGCATTAATTAAAGTAGTTTATGTAATTTTGTGTGGTGTTTCATCTGAGGTTGATGAGCCTAAAGGCTGGGTGCGCCAAAATTTGGTAGGCGACTGGCTAGTCGCTGGCGCAATCAACTATGTGCGGATCCCTTGGTGAGGTAATAGGTTGAAAATATCCTGTCTTATCCTGAACTGGCGCAATGCGTCGTCGACGGTAGCCTGTGCCAAATCGGTGCTCGCCGCTCCAGGCGGGAAAGACTTGGCCTTATACGTAATCGACAATGCCTCGGACGACGGATCTGTTGACGTTCTGCGGCGTGAACTGCCAACATGTCATCTGATCGTGTCTCCAATCAACGGTGGCTATACCGGTGGCAACAACCTCGGACTGCAGGCAGCATTCGCCGATGGCGCTGATGCTGTGCTGGTGCTGAACAACGACTTGACGGTATATCTGCCGGTCGGCTTTGCCCAAGACTGCGCTCGCTTGCTGTCCGGCCACGCCATGGATCTGCTGGCCCTGCGTGTCGCCGACCGCGACACCGGTCGCATTGAGTATCCGGCCCGGCCCGGGCGACTCGTAGAGCGCATCGCGCGGCAAGCAGTTAACCGCTCACCCTTCGGCGAAGGCATGTTCTGCGGCTGCAGCTTCGTCATCAGCGCGGCGCTGTACCGTGCCGCGGGTGGATTTGATGAGCGGCTGTTCATGTATTGCGACGAACTCGACCTGTCCTTGCGCAGTGCCCGACTGGGCGGTCAGGTTCGCTTCTTCGACGAGCCCACGCATGTACTCCGAGACTGTGGCCCTTCCGACCGACGACCCTATGTCTTCTACTATCAGGTCCGTAATCTGTTGACCATCATGCGGGAAAGTCGGGTGCGGGGGCGTGGCTTATACCTGTTCGCCTGCCTGCTCGCGTTCCGGAACGCATGGCATACCCGACGCATGGCTTCCATCTTGGCAACGCTGGGCGGTGTGCGTGCGGCGCTTGCTGGCCAGACCGGCCGGTCCAATTGGGCGCACAGCCTGCGCTGACGGTGACAGGCGGACATGACGCCGCCTAATGCCACAACCTTTTGATGCCCATGCACATTGTCCAAACCGTGCCCGAACTGAGCACTGCCTCCGGCGGGCCCTCCTACACGGTCACAAGTCTCTGCGATTCCCTGTCTGCCGTGTCAGGCCTGGAACTGAGCCTGGTGACTGAGCGCCACACCATCCAACACAACTACCAGACATCGGGGGCGGTTCGGCGTATGGAACTGGGTGGCGAGGGCGGTAGGGTCGCCCGATCACTATCAGTGGCTTACGGGCACGAATTCAGCCGCTTCTTGACGACCTTTCCCGCCGATGTGGTGCACGTGAACGGCATCTGGCATCCCGTGTTCCACTGGTCGGCTCGCGCGGCCAGACGCAGTGGCGCCAAGGTAATTATCCAGCCACACGGCATGCTTGAACCTTGGTCAATGGCGCACCAGCGGGTCAAGAAACGCCTGGCATGGTGGCTCTACCAAGCGCGCGATCTGGCCCTGACCGACGCCTTGGTGGCTACCTCCGAGGACGAGCTGTTGAACCTGCGCCGACTAGGTCTGAGGCAACCTGTCGCGCTGTTGCCCAACGGCGTGCATCTGCCCGACGCAGGCGCTCCGAATCCCGAGAGAAATGTGGCGATGCAGGTTGCGGCACGTCAGCGTCATATGCTGTTCCTTTCCCGTTTGCATCCCAAAAAGGGAGTGGAGCTGTTACTCGAGGCATGGGCTGCACTGCGCCCCCCTGGCTGGATGCTCACGATCGCTGGCACCGGGGATGCGGCGTATCTGGCTTTCTTGAGTGAGCGCGCGCAGTCCTTGCAACTCGGATCCGAGGTCCGTTTTGTGGGTGAGTTGCTGGGAGAGGCCAAATGGCGAGCCTACCGGAATGCTGATGTCTTTGTGCTGCCGACTTTCAGCGAGAACTTCGGGGTCGTTGTAGCGGAGGCGCTGGCACACGGTCTGCCAGTCATCACCACCAAAGCTGCGCCCTGGAACAGCCTAGGTATTCATCAATGCGGGTGGTGGATCGACGTGGGCCGTGACCCCCTCATCGGTGCGCTACAGCAGGCTATATCGCTGGACGACGACACCCGATCGGAGATGGGGAAGCGCGCTCGAGACTTGGCGGCGACCTTCGATTGGCGGCAGATCGCCGAGTCAACCGCTGAAGTTTACCGCTGGCTGGCCGGACAGGGCCCGCTGCCAGCATGCGTGTCCCTGGAGCGCGAATGATGGCCTCGCCTTTGAAGAAGACAGAACTCTCTACATCTAACCGGCTGGCACGGCTGGCTTGGGGTCTCGTCTGGCACGTGTTTTTTCGGCCATCACCTCGCATTACTCACGGCTGGCGGTGCGCCTTGCTGAGGCTCTTTGGTGCACGACTCGGGCGTGATGTCCATGTGTATCCATCCGCCCGGGTGTGGGCACCATGGAATCTCGAGATGGGAGATGGCGCCTGTCTTGCCGATGATGTTGACTGCTATAGCGTGGCCCCTGTCACTGTGGGCGCGCGCACCACGGTCAGCCAGTACAGCTATCTGTGCACTGCCAGTCACGACCACACCCGCCGCGACATGCCTCTGGTCACTTCGCCGATTGTGCTGGGGGAGGATGTGTGGATCACTGCCGACGTGTTCGTCGGTCCGGGGGTGACGATCGGTGACGGTGCTGTTGTGCTGGCACGTTCTTCTGTGGTGCGAGATCTGCCCGCATGGATGGTCTGTGTGGGCACGCCGGCACGTCCGCTGCGCAGGCGCGAGATCGACGACGCAAGGGGGGCGGCATGAGCATCACTGCCATCGTTCTGACCTACAACGAAGAGTTGCATTTGGCGCGCTGCCTCGATAGTCTCGCCGGTGTCGCAGATCAGGTGTATGTCGTCGACTCCTTCTCAACCGACAGGACCTTGCAGATCGCCCGAGACCATGGCGCGCAGTTGATCCAGAATCCCTGGACGACGCCCGCCCGTCAGTTCAACTGGGCGCTTGACCATCTGCCGCTGGACGCGGACTGGGTGCTTCGCATTGATGCTGACGAGTATCTGACGCCGGAATTGGCAGCAGAAATCGTCCGGGCAGTTCCAGCCGCCTCCGCCGATGTGCAAGGCTTCTACCTGCGCCGCTACATGTGTTTCCGCGGCCGACTACTACGCAGGGGCGGTCTGTTTCCGGTTCAGATCCTGCGGCTGTTCCGGACGGGCTGTGCGCGTTCGGAAGACCGTCTGATGGACGAGCACATCGTTTTGTCCTCCGGGGGGGCACGTGTACTGCGAGGTGCGCTCATCGACGACAACCACCGCGACCTTGCATGGTGGACCGCAAAGCACAACGCCTATGCTGCCCGCGAGGCGCTGGAGATCTTGGTACAGCGACATCGCCTGAGGCCGTTACACGATGGGGGGGCGCCGTTGCATGGAGTCGCCGGGGTCAAGCGCTGGATCAAGGAGCGGATCTACAACCGATTGCCAGGGCGCACTGCCGCTGTTCTGTATTTTCTCTGGCGCTACCTCCTGCAGGGCGGATTCCTGGATGGCACAGCCGGAACCGACTTCCATGTCCTACAGGGATTCTGGTACCGATATCTGGTGAGCGTGCGCGTCGACGAAGTCGAGCGCTATGCAGCCACACACGCCTGTAACATGCCCACGGCGATCCGCGATGTTCTAGGGCTGGAGTCGAGTAGTACATGAAGGTCTCCATCATCACCGTTGTCTACAACCGCGTGGAATCGATCGCCGATTGTGTCGCGAGCGTGCGGTTGCAAACCTATCCTGATCTGGAGTACGTGGTCGTTAACGGCGCTTCAACTGACGGTACGAGCGAAATGCTTGATCGTCTGAGCGATCAAATCGATGTCTACGTGAACGAACCGGACAAGGGAATCTATGACGCGCTGAACAAGGCACTGTCACTGACCACTGGCGATGTCATTGGCCTGCTGCACTCCGATGATGTATTCGAAGATCCGCAGGTGATCGCTGACGTGGTCGCCCGGTTCGAGGAGCCAAGTACCCGCTTGGTGTACGGCGATTTGCAGTATGTGGCCAAGACCGATCTGAGTCGGGTGATCCGCTGCTGGGTGTCCTGCCCTTTCGTGCCAGAGTTGCTCAAGCGTGGCTGGATGCCACCACATCCCACGCTCTTCGTGCACCGGGCTGCCTACCAAGCTGTGGGCGGCTACGACATCTCCTATCGGATCGCCGCTGACTACGACTTTGTCCTGCGCTATTTCCTGCAGTTTGGGAAACAGTCCCGTTACCTGCCTCGGGTGCTCGTGCGCATGCGCGTGGGAGGCGCGAGCAACCGCAGCCTGCACAACTTGATGAAGAAAACTTTGGAGGATTACCGCATTCTGCGTACCCATGGCGTGGGCGGCGTCATCGGGCTGTTGTGGAAGAACCTGTCGAAGGTGGGGCAGTTTCTCGCGTAAAAACTGTACGCTGAAAGCAAAAGAAATGTATCAAACATGCAACATGGTTCGCGTGACTTTTGTTGGATGTGCCCGGGAAGGATGCATGTGTTTACATCTGCCCGTTGCATCAGCCGGAGTATGCCGGCATCTTTGATGTGTGATCTATTGCGCATGAGAGCGCCCCTGCATCCTCAGGAGGCAAAAGGGCTGGGGCGCCGAAAACATCTCCTAGCAACAGGATCGACCGCATGCTATTTCTGATTCTTTCTTTTTTGGCTTCTTTCGTCGTCACTTTGGCAGTCGTTCGCTCGTCGGTGCACCACGCCCACTTGACAGGCGATACCGACAAGGACCAGCCCCAGAAGTTTCATGCACGGGTCGTGCCACGCATCGGCGGCATCGGGATCCTGGTCGGTGTGGTGTGCGGTGGATTGATCGCCGTCGAGAAAGGCTCGGACGACTGGCAACTGCTGGTGGCGCTGATCGGCTGCAGCCTTGTCGCCTTCGGCGCCGGCCTGATCGAAGACTTCACCAAGCGCGTCACACCCAAGCAGCGCTTGCTCGCGACCATCGCCGCTGCCGCACTCGCGGTCTGGCTGGCGGACGCCATCATTTCCCGCACGGGCATTCCCGGCGTGGACAGCCTGCTGCTGATTGCCGGCTTTCCTCTCGCTCTGACACTGCTGACGGTGGCCGGTGTCGCCAACTCGGTCAACATCATTGACGGGTTCAACGGCTTGGCCTCGATGTGCGTGGCCATCATGCTGGCGGCGCTGGCCTATGTGGCGTTCCAGGTGGGCGACTACGCGATCATGAACTGCGCGCTGATCGGCCTGGGTGCGGTGCTGGGCTTCTTTGTCCTGAACTATCCGCTCGGCCTGATCTTCCTCGGCGACGGAGGTGCCTACTTCCTCGGTTTCTGGGTCGCCGAACTCGGCATCCTGCTGGTGCATCGCAACCCGGAGGTCTCCCCGGTGTTCCCGCTGCTGCTGTGCGCCTATCCGATCTTCGAAACGCTGTTCACGATGTACCGCCGCCGCGTGATCCGCGGGCGCCCCGTCGGACTGCCTGACGCGACCCATTTGCACAGCCTCATCTACCGCCGCCTGATGCGCTGGGCCATCGGCAAGCGCGACGCTGCCAACCTGCTTCGCCGCAACTCGATGACGTCGCCGTATCTCTGGGCGCTGTGCTCGATGTCGGTGGTGCCTGCCGTGCTCTGGTGGGACGACGGGCAGTCGCTCTCGCTCTGGCTGCTGCTGTTCTGTGTCTCTTATCTGACCATCTACCGCGCCATTGTCCAGTTCCGCACACCCCGCTTCCTGCTGCGCGAGGCGGACCACTGGGCGGTCCCGGCCGAGGAGCTCTGACCGAGGGGCACGGCGCGCGGTTACGATCCGCGCTGTCGCAGCCTACTCCACAGGTTCCTCCTTGAACGTTGCTTTGTCTCTATTGCAGGCCGCCCGCGTCCTCGTCGTCGGCGACGCCATGCTCGACCGCTACTGGTTCGGTTCTGTCGACCGCATCTCCCCGGAAGCGCCGGTTCCCATCGTGCGCGTCACCCGCGAGGAAGAGCGCCTGGGCGGTGCAGCCAACGTGGCGCTCAACGTCAAGACGCTCGGCGCCCAATGCACGCTGCTGACCGTCGTCGGCGAGGACGAGCCCGCGCGCATCCTGCGCCGCCTGCTGGAAGAGCAGGGCGTCACCACGGTGCTTGGCAGCGACCCGCGGCTCTACACCATCGTCAAGCTGCGCGTCATTGGCCGGTCGCAGCAGCTCATCCGCGTCGATTTCGAGAACCAGCCCGAGCACGAGGTGCTGCAGCAAATGCTCACCGACTACGAGCGTGTGCTGCCCGAGCATGAGGCGGTGCTGTTCTCCGACTACGGCAAGGGCGGCCTGACCCACATCCCGCGCATGATCGAGCTGGCGCGCGCCGCCGGCAAGCCGGTGCTGATCGATCCCAAGGGCAGCGATTACCAGCGCTATGCCGGGGCGACCGTGATCACGCCGAACCGGGCCGAACTGGCGCAAGTGATCGGCGCCTGGTCAGGCGAGGCCCAACTGCATGAGCGTGCGCAGAACCTGCGGCGCGAACTCGGCCTGACCGGCCTGCTGCTGACCCGCTCGGAAGAGGGCATGACGCTGTTCGACGACGCCGGCCATCTGGATGTGCCGGCGCAGGCCCGCGAAGTCTTCGATGTCACTGGGGCGGGCGACACCGTCATCGCCACGATGGCCACGCTGCTGGCCGCCGGGCTGTCCCTGCGCGACGCGGTACCCATTGCCAACCGCGCTGGCAGCATCGTGGTCGGCAAGTTCGGCACGGCCAGTGTCAGTTACGAGGAGTTGTTCGCATGAGAGTCGCAGTCACCGGCGCCGCCGGCATGATCGGCAGCAACCTGGTCCACGGGCTGAACCGCCTGGGCGCCAAGGAAGTCATCGCCGTCGATGACCTGACGGACGGGCCGAAGTACCGCAACCTGCTGGGTTCGACGCTGGCCGACTACTTCGACAAGGACGAGTTCTACCGCCGTTTCGCGGCAGGCGAACTCGGCCACATCGATGCGATCTTGCACGAAGGCGCCTGCTCCGACACCATGGAGCACAACGGCAAGTACATGCTGGAGACCAACTACCGCTGCTCGAAGACGCTGCTCGACGCCTGCCTGGCCCAGGGCACGCGGCTGCTCTACGCCAGCTCGGCGGCGACCTACGGCGGCAGCGAGACCTTCCGCGAGGAGCCGGCCTTCGAAGCCCCGCTGAACGTCTACGGCTACTCCAAGCTGCTGTTCGACCAGGTGGTGCGGCGTTACCTGCCGACGCTGCGCTCGCAGGGCGGCACGCAGGACGGACAGGTGGTCGGTTTCCGCTACTTCAACGTCTACGGCCCGCGCGAGCAGCACAAGGCCCGCATGGCCAGCGTCGCCTTCCACCACTTCCACCAGTTCCGCCAGCACGGCCACGTCAAGCTCTTCGGCGAGTACAACGGCTACGCGCCTGGCATGCAGTCACGCGACTTCGTCTACGTCGATGACGTGGTGGCGGTGAACCTGTGGTTCCTGCAGCACCCGGAGCGCAGCGGCATCTTCAACCTCGGCAGCGGCCGGGCGCAGCCGTTCAATGACGTGGCCCACGCGACGGTCAACGCCTGCCGTGCCCTGGACGGGCTGCCGGCGCTGACGCTGGCGGAGCAGGTCGCGCACGGGCTGGTGAGTTACATCGACTTCCCGGACGCGCTGCGGGGCAAGTACCAGTGCCACACCGAGGCCGATCTGACGCGCTTGCGCGCTACCGGCTGTGACCATGTGTTCAGCAGTGTTGCCAGTGGTGTGGCGGGCTACGTCGCCTGGCTGGCGGGCCAGCCCAGCAACTGAGCTACGACCGCCACGGCCAGCACCGCCGGCTCCTTGCCGGCGATGCCTGGCATCCCGATCGGACACGTCATCCGCGCCAGCACCTCGCCAGACAGGCCCCGCGCCTCGAACCGGCGCAGAAACCGCGCCCGCTTCGTCCCGCTCCCGATCAGCCCGCAGTACCCGAAATCCCCCCGCCGCAGCACCGCCTCGGTGATCCGCTCGTCGAGGTCATGCCGGTGCGTCATCACCAGATAGAACGCCCCCGGTGGCGCCAGTGCCACCTCGGCCTCTGGCGTGTCGACACACACCCGCTCAATGTGCGGCGGCTCGGCGCCGGTCAGCGGGGGGAACTCGTCCTCGCGCTCGTCGATCCACTGGACGCGGCAGTCGATGTCGGCCAGCAGCTTCACGATCGCCCGTCCCACATGCCCGGCGCCGTGCAACTGCAGAAAGAAGCGCGGCTGCGGCGCCTGCCAGTCGGCCAGTGAGACTTTAGACAGCGCTTGCAGCCGCAACACAACCCGTCCGCCGCAGCACTGCCCGAGCGCAGGGCCGAGCGGCAGGTCCAGATCCCGCGGGGCGAAGCTGGCCTGGCGCAGACCTTCCCGCGCCGCCGTGATCGCCAGCAACTCCAGATGCCCGCCGCCGATGGTGCCGAGCACGGCGTCCTCGGCGACGACCATGCGCGTGCCCGTCTCGCGCGGGGTCGAGCCGCGGTGCGACAGGATCTGCACCTCGACCGCACGCCGCCCCTGCGCGAGCCAGCGCCGCGCCTCGGCCTGCAGCATGCCGGGCGTCATCCTGCCTGCGCTGCCTGGACCGCGCTGACGGCGTCGATCGCGTCGAGGATGGCCTCGCTGGTCGCCGGGGCGCGCAGCGGCGGATCGATCTGGTGCTCTCCGACCGCCGACACCGCATCCCGGATCGCCAGGAACACGCTGAACGGCAGCAGCAGCGGCGGCTCGCCCACGGCCTTGCTGCGGTGGATGCTGTCCGCCGGGTTGCGGTGGTCGTAGAGCCGGACGTTGAACGCGCCCGGCGTGACCGGCACGTCGTTGGCGGTCGGGATCTTGTAGGTGCTCGGCGCGTGGGTCAGCAGCAGGCCGGCGTTGCGCGAGCCGTCCATCGGTTGCCAGCGCAGTTCCTCCGTGGTCAGCCAGCCCATGCCCTGCACGAAAGCACCCTCGATCTGGCCGATGTCCACGGCCGGGTTCAGCGATGCGCCGACATCGTGCAGCGCGTCCGCCCGCAGCAGCCGCCACTCGCCGGTCAGCGTGTCCACGGCGACTTCGCTCAGCGCGGCGCCGTAGGCGAAGTAGTAGAACGGCTTGCCCTGCAGCTTCTCGCGGTCCCAGTGCAGGCCGGGTGTGGCGTAGAAACCATCGCTCCAGAGCTGGACCCGCGCCGCGTAGGCCTGCGCGACGAGGTCGTCGAAGGCCATCGCGTGGGCGCCCGCAGTGACCTGGCCACCGGCGAACTGCACCGAGCCGACCGGCACCAGCCAGCGCGCCGCGATGTGCTGCGCCAGCCGGAACACGATCTGCCGCGCGGCGTCCTGCGCGGCCTTGCCGTTGAGGTCGGTGCCGGTGGAGGCGGCGGTGGCGGAGGTGTTGGCGACCTTGTGCGTGTCGGTGGCGCTGACCCGCACGCGCTCGAAGGGGATGCCGAGTTCGTGGGCGACGACCTGCGCGACCTTGGTGTTCAGCCCCTGGCCCATCTCGGTGCCGCCGTGGTTCACGAGCACCGAGCCGTCCGTGTAGACGTGGACCAGCGCGCCAGCCTGGTTGAAGTGCGCGACGTTGAAGCTGATGCCGAACTTGACCGGCGTGAGCGCCAGGCCGCGTTTCAGCACCGGGCTGGTGGCGTTGAAGCTGGCGATCTCGGCGCGGCGCTGGCGGTAGTGGGCGGTGTCGGCGAGTTCCGTGACCAGCGGGGCGATGATGTTGTCCTCGACGGTCTGGCCGTAGGGGGTAACGTTGCGCTCGGTCGTGCCGTAGAAATTGGCACGGCGCACCTCCAGCGGGTCCAGCCCGAGCCGGCGCGCCACCGAGTCCAGCACCATCTCCACCGCCAGCGCCCCCTGCGGCCCGCCGAAACCGCGGAAGGCGGTGTTGCTCTGCGTGTTGGTGCGCGCGCAGTAACCGCGCAGGTCGACGTTCGGCAGCCAGTAGGTATTGTCGAAATGGCACAGCGCCCGCGTCATCACCGGCGCCGACAGATCGGCCGACGCGCCCGCGTTCGACACCATCTCCACGTCCGCGCCGAGGAGGCGCCCGCTGTCGTCATGGCCGATGCGGTAGCGGAACTCGAAGCCGTGGCGCCGGCCGGTGATGAGGAAATCGTCGTCGCGGTCCGGGCGCAGCTTGACCGGGCACTGCAGCCGGTGCGCGGCGATCGCGGCGACCGCAGCGAACACGGCCGACTGCGACTCCTTGCCGCCGAAACCGCCGCCCATGCGCCGGCACTGCACCTGCACCTGGTGCGCCGACAGCCCGAGCGCGTGCGCGACGACGTGCTGCATCTCGGTCGGGTGCTGGGTGGAGCTGTGGACGAGCAGGCCGTCGTTTTCCTGCGGGATGGCGTAGGCGATCTGGCCTTCCAGGTAGAACTGCTCCTGGCCGCCGAGGCTGAATCGGCCGTCGAGCTGGTGCGGCGCGCTGGCGATGGCGGCCTGGGCGTCGCCGCGGACGAGGTGCATCGGCGGCACGACGTACTGCTGCAGCGCGTGCGCTTCGAGCGGGTCGAGCACGGCGGGCAGCGGCTCGATCGTCGCCACCTGCGCGGCGAGGGCGGCGGCACGGCGGGCTTCGCCGCGGCTGCGGGCGATGACCGCGAACATCGGCTGGCCGCGCCACGCCACGGTGTCCTGGGCGAGGATCGGGTCGTCGTGGACGATCGGGCCGCAGTCGTTGGTGCCGGGGATGTCGGCGGCGCTGAGCACAGCGACGACGCCGGGCATGGCGCGCACGCGGTCGAGGTCGAGCCCCAGCAGCCGGCCGTGCGCGAGGGGCGACAGACCGAGCGCGGCGTGCAGCGTGCCGGCGACTTCGGCGATGTCGTCGATGTAAGGCGCGGCGCCGGCGACGTGCAGGTGGGCCGACTCGTGCGGGCGGGCGGTGCCGACGGTGTTCATGCGCGGGTCTCCGGGTGGATCGGGACGGTCAGGCGCGGGGTCCAGACGGTGGTGTCTTCGGGTGGCAGCGGGTCATCGGGCCGCGTTTCGAGCCACAGCCGGCGCAGCAGGTTGGCGCTGACCTTCAGCCGGTACGCGGCGCTGGCGCGCAGGTCGCTCAAGGGGCGGAAGTCCTGCGCGAGCGCGGCCTGCGCGGCGACGAGGGTGGCCTCGGTCCACGGCTGGCCGAGCAGCGCGGCTTCGGTGTGTGCGGCGCGCTGGACGATCGCCGCCATGCCGCCGAACGCCAGCCGCACCTCGGCGACGCGGTCCCCGTCGAGCCGCAGCGCGAACGCGGCACAGACGGCGGAGATGTCGCTGTCGTAGCGCTTGCTGATCTTCCAGGCGCGGACCTGCGTGCCGTCGGTCGGCGTCGGCACGACGAGCCGCGCGACGAACTCGCCGGGCTGCAGCGCGTTCTTCATGTAGCCGAGGTAGAACGCCTGCAGCGGCATCACCCGCTCCACCGCGCCGCGCCGCAGCACGATGTCCGCCCCCAGCGCGATCAGCACCGGCGCGCTGTCCCCGATCGGCGAGCCGTTGGCGATGTTGCCGCCCATCGTGCCGGCGTGGCGGATCGGCGGCGAGGCGAAGCGCTGCCAGACCTCGCGCACCGTCGGCACTGCGTCGGCCAGTGCGCGCCAGGCGTCTTCGAGCGAGGCGGCGGCGCCGATGTGCAGCGCCTCCGCCGTCACCTCGATGCGCCGCAGCTCGGCCACGCGCCCGATCCACAGCGGCTCGCCGATGTCGCGGAACTGCTTGTTCACCCACAGCGCGACGTCGGTGGCGCCGGCCACGATGCGGGCGTCCGGGCGGGCCAGTCGCTGCGCGGCGAAGACGTCGAGTGTCAGCGGCGCGGCGTCCGCGGCGAGCGTGTCGAGCTGCTGGCGCAGGGCGGCACGGTCGATCGGTGCGGCCGGCGCGTCGAACATCTGCTCGCCTGCGTCCACGATCGGCCGGTAGCCGGTGCAGCGGCAGAGGTTGCCGGCGAGGTCGTCGGCGAGCTGCTGGCGTGTCGGGCGCGTGCCGGCGGCGGTGTGGTCTTCATAGATCCCGGTCATCGTCATCGCGAAGCCCGGTGTGCAGAACCCGCACTGCGAGCCGTGGCAGGCGACCAGCGCCTGCTGCACCGGGTGCGCGGGCTGGCCGTGCGCGGCGGCGATCGGTTTCAGGTCTTCGACGGTGAGCACCGCGCAACCGTCCAGCGTCGGCAGGAAGCGCAGGCAGGCGTTGACATTGCGGATCGCGACACCGCCCGGCGCCGCATCATCCCGCTCGGCCACCAGCACGGTGCAGGCGCCGCAGTCGCCCTCGTTGCAGCCTTCCTTGGTGCCGGTGCAGCGCGGGCGGGCGTCTTCGCGCAGCCAGTCGAGCAGGGTGCGCGTGGGCGCGGCGCTGTCGATCTGCTGCAGGGCGCCGCGGTGGAAGAACCGGATCGGCCGGGTCGGTCGGGGTGGATGAGACGCTGACATGGCGCCGAACATACTCCTTTGCATGGTTCTCGCTATGGGTTCTGGGTGATGACCAGTATCAGAATGCACATATGACGAGCCGCCCCGTTTTCGACACCATCGAGCTCCATCTCGTACGAGTCTTTCATACCGTGATCTCCGAACGCAGTGTCTCGCGTGCCGCGATGCACCTGTCCTCCACCCAGCCGGTCGTCAGCGCACAGCTCAAGCGGCTGCGCGCGCTGATCGGCGACCCGCTGCTGGTGCGGGCGGGCAGCGGCATGGTGCCGACCGAGGTCGCGCTGCAGTTGATGGAGCCGGCTGAAACCCTGCTGCGCAGCGCCGAACAGCTCTTCGGTGGCAAGTCCGGCAGCCGCGCCTTCACGCCCGGCGCGGCCGAGATCGAGTTCCGCATCGCCGCCAGCGACTACATCGACCCGCTCTTCCTGCCCGCCCTCGTCACCCGGTTGCGCCAGGAAGCGCCCCGCGCCCGCGTCACCATCCACGCGCTGTCGGCCGAGTTCGACTACCGCGCCAGGCTCGCCCGCGGCGAGGTCGATCTGGTGATCGGCAACTGGCTGGAGCCGCCGGCCGAGCTGCACATCGGCCGGCTCTTCTCCGACGAGATTGTCTGCCTCGTCGGCGCCGACCACCTCGCCGCGCGCCGCCCCGACGAGTGGACGCCCGCGCACTATCTGGAATCCGACCACGTCGCCCCGACCGCGCTGCACACCGGCGGCCACGGCGTCATCGACGAACACCTCGACCGCCTCGGCCTGCGCCGGCGCATCGTCGTGCGCAGCCCGCATTTCGCGCTGGTGCCGACGATGCTGGCGCAGTCTTCCCTGGTGCTGACCACCGGGCGGCTGTTCTGTCTGCGCCACCTGGAGCGGCTGCCGCTGCGCATCGTGCGCAGCCCGATCGCCTTTCCCGCAATGACCTATTACCAGCTCTGGCACGACGTGACGCACAGCGCCGCGTCGCTGCGCTGGCTGCGCGAGACGGTGCGTGATGTCGCTCGCCGCCTCACCGCTCAACCTCTGGCCCTCTCATGACCCGATCCCGCCTGGCGCTGCGCGCCGACCTGCTCGATTTCACCGCCGACCCGGGCTGGAGCGCGCCCGACGTCGCGCCCGGCGTGCGCTGGCGCCCGGACCACTGGCTGCTGGTGGAAGACGGCCAGATCCTCGGCGCCGAGCCGGCCGCCGTCTTCACCCCCGGCCCCGAGTGGCAGACCGAAGACCACCGCGGCCGCCTGCTGCTGCCCGGCTTCATCGACACCCACGTCCACAGCCCGCAGCTCGACGTCATCGCCAGCTTCGGCACCGAGCTGCTCGACTGGCTGAACACCTACACCTTTCCGGCCGAGCTGCGCCACGCCGATCCGGTCGTGGCGGGGCAGGGCGCCGAGACCTTCCTCGACGCGCTGCTGGCGCACGGCACGACCACGGCGGTCGTCTTCCCCACCGTGCACCGCACCTCGGCGGACGCTCTGCTGGCCGGCGCGCACCGCCGCGGCATGCGGCTGATCGCCGGCAAAGTGCTGATGGACCGCCACGCGCCGGACGGCCTGCGCGACGACGTGGTCGGCGCCGAGCGCGACAGCCGCGACCTGATCCGCCAGTGGCACGGCACCGGGCGGCTGTCCTACGCGATGACCGTGCGCTTCGCCCCGACCAGCACGCCCGAACAGCTCGCGATGGCCGGCCGGCTGATGCGCGAGGTGCCCGGCCTCTACATGCAGACCCACGTCGCCGAGAACCGCGCCGAGGTCGCCTGGGTCGCCGAGCTGTTCCCCGAGGCGCGCAGCTACCTCGATGTCTACCACCGCGCCGGCCTGCTGAACGAACGCGCCGTGCTCGCCCACGGCATCTGGCTGGACGATGCGGACCGCCAGTTGCTCGCCGACACTGGCGCCCAGATCGCGCACAGCCCGAGTTCCAACCTCTTCCTCGGCAGCGGCCTGTGCGCGTGGCCGGAGCTGGAGGCGGCGGGCGCGCGGGTCACGCTGGCCAGCGACGTGGGCGGCGGCACCAGCCTGTCGATGCTGCGCACGCTGGCGGATGCGTACAAGGTGCAGGCGATGCGCGGCGTGAAGCTCACCGCGTGGAAGGCGCTGCACGGCGCGACGCTGGGGGCCGCGCAGGCGCTCGGGCTGGACCACGAGATCGGCTCGCTCGACGCCGGCCGCACCGCCGATCTGACGCTGTGGGACTGGGCGCACGGACCGGTCGCGCAGCACCGCGACGGGCGGGCCCGGAAGCTGCATGAGCGGGTGTTCGCCTGGATGACGCTGGGCGACGAGCGCAACCTCGCGGCCACCTGGGTCGCCGGTCACGCGATGTTCCGGCGTCCCGGGGCTGCACCGTGACAGTTTCCACGACAATGCGCACCGCTTCAGTGCGTCCGACCGCGCAACGACCTGCGCGACGACCTTCACCCGGAGTCCGTTCATGACTGCGCCTCCCCGCCTGGAACTCCTGGGCATCACCAAGCAGTACCCCGCCGTGCGCGCCAACGATGGTGTGGCGCTGACGGTGGCGCCTGGGCAGATCCACGCCGTGCTGGGCGAGAACGGCGCCGGCAAGTCCACGATGATGAAGATCATCTACGGTGCGGTGAAACCCGACGCGGGCGAGATCCGCTGGAACGGCCAGCCGGTCCAGATCACCAGCCCCGCCCACGCCCGCGCCCTGGGCATCAGCATGGTCTACCAGCACTTCTCGCTGTTCGACACGCTGACCGCGGCCGAGAACGTCTGGCTCGGCCTCGACAAGGCGATGTCGCTGGCGCAGGTGGTCGAGCGCATCCGGGCGGTGGCCGGCGAGTACGGGCTGGACGTTGATCCGCTGCGCCCCGTGCACAGCTTGAGCGTCGGCGAGCGCCAGCGCGTCGAGATCGTGCGTGCGCTGCTGACGAACCCGAAACTGCTGATCCTCGACGAGCCGACCTCGGTGCTCACCCCGCAGGCGGTGGAAAAGCTCTTCGTCACGCTGCGCAAGCTCTCCGCCAACGGCTGCTCCATCCTCTACATCAGCCACAAGCTCGACGAGATCCGCGCGCTGTGCCACCACTGCACCGTGCTGCGCGGCGGCAAGGTGACGGGCGAGGTGGACCCGACGAAGGAAACGAACGCCTCGCTGTCGCGCCTGATGATCGGCGCCGAGCCGCCGCAACTGCAGCACCGGCCGGCCAAGCTCGGCGAGGTCGCGCTGGCGGTGCGCGGGCTGGCGCTGCCGAAGGAAGACCCGTTCGGCACCACGTTGGAGCGCATCGGTTTCGAGGTGCGCGCGGGCGAGATCGTCGGCATCGCAGGGGTCTCGGGCAACGGACAGCAGGAGCTGATGGCCGCGCTCTCCGGCGAGGACCGGCGTGCCCCGGCCGGCTCGGTCACGCTGTTCGGCCAGGACATCGCGCAGGCCTCGCCCACGGCGCGGCGGCGGCAGGGGCTGCATTTCGTGCCGGAGGAGCGCCTCGGCCGCGGCGCGGTGCCGACGCTCTCGCTCGCGCACAACGTGCTGCTGACCCGCACCGAAGGCGTCGGCCGCGGTGGCTGGCTCGACATGGCGGCGATCCGCGCGCAGTCGGCCGCGCTGATCCGGCGCTTCAACGTCAAGGCGGGCGGGCCGGAGTCGGCGGCGAAGTCGCTGTCGGGCGGCAACCTGCAGAAATACCTCGTCGGCCGCGAGATCGCCGCCAACCCGAAGCTGCTGATCGTCAGCCAGCCGACCTGGGGCGTGGACGTCGGCGCGGCGGCGCAGATCCGAGGCGAGCTGCTGGCGCTGCGCGACGCGGGTTGCGCGCTGCTGGTGGTGAGCGAGGAGCTGGACGAGCTGTTCGAGGTCTGCGACCGGCTCGTCGTCATCGCGCAGGGCCGGGTGTCGCCGTCGATCGCGACCAAGGACGCCACCATCGAGCGCATCGGCGCCTGGATGTCGGGATTGTGGGAAACCTCGGAGCAGGGGCAAAGCCATGTTCAAGCTTGAAGCGCGGCCGCAGCCGTCGCAGGTGATGTCGCTGGCGTCGCCGCTGATCGCGCTGGTGCTGACGGTGCTGATCGGGGTGGCGCTGTTCGTGCTGCTCGGCAAGGATCCCGTCAAGGGGTTGCAGGTGTTCTTCGTCGAGCCAGTGAAGAACGCGCGGGCCCTGTCGGAGCTGGCGGTGAAGGCGGTGCCGCTGGTGCTGATCGCGCTGGGGCTGGCGGTGTGTTTCCGCTCCAACCTGTGGAACATCGGCGCCGAGGGGCAGTTCATCCTGGGTGCGGTCGCCGCGGGCTGGGTGGCGCTGCAGGCGGATGCGCAGTCCTCGCGCTGGATCATCGTGGCGATCCTGGCAGCGGGCGTGCTCGGCGGCATGGCCTGGGCGGCGATCACGGCGCTGCTGCGCGACCGCTTCAACGCCAGCGAGATCCTGGTCAGCCTGATGCTGGTCTACGTGGCCGAGATGCTGCTGAGCTACCTCGTCTACGGCCCCTGGAAGGACCCGCAGGGCTTCAACTTCCCGCAGACCGTCACCTTCGCCGCGCCCACCAAGATTCCGCGCCTGTTCGACGGGATGCGCGCCAACATCGGTGTGCTGATCGCGCTGGCGCTGGTGGGCGTGTTCACGGCCTTCCTGTTCCGCACCTACCGGGGCTTCGCGCTGCAGGTCGGCGGGCTGGCGCCGGCGGCGGCGCGTTACGCGGGCTTCTCGTCGCGCGGGGCGCTGTGGACGGCGCTGCTGGTGTCGGGCGGCATGGCCGGGTTGGCCGGGGCGCTCGAAGCCGCCGGTCCGCTCGGGCAGCTCACGCCGTATGTCCCGGTCGGCTACGGCTTCGCGGCCATCATCGTCGCCTTCGTCGGGCGGCTGCACCCGGTGGGCATCGTCTTCTCGGCGGTGCTGATGAGCATGTTCTACATCGGCGGGGAACTGGCGCAGTCGCGCCTGGGCCTGCCCAAGGCGCTGACCGGCGTGTTCCAGGGCCTGCTGCTGTTCACGCTGCTGGCCTGCGACACGCTGATCGCCTACCGCATCCGCTGGAGTGCCAAGCCATGAGTGGAATGAACGAATACGCGCTGCTGCTGGCGGCGTCGCTGAACGCGGGCACCGTGCTGGCCATCGCCGGCCTCGGGCTGCTGGTCAACGAGCGGGCCGGCGTGCTCAACCTCGGCGCCGAGGGGATGATGCTGGTGGCGGCGATCGCGGGGTTCGCCACCTCGGTGCACACCGGCAACGACTGGCTGGCGTTCGCGGCCGGGGCGGGCGCGGGGGCGGTGATGGCGGCGGCGTTCGGCGTGCTGGTGATCTGGCTGAACACCAACCAGTACGCCACCGGCCTGGCGCTGAGCCTGTTCGGGACCGGCTTCTCGGCGTTCGTGGGCATCCGCTACACGCAGGAGAAGCTCGCCGAGCGCCCGCACTTCGACATCCCTCTGCTGTCCGACATCCCTTTCGTCGGCCCTGCGTTCTTCCGGCAGCACCCGATGGTCTACCTGACGATCGCGCTGATGTTCGGGCTGGTGTGGCTCCTGTACCGCTCGCGGGCGGGGCTCGTCCTGCGCGCGGTCGGCGAGTCGCCCGAGTCGGCGCACGCGCTGGGCTATCCGGTGCGGCGCATCCGGCTGCTGGCGGTGATGGCGGGCGGGGCGCTGTGCGGGATCGCGGGCGCCTACCTTTCGGTGATCTACACGCCGCTGTGGGTCGAGGGCATGACGGCCGGCAAAGGCTGGATCGCGCTGGCGCTGACGACCTTCGCGACCTGGCGGCCGGTGCGCGTGCTGCTGGGCGCCTACCTGTTCGGCGGCGTGACGATGCTGCAGTTCCACCTGCAGGGCGAAGGCGTCGAGCTGCCGAGCCAGCTGCTCACCGCGCTGCCGTATGTGGCCACGATCGTCGTGCTGGTGCTGATCTCGCGGAACCCGGCGTGGATCCGGGCCAACATGCCGGCCTCGATCGGCAAGCCGTTTTTCCCGGGCTCTTGAGCGGACTCGATAATCCGCGCTTGCGTGTTCCGTTCTGTTCTGTTGCGTTGTTCACCACTTGATTGACTGACGAAGGAGAAACCATGTCCAAGCTTTCGAAGCGCGCTCTGATCCGGGTGTCCGGCTGGGCCGCACTGGCGGCCACCGCCGCGCTGGTCGGCTGCGGCAAGAAGGAAGAAGCAGCGCCTGCCGCAGCACCCGCCTCTGCGCCGGCTGCGGAAGCCCCCAAGAAGCCCGAGCCTCTCAAGGTCGCCTTCGCCTACGTCGGCCCGGTGGGCGATGCCGGCTGGACGTTCGCTCACGACAGCGCCCGCAAGGCGGTCGAGGCCGAATTCGGCGACAAGATCGCCACCACCTTCGTCGAGAACGTGCCCGAGTCCGCCGACGCCGAGCGCGTGATGCGCGATCTGGTCGGCCAGGGCAACAAGCTGGTCTTCGGCACCACCTTCGGCTACATGGAGCCGATGCTCAAGGTCGCCGCCGACACGCCGGATGTCAAGTTCGAGCACGCCACCGGCTACAAGTCGGCGCCGAACATGCGCACGTACGACAGCCGCACCTACGAGGGTGCGTACATGGCGGGCGTGATCGCCGGCTCGATGACCAAGTCGAACACGCTGGGCGTGGTCGGCTCGATCCCCATCCCCGAGGTGATCCGCAACATCAACTCCTTCACCCTCGGTGCGCAGAGCGTGAACCCGAAGATCAAGACCAAGGTGGTCTGGGTCAACAAGTGGTTCGATCCGCCGAAGGAAGGCGAGGGCGCCGGCAGCCTGATCTCGGGTGGCGCCGACGTGCTGTTCCAGAACACCGACTCCAGCGCCGTGCTGCAGAAGGCCGAGGAGAAGGGCAAGTTCGCCTTCGGCTGGGACTCGGACATGAGCAAGTTCGGCCCGAACGCGCACCTGGCCTCGTCGGTCATCAACTGGGCGCCTTACTACAAGAAGGCGATCCAGGACACGCTGGACGGCACCTGGGCGACCGGCGGCGTGTGGTGGGGCGTCAAGGAAGGCGCGATCGACATCGTGTCCATCTCCGACAAGGTGCCCGCCGAGGTCAAGGACAAGCTGGCCAAGGTCAAGGCCGGTCTGACGGATGGCAGCTTCGTGATCTGGAAGGGGCCGATCGTCGGTCAGGACGGCAAGGACATCCTGAAGAAGGACGCGGTCGCCGACGACAAGTTCCTGTCGGGCATCAACTTCTACGTCAAGGGCGTCGAAGGCAAGGTGCCCAGCGGCAACTGATCCCGGCCGTGTTCGGTCCTGTTGTGCTACAGTCGTGGGCTTTTCCGCCAACGGCTGCGCGGATAAAGGGATGGTCAACATCCACGAAGACCCGAGAGGCTGCACTCACAAGCAGCGCCGAAGGCTTCGTTTCAGCAGCCAGCAAACCGAACTGCAAAGAGATTTGCCATGAAGACTTTCAGCGCCAAGCCGGCCGAAGTCGTGCATGACTGGTTTGTGATTGACGCGACAGACAAGATTCTCGGACGGGTGGCCAGCGAAGTCGCCCTCCGCCTGCGCGGCAAGCACAAGGCAATCTACACGCCTCACGTGGACACCGGTGACTTCATCGTCATCGTCAACGCGGACAAGATCCGTGTCACGGGCAACAAGGCCGAACAGAAGGTGTACTACCGTCACTCGGGTCACCCGGGCGGTATCTACGGCACCAAGTTCAAGGACATGCAGGCCAAGCACCCTGGTCGCGCCATCGAGAAGGCCGTCAAGGGCATGCTCCCGAAGGGTCCGCTGGGCTACGCGATGATCAAGAAGCTGAAGGTCTATGCCGGTGGTGAACACCCGCACGCCGCTCAGCAGCCCAAGTCGCTGGACATCTAAGGAGCCGTCATGATTGGTGATTGGAACTATGGCACGGGCCGTCGCAAGTCGTCGGTCGCACGTGTCTTCATCAAGAAGGGCACCGGCCTGATCACGGTCAACGGCAAGTCGGTCGAAGAGTACTTCGGCCGTCAGACCTCGATCATGATCGTCAAGCAACCGCTGTTCCTGACCAACAATGTCGAAACCTTCGACATCAAGGTCAACGTGCACGGTGGCGGCGAGTCCGGTCAAGCTGGTGCAGTGCGTCACGGTGTGACGCGCGCCCTGATCGACTATGACGCGACGCTCAAGTCCGAACTGAGCCACGCCGGCTTCGTGACGCGCGATGCGCGTGAAGTCGAGCGCAAGAAGGTCGGTCTGCACGGCGCTCGTCGCAGGAAGCAGTTCAGCAAGCGCTGATCAGTTCTTGCGATCTCGGCGATTCAACGGGCGCGACGGCGCCCCGCGAACAAGGGTCACCTCAGGGTGGCCCTTTTTGTTGGTGTATCGTGCAGAAAGTGTGTCACTTTCCACAAAGGGTGCGTCGGCTCGTCTCGAGACTGCTCAAGCTATGCGATGGAAACTTCTGCGCCGACGCTGGTCGGTGAGTGCGCCGCGGGTCACTGTTCGCAGCCGGATGCCGTGGCCGCTGCGCTGGCTGCTGCTGGCATTGATGATGGGGTGCTCGGCGGCGCTGGCGTTGTGGGTGTTCGAGTTTGGCAAGGAACTCACCGGCCTGGACCGCGATGCCCGAACCGAACTGGTGGGCCTGCGTGACGAGGTCTCGCGTCTGCGCGAGGAACACGATCGGGCGGTGTCGGTGGCCAACACGGCCGACAGCCTGCTCAAGGCCGCGCAGGCCACCCAGGAAAGCCTCGCGGCACGGGTGAAATCGCTGGAGGCCGAAAACCTCGCGATGACGCGTGATCTGGGATTCTTCGAAAAACTCATGCCCTCGCGCGACGATGGCCGCCCGCTGGCCGTGCGCGGCCTGCAGGCCGAGCTCGATCGACCGGGGCGTCTGCGCTATCTGGCGCTGCTGATGCAGGCGGTGGGTCGTTCCGGTGAAATCAAGGGCCGCTACGATCTGACGATCACGGGCACGCAGGACGGGCGTCCATGGGGGCAGACCGTGGCCAAGGCCAGCCAGTCATTTGAAATGAAACAGTACCATCGTCTGGAGGGTGTGGTCGATCTGCCGCCCGGGGTCGTGGTAAAACAACTGGAACTCAAGGTTCTGGATGCGGCAGGCAAACTGCAGGCGTCCGAAGTGGCCCGGATGTGAACCTTGTCGTCGTTGGTCGTGACACTCTTCGCCATTGCGGCAATCCACTTTTCATTCAGGACAACATCCCATGTTCGGTTCCAAGAAACAGCCAGCCATCCGCAGCCTGATCGGTGAAGGTACCGTGATCGAGGGAACCTTGCGCTTCAGTGACGGGCTGCGCATTGATGGCGAGATCCAGGGGGACGTGGTTGCCAACGCCAATGACACCAGCATCCTCGTGATCAGCGAGAAAGCCAAGGTCACCGGTACGGTCAAGGCCGGGCATGTCATCATCAATGGAACCGTCATTGGCCCGGTCGAATGCAACCATTTGCTGGAGCTGCAGCCCAAGGCGCACGTCCAGGGTGATGTGCTCTACGAGGCGCTCGAAATGCACCAGGGTGCTACCATCGAAGGCGTTTTGCACCGCATCTCCTCCGGGGTTGCCGGCAAGAGTGCCGGATCGGCGGCCCTGGAAGACAAGCCTTCTCTGAAGCTGCTGGCCACGGGCAATGACAAGTAAACCACCCATTGAATGAACGCTAACCGGAGTCGCCCATGAGCGCTGTCGCCGACACCATCGACACCCCTGAATTCGACATGCCCGCACCGATCATCTTCACCGACAGCGCGGCTGCCAAGGTGGCGGATCTGGTCGCGGAAGAAGGCAACCCTGACCTCAAGCTGCGCGTGTTCGTGCAAGGCGGTGGCTGCTCCGGCTTCCAGTACGGATTCACGTTCGACGAGATCGTGAACGACGACGACACCGAGATGCACAAGAACGGTGTGACGCTGCTGATCGACGCGATGAGCCTGCAGTACCTGACGGGTGCCAAGATCGACTACAAGGAAGACCTGCAGGGATCGCAGTTCGTCATCCAGAATCCCAACGCGACCACGACCTGTGGCTGCGGATCGAGCTTCTCGACCTGACCGGACTCGGTGGTCGACACAGGGCCGCCTTCGGGCGGCCTTGTTTTTGGGCGGCCGTTGCAGATCAACGCTTCTTCAAACCGATCTCCGTGCTTTCCCCTATCATCAATGCCAGTACCGTGGTCCCCCCGCGGGTTGGATCCACCGCTCGCGCCCTCGTCCGTGCCACCTGCATCGAACCTTGTCTCCTCTGTTGCCACGTCCCCCGCGCCGCTGGTCGAGCTGCGTGGCGTGACCTGTGGTTATGGTGACCGCATCATCCTGAAGGATGTGAATCTGACGGTGCCCAGAGGATCCGTCGTGGCCTTCATGGGCACGTCGGGGGGCGGCAAGACGACGGTGCTGCGGCTGATCGGCCGCCAGCTGGGCGTGAGGTCGGGACAGGTGCTGTTCGATGGCACGGATGTCGCCGGACTGGACCGCGACGGCCTGATGGCGATCCGCCGGCGCATGGGCATGCTGTTCCAGTTCGGGGCGCTGTTCACCGACTTGTCGGTGTTCGACAACGTGGCGTTCCCGCTGCGCGAGCACACCGACCTGACCGAGACCATGGTGCGCGATCTGGTGCTGATGAAGCTCAACGCGGTCGGCCTGCGTGGTGCGCGCGACCTGTTGCCGAGCCAGATCTCCGGCGGCATGAGCCGGCGCGTGGCGCTGGCCCGGGCGATCGCGCTCGACCCGGACCTGATCATGTACGACGAACCCTTCGCCGGGCTCGACCCGATCTCGATGGGCGTGGCCGCCCGACTGATCCGCGAGCTGAACGATGCGCTGGGCGTGACCAGCATCGTCGTGTCGCACGATGTGGACGAGACCTTCTCGATCGCCGACCACGTGGTGTTCATCGCCAACGGCGGCATCGCGGCACAGGGCACACCGGACGAATTGCGCAAGACCGACGATCCGCTGGTGCGGCAGTTCGTCGATGCCGCCCCGGATGGCCCGGTGCGGTTCCACTACCCGGCCACCTCGGTCGGCGAGGACTTCGGCTTGCGTGGAGGTGCACGATGAGCGGCATCGCGGACATGCTGTCGGCGATCGGGCGGTCGGTGTGCGGTGGCCTGACCGGCATCGGCGAGGCCACACGCCTGATGGGCCGCCTGGTGGTGCTGACGCCTGCCGCGCTGGCCCGGTTCCGGCTGGTGGCGGACCAGATCTTCTTTCTGGGCAATTACTCGCTGGCCATCATCTCGGTGTCCGGTCTGTTCGTCGGCTTCGTGCTCGGGCTGCAGGGCTATTACACGCTGCAGCGCTACGGGTCGTCCGAGGCGCTCGGGCTGCTGGTGGCGCTGTCGCTGGTGCGGGAACTGGGCCCGGTGGTGACCGCGCTGCTCTTCGCCGGACGGGCCGGCACCGCACTCACGGCCGAGATCGGCCTGATGAAGTCCGGCGAGCAACTCGCCGCGATGGAGATGATGGCGGTCGATCCGGTGCGGCGGGTGCTCGCGCCACGCTTCCTGGGGGGGCTGATCGCCATGCCGCTGCTGGCGGCGGTGTTCAGCGCCGTGGGCATCATCGGCGGCTGGCTGGTCGGCGTGGCGCTGATCGGGGTCGATGCCGGGGCATTCTGGTCGCAGATGCAGAGTGGGGTCGATGTCTTCAAGGACGTCGGCAACGGCGTCATCAAGAGCCTGGTGTTCGGTCTGACGGTGACCTTCGTGGCGCTGCTGCAGGGTTATTTCTGCCAGCCGACCCCCGAGGGCGTGGCCCGTGCGACGACCCGCACCGTGGTGATGTCCTCGCTGTGCGTGCTGGGTCTGGACTTCGTACTCACCGCGCTGATGTTCTCGATCTGAAATTCCCAGACTGAATCCGAATCCGTAGCAGAGGAAAACAACATGCAGAAATCCCGTCATGACCTCTGGGTGGGCCTGTTCGTGGTGATCGGTGCAGCGGCACTGCTGTTCCTGGCGCTCAAGGCCGGCAACCTGCTGAGCCTGTCGTTCGAGCCGGTCTACCGGGTGTCCGCGCGTTTCGACAACATCGGTGGCCTGAAGGCCCGCGGGGCGGTCAAGAGTGCCGGTGTCGTGGTCGGCCGGGTCACGCGCATCAGCTTCGACGACAAGTCCTTCCAGGCGACGGTCGAGATGGAGCTGGAGCAGCGCTTTGCCTTTCCCAAGGACAGCTCCGTCAAGATCCTCACCGCAGGCCTGCTCGGCGAGCAGTACCTGGGCATCGAGCCTGGCGCGTCCGACAAGACGCTGCTGGCGGGCGACGTGATCACGCAGACGCAGTCGGCGGTGGTGCTGGAGACGCTGATCAGCCAGTTCCTGTTCAACAAGGCGGCCGATGCGAGCAACGCACCGGCTGGCAAGCCATGAGGCGGCGGCGGTTGGCGGCGCTGCTGTGCAGCGTGGTGCTGCTGGCGGGGTGCGCCACGGCGCAGCGTCCGGATCCGCTGGAGCCCGTGAACCGCCAGGTGTTCGCCTTCAACGAGGCGGTCGACCAGGTGGTGCTCAAGCCGGTGGCGCTGGCCTACGAGGCGGTGCTGCCGTCGCCGGTACAGCTGGCGGTGTCGAATTTCTTCGGCAACGTCCGGGACGTCTGGTCGGCAGTCAACCTGTTCCTGCAGGGCCGGATCGCGGATGGCTTCAGCGACGTGATGCGCTTCGGCACGAACACCGTGTTCGGCTTTGGCGGCGTGATGGACGTCGCCACGGAACTCGGCTTCGAGCGCCACGGTGAAGACTTCGGCCAGACGCTCGGGCGCTGGGGCGTTCCCAATGGGGCCTACATCGTCTGGCCGATCCTCGGTCCGTCCACGCTGCGGGACTCGATCGGGTTGCCGGTGGACATGCAGGCCTCGCCAGAAGCGCTGGTGTCCGTTTCGCTGGCCCGCAACACGATGACCGGCCTCCGCCTGGTCAGCACCCGGGCCGGCTTGCTGTCGGCCACCAAGCTGATCGACGAGATCGCCCTGGACAAGTACGCCTTCGTGCGCAATGCGTATCTGCAGCGCCGTCGCAGCCTGGTCTACGACGGCAATCCACCGGATGAAGAAGAGGCCGACCCGGTGGCCGATCCCGCTGCGGCGCCGGCGTCCGCGCCGGCTCCGACCGGTCCGTGACAACCGGACCGATGCCCGGAACGTTGAAAACCGGCCGCCCGATTCCGGGTGGTCGCTGAAAGGACATTCATGTTGAAGAACCGCTGGACCTCGCTGATCGCCACTGCCGCCCTGGTGCTGGCCACGGCCGTCGCCCACGCCCAGACCGCACCCGACGCCTGGATCAAGCAGATCTCGGGCGAGGTGATCGACACCGTCAAGTCCGACAAGGCCATCCAGGCCGGCGACACCAGGAAGATCATGACGCTGGTGGACGCCAAGATCCTGCCCAACGTCAACTTCCTGCGCATGACCTCGTCGGCGGTCGGCCGCTACTGGCGCCAGGCCACGCCCGAGCAGCAGGCCCGTCTGCAGGAAGAGTTCAAGACGCTGCTGGTGCGCACCTATGCAGGCGCACTGACGCAGGTGAAGGACCAGTCGGTCGAACTCAAGCCGCTGCGCGCCAAGCCGGAAGACACCGAGGTGCTGGTGCGCTCCGAGGTCAAGGGCAAGGGCGATCCGATCCAGCTCGACTACCGCCTGGAGAAGGCCGGCGACGGCTGGAAGATCTACGACGTGAACGTGCTGGGGGTCTGGCTGGTCGAGACCTACCGGGCCAGCTTCGCGCAGGAGATCTCGGCGTCGGGCATCGACGGCCTGATCACCAAGCTCGCCGAGAAGAACAAGGCCGCGGCTGCGGCCAAGAGCTGAGCCCGGGCACCGTCATGCCGGCGATGCAACTGCCTGCCCGCATCACCGTCCGGGAGGCCAGCGCTGCGGTCCGGACGCTGTCCTCGGCACTCGCGCGCCAGCCGGCTGGTGCGGTGGTCGAAGTCGATGCGACCGGACTGCAGCAGTTCGATTCGAGTGCGCTGGCAGTGCTGGTCGAGATGCACCGCCAGGCCGCGGCAGGCGGGCGTTCGCTGCACATCGACGGATTGCCGCAGCGGCTGGGCGAACTGGCCCGCGTCTACGGCGTGGCCGACCTCGTCTCGTCAGGTCGGCAACCCGGCAGGGGTCAGGGCGCCGCGTAACGCTTGGCGCGCAGGTTCTTCTTGATCTCCTGCAGCATCGGCCGCAGTTCCGGGCCGAGCCTGAGCGCCACACCCGTCGTCAGGATGTCGATCACCGTGAGGTGCAGCAGGCGGCTGACCATCGGGCTGTAGCGGTCGTAGTCCTCCGGGTGGTCCACGCTCAGCAGGATCTGCGCCTGGTGCGCCAGCGGCGAGCCGCTCGCGGTGATGACGATGGTGGTCGCGCCCTTGCGGCGGGCGATCTCCAGCGCGTCCAGCAGGTCGCGGCTGCGGCCCGAGTTCGAGATCACCACCACGCAGTCACCCGGCCCGACCATCGTCGCGGCCATCACCTGCACGTGCGCGTCGTTGTAGGCGACCGCGTTCACGCCCAGCCGGAAGAACTTGTGCTCCGCGTCGTGCGCCACGATGCCGGAGTTGCCGACGCCGTAGAACTCGATGCGGCGCTTTTCGCGGGCCGCCTCGGTCAGCACCTCGATGGCACGGTCGAAGGCGTGCGCGGTGGCGTCGTTGCGGTACTTCAGCAGGGCGCTGACCGCGTTGTCGATCACCTTGACGACCAGATCGGCCGGCTTGTCGTCCTCGTCGACCGAGCGGTGCACGAAGGGCACGCCCTCGTTGACGGTGCCGGCCAGCTTGAGCTTGAAGTCGGCCAGCCCGTCATAGCCGATGCTGCGGCAGAAGCGCACCACCGTCGGCTTGCTGACGTGCGAGCGCTCGGCCAGCTCGGCCACCGGCAGGCTGGCAAAGCTGCGCGCATCCGCCAGCACGAGTTTGCCCACGCGCTGCTCGGCCGGCGAGAGGGCCGGCAGCGAAGCGCGGATGCGGTCCAGCATCGGGGGCAGCAAGGGCGATGACGAGCTGTTCACGTCACTGTTCCTCGCTCCAGGCATGGCCGTCGCGGGCCACCAGGGCACTGGCCGCGGCCGGTCCCCAGCTGCCTGCGGCGTAGCCGCGCGGGCCTTCGCCACCGCCGCTGCTCTCGCGCGACCAGGCGTCCAGCACCGGCTCCACCCAGCGCCAGGCCTGCTCCTGCTCGTCGCTGCGCACGAACAGGTTCAGCCGGCCGGCGATCGCGTCCAGCAGCAGCCGCTCGTAGGCGCCGACGCGCTCGGCGGCGAAGGCCTTGTCGAAGTCCAGATCCAGCGACACCGGCGCGAGCGAGTCGCTCGTGCCGCTGCCCTTGGCGGCCAGCAGGTGCAGCTCCAGCCCGTCTTCCGGCTGCAGCTTGATCACCAGCTTGTTGGCGCGCTGCGAGCCCGGGAAGATCGGGTGCGGCACCTGCCGGAAGTTCACGACGATCTGCGCGTCGCGCGCCGCCAGGCGCTTGCCGGTGCGCAGGTAGAACGGCACGCCGGCCCAGCGCCAGTTCTGCACCTCGGTCCGCAGCGCGACAAAGGTTTCGCAGTGGCTGCCCTCGGGCACCTTGATCTCCTGCTGGTAGCCTTGCACCGCCTGGCCCGCGACGCTGCCGGCGCGGTACTGGCCGCGCACCACATCGCGCGCCACCGACTCCGGCGTGAAGGGCTTGAGCGACTTCAGCACCTTGAGCTTCTCGTCGCGGATCGCGTCGGCGTCGCTGGTCGAGGGCGGCTCCATGGCGATCATCGTCAGCAGCTGCAGCGCGTGGTTCTGGACCATGTCGCGCAGGGCGCCGGTGCGGTCGTAGAAATCGCCGCGCGTGCCCACGCCGATGGATTCCGCCAGCGTGATCTGGATGTTGGCGATGCTCTCGCGGCGCCACAGCGGCTCGAACAGCGCATTGCCGAAGCGCAGCGCCATCAGGTTCTGCACCGATGGCTTGCCGAGGTAGTGGTCGATGCGGAACGCCTGTTCCTCGCGGAACACCGAACGCACGACGCGGTTGATCTCCTGCGCGCTCTTCAGGTCGTGGCCCAGCGGCTTTTCCAGCACGACGCGGATGTGCGGAGCGTTCAGACCGGCGGTGCCGAGCTGCTCGCAGATCGCCGGGAACAGATGCGGGCTGGTGGCCAGATAGAGCACCGCCGTGTCGGCGCCCCGGGCGTCGAGCCAGGCCTTCAGACCGGCGTAGTCCTCGGGCTTCGACAGGTCCATGCGCCGGTAGTGCAGCAACTCGGCGAAGCGGGCGAACTCGTCGTCGGTCGGGCGCTTGGAGCTTTCGACCTCGCTGAAGCGCTCCTTGATGAAGGCGCGGTAGGCGTCGTCGCTGCGTTCGTCGCGGGCCACGGCGAGGATGCGTCCGCCGGTCGGCAGCTTGCCATGGCGGAAGGCCTGGAACAGCGCGGGCATCAGCTTGCGCCACGTCAGGTCGCCGGTACCACCAAAGAAGACGAGATCGAAGGACATGCAGGGCCTCGAAAAGAGAAAGAGGTTGGTTCAGGGCTTGTAACCCAGTTTCATAAAATATGATGCACCAGTTTCTTTGCAAGGTCAATCGTGCGGCACCGCACGGCCGCGTAACCGGGTTGTCCGTGGCGAGCAGCGGACTCGGGTTCTAATTGCGGCTCGCCGCGAACCGGCTCGCCATCCCCTCGATTCACCTCGAAACGACCCAACGCCATGCACCAGCTCGACCAACTCAAGCAATTCACCACCGTCGTCGCCGACACGGGCAACTTCAAGCAGCTCGCGCAGTTCGCGCCGCAGGACGCCACGACCAATCCCTCGCTCATCCTCAAGGCCGTGCAGCAGCCCGACTACGCGCCGCTGCTGGCCGAGACGGTCGCCGCCCACCGCGGTCTGCCGCTGGACGAGGTGGTGGACCAGGTGCTGGTGCGCTTCGGGCTGGAGATCCTGAAGGTGGTGCCGGGCCGCGTGTCGACCGAAGTCGATGCCCGCCTGAGCTTCGACACCGCCGCCACGGTCGCCCGCGCGCACCGCCTGATCGGCCTGTACGAAGCCGCCGGCATCCCGCGCGACCGCGTGCTGATCAAGATCGCCTCGACCTGGGAAGGCATCCAGGCCGCGCGCATCCTGGAGCGTGAAGGCATCCACTGCAACCTGACGCTGCTGTTCGCGTTCTGCCAGGCGGTGGCCTGCGGCGAGGCGGGCGTGCAGCTCATCTCGCCCTTCGTCGGCCGGATCTACGACTGGTACAAGAAGTCGGCCGGCGCGAAGTGGGACGAGGCCGCGATGGCCGGCGCCAGCGATCCGGGCGTGCAGTCGGTGGCCCAGATCTACACCTATTACAAGAAGTTCGGCATCCCGACCGAGGTGATGGGCGCCAGCTTCCGCAACGTCGGCCAGATCACCGCGCTGGCCGGCTGCGACCTGCTGACGATCAGCCCGGACCTGCTGGCGCAACTGCAGGCCAGCGAGGCGCCGATCGTGCGTGCGCTGGATCTGGCCGCGGCCAAGGAGGCACCGGTCCACGCCGTCTCGTACGACGAAGCCGCGTTCCGCTACGCCCTCAACGAGGACGCGATGGCCACCGAGAAGCTGGCCGAAGGCATCCGCGCCTTCGCCGTCGATGCCGGCAAGCTCGACCAGATGATCCTGTCGCTGTAATCCCGCCGCCATCTCGCCGCCATACCGCCGTTCCACCGAGGAGACCACCCATGCAAGCCCCGCGTTGCGACCAGACCGCAGCCTGGACCGCGCTGACCGCGCAGTTCGCCCAGAGTGGCCGCAGCTTCGACCTGCGCCCCGCCTTCGCCGACGACGCCACGCGCGCCGAGGCGTTCTCGCTGAGCGCCCCCGAGGTGTTCGCCGACCTGTCGAAGAACCACTGGGACGCCGAGACGCGGGGCCTGCTGCTGGCGCTGGCCCGTGAATGCCAGATCGAGCAGCGGCGTGACGCGATGCTGGCCGGCGAGCCGATCAACCACACCGAGGGCCGCGCCGTGCTGCACACCGCGCTGCGCGCCCCGCGTGGTGCGGCGCCGTTCAGCGACGACGTGCACGAGGTGCTCGACCGGCTGCTGGCGTTTGTGGAGCAGGTGCGCGACACGGCCACCAGCGGCATCCGCCACGTCGTCAACATCGGCATCGGCGGCTCGGACCTCGGGCCGCAGATGGTCGTGCCGGCGCTCGACGCCTTCGCACACCGCGGGCTGCAACTGCACTTCGTCTCCAACGTCGACGGCCACGACATCGTGCCGGTGCTGCGTGGGCTGGACCCGCGCGAGACGCTGGTCATCGTCGCCTCCAAGACCTTCACGACGCAGGAGACGATGGCCAACGCCGAAGTCGCCCGCGCGTGGTTCCTGGCGGGCTACGGCGAGGGCGGCGAGGCGGCGATCGCCAGGCACTTCGCGGCGACGACCACCAACGTGGCCGCGGCGGCGAAGTTCGGCATCACGACGACCTTCGGTTTCTGGGACTGGGTGGGCGGGCGCTACTCGCTGTGGAGCGCGATCGGCCTGCCCATCGCGCTGGCGATCGGGGCCGAGAACTTCCGCGCGCTGCTGGCCGGCGCGCACGCGATGGACCGCCATTTCGCCGAAGCCCCGCTGGAAGAGAACCTGCCGATCCAGCTCGGCCTGCTCGACGTCTGGTACCGCAACTTCCACGGCTACACCAGCCGCTCGGTCGCGCCGTACCACCAGGGCCTGCGCCGCCTGCCGGCCTACCTGCAGCAACTGGAGATGGAGTCCAACGGCAAGTGCGTCGACCTGGACGGCGCTGCGCTGCCATTCGGCACCTCGCCGGTCGTCTGGGGCGAGGCCGGCACCAACGGCCAGCACGCCTACTTCCAGATGCTGCACCAGGGCACGGACGTGATCCCGGTCGAGTTCGTCGCCGTGAAGACGCCGTGCTACGACGCCGCGGGCGGGACCGGTCTGCCCGACAGCGTGCGCGGCGGTCTGGCCGACCAGCACCACAAGCTGCTCGCCAACTGCCTCGCGCAGAGCCAGGCGCTGATGCTCGGCAAGTCCACCGAGGACGCGATGGGCGAGACGGCGCCGACCGCGTCGAAGTCGCTGGATGCGCTGACCATTGCCCGCCACCGCACTTTCCCCGGCAACCGCCCCAGCACGACGCTGGTGCTGGACCGGCTGACCCCGGCGGCGATGGGCGCACTGATCGCGCTGTACGAGCACCGCGTGTTCACCAGCGGCGCGCTGTGGCGCATCAACAGCTTCGACCAGTGGGGCGTGGAACTCGGCAAGGCGCTGTGCAACCAGTTGCTGCCGCGGTTTGCCACGGGCGACACGGCGGGGCTGGATGGCTCGACGGCGGCGCTGCTGCAGCGGCTGCTGGGCTGAGTTCAGTGCGACGGGCGCTTGCCGAGCGCCTGTCGCATCTGCCGTGCGGTCGAGAAGCCGGCCAGCGCCAGCGCCTCCTGCCGGGTTTTCCCCTGCGCCTGCGCCTGCCCGGCCAGCGCCGCCCGCACTTGCTCGACATAGCCCCGCGGCGACACCCCGGCGTGCAGTCGGAACAGCCGAGCCAGATGCCGCTCGGTCACATGCGCCACGGCCGCCATGCGGGCGCTGTCCCACGGCTCGGCGGGGGCCGCGCAGACGGCGTCCTGCACGCGGTGGACCGCCGGGTGCAGGTGGTCGCGGTGGGCCAGCAGCGCCGACACCTGCGGCGCCTCCACCCCGCGCCGCGCGAACACCACCATCACCTGCGCCACCGCCGCTGCGATCACCTCGCCGCAGACCTGTGCCACGCCGTGCAGAGCGAGGTCGATGCCCGCCGTGACGCCCGCGCTCGTCAGCACGGCGCCGTCCTCGACGAAGACGCGGTTGGCCTGCACGCGGGCGGTGGGCGCGAGCGCCTGCAGGTCGTCGAGCAACTCGTGGTGGGTCGTCACCTGCCGCCCGGCGAGCAGGCCGGCGTCCGCGGCCAGCAGGGCGCCGCTGCACACTGTCAGCAGCCGCACCCCGTCCGGCGCATCGCCGGGCGCGGTGAGCCGTGGCGCGACGGTCTGCGCCAGCCAGTGCCGCGCGTCCATCCATTCCGCGCCGTGTCCGACCACCTCGCAGGCGTCTCCCGGCCGTCCGAGCAGCACGACCCAGGTGGATCGCGCGAACGCCGTCGGCAGCGGCTCCAGCCCCGCCAGCAGCAATCCGACCGACGAGTCTGCCTGCGCCTGCGGCCCGGCGTAGCGCAGGTGGAAGGCCTCGGGCTGGCCACGCCGCCGCAGTGCCTGGTTGGCCAGCCGGCACGCTTCCGCCGGACCGGCGATGTCCAGCAGCAGCGTGTCGGGCAGGACGAGGAAGAGCACGTCGATCATGGCCACCGATTCTCAGGCGAGCACCTCGTCCACGGTGCGGATCGCCGCGAAGCGCCCGGCCAGCACGGTCTCGGTGCGCTCGCGGAGCTGGGCGGCGGTCAGCGTGGCGCCGGACGGCGTCGTCATGTCGAACGTGAGCGTGGCCTCGGTCACGTAGTCCACCGACCAGCCCTCGTCGCTGGCGTGGCGCGTTGTCGTCTCGCAGCACTGCTCCGTGCGGATGCCGGCGACGATCAGCCGCTGCACCCCGTGTTCATGCAGCCACACGCCCAGCCCGGTGCCGACGAGGGCGCTGTGGCGGTGTTTCTCGATGCGCAGCGTGGCGTCGAACGGGGCCAGGCCGTCGATCGGGCGGACCAGGCCGCTGGCGTGCGCGAAGGGGTTGTCGGGCGTGTCCGGGCCGTCGGTGTGGAAGACCTGCACGACCGGGATGCCGCGGGCCGCGCAGCCGGCGACGAGGCGGTTTGTCGCGGCGAGCCAGGCGGGGGCGTCGGTCTCGCTCCAGTACGGGCGGGCGCGGAAGGACTGTTGCGCGTCGATCAGGAGGAGGGCGGTCGGGTGGCGGGGGGTGTCGATTCGGGACATGGCAGGCTCCTTGGCCAGGGCGGTGGGATGGCTGCCATCGTCACCTGTGCCTGCGAACCTGTCCGGTCTGAAACAGACCGGATGCGACGCAAAACGGACATCAGCCCCGCGCCAGCCACCGCCGCGCCAGTGCCACCCACAGCGCCGCCCCTTGCGGAATCAGCCCGTCGTTGAAATCGTAATTCGGGTTGTGCAGGTTGCAGGGGCCGAGTCCATGCCCGTGCGCGCGGTGGTCGCCGTCGCCATTGCCGATGACGAAATAGGCGCCCGCCTTGGCCTGCAGGAAGAAGCTGAAATCCTCCGCGCCCATCGTCGGCTCGAACACGTGGGTGCGCGCGTCACCGGCCACGGCGCGCATCGTCTCGCGGACGAACTCGGCCTCGGCGCGGTGGTTGACCGTCGGCGGGTAGTTGCGGTGGAACTCGAACTGCACCGTCGCACCGAAGGCCGCCGCCGTGTGCTCGGCGATCTCGCGCATCCGGCGCTCGATCATGTCCAGCACGTCCAGCGTGAAGGTGCGCACCGTGCCCTGGATCTCGCAGTGGTCGGGCACGACGTTGGTGGCCTCGCCCGCGTGGATCATCGTCACGGAGATGACGGCGGCGTCGGCCGGCTTCTTGTTGCGCGTGACGATGGTCTGGAAGGCCTGCACCATCTGGCAGGCCACCGGCACCGGGTCGATGCCGTTGTGCGGCAGCGCGGCGTGCGAGCCCTTGCCGGTGATGGTGATCTTGAACTCGTTGCTCGACGCCATGGTCGGCCCGTCGCACACCGCGAAGTCCCCGGCGCGCAGGCCCGGCCAGTTGTGCATCCCGAAGATCGCGTCCATCGGGAACTGCACGAACAGGCCGTCGTCGATCATCTCGCGGGCGCCGCCGCCGCCTTCTTCTGCGGGCTGGAAGACGAGGTAGACGGTGCCGGCGAAGGTGTCGCGCTGGGCGGCGAGCTGCTGCGCGGCGGCCAGCAACATGGCGACGTGCCCGTCGTGGCCGCAGGCGTGCATCTTGCCGGGGTGGCGGCTGGCGTGGGCGAAGGTGTTGTGCTCGGTCATCGGCAGCGCGTCCATGTCGGCGCGCAGGCCGAGCGCGCGCGAGGACTCGCCGGCCGTGCCCTGGACGATGCCGACCACGCCCGTCTTCCCTAGGCCGCGGTGGACCGGGATGTCCCAGCCGGCGAGGGTCTGGGCGATCAGGTCGGCGGTGCGGACTTCCTCGAAGCAGAGTTCGGGGTGGGCGTGGAGGTCGCGGCGGATCGCGACGAGGGGGGAGAGGTCGGGGGCGTGCATGGCGTCGGGCTCGCGGGGAGGGCGGGTCGGGGCATCTTAGCGGCGCTGTCGGTTCACCGCGGTCCCGTGGCCGTACACGACGCTCTGATCGTCACCCGGCATGCCCGCCGGCAGCACCGCGTCGCACACCGCGTCGAATACCGCTGGCGGAACGTGCATCCGGTGTTCCGGCAGTCTGGCCCGGGTCGCACGCTTCAGGCCGCGCCCAGGCCCGTGCCATTATCGCAGCATGAATGCTCCCGCCGAACCCACTGTCCGTGTCGTGCGCGCCGCCTGTCCGCACGACTGCCCCGACACCTGCGCGATGCAGGTCAGCGTGGACCCCGCCACCCAGCGCGTCGTGCGCCTCCAGGGCCGCGCCGACCATGTGACGACCCACGGCGCGCTCTGCACCAAGGTCTCGCGCTACGCCGAGCGGACCTACCACCCGGAGCGTGTGCTGACGCCGCTGAAGCGCGTCGGGCCGAAGGGCGCCGGGCAGTTCGTCCCCGTGACCTGGGACGAGGCGCTCGCTGACATCGCCGCGCGCCTGAAGACCATCGCGGCCCGCGACCCCGAGGCCATCTTGCCCTACAGCTACGCCGGCACGATGGGCCTGCTGCAGGGCGAGAGCATGGCCGCGCGCTTCTTCCACCGCCTCGGCGCCTCGCGGCTGAACCGCACGATCTGCGCGTCGGCGGGTGGCGACGCACTGGCGGCGACCTATGGCGGCAAGGTCGGGATGCACGTCCGGCATTTCGCCGAGAGCCGGCTGATCGTCATCTGGGGCAGCCACTCGATCGCGTCGAACCTGCACTTCTGGACCTTCGCGCAGCAGGCCAAGCGGGCCGGCGCGAAGCTGGTCTGCATCGACCCGCGCCGCACCGAGACGGCCGACAAGTGCCACGTGCACCTGCAACTGCGCCCCGGCACCGACGGCGCGCTGGCGCTGGCGCTGATGCACGAGCTGATCGTGAACGACTGGCTCGACAAAGGCTACATCGACGCGCATGTGCAGGCCGACGGCTGGCCCGCGCTGCGCGAACGGGCGCTGCAGTGGCCACCCGAGCGCGCTGCCGAGGTCTGCGGCCTGCCGGTCGCGCAGATCCGCGACCTCGCCCGCGACCTGGGCACCACCAAGCCGGCGGCGATCCGGCTGAACTACGGGATGCAGCGCGTGCGCGGCGGCGGCAATGCGGTGCGGCTGGTCGCGCTGCTGCCGTGCCTGACCGGCGCGTGGCGGCACCGCGCGGGCGGGTTGCTGCTGTCGAGTTCCGGCTGGTTCGGCGCCATCCGTGACGACGCGGCCCGCCAGCGTCCCGACCTGCTCGCCGGCCGCGCGCCGCGCACGCTCAACATGAGCACCATCGGCGATGACCTGCTGCGCGAGGCCTCGCCCGATTTCGGCCCGAAGGTCGAAGCGCTCATCGTCTACAACAGCAACCCGGTCGCCGTGGCCCCGGAGTCGCCGAAGGTGGTGCGCGGCTTCGCCCGGGACGACCTGTTCACCGTCGTGCTCGAACACTTCCTGACCGATACCGCCGACCACGCCGACTACGTGCTGCCGGCGACGACGCAGCTCGAACACCTCGACCTCCACACCAGCTACGGCCACACCGACGTGCTGCTCAACGAGCCGGCGATTCGGCCGCTCGGCGAGTCGCTGCCGAACACGGAGATCTTCCGCCGGCTCGCCGCGGCGATGGGCTTCGACGAGCCGTGTTTCCGCGACAGCGACGACGCGCTGGCCGAGCAGACGCTGCGCGGCGCCGTGACCTACGCCGCGCTGAAGGCATCGCCCGGCTGGATGAGCCTGCTGATCGCGGACGCGCCGTTTGCCGCAGGTGGTTTCCCGACGCGGGACGGGCGGGTGCAGATCGATGTGCCGGGGCTCGGCCTGCCCGACCACCTGGAGCCGCACGAGTCGGTGGTCTCGGCGCCGGCGCTGGCGGCGCGCTATCCGCTGGCGATGATTTCCCCACCCGCGCGCCACTTCCTCAACTCGACCTTCGTCAACGTGAAGAGCCTGCGCGACATCGAGTCCGAGCCGATCGTCGAGGTCCATCCCGATGACGCTGCCGCCCGCGGGCTGGTCGACCGGGCGCCGGTGCGTGTCTTCAACGACCGCGGCAGCTACCACTGCACCGCCCGCGTCAGCACCCGCGCACGGCCCGGCGTCGTCAACGGCCTGGGCATCTGGTGGCGCAAGCTCGGCGCGCGCGGCACCAACGTCAACGAGGTCACGCACCAGCAGCTCACCGACATCGGCGCGGCACCGTGTTTCTACGACGTGCTGGTCGAGCTGGAGGCCGCTGGGTGATGGCGCTGCGGCTCCTCGTGTTCGTCCTGGCCGGCGCGCTGTCGGCGTGTGCCACGACCGCTGCGGACGACGTGGATTCGGCGTGGCGGCCGGGCTACCTGTGGCAATCGGTGGCCGGTCATCTGCGGATGCTGGCGGCGGCGCGGCCGGTGGACGCCGTGCTGGCCGACCCCGCCACGCCGGACGACCTCCGCCAGCGGCTCGAACTCAGCCGCGAGCTGCGCGACTACGCCAGCCGCGCGCTGGCGCTGCCGGACAACGCGAGCTACCGCCGCTACGCCGACCTCGGGCGGTCGGCCGCGGTGTGGAACGTGGTGGCCGCGCCCGAGCTGTCGCTCAAGCTGAAGACGTGGTGCTTCCCGGTGCTGGGCTGCGTCGGCTACCGCGGCTACTTCGACAAGGCCGAGGCCGAGATGCTGGCCAGTGCGCTGCGGGCGCAGGGCTGGGAGGCGAACGTCTACGGCGTACCCGCCTACTCGACGCTGGGCAAGCTGCCGGGCCGCGTTTTCGCCGATCCGCTGCTCAACACCTTCCTGCGCGGCGCGGAGATCGATCTGGTGCGGCTGATCTTCCATGAGCTGGCACACCAGGTCGCCTATGCGGACGGGGACACGACGTTCAACGAGTCCTATGCGACCGCGGTGGAGCGCATCGGCAGCCGGCAGTGGCTGGCGCAGGGTGGCCACGAGGTGCAGATCGCCGCGACCGAGGCGCTCGATCGGCGCCGTACCGAATTCCGCGCGATGGCGATGCGCACCCGGGACCGGCTCGATGCGCTCTACCGCAGCACCGTGCCGGACGAGGACAAGCGCCGCGAGAAGGCGCGACTGCTGGCAGAGCTGCGTGTCGAGTACGCACGCTGGCGGGATGGATCCTGGGCTGGAGACCGCGCGTTCGACACCTGGTTCGAGGGCGTCAACAACGCGCGGCTCGGGGTGCTGTCGGCCTACAACGCGCAGGTGTCCGCCTTCGAGCGGCTGTTCGAACGGGAAGAGCGGGATTGGCCGCGCTTCCACGCCGAGGTGCGCCGGCTGGCTGTGCTGTCCAAGGCGGAGCGTGACGCAGTCTTGGCCGCTCTTCAGTGAGTCGGTGCGCTCGATGTCGCTCGGGCAGACTCAGAATCCCATGCGCGCCAGCAGGTCGTCGACTTCATTCTGGTCAGAAACCACATCCGTGCGGCTCTCGGGATTCACCACGGGTCCGTGGAGGTCATCCTCGTTGACCAGGGCGGCCGACGGTTTGTATTCCGGGGCGACCTGCAACAGCAACTGAACCAGATTCTGTTCCAGATCGCCCGTGAGCCGGACGACCTTGCTCACGATCTGACCAGTCAGATCGTGGAAGTCCTGTGCCACCATGATGTTGGTCAGGTGGTCGTCGATCCGGTGGGCCGAACCCTCCACCTGTTCGATCAGTGCACGCAGTTTTTCTTCTGCGGCCCGGTTCGGAAAGTCACCGCTGGCCAGTGCCGCCCGCATGTCCCGGGACGCATCGATGATGCTCTGCTGTTCCAGCTTGGCCGCATCGACCGAGTTCAGGACCTTGTCGGCCGCATCGGATGTCTTTTTCGCGATGTAGTTCAGCCGACTGCGTGCGTCGGGCAGGGCCTGTGTGGCCGCCTGCAGATCGCCCATCAGACCCATTTGTGCAACGGAATCGTGCAGCTTGCGCGTGATTTCACCAATCTGCCGGATCACCTCAGGTGAGGCATAGTGATTTTGCTGATCAGTCATGGTGGTCTCCGCGTGTTAGGCCGTCACAGGCATTTTCTGGACAATCTTGGTGACTTTTTCTTCCAGCGTGGCCTTGGTGAACGGCTTGACGATGTAGCCGGCTGCACCGGTCTGTGCGGCCCGGACAATGTCTTCCTTGCGCGCTTCGGCTGTCACCATCAACACGGGAATGTGGCTCAGCGCCGGATCCTGCTTGATCTGGTTGAGCAGTTCGAAACCATCCATGTTGGGCATGTTGATGTCGCTCACCACGAAGTCGATGCGGCTGTTGCGCAGGACCTGGAGCGCGTTGACACCATCCTCGGCCTCCTCGATGTGCAGGCAGCCCATTTCCTTGAGCAGCCCGCGCACGATGCGGCGCATGGTGGAGAAGTCGTCGACGACGAGAAAGCGGAGATCGGGGCAGGCGGGCATTACGAATCCTTCAGCGTGAATGGGCCGTAGACAGGGTTATCGGCCAGTGGCCGGCGGACTTGAGACAGGGTCATCGGCGGGAATGGCGTTGACGGACGTGGCGTCACCGCTGTCGAAGAAGCGTTCCTCGGCCTCGCGCGTCATCACGATGATGCTGATGCGGCGGTTGACCGGGTTCTTGGGATCTCGTTTGTCGAAGGGCACGCTGGCAGACAGGCCCTGGACCCGCAGCACGCGGTCGTCCTTCAGCCCGCCGGCGATCAGCTCCCGCCGCGAGGCGTTGGCGCGGTCGCTCGACAGCTCCCAGTTGCTGTAGCCGCCCACGCCGCTGGAGAAGGGCAGGGCGTCGGTGTGGCCTTCGAGGGTGAGCTTGTTGGGCACTTCGGTGAGCACGCTGCCGATGGCGCGCAGGATGTCGCGCATGTAGGGCTTCACCTGGTCGAGGCCGCTGTCGAACATCGGCCGGTTCTGTTCGTCGACGATCTGGATGCGCAGGCCGTCGCGGGTCATGTCCAGCCGGATCTGGGACTTGAACGCAGCCAGCTCCGGCGAGGCCGAGACGACCTCCTTGACGCGGTCGCGCAGGCCTTCGAGGCGCTGCTTCTCGGCCTGCGCCTGGTTGGCCTTGAGCGCCTGGAGCTGGTAGGTCTTGCGCTCGGCCTCGATGTCGCCGCGCTTGACCTGGCCGCCCGAGCGGTTGATGTCCTGGCCGCCGCCCTTGATGACGGACGAGGAGTCGCCGGAGCCGGAGCCGCCGCCCATCAGCGCCACCTTCAGCGGCGACTGGAAGTAGTCCTGCAGGCCCTTCTTGTCGCCGTCGGTCGTGGAGCCGAGCAGCCACATCAGCAGGAAGAAGGCCATCATCGCCGTCACGAAGTCGGCATAGGCGATCTTCCAGGCGCCGCCATGTGCACCGTGGCCGCCCTTCTTGACCTTCTTGACGATGATGGGCTGCAGTTTCTTGGCGTCACCGGCCATGGAAGTCTCCTGTGGTCACTTCTTCTTGACGTGCTGTTCCAGCTCGGTGAAGGTGGGGCGCTCGGTCGAGTACAGCACCTTGCGGCCGAACTCGATGGCGATCTGCGGCGCGTAGCCTTGCATCGAGGCCAGCAGCACGGTCTTGACGCACTGCAGCTCCTTGCTGTCCTCGTCGTTCTTCTGCTCCATCAGGCCGGCCAGCGGCTCCGCGAAGCCGTAGGCCAGCAGGATGCCCAGGAAGGTGCCGACCAGCGCCGAGCCGATCATCCCGCCCAGCACCGCCGGCGGCTGGCCCACCGAGCCCATGGTGTTCACCACGCCCAGCACCGCGGCCACGATGCCGAAGGCGGGCAGGGCGCCGGCCAGGCGGGCGATGGCGGCGGCCGCGCCGTGGGTCTCGTGGTGGTGGGTCTCGAGTTCGGTGTCCATGAGGGACTCGATCTCGTGGGCATTCAGGTTGCCCGAGACCATCATGCGCAGGTAGTCGCAGACGAACTCGGTGACGTGGTGGTCATTGCCGACCACCGGAAACTTCTGGAACAGCGCCGAGGCGTGCGGGTCCTCGATGTCCTTCTCGATCGACATCAGACCTTCCTTGCGGGTCTTCTGCAGGATCTCGAACAGCATCGCCAGCAGCTCCATCGCGCGGGCCTTGGAGTGCTTGGAGGCCTTGAAGCAGCCGCTCAGGCCACGCCCTGCCGCCTTGAGCACCTTCATCTGGTTGTTGGCGACGAAGGCGCCCAGCGCGCCGCCGAAGATGGTGAGCATCTCGAAGGGCAGTGCTTTGAAGATCACGCTCATGTTGCCGCCGTGGGCGGCATACACGCCGAAGATGCAGCCGATGGCGACCACCCAGCCGATGATGACAAACATGAGAGACCTTTTCCTCAGATGACAGCATGGGCACTGCGGCGGCGGGGAAGCCCGCGACCGGTGCCGTGATTTGCATATCGGTCAGGAGGGCTCGGCACTTGAGTCGTTGTCGTGCAGACCGTGGCCAGTCCCGGGACGGGTTGCACGGATCGCGTAGATCCACACCGGGCGCTGGCCGGGTTGCTGCAGACGGGCGTGGGGGCGCAGGCCCTTCGCCTCGAACTCCAGACTGACGAGCCAGGTGCCCGGACGCATCTCGCGGCGCGCCTTCTCGACCGCGCGGGGCATGCTCTCGGGGCGCTGGAAGAGGTAGACCAGCGCGTGGTCGGTCCAGGACTGCGCCCACATGTCACCTTGCCGGATGCGCGCCCAGGGGCAGCGCAGTGCGGCGATCAGCCGCCAGGGGCGGCTCCACTCGGTGCCTTCCAGCCGGGCGTCCGGCCAGACCCGGCGCAGGGCCTGCAGACCGTGGCCCAGGCCGCAGCCGGCGTCCAGCACCCGGGCGTCTGCAGGCAGGTCGATCAGTTCGTCGAGACCGTCCAGCGCAGAGGCGCCGGTCGGAAACAGGGGCGCATCGGACCATGCCCGCACCGGATAGGCCACCGCCAGCAGCACCAGCGGCAGCAGCCACCACGCCGCCGACCATCCGCTGGCCAGTCCGCTGAGCGCGAAGGACAGCGGGAAGCCGGCGGCGATCATGAGCCGGCGCCAGCGCGACCGGGCCATCAGCGCCAGTGCACTGCTGATCAGCACGGCACTGGCAAAGGAGATGCCCACTCCCGCGCCCAGCGACTGCATGCCCAGCCAGTGGCCCCAGGCCAGCGCCCAGCACAGCAGCGCAGGCAGCGGCCAGGGCAGTCTCCGGTCCGTGACGGGTACGGAAATCGGCGGGGTGCCCACGACGGCGGACAGCGGGCGTAATGTTGGCAGACGGCGCAGGGGGAGGGGCATGGTCGGCTCTCAGGTGGGATGTGCCATCGGGGTCGGGGCCAGGGCGCGCGAGACGATGTCCGTCTTCAACTCCGTGCTGGACACATGCTCGGTGCGTGGCAGGTACACCACGTCGCACAGCGTCCGGAACTCGTCGAAGTGCCCTGTCCAGTCGCTGCCCATCACCAGCGCGTCGGCACCATACGCTGTGATGTCGCGGGCTTTCTGGTCCCAGTCCGTTTCGGCGATGACTTCATCGACATGGCGGCAGGCCTGGATCATGGCCACCCGGTCCGCGAACGGCACCACCGAGCGCTTGCCCTTGATGGCGTTGAACTCGTCGGTGGACACGGCCACGACCAGCCGGTCGTAGCGTTGTCTGATGCGCTCGAACAGCCGGACGTGTCCGATGTGGAACAGGTCGTAGGTGCCGTAGGTGAGTGCAATCGAATGCAGCCGGGCCGGGTGTCGCAGGCGTGCCGGACCGCCCAGGAACAGGGCTTGGTTCATGGCGTGGCTCCTCAGGGTTGGCACAGGGCGGTGCCCAGCTCTTCCAGCAAGAGCTGCCCGAACCGTTCTCCGGCCCGTCCGTCCGTGTAGTCGAACAGGCGCTGGCGCATGGCCGCCCGTGTCGGCGCGTAGGTGCGGCCCTGCGCGTCCGGCTGGCGCAGCACGTCCAGCAGGGCCTGCACGCTGGTGGCCATCGGGCCAGGGTGTTCGTCGAGCTTGGCGTCGAAGAGCTGGCGCGAGCGGGTGATGTAGTCCTGGTGATCGGGCCTGAACAGCACGATGGGTCGGTCGAGCAGCAGGTAGTCGAACATCACCGAGGAGTAGTCGGTGATGAGCAGGGAGGTCTCGCGCATCACCGGGTAGAGGTCGGTGCGCGGGGTGACGAAGCGGGCGCTCGGTATCGCGACCGCCAGCTGCGGAATCAGCGGGGATTCGACCGGGTGCACGTTGACGATCAGCAGATCGCCGCGCCGGGCGAGGCTCTGTGCGAGCTGTTCGAGCCCCGATTCGAGCAGCCAGGTGCCGCGCCGGGCATCCCGGAAGGTCGGTGCGTACAGCACCACGCGCTGGCCGGCCGCCCGGGTCTTGCGCGCCAGCTGGTAGATCTCCAGATCGACGTTCAGCAGGTCGGCCGCGTCGGGCTCGCGCAGCAGCACGTCGTTGCGCGGGTAGCCGATCGGCGCGTACTGCGTGAAGCCGAACCAGCGGCGCCATTCGGATTCCTGGCTGGCGGAGGTGCCGATCAGCCGCGTATAGGGGCCGCAGGTGGACAGCACGCGGGCGAAGCGCGCGGACATCTGGCGCAGCGGGGCGAGGTTGCGCAGGCCGATCTCCTTGATCGAGATGCCGTGCCAGAGCTGCACATGGCGTGCGCCGGCCAGCAGTGCAGCGGCGTAGGGGTTCGGGTTGAGCAGGTGGTCGCAGGTCACGACCACCGCGGCCGACAGCGCGGCATGCACATGGGCCGTGCTCCAGTCGTTGTGGTCCAGCGGAAAGCAGGCCTCGCCGAGCGAGACCACGGCCTGTTCCTGCTGCGCGGTCTGTGGCAGGAACCAGGCCTTGATGCCGTCCTGGCGGGCCCGCGCGCGGAAGGCCAGCCAGGCGTACTTGACGTTGCAGCCGAAGTAGGTGGTGCCGACGAAGACGACGCTGCGCTCCTTCGGGTGGAACTGCGCGGTGCGCGTCAGCTCCTGGCAGGCCTGGTTCAGGTGGACCTGCTGCTCCAGTGCCTGCAGCCGGTGCTCCAGGGCGGTCAGTGCCTCGGTGCCTGGGCCCGCATCGGTCACAGGGGCCACTGGCTGCTGCAGACCCAGCACTGCATCGACCAGCTGGTCGATCGCCTGGCTGATCTGGTCGCCCAGCGCTTCGGTGGCTTCGATCCGGGACAGCAGCTCCGGCATCGTCAGCGTGTCACGGCCCGGGTGCGCCAGTTGCTCGGGCGTTGCGACGTCGGGTGGTGGGAGTTGCTCGTGCATGGGGCGGGCCGGGCTGATGGGGATGCCTCGAATGTAGGCACCGCCTGCCGACCCCAACGGCCGAAAAAGGTTGCACTGCCGTGGCAGTTCCGTCCGCCTACCGCTCTTTCCAGTCCAGATTGAAGACGGTCTCCGGCAGCACCCAGCAGTCCGTGCCGTTCGCATAGCCCAGCTGCTGTAACACGTTGCCGCTGGCGCCCAGTTGTGGCGTGACGATCGCGTAGTAGTTCTGCGCCTGTCCTGCCATGCTCGACAGGGCTGCCAGCGGTGGCGCGTTCTGGCCACCGAGGTTGAAGTGGCCCTCCTGGCTGGCGCAGGTGTGCACCGTGACCCCTGCGGCGGACAGGGCCAGCAGGTAGGGCAGCGTTTCCAGTCCCTTGCCGAACAGGGCAATGGCGCGGCCCCGGGTCGGCAGCTGCGCTGCCAAGTCCGTGAGAACGGGGCGCGCAGCCATTTGCCGCAAGGCCTCGCAGGCGATGAGAAAGCCACGTTCGGGGCGCAGGTGCATCACGTAGTCGGTGAAGTGGCTGCGGTCGGTGATGTAGCGATTCATCTCGACCAGGCCAAAGCGCGCGTCAGTAGCGCACAGATCACGCAGCACGTGATTGAGCCGCAGGCACTGTCGCCGGTACTGCGGAAAGACCGGTACGGCATCGCGGAAGTAGTTGTACTCTGGCAGCGTCATTAGCAGCAGGCGGGTGTGTGCCGGCATGCGCGCTGCGATCCACAGCAGGTTCTCCCTGAAGCGCTCTGGCGTGATGAGCCCAAGGGCGTCGAACTGCTCGCACAGCCAAGCGTCCGCGTCCTGTCCTGTCGGCGGCGTGACCGGTGTGATGCTGTAGCTGGAGCTTTCGCTCAACACCACGCGCAAGTCGGGATGGCCGCGTTTCTGGTGGATGAAGAGCTCTGCATCGTCGTTGAAGGAGAACAGCGCGTAGTCGTAGCTGCCGTCGAAGATGCGGGTCTTGAAGGCCGTCTGGCCGGTGTAGTTGTGAAAGTGCCGGGCGCAGAAGTGCTTGTCGCTGTCCGTCATCTCAAAGCAGGAGCGCAGGTATTCGGTGGCGACGTTGACGCCTCGGGTGGCACCCTGGAAGGTGTTGCATTCAAAGGTCACGTCCGTCAACGCATTGGCCAGCGTGCCGACCAGGTAGTACATGTCGCATGCACCGGAAGCGTAGATCCGCAGTTTGCGGTGTGCCGTGTCCTGTTGCGCCTGCGCCTCCATGCGCGGTGCCTCGGTGTCCAGCGTGATGTAGTCGAGCGCCGACTCTCTCTCGAACGGCGATGAGGCCGTCTCTCCCACGACATCGAGTCTCGGCCTGCCCAGATGGGTGTACACATACTGCTCGATGCCCAGATTGATGATGCGGCAGGAGAACAGGAAGTGCTCCAGCGTGCCCTCGTGCAGGCAATACCAGCCGACCACGCCGTGGTCGCCAAAACGGTCGCGCACCGCGATGCTGGCCGTCCTGCGGGATCCGTCCGCGATCAGGGCGCGCACCTCGTCCAGCGACAGACGCTGCTTGGTGAAATTGAGCTGGTTGGTGCGCGTCAGCATGTCGTGCACCCGTTCCGCGTCGTCCGCGTGCGTGGGCGTGATGCGCAGGCGGATGTCGCTGTCCCGCAGGAACGCATTGTTGCTGGATGCGCTGCTGCGCTCCCTGGTGCGCTGCTCCAGCATCTTGTACTGCTCCAGCCGCTTCCCTCCATCCGGCTTGCCCGCCAGGCCCGGCAGCGCCAGCAGGGTATGGATGAGCCGAGCGTCCAGTGTTTGCAGGCCTGGGTTGTAGTAGCGCGCTTCTTCCAGATTCAGACCGTTGTCATCCACGAACAGCACGTTCTCGGCCCGCAGTTGCGCCTGTTCAATGATGTCTCGAATCAGCTCGCCCTTGGGTGCATAGGCAATGCGCGGGAACACGAAGTGCGCCCAGACACCGGCCTGTTCCAGGCGGTCTTGTGCTGCGGCGAAATTGTTCTTGGAGCAGATGGCGTTGACGATGCCGCGCCGGGTCAGTTCCCGGACCATCTCCACGTGCGCGGGTGGAATCTCCAGTGCATCGCCCTCGGCCAGCGTGCCGTGCCAGAAGGTGTCGTCCAGGTCCCAGATGACCATCTTCACGCAGACAGCAGGCTTCAGCGCATCTGCCAGAGCCCGGTCGTACTGGTCCAGTGTTGCCAGTGTTGCCTGCCGCTCCAGCTTGCCGCCGGAGGCCCTGCCCAGCAGGGTGCGCAGTGCGTCGCTTGCGGTGCGCACCTGGGCATGTGCTGGAACGGCGCCTTCCACCGAGGCCAGCGCTTCCAGCAGCGGACCTCGGACGGCTGGTGACTCCTTGTCCACCAGATAGACCAGCGCTTCCCGGATGGTGCTGGCGAGGTTCTTGACGCGTTCCTGGGTGTCGGCGGGCATGGAAGTGGTCATGGCACGGAGCATCTTTTCGGTGCTCCATGTTAGTTCCCGCCTCTGCGCGATGAAGGCGTTTGATCCGGCTGTTCCTGGTGGCTTTTTGTGGCGCGTGCTGTCCTGATGGCCACAAAAAACGGACCCAGGCACAAGGCCGTGGGTCCGCGTGAATACACCGGGAATGGTGTCGGGAACAGGGGGGTGTCTGGTCGGCAGGTCAGTGCAATTGCAGCGACCCGCTGGCCTTGCCCTTGCCAGCACGTGCCGGCGGGTTGCACAGGCCGCAGATGAAGTGCTTGGAGATCTCGTGCGGATGGGTGACGAAATGACCGCCGCACTTGGAGCATTTCGTCATCGTCAGCATGCCGTTGTCGACGAACTTCACCAGGCGCCAGGCGCGGGTGACGGAGAGCAGCGGCTCCAGGTTCTGGGCCTGGGTCTGCTCCAGATAGAGCTGATAGGCCTTGATCACGGTGTCGATCTCTTCGAGTTCGGCCACCTTGTTCAGGTATTCATGTGTGTTGAGGAACAGCGACGCGTGGATGTTGGGCTGCCACGTCATGAACCAGTCGGTGGAGAAGGGCAGCTGGCCCTTGCTCGGCGACTTGCCGGCGACTTCCTTGTACAGGCGCAGCAGGCGCTCGTAGGACAGGTCGGTCTCCGACTCCAGCACCTGCAGGCGGGCGCCCAGCTTGATCAGCGTGACAGCGCGGTCGATCTGCTTGGCTTCGGTCAGGATGCTCTTGCACTTCATGGTGGTCTTCCCCGGTGTGTCGTCGTGTGCTGATCTGCGTGCGCGTCGGCGGCCCGGTGCGGCTCAGGCGGCTTCCTGGTGGCGGCCGGCCATCAGGATGCTGGCGTGCAGGCGGGACACACCGTCGTTGGCAGCGCTCTTGCCGTGGTTGGTCAGCAGGCTCCACACCAGATCGTCATCGACGCGCATCCGGCACAGCAGCGTGTTGCCCGCAGCGATCTTGAGCATCTGGGCCGGCGACAGCATCTCCAGGATGGCCGCGGTCTCTTCCGACACGCCCAGACGGAACAGCGCCTGCTCGCGGTCGGCGCGGATCAGGCTCTGCGCCAGCATCAGGTAGGACAGATTGGCTTCGCGGATTTCGGAGAGGATCTGTTCGGTGTTCATGTCGGGCTCCTGTCGGTCTGGGTGGGCTTCGCTGCCTGGTGTGGCCGGCGAGGCGTTGTCGATGGAGTCGATTCTGATGACATGAACTGGGCGGGAACATCAGCCCTCTTCCGTGCCTGGAGTCCCCGAAACTCTTGTAGCTTGTCAGTGAACTTCCTACAGCGTGTCATCCTCGGATGGCACGTTTGCACGGATCACTGGGGCAGGGTCGGCGCAGTCGTGCGGTCTGCCACAGGGGCGTGGCGGGATGCGGGGGCCTCGGTGTTCAGCAACTGCTCGAACTGCACGAGTGCTTCCTCGCGGCGACCCTGCGCCGACAGCGCCATGGCCAGCGTGAATCGGCTCGCAGTGTGATTTGTGTCCTGGTTCAGTGCCAATTGCGCGCAAGACACGGCGTGCTGCCAATCGCCGGTGCGAAACGCCTGGGCGGCCTGCTGCGACAGGTCCGCCAGGTCCTGCCGCGGTGCGGCTGACTGCGCAGGTCCACGCCGCGACTGGGCGGCCGCGATGGCCCGCGCCACCTGCAGCGCCGATGGCCGGTGGTCGCGGTTGGTCAGCGCTGGCGGGGCCAGGCGGGCGAGCGTGTCATCGATCGTGGCCAGCGCGCGGCCGAGGGAAAAGTCCTTCAGCAGGGCGTCTTCGTCGTTCCCGGTGTCCACCGCGAGGTCCGGGCGCGACAGCACATCGAGGCGCACGAAGGGCAGGCCGAACAGGTGCAGCCAGAACTGGTCCCAGATGCGGGAGTGCGCCGGATCCTGGCGCAGCCAGTCGCTCACCCGTGGCAGGGCGGGGCCGCAGGTCGCCAGCCAGTCGTTGATGCGCGACTGCCGCACCGCGAACAGCAGCCCGCTGTCCCGCACGCCCAGATCGTGTCCGCCCACGGTCCGCGCGAAGGCGTCCAGACCGCAGGCTTCGAAGAAGTGGGCGGCCGGGTGGCTGTGGTCGGTCAGCTGGTGTGTCTGGCGGTAGCGTTGCTGTGCCTGGTACATCGTCTTGTCGAAGCTGCCCAGCGGCGCCCAGCTGCGCAGATCGAAACGGACCGGCGCGATCGGCCGCTCCGCCAGCCAGTCCCGTGGCACGTGCGCGGACTCTCCGTTGGCGCTGCTCTGGGACAAGGGCTGGACCTCGCCCCACTGCGCCGAGGTGTCGAGCAGGGCGAAGAAGTCCGGGCACACGGCCAGCGGGTCACCCGGGCAGAACACGGTCGTGGATTCTGCCGGGCGGGCCGCCGCGCGGCGCAGGTGGCTCAGATACAGCCCGCCGGTGCTGTGCTGCCCGGGCAGGCGCACCAGTCCGATGTGCCGCGTGACCTCCAGCGGCACGCCGATGGAGGCGTCATCGGTGCAGACCGTCACGGCGCAGTGATCGGGCAGGTCGTCGATCCACTGCAGCGTTTCTCCCTGACGGGCCACGACGATGTTGAGCATGAAAGGGGTCTCCGTTGTGCAATGGCCTGCGTTTTATCACTTCAGGAGGGTGTTTTTGCGTTTTTTGATCGGTACCGATCGGTGCTCGTGTTGACAAAGTGGGTCTTTGTACTGGTGGCTGCATCAGCGAGCGCCCGAAAGCGCAGAAATGGCAGGTTGGAACGGGGCTGATTTTTTGTTTCCACCCACTCAAGTTCGCGCGGTCCAGTACGAAAACCATCTCACGGCCCGGACAACAAGTTGCAGGGCCGATACGGCGCCTCCGAGGTGCCTGCTCAACAGATTTCGAATGGAGTTCGACATGGCATCGACCATCAACACCAACGCAGCTTCGCTGACGGCTCAGCGTGCACTGGGTTCGACGCAAGGCTCGCTCAAGACCTCGATGGAGCGCCTCTCAACCGGTCTGCGCATCAACTCGGCCAAGGACGACTCCGCTGGTCTGGCCATCGCCGAACGCATGACTTCGCAGGTCAAGGGCATGGCCGTTGCCAGCCGCAATGCCAACGACGCGATTTCCCTGGCGCAGACGGCTGAAGGCTCGCTGGGCAAGATCGGCGAATCGCTGCAGCGCATGCGTGAACTGGCCGTCCAGTCGTCCAACTCGACCAACAGCTCCAGCGACCGTGCCAACCTGGATGAAGAATACCAAGCTCTGTCTGCGGAAGTGACCCGCGTCATCGGTGGTACCAAGTTCAATGGCCACAACCTGCTGAACGCTTCTGCAACTGACATGGCGTTCCAGGTCGGTGCGGACAACACGGCAACGGACAGCATCACGGTTTCTCTGTCGGATATCTCGGCTGGAACTGGCATGGCTGCTGCTATCTCTGGCTCGGCGGCTGGTATTTCTACCGCTGCTGCTGCGCTGACCACGATGTCGAATCTGGATGCCGCCATCGACGAAGTGACCTCGGCCCGCTCGAACCTCGGCTCGGTGCAGAACCGTTTCGAGAGCGTGGTAGCCAACCTGAGCACGACGAGCGAGAACCTGCAGGCCGCCAAGGGCCGCATCATGGACGCCGACTTCGCGGTGGAAACCTCGAACATGTCGCGAGCCCAGGTGCTGCAGCAGGCCGGTAACGCGATGCTGGCGCAGGCCAATCAGGCGCCGCAGCAGGTGATGTCGCTGCTGCGTTGATCGGTGAACAAGAAGCCGCGCCGACGGAAAGGACTTGATCCCCTGAGGCGCAGTTTCTTCCTGTCATGTCGATGAATCTGTTGCGCAGACCGGCCGAGCCGTGTCTGCGCATCGGTGCTTGAGGAGTTCTCCACCATGGCTTCCATCACTTCAACCGGACTGGGCAGCGGTCTGGACGTCACCTCGATCATCAGCCAGTTGATGACGATCGAGAAACAGCCGCTGATCGCGCTCAACAAGGAAGAGGCGTCCATCAACGCCAAGATCTCGTCGTTCGGCAAGATCCAGAACACGCTGGGCTCCCTGCGGGACAAGGCCGCGGCGTTCAACTCGACCGCGCTCTGGGGGCGCACGACCACCACTTTGAGCGACCCCACGGTGGCGACGGTGACCTCCACCAGCGGGCAGAACGGCGTGGCCGGCTCGCACACGCTCCAGGTCGATGCCCTGGCCGCGGCACAGACGGTGAGCAGCACGGCGTTCTCCTCCAGCACGGCGTCGCTGTCGGAGGGCACCCTGACCATCGACATCGGCAAATGGACCGGCGGCGCCCCGCCGACCGGTTTCACCCCCAAGACCGGCACCTCCAGCATCGCGATCTCGATCGGTTCGGGTGACACCACGCTCGGCTCGATCCGCGACAAGATCAACGCGGCCAATGCTGGCGTCACCGCCGGGATCATCACCGACGCTTCCGGCGCCCGCCTGACGCTGCGGTCGACGAGCACGGGGGAGGAAAACGCATTCCGCATCTCCGCCAGCGAGACCAACGATGACGGCAACGCGGCGACCGGCCTGTCCGCGCTGGCCTACGACGCGACGACTGCTTCGTCTCCGATGACGCTCAGCCAGAGTGCCCGCAACGCCCGTGCGGTGGTCAACGGCATCGCGGTCACGTCGGCGTCGAACACGCTCGACGGTGTCATCGAAGGCGTGTCGATCAAGCTCAACAAGACGACCACAAGTGCGGTGGACATGACGGTGGTCGCCGACTTCTCGGACTTCAAGACGAAGATCACCGATTTCATGTCGGCCTACAACGGCATGATCGATCAGATCAAGACGGAGACCAAGTACGACGCTGCGACCAAGACGGCCGGAAAACTCCAGTCCGACCGCACCGCCGTGGGCCTGCAGAACAAGATGCAGGCATTGCTGTACGAGGAGTTTTCCGGAACCGGCAGTGACTCCCTGAAACGACTCTCCGACGTCGGCCTGTCGATTAACTCGACTGGCCGGCTGGAGTTGAAGTCCTCCAAGCTCGACGACGCGCTGGCCAATCCGGACCAGGTCAAGGCGCTGGTCAACGGTGGTGCTTCCGGTGCGACCAATGCCCAGACCGGGTTCATGAAGCGGTTCCGCATCTTTGCGGATGCGGCCCAAGGCACCGATGGCCCGATGGAAACCCGCACGGCCGGTCTGAAAAGCCAACTCAAGCGGGTCAACGATCGGCAGGATGCGCTGGATGTGCGCTACCAGTCGGTCGAGGCGCGGCTGCAAAAGCAATACAACGCGATGGACCAGCGCATGTCTAGCCTCAATGGCCTCAGCAACTCGGTGAGCCTGATGATCAAGCAGATGTACGGCTGACCTCGTTTCGCATGGGCGGGGCTGCGCCGAACTGGCAGTCAGCAGCGACTTTATCTGCGGATGAGGAGTGAGGGGCCATCCTAGACTTGCTCGTACCCCTCTCTCTTTTCAGTGTCCCGATCATGAGTGTCATCACTTCTGCGCCCCGTCCCGCCGCCGCTCGCGTATTCGGTCTTTCAGGAAGTCAAGGACAGGGTGAGCGTGGTTCGGTGCAGCGCGCTGAAATCCGCGGGCGCGAGTTGCTCCGCAAAGGACAAGTCACCGCGGCGCGGGATCAGTTCCTGAAGGCGGCTCGCGTGGCACCCGGCAAACCGCTGTATTGGCTGTTGCTTGCTCAGTGTGAGCATCGACTGGGCCAGATGGTGTCGGCCATTCAGAATTTGCAAAAGGCTTTTGAATTGAATCGGGGGGATTCCGAGGTTTGCCAGTTGCTGGCTGATTTTCTGATCGAGTCCCATCAAAATGTAGAAGCCATTCTGGTGCTGGATGCCCTGAAGGCTGATGTGGGGCGCGGTGCTCGGTGGCATTTGGCCAAGGGAAAAGCATTCCTGGCATTGCTCGACTTCAACGGAACGGTACGGGAATGCTCGGCGGCACTGGCCAAGTCGGCCCATTTGCCGACCGTCCGAAACGCGGCATTGCAGGGGTTGGGGCACGGATTGAGAAAGGTTGGTGGGTATACCGAAGCGGCGTTGTGCTATCGGATGCTGCTAGATGAAAACCCGCTGGACTTCGGCGCTGCCTTGTGCGCGGCCCACGCCAGTTCCTGGGCTTGTGACTGGGTTGGGTTGGCCGAGGACTTCGAGCGATTGAGACTGTGTATCAAGCATGTCGAATCGTCTGGTCAGCGGCCCATCACTGGTCGCAGCCCGTTCCCGCTGATCACGCTCACGGATGACCCGAGCATTCTGCGGTGGGCCGCCGTATTCACTTATCAGGAGCACTGCGCCGGCATGCAGCCGGTCAAGCAGCGCTCGACGCGGTGCGTGCCCCGCCCGAACGGCAAGGTGCGCCTCGGCCTGCTGTCGAGCGACTTCCATGTCCACGCTACCAGCATCCTGATCGTCGAATTCCTGGAAGGGCTCGATCCCGATCGGTTCGAGCTTTTTTGCTATTCGGGTGGGCCGGATGACCATTCCGACCTGCGCGCTCGCGTGCGGCGCACGGCCGCCTGCTGGGTGGAAACCGCCGACCTGTCGTCCGCCCAACTGGCCGCCCGGATCAGCGAGGACCAGATCGGTGTGCTGGTGGAGATGAAGGGCTACACGCTGGGCGCGCGCATGGACGTGCTGGCCTACCGACCGGCACCGATCCAGGTCTCCTGGCTGGGCTACCCGGGCACGACCGGGGCGCCATGCATGGACTACGTGATCGGCGACCCGGTGGTCACACCGCTGGACGCCCAGCCGCACTACACGGAATGCATCGCCCAAATGCCGCACTGCTACCAGCCCAACGACAGCACCCGGCTGCGCGCGGTGCCCGCTACCCGCCAGCAGTGCGGGCTCCCTGAGGACGCTACGTTCGTGTTCGCCAGCTTCAACATGGCGTACAAGATCGTGCCCGAGGTGTTCGCGGCCTGGTGCGCCATCCTGCTGGCCACGCCGGGCTCGGTGCTGTGGCTGCTGGTCCAACAGGACACGGCCCGCAAGCGGCTCCAGGAGGCGGCGCGCCAGCAGGGCCTGGACCCGGACCGGCTGATCTTCGCGCCGTTCCTCTCCGGCGACCTGCACCGCTCGCGCCTGCCGCTGGCGGACCTGTGCCTGGACACCTTCCCCTGCGGCGGGCACACCACCGCCAGCGACGCGCTGTGGGCGGGTGTGCCGGTGCTGGCGCTGATGGGCGAGAGCTTCGCGTCCCGGGTGGCGGCTAGCCTGCTGCACGCGCTGGGCATGGACGAACTGGTCTGCCTCGACATCGACCAGTACATGACTGCGGCGATCGGCTGGGCGCGCGACCGGGTGGCCTTCCTTGATCTGAAGGCGAGGCTGGAGACGGCGCGGACCCAGTCGCCGCTGTTCGACGGCCGGCGCTTTGCAGGGGATTTCGAGCGGCTCCTGCTGCGCATGGTCGAGCGCCAGGATGCCGGACTGCCGCCTGCGCCGCTGGCCGCTGAAGCGCCAGCTGCCTGAGACGCGATCTGCGTGTTCATCCGATCTCAAGTCCCCGCATTGCACCGTCGATAAGCCATACACACTGCTCACCAGTCGTCAACTGTCCCTCCCAAAGAAGCCACCGTATGTTCAACAGTGCTTTGTCCACCCCCTTCAATCGTCCGCAGCATTTCGCCAATGCCTATCGGCAGGTCGGCGTGGAAACGGGCGTTGCCTCGGCGTCACCGCACCTCTTGGTGCTGATGCTCTACGACGGCTGTCTCGAATCGATCGGCCGGGCCCGCGTGGCGATGGTCGGCGGTGCGATCGAGGTCAAGTGTGCCCAGATCAGCCGCGCGGTGCGCATCCTGGAGGAGGGGCTCAAATGCGCCCTCGATCTGGCAGCGGGCGGCGAACTGGCGGAAAACCTCCACAACCTGTACGCCTACTGCGTGCTCCAGTTGACCCGCGGCAATCTGCGCAACGACCCGGCGCTGCTGGTCGAGGTCGAGCGCCTGATCCGTCCGCTGCGGGATGCCTGGGCGGCGATCGGGGCGAAGGTGTCTCACGGGGCTGCGGCCTGAGTTCGGGCGATCGGCCGCCTGCCCCGGTACGGAAGTCAAACTAGGTCCAACATGTCCAAAGCCGCCACCGCCCGTACACAGCACAGCTCCCCGTTGCGCAAGAGCACCCTGCTGCAGTACTACGAGGCCATCGAGCAGGCCAGTCTCGACATGCTGGAAGCCGCCCGCGTGGGCAACTGGGACCGTGTCGTCAAGCTCGAAGGTGCCTGTGCCGTGCTGATCTCGCAGCTCAAGCATGCCGCCAGCCAGGACCGGCTCGCCAGCGAGGAGGTGCAGATGAAGTCCCGCATCATGCAGCGCATCCTGCTCAACGATGCCGAGATCCGCATGCTGGCCGAGCCGTGGCTGGAGGATCTGGACAACATGCTGGCCAGCCCGCCCCGCAAGACGCTGCACTGACCCCTCTTCGCAGGACCGATCCGGATGACTGCCCCCACTTCTCCTCCGAACACCGGCACCGAAGCGCCTGTCAGCGAGTCTGCCCCCGATGCCAGCGAACACCGTGTGCGCGCGCAGGTCGAGATCCGCGCCTTGCTCCAGCAGTTCGTCGAGGGCGATGTGCCGCTGGTGCTGACGACCCCGGACGGACTCCACTGCACGACCTCGCTCTGGGCGGAGGATCCGCAGCGCGGTGTGCTGGTCTTCGCCGCCGATCCGCGCGACGAGGCGGCGCAGCGCATCGCCGAATCGCACGAGGTGGTGGCCACGGGCTACCTTGACAGCGTGAAGGTGCAGTTCGACGTCCACGATCTGGTGCTGGTCCATGGACAGCGTGCGAGCGCCTTCAACGCGCAGTATCCGCGCGAGGTCTTCCGCTTCCAGCGCCGCCATGCCTTCCGCGTGCGTCCGGTCGGGCGGATCCACCCGCATGCGCTGCTGCAGCATCCCGATCTGGAACGGCGCCAGATCGATCTGCGCATCGTCGACATCAGCCACACCGGTGTCGCGTTGCGGCTCGACGAGGAACTGGACCTGTTCCGCGGCGGTCAGGAGCTGCCCGCTGTCGTCCTTGAACTGGATACATCCACCCGGCTGCATGTCACGCTGCGGGTGATGCATGTGTCCATGGCGGGCCTGGATGTCTCGCCATACCGCCGCATCGGGTGCGAACTGGTGGACCTGGGGGCCAGTGCGCACAAGGATCTGCAGCGCTTTCTCGACCACACGCAGAAACGGCATCGGCTGCTGACGCTGTAGCGGTCACGGTGGTCGCCGGTTGTTGCTGGTTGTTGCCGGTTGTTGCCGGTTGTTGCCGGCGCGTGTGCTCCACACAGCAAAGCCCCCCAGGGTTCGCGCCACCCGGGGCTTTGCTGTGTCAGCTTGGCTGCGCGAACGCGGGATCAGACCTGCATGTTCATCACGTCGCTGTAGGACTGCACCAGCCGGTTGCGCACCTGCAGCGCCGCCTGGAAGCCGATGTTGGAGCGCTGCATCGCGACCATCGTCTCTTCGAGACTGACCTTGGGGTTGTCCAGCGCCACCTCGCGCTGCAGGGCCTGCGCGGTGTTCTGGCTCTGGCTGACGTTGCGCAGCGCCTGGCTGAAAACCTGGGAGAACCCGCCCGAAGGGGCCTCCGATGCCGGGGTCGACGTGATCGCACCAAGGCCGGCCATCCCGGCGCGCGCAACGGCCTGGGCAAAGTCGAAAGGTTTGAGCTTCATGTCCATGAGGGGTCCTCCACAGCTTCGCCATCCTAGGGAAGTACCGCTGACGGGATGGATGGAAGAGTGCGGGGATCGGTTGCCTGTTTCCGGCTTCGGCGCAGGGCCGCACTCGAATAATCCAATCCCAGCGCGACCGTTTGGGCAGCGTGTAACGACCGATTGGACATGGACCTCTCCAGCTCGACCACCCTGACTGCGGCACCGCCGGCTCCCCTCGGAGCTGGCGGGGCACGTCTGGCGGAGCGCTTCTCCGCCTTGCCCCCGATGCGCAAGGCCATGCTCGCGGGCGGCTTGCTGTTGCTGGTGGCCGTCATCGGCCTGTCGGCGGTGTGGAGTGCCCGCCCGGACTACCGGGTGCTGTTCTCCAACCTGAGCGACAAGGACGGTGGCGCCATCGTGGCGCAGCTGACCAAGATGAACGTGCCCTACCGCTTCAGCGAGGGCGGTGGCGCCGTGCTCGTGCCGGCGGACCAGGTGCACGACGTGCGCCTGAAGCTGGCGCAGACGGGCCTGCCCAAGGGCTCGACGGTCGGCTTCGAGCTGATGGACAACGCCCGCTTCGGCACGACCCAGTTCCAGGAGCGCCTGAACTTCCAGCGCGGCCTGGAGGGCGAGCTGGTGCGCTCGATCACTGCGCTGTCGGCGGTCGAGTCGGCCCGCGTCCACCTGGCGCTGCCGAACCAGAACGGCTTTTTCCGCGACCAGCAGAAGCCCAGCGCCTCGGTGCTGCTGACCCTGCATGGCGGCCAGACGCTTGACCGCGCGCAGATCGCCGGCATCGTGCACCTGGTGTCGGCCAGCGTGCCGGAGCTGAGTCCGAAGGCGGTGAGCGTGCTCGACCAGACCGGCGCGATGCTCTCGGACAGCGGCGATGGCGGCGCGGGCGGACTCGATTCCAACCAGGTGCAGCAGATCGCGCGCATCGAGGCGCTCTACACCAAGCGCATCCTCGACATCCTGGAGCCCGTGGTCGGCCGCGACAACCTGCGCGCGCAGGTGTCTGCCGAGCTGGATTTCTCCCAGTCCGAGTCGACCACCGAAGAGTTCAAGCCCAACCAGGGTGGTGTGCCGGCGGCCGTGCGCAGCTCGCAGGTGTCGGAAAACGGCAGCGGCTCGGGCGGTGGTGCGCTGGCCAGCGGGGTGCCCGGGGCTGCGACCAACCAGCCGCAAGCCGCAGCCTCGGCACCGATCAATGGTGCGGCGCAGTCCATGCAGGCGTCGCAGAACGGAACGGGCGCATTGGGCGCGGGCGGCCGACGGGACGCGGTCACCAACTTCGAGATCGACAAGACGGTCCGCGTGACCCGGGCCTCGTCGGGGGGCATCCGCCGCCTCGCCGTGGCGGTGGTCGTGAACCACCGCACCAGCACCGACAAGAAGGGCCAGACCCAGTCGCAGCCGCTGTCGCCAGAGGAAATCGACAAGCTGGTCGCGCTGGTGCAGGAGACCGTCGGCTTCAGCAAGGAGCGAGGCGACACGGTCAAGGTCATCAATGCGCCGTTCAAGGCCCCTGTGCCCGAGAAGATCGAGGCCCTGCCGCTGTGGAAGCAGCCGGAGGTCCTGGAGATGGTGCGCACGCTGGCCGTGCCGCTGGTGCTGGGTCTGCTCGGGCTGGCGCTGGTGTTCGGCGTGATCCGGCCGGTGCTGGGCGACCTGCGCCGCGACAAGGAAACCGAAGTCACCAGGCTGGCAAGTCAGCTCGACACCGTCGTGGACGACGTGACGGATCTGCCCGCGCTCGGCAGTGATGGTGAAGCGCTGCAGGCGCTTCCGGCACCGGCGGTGGAGTTGAGCGAGTCGGACAAGCGCCTGGAGGCGGTGCGCCAGATGGTGCGCGCGAATCCGGCCTCGGTTGCGCGCATCCTGCGCGGCTGGGCCAATGGCAAGGATGCGGACTGAGAGGCGATGAATGGATGACCAGGGTCTGGAAGATGCCGCAATCCTGCTGATTTCGATGGGCGAGGAGGAGGCTGCGGCCATCTTTCGCCACCTCAGCCCCAAGGAGGTGCAGAGCCTGGGCGAGAAGATCGCCCGCACCAAGTCGATTTCCCGTGACCGCTACGAGCGGGTGCTGGTGCGCTTCGAGGAGCAGGTGGCCGACGAGGGACTGATCGAATTCGGCCTCGACACCGACCACTACGTCAGCAAGGTCCTGCACCGGGCTCTGGGCAATGACAAGGCCAAGCTGCTGCTCGATCGCATCATCGGTGCCGACGACGCCCCGGGCATCGACAACCTGAAGTGGATGGACCCGGTGACGGTGGCCGAGCTGCTGCGGCTGGAGCACCCGCAGATCGTGGCGGTGATCATGGTCCATCTGGAGCCGGACCAGGTCAGTGCCGTGCTGCGGCGTTTCCCGGAGGCGCAGCGCAACGAGGTGATGATCCGCCTGGCCACGCTCGATGGCGTGCAGCCGGCGGCGCTGCAGGAGCTCAGCGAGGTGCTGTCCAAGGTGCTCGCCGGCAGCGGGCGTGGCAGCAAGTCCAACCTGGGCGGCGTCAAGACGGCGGCGGAGGTGCTCAACCTCATGGGCACGGTGGTCGAGACCTCGGTGCTCGACTACATCCGCAGCACCGACGTGGACCTGGCCCAGAAGATCTCGGACAACATGTTCACGTTCGACGACCTCATGCGCATCGACGACCGTGGCATCCAGACGGTGCTGAAGGAAGTGCAGAGCGAATCGCTGCTCGTGTCGCTCAAGGGCGCGACGGAGGAGCTGCGCGAGAAGATCTTCCGCAACATGTCCAGCCGCGCGGCCGAGATGCTGCGCGAGGATCTCGCCTCGCGCGGACCGGTTCGTGTGGCCGAGGTCGAGGCCGAACAGAAAGCCATCCTGCAGGTGGTGCGCCGCCTGTCGGACGAAGGTCAGATTGCCATGAGCGGAGGGGGCGATGGCCAGTTCCTCTGACCGCTCCCCGTCCCCCCCGGTGGCTGGTGCCAGCACCTTCGAGCAGCGGCTGGAGCGCCACGAGCGGGTCCCACGGATGGATCTGCCCGAAGCGTCCGGCCCGCTCCGATCCTCCACGGCGACCTATGCACGCTTCATCCCGCGCGAGGAGCTCGGCCGGGCGGTGGCCTGGGTGCCCGACAGCCTGGATGCCCGGCTCCGCCGTGAGGCCGGCAAGGCGGCAGGGCACGAGGCTTCGCCTGCGCCCCCGCCACCGGTCGATCCCGAGGTCCAGCGTGCGGCCCGCCATGCCCAGCTGCAGGCCCGTCTGGCGGAAGTCTTCGCGCAGGGGCGCCAGCTGGGCTGCGAGGAAACCGCGGAGCGCATGCGCGCAGAGGCCGCCGAGGCGATGGCGTTGTTCCGGCAGCAGCAGGCGAGCGAGGTCGGTGCGCCCGTGGCGGCGCTGCTGGTGCAGTTCCAGCAGGGCATCGATGTCCTGGAGCAGTCGCTGGCCAGGCGCCTGGCCGGGATTGCCATGCAGATGGCGCGCCAGGTCGTGCGCAGCGAGCTGCAGACCAGTGCCGCGCTGGTCGTGGACGTGGCGCAGGAGGCGCTCGCCGAGGTCCTGCTTTCGGCGCGCCACATCACGGTCAAGGTCCATCCCGAGGATCTTGTCGCGGTCGAGCAGGGCTGTGCCGACGCGTTCGAGGCCCGTGGTGCCCGCCTGATCGCCGACACGCACATCGAGCGCGGTGGCTGTCTGGTGGAGTCGGATCTGGGGGTCGTCGATGCGCGGCTGGCCACGCGCTGGGCGAGTGCGGTGGCGGCCATGGGGGCGCCCGTTCTGGCCGCGGTGGATGCCCGCGATCACCAGGAAACCACACCATGAAGGCCGCCGCGACGGATGCCTGGGCGCGCTACCTCGACGATCTCCACGAGCGCGCCAGCACCAAGCTGCCGCTGTCGGTGCAGGGCACGCTGGTGCGCGTGGCCGGACTGGTGCTGGAGGTGGCGGGCATCCGCGTCCCGGTCGGCTCGCTGTGCGAGGTGCTGATGCCGGGCCAGCCGGCGATCCAGGCCGAGGTGGTCGGTTTCTCGGGGGACCGGGCCTTCCTGATGCCGGCCGGCGAGATCCACGGGCTGGCCAGCGGTGCGCGGGTGATTCCGCTGGACGTGCCCGTGCAGGCGCCCGAACTGGGGGTGAGCCGCCATCTCTGGCGCCGCAGCGAGGACCGCTCGCGCCACTTGCCGATCGGCAACGGGCTGCTGGGCCGCGTGGTCGATGCCAGCGGCCAGCCGCTCGACCACGGCGGCCCCCTGCGCGACGTGCAGTCGCTGCCGCTGGTGCGCCGGCCGATCAATGCGATGGAGCGCGACCCGGTGCGCAAGCCGCTCGACACCGGCGTGCGCTCGATCAACGCCATGCTCACCGTCGGCAAGGGCCAGCGCATCGGGCTGTTCGCCGGCACGGGCGTGGGCAAGTCGGTGCTGCTCGGGATGATGGCGCGCTACACCGCGGCCGACGTGATCGTGGTCGGCCTGATCGGCGAGCGTGGCCGCGAGGTCAAGGAGTTCATCGAGGACATCCTGGGCGCGGAGGGGCGTCGCCGCTCGGTGGTGGTGGCTGCGCCCGCGGACGCGCCGCCGCTGAACCGGCTGCAGGGCGCGGCCTATGCCACCGCGGTGGCCGAACACTTCCGCGACCAGGGCCTGGACGTGCTGCTGCTGATGGACTCGCTGACCCGCTACGCCATGGCGCAGCGCGAGATCGCGCTGGCCATCGGCGAGCCGCCCGCCACCAAGGGCTACCCGCCGAGCTGCTTCGCCAAGCTGCCGCAGCTCGTCGAGCGCAGCGGCAACGGCCATGCCGGGCTGGGATCGATCACCGCGTTCTACACCGTGCTCAGCGAGGGCGACGACCAGCAGGATCCGATCGCGGATGCGGCCCGCGGCATTCTCGACGGGCACATCGTGCTGTCGCGCGAGCTGGCCGAGTCGGGCCATTACCCGGCCATCGACATCGAGCGCTCCATCTCGCGCGTGATGACCAACGTCGCGACACGCGAACACATCGAGTCGGCCCGCCAGATGCGCAAGCTGCTGTCGAAGCTGAGCAAGGCCCGCGACCTGATCCAGCTGGGCGCCTATGTGCCCGGCCATGACGCGGAACTGGATGCCGCGGTGCGTGCGCAGCCGGCCATGATGGCCATGCTGCAGCAGGACACCGGCGCCCGCGCGACGCTGGGCGACAGCGTGGCGCTGCTGCGCCACATCACCCGCCACTGAGACTGATTGTCCGACTCCGCGCTGCTGACCCTGCGCGTCCTGTTCATGCCCAAAGCCCTTGTCACCTTGCTCGAACATGCCGAACGCCAGCGCGACCAGGCCCTGGCCTTGCAACGGCGCGCCGACGAGGCGCTGTCGATGGCCGTGCAGCAGCAGACCCAGCTCACCGCCTACCGCCGGGAGCACCAGCGCCGCTGGTCCGCCGCGTTCAGCCAGTCGGTGACCGTGCCGCTGCTGCATTGCCACCACGCGTTCTCCGGCAGGCTGCATGACGCGGTCGACCTGCAGGCCAGTCACGTCGAGCGGGCCCGCCAGACACTGGCGAAGCGCCAGACCGACACGCTGGAGGCCGAACGCCGTGTGGCGGCCATCAGCAAGCTGATGAAGCGCCGTTCCGATGCCATCAGCCTGCACCACAACCGCCAGGAGCAGCGCCAGTCCGATGAACGGTCCGCCCGTGCCGCATGGGCACGCAACAACGAGCCCAGCCGCCACGGCTGGTGATTGCCATGGACTCTTCCCTGTTGTCGCTCGCACCGACCTCTTGCGCCGCCCAGGCCACAGGCCGTGCCCATGGCCGCGGCCCCGCAGCCGGTGCCATTCCGGACTTCCGAGCCGAGTCGGGCGACTTCGCCCGCATGCTGCAGGCGGCGGTTGCGCCGGAGGCGGTGACAGCGGCCGATCTCCTTCTGGTTCCCGTGGCCGCAGCCGTGGAGGCGCCAGTTGTGGTCGGCGAGACTGTGTCGGGTGTGGTTACGGATGCGGGTGCGGTCCGGACGGTGCGCGACGGTGCATCCGATGGGCTGGGCATGGACGCTGACTCTGTCCAGTCCCCCGACACCGAGGGCGTGCCCACGGCGGTGCCACTGCCCCGCCATCCACTGTCCCTGGGGCCGGATCTGGCGGCAGTGGCCGAGCCGGCCCTGGTGGCCGTGCGCGGGCCGGCGGCTGCCGAGCAGCGAGCGGGGTCTGATCGCGTCACTGCACCTGTCGCTGCCGGGTCGGTCGCTGCCATCGCCTCGACGGAGTCCAGTGCTGCGACGGAGGCCGCGAACCGTCCATCCAGATCCACCACGCGCACCACGAGCGATGCGAGCGATCCGGCCGCATCGTCGGTGACCAGCACCGCGCTGATGCAGTGGATGTTGCAGATGACGGCGCCGGAGGCCGTGCCCACGCCCACGCCCACGCCCACGCCCACGCCCACGCCCACGCCCACGCCCACGCCAGTCCCGGCATCGGGGCCGCCATCTGCACGGCTACCGGCCGCTGCATCGACACCCACTCCCGCGGCGGAGCCGGGCCGACCGGGCTTGGGCCGCCAGGAGGGCAACGCCCTGCTGCAGACGGCGTTGCCGGCTGGTCTGCTCGGCCGGTCCGAGTTGGTGGTGCCGGGCAACGATGCGGTGCGTGGTGGCAAATCGGGTGCGACCAGCCCGATGGCATCCGTGCCCTCCGCGTCCGCCAGCGCGGCGGTCGAGCGCAAACCCGCGACCGACAGGCCACCAGCCGCCAGCCGGAAGTTCGAGGTGACGGTCGCGGCATCGACTGCACCAGCTCCACCATCCGCACCGGTGGAGTCGCTGGCGGGTGCGGGTGTGCTGCCGATCCCCCGGGCCCCCGTGACGCCACTGGTCGCTCCTGCGCAAGCGCCGGGCCCGACCGAACGGCCGCCGGTACAGGGCGCCGGCTCCATGGCGAGTCCGGACCCCCAGACGCTGCTGTCCGCGGTGACGCAGGCCATGACCGCCGCTGTCGCCACCACGCCCACCGTGGTGGCAGGCAGCAGCCCGGTGGCCGCTCCGGCACAGACCTGGATCCAGATGCCGGTGACGCAGCCGGGGTTCTCGGACGAGGTGGTGGTGGCGCTGGTGCGGCACGCCGGACAGGCTGAGCAGGGCCGGCAGGAGGTGACGCTGCACCTGAATCCGGTCGAGATGGGGCCGGTTTCGGTGTCGATCGAGCTGAACGGCAGCGCCGCCCGGATCGAATTCGGCGCCAGCGAGGCCCTCACGCGGCACCATCTGGAGGCCGCTCTGCCCGGCCTGACCGAGGCGCTGCAGGCCGATGGGCTGTCCCTGACCCACGGCAGCGTGCATGAAGTCTCCAGGGAATCGCTGGTGGCCAGTGCGGCCAGCAGTGGCGGCAGCGATCTGGGCGGTTCCGGTGGTGCGGGATCGGACGCCCGTTCGCGCAGCGACGCCTTCGCGGACGGCCGGTCCGGCTTCGGCGAGCGTGCGCCGCGCCGTTCGACGGAGACGTTCTCGGTCGATGGACGTGCCGTGCGCACGGTGCATGACCCCCTGTCGATCGCGCCATCGCCAGGGCGTGCCGGACGTCTCGACTTGTTCGCCTGATCCGCGTCGGCGCAGCCTATCTCCGGATTTGCTGCGCTTTTCCGAACTTCGGTGCCAGGGCCCGGTCCCAATAATCGCCTTCAATTCGAGGCCACACCACGGGGCCTCAAGCACGCAGGAGAAGGACATGTCGGCTGCCGCTGCGAGTGCGGAAACAACGGTTGCGAAGAAGAAGGGGTCCAAGAAGCTCTGGATCATCATCGGCGTCGTGGTGCTGCTGGTCGCGGGCGGCGGCGGTGGCTATGTGGTGATGAAGCGCAAGGCCGATGCTGCTGCTGCCGCGGAAGCCGAGGGTGGCGGTCATGGTGACGCCGCCGAGGCTGCGCCGGCGCGCAAGCCCCACAAGCGCGACGCCCATGTGCCTCCCGCCTATCTGCCGCTGGAGCCCTTTGTCGTCAACCTGGCGGACCGTGACAGCGACCGCTATGCCCAGATCGGCATCACGCTGGAGATCGATGATGCGAAGTTCGCCGACGAGATGAAGACCTACATGCCGGCGATCCGCAACGCCATCCTGATGATCCTGTCGCACAAGACGGCCGCCGACATGCTGGGTCGCGAGGGCAAGGAGGTGCTCGCGGCCGAGATCGCCCGCGAGGCGGTGCGTCCATTGGGCATCAACATCGAGGCCGAATCGGACGATGACAGCGCCTCTTCCAAGAAGAAACGTCGGGCCGCGCCGGTCTACAACCCGGTGCAGCAGGTGCATTTCTCCAGTTTCATCGTGCAGTGATCGCCGATCCGTGCGCTGCTCGACCGCGAGAACACCATGAGCCAGCTGAATCTGTCCCAGGATGAAGTCGATGCCCTGCTGGACGGCATCTCGGGTGACGTGCCCGGAGATGTGGCCGACAAGCCGAAAGGGCAGGTGCGCGACTACAACCTGGCGAGCGAGGAGCGCATCGTGCGTGGGCGCATGCCCATGCTCGAATCGATCAACGAGCGCTTTGCCCGCAATGTCTGCCCGGTGATGACGGCATTCACCCATCGGACGATGGAAATCTCGGCCGGCGCGATCAAGGTCCACAAGTACAGCAACTACTTGCGCGAGACCATGGTGCCGACGAACTTCAACATCGTTTCCATTCGACCGCTGCGGGGAGCGGGGCTGGTGGTGTGCGACCCGAGCTTCGTGTTCGCGGTAATCGACGCGTTGTTCGGCGGCGTTGGCAAGTACCCGGTGCGCATCGAGGGCCGCGAGTTCTCGGCGACCGAACACCGCGTGATCATGCGGCTGGTCGAGATCGTGCTGTCGGAATACAACCGTGCCTGGCATGGCGTGTACCCGGTCGAGCTGGCCTACCAGCGCTCGGAAATGCAGCCGCAGTTCGTCAACATCGCCTCGGCGAGCGAACTGGTGGTGAGCACGGTCTTCACGGTGGAGATCGCCGAGTCGGTCGGCACGATCCAGATCTGTTTTCCCTACTCGTCGCTGGAGCCGATCCGCGATGTGCTGCGCAGCAGCAACCAGGGCGAAGGCCCGGGCAAGGACGGCCGCTGGGTGCGGATGCTGTCCGACGAGATCCAGTCGGCCGAGGTGCAACTGGTGGCGGAACTGGCCCACGCGCCGGCCACCGTCGAGCAGCTGCTGGCGATGAAGCCCGGCGATTTCATCGAGCTGGAGCTGGGAAAGCTGATCCAGGCCAAGGTGGATGGCGTGCCGGTGGTCGAAGCGAGCTACGGCACCTCGAACGGACACTACGCGATCCGCGTGGAGCGCATGTTGACCAGCCCGCAGGTGAGCTGGATCGGAGATCACAATGTCTGAAGATTTGGATTCCGGCCTGTCCGAGCAGGATGCCCTGGCGGCGGAGTGGGCGGCCGCACTGGACGATGCCTCCCCGGGGCAGGACATCGGCTCGGCGGTCGATGCGCTGCCAGGTTACGGCTCTGGCGTGCCGCAGGCCGCGGCGTTCACCGATTTCGGCAGTGCTTCGGAGATGGCCTCCGATGCTGCATCGGGCGGCAAGGACCTGAACCTGATCCTGGACATTCCCGTGCAGCTCACGGTCGAACTTGGCCGCACGCGCATTCCCATCAAGAACATCCTGCACCTGGCGCAAGGCTCGGTGGTCGAACTGGACGCGATGGCGGGCGAGCCGATGGACGTGCTGGTCAATGGCTACCTGATCGCACAGGGCGAAGTGGTCGTGGTCAACGAGAAGTTCGGTGTGCGTCTGACCGACATCGTCACCCCCAGCGAACGCATGCGCCGGCTGTCACGCGGCAACTGAAAGACGCTGCGATGACGCCTTCGCTGACTTCCCTGACACCGTTGATCTGGCTGGCGCTGATCCTGGTCTCGATCCCGGCTGCGCTGTGGCTGCTCAAGCGCAGCGGCTATGCGGGCCTGTCATCGCGCGTGGCGCCTGGCGCCGTGCGGGTGGTGTCGCAGTCGGTGCTCTCGCCGCAGCACCGACTGGTGACCATCGAGGTGGGCGAGGGCGGTGACCGCTGCTGGCTCGTTCTGGGCATGACCGGACAGCAGATCTCGGTGCTGCACCGCCTGCCGCCACCGCCTGTCACCGACGCTGCGTCGCTGCCGTCGATTGCAGGCACCAGCTTCGGGCATCTGCTCAACCAGTGGCGTCGCGGGCCGCAGGGTCCGGCGGTGAAATCCCATGGGCAATGAGCCAAGGAGGTGGCGGGGTCTGCCGGCCGGTGCAGTGCTGGTGCTGGTGCTGGTGGCGGGATCGTCTGCGGATCTGGCGCACGCTGCCGCGCCTGCCGGTGCCGGCCTGCCGCTGATGGTCGGGCAGGGGAGTGGCGGCGGGACCTACTCGGTGCCGATCCAGACCCTGCTGTTCTTCACCTCGCTGTCCTTCCTGCCGGCGATGCTGCTGATGATGACGGGATTCACCCGCATCGTCATCGTGCTGAGCCTGCTGCGCCAGGCCATGGGCACGCAGGCCGCGCCACCCAACCAGGTCATCATCGGCCTGTCCATGTTCCTGACGCTGTTTGTCATGGGTCCGACGCTGGACAAGGTCTACGCCGACGCCTACAAGCCCTACGCGGCCAGCCAGATCAGCTTCGAGGACGCGGTCTCGCGCGCCGAGGGGCCGATGCGCCAGTTCATGCTGCGCCAGACCCGGCAGTCCGACGTGGCGCTGTTTTCGCGTCTCGCTCGCCTGGAAGGCACGCCCAGGCCCGAAGCCCTGCCGCTGCGCGTGCTGGTGCCGTCCTTCGTCACCAGCGAGCTGAAGTCGGCGTTCCAGATCGGCTTCCTGATCTTCATTCCCTTCCTGGTGATCGACATGGTGGTCGCCAGCGTGCTGATGAGCCTGGGGATGATGATGCTGTCGCCGGTGCTGGTGGCCCTCCCGTTCAAGCTGATGCTGTTCGTGCTGGCCGATGGCTGGAACCTGCTGCTGGGCTCCCTGGCCGCCAGCTTCGCGATCTGAGCTCCGAACCGGGGTTTCCATGAATTCCTCCCAAGTCTTCACCTATGGCCAGGAGGCGCTGGTCGTGCTGCTGACCGTGGCGGCGCCGATGCTGCTGACCATCCTGCTGGTCGGCGTGGTGGTGAGCGTGCTGCAGGCCGCGACCCAGCTGCACGAGACCACGCTGTCCTTCGTTCCCAAGGTGCTGGCCGGCGTCGCGGTGATGATGATCGCCGGCCCGTGGATGCTGACGACGCTGGTGGAGTATCTGCAGCGGGTGCTCCAGGCGATCCCCGGTGCCGTCGGCTGACTGCGCACATGATCGGCTTCAGCGAAGCGCAGATTCTCCAATGGGTGTCGCCGCTGCTGTGGCCGCTGCTGCGGGTGCTCGGTCTGTTCACGGCTGCACCGGTGCTGTCGATGCGCTCGATTCCGGTCCGGGTCCGGGTCGGGCTCGCGGGACTGGTGGCGCTGTGCGCGCAACCGTCCATGCCCGCGATGCCGGTCGTGCTGCTGGACAGTCCAGTTGCGCTGGCGATGGTTGCGCAGCAGGTGGTGATCGGCCTGACGATCGGCTTTGCAGCCAAGGTGGTGTTCACGTCGATCGAGTTCGCGGGTGAGCTCATCGGCCTGCAGATGGGCCTGAACTTCGCGAGCTTCTTCGATCCGACCAGCGGCTCGCAGGTGACGGCCACGGCGCGGTTCTTCAACACGATGGCGGCTTGGCTGTTCGTGGTGATCAACGGCCACCTGCTGCTGACAGCGGTGGTCGTGGAGAGCTTCCAGCGGTTTCCGGTGTCCGACCATCCGCTGGACCTGCTGCTGCAGATCCAGCCGCAGGTCTGGGGCGCGGACCTGTTCCGCTACGGCCTGTGGATCGCGCTGCCCACCATCACGATGCTGGCCTTTGTGAATCTGGTGCTGGGTCTGATCTCCCGGGTCGCCCAGCAGCTGCAGATCTTCTCGATCGGCTTCGCCATCACCATTTCGGTGGGCCTGTTCGGGCTGCTGTTCACGCTGCCGATGCTGCAGGCGCCGATGCTGGCGGTGCTGGAGCGCCTGCTCGTGCAGTTCCAGCCCTGAAGAGATAATGTCTGGCCATGCTGCGTCTGACACCGCCCCTGCTGCGACGAATTCCGTGCCTGCTGGTGCTCTGCGGCTGGCTGCTGGCCTGTGCGCCGACGCTCGACTGGCGCGAGGTGGACGTCGGTCCGCAGACCCGGGTGCAGTTGCCCTGCCGGCCCGAGCATGCCGAGCGTTCACTGGTGCTGGATGGTGCGCCGATGCGGGCCGGGATGTGGGTGTGCGATGCAGGCGGACTGTCCTGGTCGGTCACCGTGCTCGATGTGAGCGATCCGACGCGCATGACCACTGTCCTGCGCGAGGCCCGCCTCGGTCTGGTCACCCGGCTCCAGGGCAGCGAGGACTCCACCCAGCCGGTCCGGATCGCCGGCATGACCCCCAATGAGGAGAGTCGCCGCATCGTGATCGTCGGTCCGTCTGGCGCGGGGCGACCGGCGCGTGCCGAGGCCGTGTTTGCCGCGCGTGGCCTGCAGGCCTTCCAGCTGGTCGTCATGGCCCAGCGCGGTGCATCGTCGAAGTGGGCCGAGAGTGCCGACGAATTCCTGCGCAGCGTGCGCTGGCCGCATTGAGAGGGAATTCGTCGCATGAATGCATCATCGCTGCGCTGTGGCACGACCGATAATCCGCGCCCATGGCCCGCTTGCTGATCATTGCCCACGCCCCCCTGGCCTCGGCCCTGAAGGCCGTCGCTGCGCACACGTTTCCCGAGGAGGCCGACAAGCTGCGGGTTCTGGACGTGTTGCCGGACATGCCTTTCGAGGTGATCGAGTCGATGGCGCGGGCGCTGCTGCCTGCCGCGGACGATTTCACCGACCCCGAAGCGCTGATCCTCTGTGACGTGTTCGGTGCGACACCCGCCAATGTGGTGCAACGTCTGGTGGATGGCGCGCGGATCCGGGCCGTCGCGGGGGTGAACGTGTCGATGCTGTGGCGCACACTGAGTTCCCCCCTGCATGCGACGGTCGGCGAGCTCTTCGACCGGGCCATGAAGGGCGGTGTCCAGGGCGTGCTCCCTGTGGCGTCAACCCGTCCTCAAAATCAAGCTTTCCCTCCTGGCGGCCATGATCAGAACCAACATCATCATCAGCAATAGGCTCGGGCTGCATGCCCGTGCGTCGGCCAAGTTCACCAAGCTGGCAGGCAGCTTCCCCTGCGACATCTTCGTCAGCCGCAACGGCCGGCGCGTCAATGCCAAGAGCATCATGGGGGTGATGATGCTCGCTGCCGGCCTGGGCAGCGAGATCGAGATCGAGATCGATGGCGCCCGCGAGCAGGAAGCGATGGACGCCCTCCGTGCACTGGTCAACGACAAGTTCGGCGAAGGTGTCTGAGCGGATCTGACACTGCAAGTCAGTTGCCCAGGAAGTGCCGGCAGTATTTACCGGGCAGATCCTGCAGGCGCATCATCATCGGCAGGTCGGCGGTGTTGAAGTCCGGATCCCACGCTGGTGCACCAAGCACCTTGGCGCCGCAGCGCAGATAACCCTTGATCAGGGCGGGCAACTCGGCCGGCAAGTCGCGGCGCAGATCGTCGACCGGCAGAGCCAGCCGCGGCTGCACCTGCAGCTCGATTGGTGCCAGATGGGTGGTGCGCAGGCGTTCCCACAGGCTGGCGGCCACGTGACCGCCGTCGTGCATCGACACGCTCGCGCAGCCGATCACGGTGTCGAGCCGGTTGGATTGCAGGAACGTGCCCAGTGCGCCCCACAACGCCAGGATCACGCCGCCCTGCCGGTGTGCCGAGTGGACGCAGGAGCGACCGAGTTCGGCGGTGCGCCCCAGCCGTGCGCGCAGCGGGCCGAGGTCGAATTCGGTGTCGCTGTACCAGCTGCCCAGACGCTGTGCGGCGTCGGGCGTCAGGACGCGGTAGGTGCCGATCACTTCGCCTGCCTGCGGGGAGTCGTCCTCGCAGCGCACGATGAGGTGCTCGCAGTAGGGGTCGAAGCGGTCGGCATCGTGCCCGGCGGGCGTGCCCTCAGGGGGCGAGAGCTGCGCACCCATTTCTTCGCCGAACACCTGGTGGCGCAGGCGCTGGGCTTCGCGCACTTCGTCCTGGTGCTTCGCCCAGCCCACGCTGAAGCGCTCGACCGGAGCGCGGGCTGCGCGTGGCGCTGCCGATGTCGGGCGGTGTAGCCGCAGATCGGTCAGCGGCAGGGTAGGCTGGGGAAGTTCCCTCATCGATGGCTCCTCGAACAATGCACTGGTATGCACGGATCGTCGTGCAGCGCAATGACGTTGCCGTGTCGGCAGGATGACGTGTCGATGACGTGGTGTCCGGCTTTTGCCGCAGGGCCCCGGGTGTTACCGGGGGACAGTTCTGGTACACGCTGCTAGCATCGGCGCATGAGCATGCAGGTTTTCGGATTGCCCGTTTCACGCGGGGTCGCCATCGGGCGCGCCGTGCTGGTGGCTTCCAGCCGGGTCGATGTCGCCCACTACTTTGTCGAGCCCGAGCAGGTCGGTGAAGAGATCCGGCGCCTGTGTGTGGCGCGCGAGCTGGTGTGTGCCGAGCTGGAGTCGCTCAAGGACGAAGTGGAGGGTGACACCCCTGCCGAACTGGTGGCGCTGCTGGATGTGCACGTCATGCTGCTCAATGACGAGGTGCAGGCCGCTGCCACCTGCCAGTGGATCGAGGAGCGCCACTACAACGCCGAGTGGGCGGTTGCCGCGCAGCTCGATGCCCTCACCAGGCAGTTCGACGAGATGGAGGACGACTACCTGCGCGAACGCAAGTCCGATGTCGAACAGGTGGCCGAGCGGCTGCTGCGCGCACTGGACCGCGCGGATCGGGCCTGCATGCCGCCGATCATGCGGCGGGGCGTCGTGTCGACACAGGGTGACGAGTCCCCGCTGGTGCTGGTCGCCAACGACATCTCGCCGGCCGACATGATGCAGTTCAAGGGCAGCGTCTTTCGCGGCTTCGTCACCGAGGTGGGCGGGCGAACCTCCCACACGGCCATCGTCGCCCGCAGTCTCGACATCCCCGCCGTGGTGGGCGCGCGCGAAGCCAGCCGGCTCGTGCGCCAGGATGACTGGGTCATCATCGACGGCGATGCCGGTCTCGTGATCGTCGATCCCTCGCCGATGGTGCTGGAGGAGTACCGGTTTCGTCAGCGGCAGGGGCAACTGGAGCGAGACCGTCTGGAGCGTCTGCGCAACCGTCCTGCCGTGACGCTGGACGGCCACCGTGTCGAATTGCTGGCCAACATCGAATTGCCGGGAGACACGCCAGCGGCGCTGGCGGTCGGTGCGGAAGGCGTTGGCCTGTTCCGCAGCGAGTTCCTGTTCATGAACCGATCCGGAGAGTTGCCGGATGAGCAGGAGCAGTTCGAGGCCTACCGGGCCGCCGTGCAGTCGATGCGGGGTCTTCCGGTCACGATCCGCACCATCGACATTGGCGCCGACAAGCCGCTCGACCGCTTGAGCGGGCACGACCACGCGCTCAATCCGGCGCTGGGCTTGCGGGCCATCCGCTGGAGCCTGGCCGATCCGGACATGTTCGAAGGCCAGTTGCGCGCGATCCTTCGGGCGGCTGCGCATGGCCCCGTGCGTTTGCTGGTGCCCATGATCTCGCATCCGAGCGAGATCCGGGCGACGCTGGATGCTGTGGATCGTGCCCGCAGCAAGCTGGTTGCCGAAGGGACGCCGCATGGCGCTGTGGCGCTGGGGGCCATGATCGAGGTACCGGCGGCAGCCCTGATGCTCCCACGGTTTCTCCAGCATTTCGACTTCGTGTCGATCGGCACCAATGACCTGATCCAGTACACCCTGGCCATCGATCGTGCGGATGAGGCCGTGGCACATCTGTATGACCCATGGCATCCGGCGGTTCTGGCGCTGATTGCCAACACGATTCGCATGGCTCATGCGGCTGGCAAAGGGGTCAGCGTGTGCGGGGAGATGGCCGGTGACATCGACTTCACGGAGGTGCTGCTGTCATTCGGATTGCGCTCTTTCAGCATGCATCCGACACAGCTCCCACGCATCAAGCAGTGCATTCTGCGGACCAGTCTGACTGCGCTGGACGGACTGGCCGAGCGTGTTCTGGTCGCTGACGATCCGAGGCTGGCGAGCCAGCAGGGCGTCCGTCCGGTGGTTTTGCCTGTTCCGAAGGCTGCCTGAAAGATTTCTTGCCAAACCGCTTGCGAGGTCTGGATGATTCGATCTACAATCGAATTCTTCGCTGCAAACAACTTGTTTGTTTTCAGCGACAGCAGCCGGAAGCGGCTGCTGGTTTGTTAGGCGAGTAAAGACCCTGCGATCAGTAATGACTTGACAGTGTTTTGAAAGTGGCAGATAATTCCGCTTCTGCGCTGATGACTGCTTCGGTGGTTAGGCGCTCCGGGTGACCGGATTGTTCTTTAAAAATTAACAGCCGATAAGCGTGGGCGTTTGAAGGCGAGTG